>ERZ780195.1511-NODE-1511-length-18694-cov-5.550298_pt1 | contig 18694 bp, 17 predicted proteins | sample MGYA00511017_ERZ780195 | MGnify/ENA primary metagenome ERZ780195 (study PRJEB29588, sample SAMEA2159974) | human gut metagenome | biome: human gut; feature: human-associated habitat; material: faeces | place: Denmark | collected 2008/2010 ...
GTAGCAATTACTTTATTCCTTTTAATTCAAAGTAAATATCTCTAAGTTCCATAGCTTTTTCAAAATCCATATTAGCCGCAGCTTCTCTCATTTGTTTTTCAAGTACTTCAATTTGTTCTAATTTTTCCCTCTTACTTAATTTCTTCTTAGCATCTTTAATATCATTTGAAACAACATCTTTAATTTCTTTACTAATTGTCTTCGGTGTAATACCATGAACTTTATTATATTCTTCTTGAATACTTCTTCTTCGCTCAGTTTCTTTAATAGCTTCATTCATTGAATCACTATAATTATCAGCATACATAATAACTTTACCATTTGCATTTCTTGCAGCTCTACCAATTGTTTGAATTAAACTTCTTGTACTTCTTAAGAAACCTTGCTTATCTGCATCTAAGATACATATCAAACTTACTTCAGGAATATCTAATCCTTCACGTAAAAGATTTATACCAACAATACAATCATAAACACCACTTCTTAAATCATGTATAATTTTAAGTCTTTCAAGAGTCTTTATTTCACTATGTAAGTATGCAACTTTTATATTCATTTCTTTTAAGTAGTTTGTTAACTCTTCGCTCATTCTTATTGTAAGGGTAGTAATTAAAACTCTTTCATTTTTTTTAATTCTATCATTTATTTCTGCGATTATATCATCAATTTGACCTTCAGATTTTCTAACTTCAATAACAGGATCTAATAAACCAGTTGGTCTAATAATTTGTTCAACATACTGGTTATTAGTTTTTTCAAGTTCATAATCCCCGGGTGTTGCAGATACATAAATTGCTTGATTAATCTTACTTTCAAATTCTTCAAACTTAAGAGGTCTATTATCTAGAGCACTTGGAAGTCTAAATCCATAATCAACCAAAGTTTGCTTACGCATTCTATCTCCATTATACATTCCTCGAACTTGTGGAAGTGTTACGTGTGATTCATCAACTACCAACAAAAAATCTTTAGGAAAGAAATCAATCAAACATGATGGAGTTTCTCCGGGACCCCTTAAAGCTAAATGCCTTGAATAATTTTCAACACCATTACAAAAACCAGTTTCTCTAAGCATTTCAATATCATAATTTGTTCTTTCTCTAAGTCTTTGTTCTTCGATTAATTTATTTTCACTTTTTAATTCTTCTAATCTTTCTTTTAATTCTTCTTCAATTCTTTCAATTGCTTTTTCTAACTTATCTTTACTTGTAACAAAGTGAGATGCCGGAGATATAGTGATTGACTTTTTACTTGTTGATACAACTCCTGTAACTGGATCAAACAAAACAATTTCCTCAACAACATCGCCATCTAAAATAATTCTAATACCACTTACTTTTTCATTAACAGGTATAATATCTATATTATTTCCACGAACCCTAAATGTTCCACGATGAAAATCAATGTCACTTCTATCATAAGTCATATCAACTAATCTATTTATAATTTTATTTCTACTTATATTATCCCCAACAGTTAAAATTAACATATTTTTTTCATATTCTTCTTTTTCTCCAATACCATATATACATGATACTGATGCAACAACAATTACATCCTTATAATTAATGAGGGCACTCGTCGCAGCATGTCTTAACTCATCAATCTCATCATTTATTGATGAATCTTTTTCTATATATGTATCACTACTTGGTACATAAGCTTCAGGTTGATAATAATCATAATATGAAACAAAATATTCAACATGGTTATTTGGAAACATTTCTTTAAATTCTGCATAAAGTTGTCCTGCTAAAGTTTTATTGTGTGCTAAAACTAGGGTAGGCTTACCCGTTTTCTCAATAACATTTGCTATAGTAAATGTCTTACCAGTACCAGTTGCTCCCAGTAATACTTGTTCTTTTTTACCTTCTTTTATACCTTTAACTAAACTATCTATTGCATCAGGCTGATCCCCACTAGGTTTATACTTACTAACAAGTTTAAATAATTTTTCCATAATTACCTCCATATATTTATAAAATATCCCATCAACACCAATATTATACTCAACAAAACTATGTTCGTCAACATATTTTTACTAATTTTGCTAAAACTATTTAAAAATAATTGATTTTATGGTAAAATTTATTAAATGTAAGAGGTGAATTAAATGACAACATTTATTTTCGGACACAAAAGTCCAGATACAGATACAGTATGTTCAAGTATAGCTTTATCATACTTAAAAAATGAACTCGGAGACAAAACAGTTCCCAAAGTTCTAGGTAACATAAATAATGAAACAAAATTTGTTTTAAAATATTTTAATGTCCCAGTTCCAAGTTACTTAAATGACGTAAGGGTAAGAATCAAAAATATTAAATATGATAAGAAGGCCTATATTAATGAAAATAAAAGTATCGATGAAGCATTTAAATTAATGCAACAACAAAATATAACAGCAATTCCTTTAGTGGATGATAACAAATTATTAACTGGTTTTGTAACATTAAAAGAACTTGCAAAATATTTAATTAATGGTGATAGAGAAGAAGTATCAACAACTATTGATAACATCATCGAAGCAATTGATGGTAAAGTCATAGTTAAATGTGATGATTATATCGAAGGAAAAATTCTAATCGCCGGACTTCAAGCAAAGACCCTTCAAAAAGAAGTTGACTTATCAAATAACAATATTCTAATCGTCGGAGATCGTTACAAAGTATTAGATTATGCTATAAATTCAAAAGTAAAATTAATTATTTTGCCACTTAATATTAATCTTGATAACAAAGTAATTAAGAAAGCTGAAAAAAACGGTGTAAACATCATAGCTAGTGAATATGACAGTTTCCAAATAGCAACTAAAATATCTTTAAGTAATTACATCAAAAATATAAATATTAATAAAAATCCAGTAACAGTAAACAACGATGATTATTATACAGATTTTAAAACAATGACTCACAAAGTTAATCACACTAATTATCCAATCATCAATAACAAAGGTGAATGCCTTGGTTTAATCAGATTAACTGGACCAAACAGTTATGAAAAACAAAAAGTTATTTTAGTAGACCACAACAACCTCGCTCAATCAGTTGATGGAATCGAAGAAGCAGACATCCTAGAAATAATTGATCACCACAATCTCGGTGCAATAGGCACTCAAGTTCCAATCAATTTCAGAAGTAAACCAGTTGGTTGTACATGTACAATGATATATGGAATGTATCTTGAAAATCAAATTAACATTCCTCAAGATATCGCAGGTTTAATGCTATCTGCAATTCTATCTGATACACTTTTATTAACAAGTCCAACAACAACTGATGATGATAAAAATGCTGCCAAAAGACTTGCAAGTATTGCCAAAGTAGATATTGATAAATATGGTCTTGAAATGATTAAAGCTGCATCAAGTGTAGAAGGAATGAGTCCACGTGATTTAATAAAGAGTGACTTTAAATCATATGTCGTAGGTAAGAAAAATCTTGGTATTGGTCAAATAATGACTCTAGATATAGATAACATAACTGAAAAACTTGATGAATATGTTACTGTCTTAGATGAAATGGCAGAAACTAATTTCAATGTAGTGGTAATATTTATCACAGATATAATAAAAAATGGTTCATATGTTATATATGATACGAAAAGCCAAGATTTAATCGAAGATGCTTTTGGTTTAAAAAATACTCATGAAGGTGCATTCATTCCAAAAGTAGTATCAAGAAAGAAACAAATATTACCAAATATCTTAAGTATAATGGAAGATAAATAGTAATTTTGTATTCCACAGAATACAAAATCAGTAAAAAAGTAAATTTTGTACTCCAGAGAATACAAAATTGGAAAGGAAAAACATGAAAGCACTTATCACCGGAGCATCCAGTGGAATAGGTAAATCTATGTGTTACTACTTAGCTAGTAAAAATATTGATTTAATTCTTGTTGCTCGTTCTAAAGATGAATTAGAAAAAATAAAATCTGAAGTATCAGTAAATACAGAAATAATTTGTATGGATTTACAAGTTCAAGATAATTTATTTAAATTATATGACTTATGTAAAGATAAAGATATTGATATTTTAATAAATAATGCAGGTTTTGGTTTATTTGGATTATTCCAAGAAACTGATTTATTTCGTGAACTTGAAATGATTGATTTAAATATCAAAGCATATCACATATTAACTAAATTGTTTTTGAGGGACTTCATAAAAAAAGATTCTGGTTACATTTTAAATGTTGCATCAAGTGCAGGTTTCATGGCTGGGCCAAGATTAAGTACATATTATGCCACTAAAAATTATGTTTTAAAACTAACTATGGCTATTAATGAAGAATTAAAAAAAGAACATAGTAATGTCGTAGTATCAGCTCTATGTCCTGGACCAGTAAACACTAACTTTAATAAAGTTGCTCACGGAGAATTTTCTATTAAAGAAGCATCACCAGACTATGTCGCAAAATATGGAATTGATAAATTATTTAAAAAGAAAATGCTAATAATACCAACCCTTAGAATAAAACTAGGTATATTCTTACTTAGAATTATTCCATATAGATTACAACTTCATTTTTCATATTACATCCAAGGTAAAAAACTAGGTATCAAACATGAATAATGATTTAAAAATAATTAAAAAAAAATACGGTGAAGAAATGTCTCACTTTGCCAGAGATAACTTTCCAGTTATTCTTGAACAATCTGGATTACTTCCCAAAATATTCGAAGACTCTTTCCATGAAAGTCACTATCTTTATCATGATTTACTTATGAATAATAAATTACTTGATTTTAAACGTTTCATATATTCTTCGCTGGATTCATCCAGATGCTTAAATCTAAATAGTGATTTAACACCTGAAGAATTATTAGATAAAGCAGGGTATATATTAAAAGAATGTCTAACTGAATCAGATATTCAAGAATATAAAAAGTATTATGCACCGAATGAAGAATTATGTACTTTCAAAGGTAATAGATTAGATAAATGTCGTGTATTCTTCGCAGTTAAAAAGGATGTTGATTCTATCAAAAGAATAAACTTTCCAAAACCAAAACGTGATGATTTATATGGAACTAGTGTAATGAGTATTCAATTTACTAGTGATGGCACCAATACTTTATCAATAAAAAATAGATATAACCATCGTGTTAATAATCCTGATGCAACTCTTTCAAATAACTTAGATAACATAATCCCTGGATTAACTAAATCATTTGAAAAACACAAAGGTATCAAACAAAACATAACTAATGAAACAAACTTTGAAATACCTGGTTATGTTAAAGCTAATGATGGTAAATTTTATAAATACAATAGAGAAATAAATAATATCTATTATTGCCCAGATAATATTATCATAGATAATTTTAATGTTTTAAAATATGACAAAAGTAGATATCTACTTATTGATCATTTAATCATAGATTTATCTAATTATCCATGATGATACCCTACAAGAATCAATACATAACTTATTTGATAATATAGAATAGATATCTATATTATCAAATAATGATACAAAAATAATTACGATTATAAATAAAGACAATAAAGAGATGGTTATATCCATAGACAAATTTAATAACATAAAAAATATTAAATTAATAAATTGTTTTAATATACCAGATAATTTTCTAAAAACAAGTGCTTTTATAGAAAGTTGTAGCTTACCAAATACCATTACCATAGGTAATAACTTCTTACGTAGTAATTATATGTTACATAACATATATGCACCAATTCTTGAAGTAATTCAAGATGACTTTCTAGCTTTAAATGGTTTATTAAAAGATTTAAATTTACCATCTTTAAAAGAGGTAGGTAATAACTTCTTAAAAACAAATGAAGTACTAGATTTTATCAATGTTTCTTCCCTAGAGATAATCAAAGATAACTTCTTACGTGATAATAAAAACTTAAGAAAGTTATTCTTACCTAATATAAAATACACAGGTAAGTACATGTTAGATAGTAATAGATTTGTTAAAATAACCCAAACAGAAAGGAGTAAATAATGAAAGAATTATTAGTAATAAATAAAGATAATAATAGATATATCTTAATGGATAAAGAAAGTAATAAGTATGATTTAACAATTTATATCGAAGATGAAGAATACCAAATAGATACTGGTGATATCTTAACAATAAATATGGATATGATAGATACTAGAGTTTTAACATTCGGTAATATTAATTCCAAATATGGCAGAGATATCAACGAAACAAATTATAGTGAAGTTGTAACATTTAATAAAAATGGTAACAAAACATATTTAAAAAGGATATATGGTTAATATGGAAGAAGATTTAAAAGAAATAAAAAAGAAATATGGCGAAAAGATGGCTCATTATTGCAGAGAACAATTTCCAATACTTCTTGAAAAAAAGGGACTACTTCCAACACTTATTGAAAGTAATTTTAATGAGTATCATCATCTTTTTGATGATTTAGAAAAAAATTCTGCTGAAGTAATGTTTAAAAACTATATCTATAATTTAGTAAATGTTGAAAATAACTTAGAGATAATGATTGATAAAACTCCGGAAGAATTAATGTCTATGGCAGGTTATACATTAAAAGAATGTACTACGGAAGAAGAAATTGGTGAATATAAAAAGTATTATGCTGAAAATGAAGAGCTTTGTACATTCAAAGGAAATAGACTAGAAAGATGTCGTGTATTTTTTGCAGTTAAAAAAGATGTTGATTTAATAAAAAGAGAAGATTACCCATACCCTAAAAGAGAAGATGCCTATGGAACATCTGTTATAAGTATTCAATTTGAGAAAGATGGCACTAATACTTTATCAATAAAAAATAGATATAACCATCGTGTTAATAATCCGGATGCAACATTTTCAAATAACTTAGATAACATAATATCTGGTTTAACTACATCTTTTGAACGTCATTTAGGTATAATTCAAAAATATCGTAATAATGGTGATTTTGAACTTCCAAATTATGTTAAAGCAAATGATGGAAGATTCTATAAATATAATAGTGAAATGAATAATATTTGTTACTGTCCAGATAATATTATTATTGATAACTTTGAAGTAAAAAGATTTGATAAAAGTAGATATTTAGTTCTTGATCATTTCATCATAGATTTTAAAGATAAAAAAATAATTCTTTATGATAAGAATCTAGAATATAAAGAAGATTTCCAAAATATATTCAAAGAAATAATAAAAATAGAAGTTATCAATAATAATGAAACTAAATCTATTTATATTACAAGTTCTAATAATGAATTATTAGAACTTACTCTAGATAAAGATAATAAAATAATAGGTTTAACTACTAAAAATATTAAAACAATAGGAAATAACTTCTTAAGAAATAGTTTATTTGTAGAAAAAATAAATCTAACAGATACTACATCTATTGGAAAACACTTTATGGCAGAAAATTTATACTTAAGAAGTATAATAGCTCCCTTGCTTATGCAAGTAGACAGTTACTTCTTACAATCTAATAAATCACTAGAAGTATTATCTTTACCATCTCTAATAAATGTCGGAGACCAATTCTTACTAGAAAACCAAGTTTTATCTAAACTTGATTTACCGAATTTAGAAAAAGCAGGTGATTCATTCTTAATGCAAAATAGCTCTTTAAAAGAAGTAGACTTACCTAATCTAATTTACATAGGTAAAAATCCAATGAGATGGAATCATATATTAGAAAGGTTTAATACACCAAAACTAATAGTTCCTGATAATATATCAGATGCCTTTCATAGATAAAGAAAAATAGTTTCAACCGACTATTTTTTCTTTATATTCTTTTTTTACTAAATTGTAATACTTTAGATATTCTATATAAAGTTTCTACAGAAAGTTCTAGAGAAGTTATATCTTGTTCTAATAGTGTCATATATTTTAGTATCATAAGCTATAATCTTCATATTTTCACTTTCACATATTATAATAAATATTTTTCAAATATTATATGAGCTATTGACTAACAAAAGGTATTTATTGTATAATTTGTAATGTAAAGATGTACCAAAAAAGAGGTTGTGTTTTATGGATAAAAATATAAAAAAAATTAATGCAAGAACTATTACTTTAACTATTCTATTTGTTTTAATATTAGTAGTTATAGCACTATTAATAGGTAAGTTTTCTTATTCTTATTTAGCACCAACAGTATCAGATGATGTTGAAGGTAGTGGTGAAGTAACAGCAAATGGGGACACAATTATATTTACAAAAGGTAATACTTTATCTTTAAGTGCAAATTCAGATAATTTTAAAACTGGGGGTAGTAACTTAACTGCTACAACAAATCCAAAAGTAAAGTTAATGGCATCAAGTAAAACGGAAAGTGCATCAAGTAAATACTTTGCAGGTGTTATAATAAAAAATAATACATATAGATACACAACAACTGATAAGAAACCTGAGGTTATATTAACTGTAAAAGATGAAAATGGTAACATAGTTGAATCAAGTGCAGATAATCTATCATTTGTTACAGTTAATAATAATTTAAAAGGTTTTGATATAACTGGAGTAAATGGTGCATTTAATATAATAACAGACCATGTTATAGCAACAGCTAGTAATAAATCAGAAGTAATTCACACATGGACATTTACATTAACATTTGTTAATTTAGAAACAGATCAATCGGAAAATGAGAATTCAACGTTAAATATTGATGTTGTTTTACAAAAAGATAAATTGTTAACATCTATTGCAGATTTCTGTGCAAATGGGGATAATTTAAATGATTGCATTGTTAATTTTTATAATGGGTTAAATACTGTTTCAAACATATATTATCATGATTCAAACCTAACAAATGGAGCTAAAGATAATTCATATCGATATGCAGGAGCAAATCCTAATAACTTTGTATGTTTTGGTTCAACAGCAAGTCCATGTCCAACAGATAACTTATATAGAATAATCGGAGCATTTGAAAATCAAGTAAAATTAATCAAATATGATTATGTAAATAGTAATTTACTTGGAACAGATGGTGAGTATAACACAGGTACATTCTTGAAAAGTACTCACTCAACATATAAAGGAGAATTAACAACAATAAATATATATTCTTGGAATTATAAAAATGATACCAGTATAAATGGTGGATTTGGTTCAAATGAGTGGAGTACAAGTCTATTTAATAAAACGAATTTAAATACAAACTTTTTAAATAATATAGGTACAACATGGTCAAATTTAATTGAAGATACTATATGGAAAGTGAGTGGGCATACAACATGCAATGTTACTCCAAGTGCAATGTATACTGCTGAAATAACAAAAGCTACAAAAACGTATGGACCTAGTGATGGAACATCGAAAATAGGATTAATGTATGCCTCCGATTATGGATTTGCTGCGAGTCCAAGTGCATGGACAACAAACTTGCGTTCTTATGATAGCCCATCAATAACGTCCGTCAATTGGATGTATATGGGGCTATCTGAATGGACAATAACGCCTGATTCTTCGAGCAACGATTATGTGTTCAATCTGGACCACAATGGCTACCTGGGCTTCTACAGTGCGAACGCTGGGATTGGCGGCCGTCCAGTCTTGTATCTAAAAGCTTCAGTAGCCTATGCTTCTGGAGATGGAAGTCAAAATTTACCAATCCGATTATCCTGATTGACGGACAGTTTTAACAAAACCCTTATAAAACCTAGAAAAAAGAGGTAAAAAAGTACGACCAGTATTGTACGATTTTACCTCTTTTTGATTACTGTGAACTTAACTGTGCCTTTTAAGAAGTATACACTATGTATTATTCTTTTTTAATTCATCTTGCATTGTTTTTAATGCATCAAGTATGAAATCTACTTCATTTCTTTGATTTTGGTTGCTTTTGCCTAGGTTGTTATCTGTATATGGAGAACCTCCTTTTTTTGCATTCTTTGAGTTTATATTTATATTACTATTTTCAATACGGGACTCTATTAATTGTTGTTGTGCTGCATGAGTTAAAATATATTGACCTACTAAAATAAGCCAGTTACCAATTGAGTTTTGTTCATTAGCATTATAGTTTCCCACACAAGCATAACCTGCTACAACAGCAAGTATTGAAAACGAATGAGGATCAATATTCGGAGGAAAATTTGTATTATGCATAAGTAATCCTCCTTAATAAATTGTATGAAAATTTGCATTTTTCCATGAAATAATATATAATTAATGTGTGAGGTGCAATATGCAAATTGAAAATGTAAGTGAACCAATTATAGCTGTAAGAAGAAGTCAGTATCCAATCGATAATAAAAATGAATTCTTACTAGTAGGTAGAAGTAATGTTGGTAAAAGTAGTTTTATTAATACTTTGATTGAAAGAAAGAACTTTGCAAGAACTAGTTCTAAACCTGGAAAGACTCAGACATTAAACTTTTATAAAGTTAATGATTGTTTTTATTTAGTTGATGTTCCAGGTTATGGTTATGCTAGTGTTAGTAAAGATACCCAAAAGAAGTTTGGATTAATGATTGAAGAATACTTAAAAGAAAGAAAGAATCTTAAACATGTATTTTTATTAATTGATTATAGACATAAACCTACGGAAGATGATTTGTTAATGTATGAATTTTTAAAATACTATAACTTGGATATAACTATTGTTGCCACTAAATATGATAAGGTTGGTAAAAATAGTAGAATTAAACAAGATAAGTTAATTAAAGATACATTAAAGTTATCAAGTGATGATGAAGTAATTACTTTTTCTACTGTTACTAAAAAGGGAAGAAGTGAAGTGCTTAGTATAATTGAGGGATATAATGAAAAATAAAGGGTTTACTTTAGTGGAATTACTAGCTGTTATTGTTATACTTAGTTTAGTTATTACAATAGGTACATTTAGTGTAATGAAAATAAGAAATAATTCTTTAAAAAAATTAGTTGATACCAAGGTTAATGATTTAGAAGCTAGTGCAATAGTATATGGTCAAGAAGAACCTGATATATTAGATAGTAAATGTAATATAGATGGAGTAGAATATAGTTTTTGTAAAAAGGTGAGTGTTGTAACACTTATTAAAAAAGGTTATTATGAAACTAGAGAATTAAATGGTAATAATAAAAAAGATTTAATTAATAATGTAACTAGAAATAGTATGCTATGTGATGAATTATATATATATAGGAAAAATAATAGAATATATGCTAAGATGATTGATATTAAAAGTAATAATGAAAGTAATGTATGTAATGAAACATTGTAGAAAGTGAGGTAAAATATGCAAACAGTATGTTTAGTTGGTAAACCCAATGTAGGTAAAAGTAGTTTATTTAATAGATTAATTAAAGAAAATAAATCTATTATAATGGATACACCGGGTGTAACTAGAGATAGAATATATGGAAGATGTAATTATCAAGATAAGAGTTTTTATTTAATAGATACAGGTGGTATAACTATTGGTAATGATGATTTTTCAAAAGATATATTGATGCAAGCAACACTAGCAATAGATGAAGCTGATTTAGTGTTATTTGTAGTTGATGGAATTGAAGATATTGATTCTCATGATAGACGCGTTGCTGAAATACTTCATAAGAGTAATAAAAAAATTATTGTTGTTGTAAATAAAATAGATAATGATAAAAGAAAAGATAATGTTTATGGTTTTTATGAATTAGGTTTTAGTGATATATTATGTGTTAGTGCATCACATAATATTGGTATTGATAATTTATTAAAAACAATAACTAATGATTTACCTGAAGAAGTAGTTGAAAGAGATGATTCTCTTAAGTTTTGTATTATTGGAAGACCAAATGTAGGTAAGAGTAGTTTAATTAATGCAATATTAAATGAAGATAGAGCAATAGTAAGTGATATAGCAGGTACAACAAGAGATGCAATAGATACTAAATTTAAATATAATCATGAAGATATAACTGTTATTGATACAGCAGGTATGAGAAAAAAAGGTAAAATTTATGAATCTGTTGAAAAATATAGTTTGATAAGAAGTTTAAAAGCAATAGATAGAAGTGATGTGTGTGTTTTAGTAATTGATGCATCTGTTGGAATTATTGAACATGATAAACATATTGCATCATATGCCTTGGATGCTGGTAAAGGTATTGTAATATGTGTTAATAAATGGGATACAATAAATAATCCAGATAAAGATATTAAAACTTGGAAAGAATTAATTAAAAATGAATTTCAATTTATTTCTTATGCTCATGTAGTATTTTTAAGTGCAAAGACTAAGAAACGTGTTAGCACTTTGATGCCTGAGGTTATAAATGCTTATAACAATAATAAAAAGGAAGTTAAGACTAGTGTTTTAAATAATATTATTATGGAAGCAGTAAGTATTCATGAACCACCTTCTTATAAGGGTAAAAGACTTAAGATTTATTTTGTAAGTCAAACTGGAAGTTGTCCACCGAAGTTTACTTTTTCAGTAAATAATAAAGGTTTGGTACACTTTAGTTATGAAAGATATTTAGAAAATCAAATTAGAAATAATATTGATTTTGATGGAACACCAATTGTGTTACAATTTAAGAATAAGAGTGAATAAATATATAAGTGTTTTAGAAAGGTCCGACAATGTCGGATTTTTTTATAAGAGTTGTTTTAGAGATTAGATGTTTTTTGTTCTATAAAGATACATTATTTCATAATATTATTTGGGAGGACAAGCATATGGGCTTAACAGATAAAGAAGTAATTGAATCTAGAAATAAATATGGCACGAATGAAATAACAAAGAGAAAGCAAAATACTTTTATGCATCTATTACTTGAATCACTGGGAGATCCCATTATTAAGATACTTCTTATTGCACTTGCTATCAAGGTAGTTGTTTTGTTTAGAAATTTTGATTTTTTTGAAACTATTGGAATACTTATAGCAATATTTTTAGCATCTTTTATATCAAGTATAAGTGAGTATGGAAGCGAAAAAGCTTTTGAAAGGTTACAAAGTGAACAGTTAAATGGAAAAGTAAAGGTTAAAAGAAATGGTGTTGTTAAAGAGATTTTTTCTAAAGATGTAGTTGTTGGTGATGTACTTGTTTTATCAAGTGGGGATAGAGTATGTTGTGATGGATACTTACTTAGTGGTAAGATTAGTGTTGATGAATCATCATTAAATGGCGAAAGTAAGGAAGCTTTAAAGGTTAGTAAAAGTAAAGTATATGGTGGTTCAGTTGTTTATGATGGTGAAGCACTTATGAAAGTTGATTGTATTGGTGATAATACTTTAATGGGGAAAATTTCTTATGAGTTACAAGAAGTAGTACCAGAAAGTCCACTTAAAACTAAGTTAAGGGGTCTTGCTAAAACTATCAGTAGAATTGGTTATGTCGGAGCACTTTTGGCAAGTATATCATATTTATTTGCAAGTATTGTTATAGAAAATAATTTTGATATTAATTTAATTAAAGCCACTATTAGTGATTTTCCTTTGATGTTTAATCATTTGATGTATGCCCTTACTTTATCTGTTACAATTATTGTTGTTGCTGTACCTGAAGGTTTACCAATGATGATTACTTTAGTTTTATCCAGTAATATGAAAAGAATGTTAAAAGATAATGTGTTGGTTAGAAAACTTGTAGGTATTGAAACTGCGGGTAGTTTAAATGTGTTACTTACTGATAAAACTGGAACATTAACTAAGGGTGCTTTGAAGGTTGTGTGCTTTGTTACTCCGGAGTTAAAGATTTATAAAAGTAGTAGTGAGTTAAAGGTTTTAAATAATTATGATATTTATTATACTAGTTTAGCTATAAATAATCAAAGTGAATTTAGTGGTGATTGTTTAGTTGGTGGAAATTCCACGGATAGAGCTTTAATGGAGTTTATTGGTAGGGGGGGCAAAAAGAATATTGTTTCTAAAGAATTGTTTGATAGTAGTAAAAAGTATAGTAGTATTACTTTAAGTGATGGAAATATTTTTATAAAAGGTGCTAGTGAAGTAATTATTCATAGGTGTAAAAGTTATTTAGCTAGTGATGGAAGTAAAAAAAGTTTTATAAATCAAGTTGGAATAAAAAAGAAAATTTCTTCATTTACTAAGGCAGCTGGTAGAGTAATTGTATTTGCATATGGCAAGAGTATGGATGAATTATGTTTTATTGGTTTTGTTAATATTAAAGATGAACTTAGAAGTGAAGCAAAAGAAGGTGTTCGTTTAATTAAAGGGGCTGGAATAAAACCAATAATGGTTACGGGGGATGCAAAAGATACAGCAGAAGCTATTGCACGTGAGGTTGGTCTTATTGATATAGATAATTATCTTGTTTTAAGTAGTGAAGAACTTGCCAAATTAAGTGATGAAGAAATAAAGAAAAAATATAAAAATATTGCTGTTATTGCTAGGGCTCTTCCAAGTGACAAAAGTAGAATGGTTAATATTTTAGAATCAATGGATTTAGTTGTTGGTATGACTGGAGATGGAGTAAATGATGCGCCAGCTTTAAAAAAAGCTAATGTTGGTTTTGCGGTTGGAAGTGGAACTGATGTTGCAAAAGAAGCTGCAGACATAGTAATACTTGATAATAATATTTTATCAATTAGTAAAGCTATTTTGTATGGAAGAACTATTTTTAAAAGTATTAGAAAATTTATTATTTATCAGTTAACGGTTAATATGTGTGCTTTAGTTTTATCTATAGTTGGTTCATTTATTGGAGTTACAACACCGATTACTATTGTGCAAATGCTTTGGCTTAATATGATTATGGATACTTTTGCAGGAATAGCTTTTTCATATGAACCACCATTACTTGAGTATATGAATGAACCACCGAAGAGAAAAGATAATCCAATTATGAATAAGTATATGTATAGTGAAATTATTTGGACTGGGTTATATTGTGCTTTGTTATGTATTGTGTTTTTAAAAGCTCCGATATTTAAATCTTTGATTAGAGTTGGTGATAATGATAAATATTTAATGACAGCATATTTTGCAATGTTTATATTTATGGGTATTTTTAATGCTTTTAATGCAAGAACAGTAAGAATTAATACTTTTGCTAAGTTGGGTAAAAATAAACCATTTATATTAGTGTTTGGTTTTATCTTTGTTGCTCAGATGTTTATTATTTATAATGGAGGAGATATATTTAGGACTTATGGGTTAGAATTAAATGAACTTATTTTAGTACTTGTTTTAGCTCTGTCGGTATTTCCAGTTGATTGGTTAAGAAAATATGTTTTGAAAAAAAGAGGTATTGCTATAAGGGTATAAATTCTTATAGCTTTTTATCTTTAAATGTTTTATAATTTAGGTGGAGGTAAAAATGAAGAAAAAAAAGAAGTATATAATTATTGGGGTTTTAGTATTAGTTATTGGTTGCTTGATTGGACTATATATTTTTAATAAAAAGGATAATACAAATAATGATAAACAAGTAAAAGTAGTTGTAAAAAAAGATGTAAATGTAGAAGTTATGAGTGAAGTTCTAAGTGCTAAAGATTTTTTTGATGGAGATATGAAGGAGAATGTAAAAATTTTGTATTATCTTGGTGATGAAAATGTAGATTTTAATGATAATTATAATGCAGTTGGTAAATATAGGGTAGTTATAGATGTTGAAGGAACAAAATATGAGACAACTTTAAATGTAGTAGATACAACAAAACCAGATTTAAAATTAAAAAGTGTTAGTATTGTTGTTGGAGATAAATACGAAATAAATGATTTTGTTGATAGTTGTACTGATAATAGTGGTGATGAATGCATTTTATCATATAAAGAAGATAAAGTTTATGATAAAATTGGTACATATAATATTGTAATTATTGCTAAAGATAGTAGTGGAAATGAAATTGAAGAACAAACTAATTTAGAAATAGTGAATAAAAAGGTAAGTAATAATAACAATAATAAGTCTAAAAATACTAATAGTAAGGTTTATTTTGTTAAAACTGATACTGAATCTGAAAAAGAAGAAAAAGATTTAAAATATGGGACTAAGTTAATTTCTTGGCATGTTAAAACTTATAATTTATATAGTGATGGATCTAAAAAAGTAATTGATGAATATACTCATTATGAAGTTGATGGAAAGAATTTTAATGCAAAGACTTCGGATATGTTAAGTGAAGCTATTGAAAACATGAGTATATATAAAAATGAAGTAGTTGATGTAGTAAAATATACCAATGAATTTAGAGCTGAAGCAGGAGTTGATGCTTTAAAACTTGATGAAACTTTAACTAAAGCAGCAATGGTCAGAGCTATTGAAATGGCTTATTCAGATAAATTATCTCATGAAAGACCTGATGGGAATATGTGTTATTACATAATGCGTGATTTTGGTCAAGATATTTATGGTGTAGGTGAAAATATAGCAAGTAGGCAACGTAGTGCTAAAGAAGTTTCATACGCTTGGAAGGGTTCTCAAGGTCATTATGAAAACATGATTTCTTCTTCTTTTACTAGAATTGGTGTTGGTGTAATTAAATTTTATGGCACATATTATTGGGTACAATTATTTCAATATTAGGAGGCAATATGAAAAAAATAGATGTAGAAAATTTGAATAGAAAAAAGACTTATGATTGGTTTAAGTCTTTTAGAGATTCCACTTATGAGGTTAATTTAAATATTGATGTAACTGATTTGGTTAAGTTTTCAAAAGAAACACATACTTCATTTTTTATTAATTTTTTGTTTGTTCTTGTTAAATCTTTGAATAGTGTTGATGAGATGAAAATGAGATTTTTAAATAATGAAGCAGTTATGTATGATGTATGTAATCCGGGTATAACTGTGTTAACTAAGAATGATACTTTTGAAAATGTTAGATTTTGTTATGTAGATGATTATAAAAATTTTTATAAGCTTGCCCGTGAAAAAATAGATCAAGCTAAAAATGAAGAAGTGTTAACAAAGGATTCTTATAACTTAACTGATGCATGGAATGAGTATTATATTACTAGTTTACCTTGGATTAGTTTTACTGGAGTTACTCATCCGATTCCAGATGATGTTCATTCTCAAGTTGTACCAAGAATTTGTTTTGGAAAATATTTTTTAGATAAAGATAAGTATTTGGTACCATTTAATATAACAGTAAGTCATATATTTGTGGATGGATATCATATAAGTAAGTTAATTAATGTTATAGATGATAATTTAAAAGATTTTGTCATCTAGCATACTAGGATAATTTATGTATTAGTCAGGTGCTTTTTGCCAGTTTTTATGAAAAATATCAAAAAAGTCTTGCAAAATGGCTTTTTTTTTGGTATGATTTAGTAGTCATGGCGAGATAGCTCAGCTGGCTAGAGCATCCGGTTCATACCCGGCAGGTCGAGAGTTCGAATCTCCCTCTCGCTACCAAGAGAAATTCTGCTCGAACTTTTCGAGCTTTAATAAATAACTAATTCAGAAATGGATTAGTTTTTTTGTTGTTAGAAACAATCCTAGAAAGAAAGGATGGCATTATGGTAAATATTATTAAAGAAGAATTACCTATTGAAGAATCGTTAAAAAAGAAGTTAGAACTAATATGTGAGTTTTCTAAGGTAGCACCTACTATTATAAATGGTAATATTAGAAAAATAGATAAAACTAACTTAACTTATATTGAACCTAATTGAATTATTAGTTTCAAACTTTAAAGTAGCTAGTGCTATTATTCATTTTGATGAAACAAGTCCACATTTACATATTGTTGGTGTACCAATAAAATATAAAAATAAAAATATACTGATATAAAGAAGGGAATTAAAATGAAAATTTTACTAGATGCAATGGGACGGAGATAATGCACCAGAAGCAAGTATTAAAGGTGCAGTAAAAGCAGTAAAAGAAATTCAATCAGAAATAGTTTTAATTGGAAATGAAGAGATAATTAATAAAAAAATAAAAGAGTTATATGGAAAAGATAGCATATCAGAAATATCTGATAGATTAACAATAAAAAATGCAACAGAAACTATAGAAATGGAAGACGTACCAACACAAGCAATTAAGCATAAAAAAGATTCATCAATGGTAGTTGGATTTAATATGTTAAAAGCAGATGAAGGTGATGTATTTATTTCAGCAGGAAATTCTGGAGCATTACTTACAGGAGCTACATTATTAGTAGGAAGAATAAAAGGAGTAGATAGACCAGCAATTGCTCCAATGCTACCATCATATAAAAAAGGATTAATGCTAGTAGATGCAGGAGCAAATACAAATTGTAAACCAATTAACTTATTACAGTTTGCACAGTTTGCAAATATATATTTAAAAAACATATATAAAATGGAAAAACCAGCAATAGGATTGTTAAACATAGGTACAGAAGAAACAAAGGGAAATGAATTAATGAAAGAAAGCTATAAGCTTTTAAAAGAAAAATCAGCAGAATATGGAATAAATTTTGTGGGCAATGTAGAAGGAAGAGAAGTTTTTTCTGGAGAAATTGATGCAGTTGTAACAGACGGATTTACAGGAAATATTTTCTTAAAAACAGTAGAAGGATTTGGAAAATTAGTAAAAAGATCACTTACAGAAAGTTTAAAAAAGAATATTTTAAGTACAATAGGAGCAATTCCTGCACTTCCAGGAATAAAAAGATTTAGCAAAACAATGGATTATAAGGAGTATGGTGGAGCATTATTTCTAGGAGTAAAAAAACCTGTTGTAAAAGCACATGGAAGTAGTGACGATTACTTATTCTATTTTACAATAAAACAAGCAGAAAAATTTGCAGAGTCAAAAGCAGTAGAAATTTTAAAAGAAGAGTTTGAAAAAATGAAATAAAT
>ERZ780195.1514-NODE-1514-length-18690-cov-25.203864_pt1 | contig 18690 bp, 23 predicted proteins | sample MGYA00511017_ERZ780195 | MGnify/ENA primary metagenome ERZ780195 (study PRJEB29588, sample SAMEA2159974) | human gut metagenome | biome: human gut; feature: human-associated habitat; material: faeces | place: Denmark | collected 2008/2010 ...
GCATCAGCGTATAGAGTCCTTCCTCGCCGCCGTCATCCTGATAAATGCTCTGAATGCCCACTTCCAGCGCGGTGATCTGCTCCTGCAGCCCCTGCCGCTTGGCTTCATCCGCCGTTTTGTCCAGCTGCTTTTGCAGGCTCGCAATGCTGCTCTCCTTAGCTTCAATGGCGATTTCCTTGCCGCCGATTCTGCCGCTGGCCTTCTTGATGAACTTGATCGCGTATTCCGCATCATTGTGGAAGACGTTTCCCGTCTGTGCGTGGTGCGTGCCATCCTGCATCAGCACGGTCAGCGTGTCGGTCGCCGTGATTACGGTTTGTTCTTCCGTCGCCGTGCCGCCGCAGATCGTCTTCGTGATTGCGCCATGATTCAGCACATACAGCACATAATCAATCTGTCCCCAAAGCTCATTCAGCTAATTATCCAGTTGAATCAGTTTTTTAGAATAATCGCTGCTTCCCGCCTTGGCTGCCTGAATATCCCGCAGATAATCGTCCAGCGCCTGCTCGTGCTCGGCAGTGAAAACACCCAGCTCTCGGAAATAGGAAAAATCCAACAGAAACGGAAGTCCTGTGGGATTGACGTCCTCGATGCCCACATAGCCGTCGTCGCCGTAATCGCCCTCCACATAGAGGCGCGTCACGATGTTTTCGGCGTCCTCCTTGCGGTCGATGCCGCTCAGGTTCTTGCCGAAGTTCAGCTCCAGCAGGTCTTCGTGGCGATTCAGGGAATAGATGCTGACGGTGCGGCTGACTCCGTCGAATACCGGCCGCGCATCGAACAGTGCACAGATATCCGAAATCAGCAGGTACGCGCCGCGCTTGCCATCGGAAGAAAGGGATCGCACCTTTTCGGTTTTCCCATCCTGCTCATAGAAGATTTCACAGTAACCAAGCTGCCAGCCGGTGTTCTCCAAAACCTGCCGGAGCAGGTATTCCGCCGTGCCGATTCCGTTCTCGTCATCGAAGGTAAGATAGAGATTCTTTTTGTTGAGCTGCGCACAGATGTGCTGGCAGGTAATCGTCGCCGTCACGCTCAATCCCTTGTGCGAGCGTTTCGGCGCGCTGAGCAGGAACCAGTCGTCCTTGCCGTCTCGCGTCAGGCAGATGAGATAACCGCTGCGGATGTAGTTCCAGCGGAAGTTGCGCCCGCCGTTCACCATCTGCGGCAGCGTGAAGCTCTATTCCTTCCAGCCGGAAATTTCCGCCGTCAGCGTCACATCGTATGCCTGCCCCTCGTGCTGAAGCTCGGAATCATACAGCTCGCAGACCTTATTGCGGTTCATATCGCAGATTGTCATTCTCGCCGGCATACGCTTCACTCCCTTCACCGCACGCGCGGGGTATAGTCCACTTCCAGCATTGTCAGCGCCAGATTCTCTCCGCTGATCTCGATTTCATTCATCGTCACAATGGGCACGACGGTCGTGCCGCTGCTTGTCGCCTTGTCGGACAGAATCGCAGAATGTGCGTCCGTGATCTGGCGAATCTTCTTCCACCTGTCCAGGTACAGAAATCGCCCCTCCATGTACGGCAGGAAGGGGCCATCCGACGTGATGATATTGCTGTTCTCCGTGTGACTGATCGCAATGCTTCGCTCAAATGGAGTACAGGGTGCCAGTTCAATATATCCCTCGTCGTGCATGGCAAAGGCCAGTTCACGGCTGTCGCCCAGCACAATACGCGTCTGACCCATCCTGCTGTCCAGCTCCAGATGCGCGCCGGGCAGAAGACTTTCGTCTGTCAGATTCACAATTTTGCACCGCTGACCGGTGGTGAGATTGCGGATCAGCATTCCGTCGCCCACATTTCCAGCAATCCGAAATACCGTGTGCGCCCGCTCCGTTCCCGGATTGTAGAGCAGAAAGCTCGTGCTGCTTACGTTGGGCAGTGCAGGCGTCATTGCCGCAGGCAGAAGTCCCGTCCTCGCCAGCGTCCGCGCATCGCAGGAACAATCGTCGCTTTTCAGCCTCATCCGTGCAAAAGGTTCGTAGCAAATGAAGTTGGCAGTGAAGGTTCCCGAATAGCGAAGCGTGTCCGCACTATCCGTATGATCGTACAGCGCAATCTGAATCCGCTTGCCGACAACAGCGTCGTAGATCGCGTAGGGCTTGTGATCAAAGATCTATTCGCCCTGCGTGTCTCGTTTAAGCCAACGATAGAGCTGTTCCAGCTGTGCTTCCGTGATTTCTTCGAAATAGCAGTCCAGTTCGAACTCACGGGGCAGCACTCGCGTGCCGATATAATAGCCGCCGTCCCGGCTGTCCGTCTGAATGTCAGCAATATCATAGCTTTCCATCTCATCGCCGCGGGATTTGGCGCTCGGCCGGTAGTAGCAGCCCAGCGCCGAACAGTGCGTTCCATGAAAACTGAATCCGTCCATGGCTTTCTCCTTTCCGATTTCATCATATATATCTGACAAAGCCCAATGTTCGTTCCCGATTTTCACCCGTAGCCGCTTTTTCCATTGAAATGTTGTCGGGTTTATTGGGAAACATTTCAGTGAAGCTATGATACACAAAACCAGCGTATCGCCGAACGCGGTACACTGGTTTGTTCTTCAAATCAGTCGGTTCATCACCCGCAGATAATCCTTTTTTGCATTGAAGATGGCAAGAACATTCACTGCCTGCTCTTTTTCATCGACAGAATAGAAGATGAGGTATTCCTTATGCGAAATGAACCGGTATTCCAAGCTGCGAAGTACATGGTCTTTGGGAAGCGCGCCCGCCTGTGGGAATTCCCCAAGGCGGCTGCATTTTTCTCTGAGCTCGTTCACAAATTGCCGGGCAATCTCCTTGTCTTTTGATTGCTCAGCGATGTAAAATGCAATCTCTCGGAGATCCTGCTTTGCAGTCTCGGTCAGTATGACGCGATGGCTCATAGCTCCAGTCCATCCAATTCGTTCAGGATGTCATCACAGGCTGCCTCCAGTTCCTGCACCCTTCCCAGCTTGACGTCATCCGCCGCCTGCGCCAGATGCGCGTATACGCTGAGCTTGGCTTCCATCTCTGCGATGTAATTCTGCTGATTGACGAAGGTCTCATGACTCATAACGACCGTATCCTCCTTGCCATTTACCGTAATGGCAACAGGATTCTGCCGTGTCAATGCTGAAATCTGCGAATAATTGCTGCGCAAATCTCTTGAAGGTCTAATGGAAATCGCCGCATTCATGTTCAGCACCTCCTATCGTAGTCATATTATAGCCCAATTTAGCTACAATGTCAACTCGCAAAGGAGGTGCTGCCCTTGTCTGATCGGCTTGGATGGAATGGAGGGGAACTCCATCCCGCTGCCAGTTTCAATCGCATCTCTGGAATATTCCTATTACTTATCCCAATCGCAGCCCGCCGACAGCCATGCCGCGCATGGCTCGTTCCATGATCTTCTCTCCAACGCGCTCCGCCATGGCGTCGTAATCCGCTTCCTTTTCCAGTCGTTCCACGTTCACGGTGATGGATTCAATGGTCAGTGGCTGATTCTGCACCGTTTCGGGAAGCTGGGGGCGAACAACCGCCTGCGGCACCTGGACTGTGCGGATAGCGTGCAGCGTCTTCAGCAAATCTTCGAACAGTTCCGTCTGATAGGGCGACAAGACGCGCTCCGGTCTGGCCTTTGTGCCGTCCAGCCATGCAAGCCCGGTTGCCTGATTCAAACCGCCCTTGGCGTAGGCCGTTACCTTGATCTTGGAATAGAAAGTCCGCGCCCACTCGCCGATCATACTGGAGCTGCTGCCGCTCAGTTCGCGGCAGATAGAATTGATTTTGCTTCGTGCCGCCTTTTCGGCTTCCTCTGGGGAGGAATAGCCAGACAGCGTTCCGCCCTTCGCTTTTCCGATCGCAGGATAGGTCGCCTTGTATTTTGTGACCTTGGCAGACGATCCACCGCTCTTCTTTCCGCCGGAACCGCCGCTGCTGCTGCTGGAACCGCTGCCCTTGGCGGAGGCCGTGGGCGTATAGTCATATGCCTTGATGTCGCCGCTCACCTGTTTATAGGCGTTTCGCAGATCCTCCAGCTTTTTCTTCCATTCGTCCACATAGGCTTCCGCCTGCAGCTTTCCGGCATCCTTGTAATCCTGACAGTTGTCCTTCAGGAACTGGATGATGGCGTCGTCTCCGCCGGCAATGATCTCTTCCACCTCTTTCCAATAGGTGGTGGTGTGCCCGCGCATATCATCCAGCATCTCCTGCCAGCCGCGGCGCATATTTTCGCGTGTCGCATCCGTCGCCGTCTCGTAATCCTCATGATTCTTTGTCAGCCAGTCGATGATCTCCGCATCGGATTGGGACAGCAGCTCCTTCAGCTCTTCAACCAGTTTTCGGGGATTGTTGAGCAGTTCCCCATAGTAGTTTTCGACGTACTCAATGTAATCGTCCAGACTTTCAATCTGCGATTCAATGGCCTTTTTCTGGGCGTCTACCTCGTCTTCGGCGATGTCCCATGCCATTTCTTCGCGAAGGTCGGCAATCTCCTGCCGCAGCTTGAGCTCTTCCTTTTTGCGGGTGGGATCGGCGCTGATCCGGGCAAGCTGTGCTTCCTTCTCAGCAAGCTCCTTTGCCTTATCCTCTTCCTCGCTGAGCTTTTTGCGCGCCGCCAGCTGTTCATCCAACGCCGTCAGTTCTTCGTTCAGTGCATCCCGCTTGGCCTCTGCCAGCTTGATCAGCTGATCGCGTTCCTTCTCGTAGCGTCGGGTAATCACGTCGATCAGCTCATTCTCAACATCAATCTGTCCCTCAAGCATCCGCTTGTTCAGGGCTTCGCGGTCGAGAATGGCGTCGTGAATCAGATCCCGCAGGTCGATTTCCATATCCCGAATCGCGTCCTGCTGTTCCTGGATCGCTTTGGTCAGTTCTTCCAGATCGATTTTGTTCTGCAAGAGGGTTTCGGAATACTGCTGGTGCTGCTTCTGAAGCGCTTCCAGATCGGTGGCGGCCTGCTTGTACTTCTTGGAGCCTTCCTTGTTTTTGCTCATGATGGCTTTCTGCGCCGCCATCTGATTTTCCAGCTCCGCAATATAGCTGGTCAGCGTCGTGGAGTTTTCCTGTACAATTTCCTTTTCCTTGCCCAGATACAGGATCACGCCCTGAATTTCGCCGCGAACCTCGTGATACTGCTGTGCCAGCTGCGCCATCTTGCGGCGATGGTCGCCGGCGTCTACCGCCTCATCCATCTTGTCCAGCAGCTTCTGCGTGGACTGCGATACGCTGGTGCTGCTGCTCCCGCCGCCTTTGCCGCCACCGCCTCCGCCAGAGCTCTTCTTGCCGCTGCTGCCGCCCTTCAGTGGATTGCTGCCGGTATAGCGAAGTACATTTTGATTGGTTGCAATGCGCGTGCGCGTCCATACGCCAGTAAGCGGATTCCATTGCGCGCCCTCCTGCGGCATCGTGATGGTTTCCATTGTCCACTGTCCGGTGGCAATCAGCGCATCGACGGCGTCCGCCGCCAGATTCTGCACGCTGATCAGACCGCTGGTCAGCGCGGAAAAGTCTGCGACTGACGTCCCGGTGATCGTGATAAACGCCGCTTCGTTCAGACGGCGGAAAGCATCTTCACCCTCTGCCAGCGCCGAAGCCAGCATGGGGCCAACCTGATCCCAGTTTGCCAACAGAATCTGCGGATTGATGTTCCCAAGATATTCCGCCAGCGTATCGATCTCGCTGGCAGCAACCTTCGTGCCAGCCGCCATCTTTTTGGACGCCGCCTGATATTCCTCGTTGGCCTTGACGGCGGTTTCCGCTTCCTTATTATAAGTGCCGAATGCGTCGCTGACGCTGACCGCGCCGTGCTTCAGCTCCTCGATGGCCTTGGCCGTACTTTTGAAATACTTCGCGGAAGAGGATTTCTTTGCCGCGTTCAGTTCCGTGCCCAGCGCAGCCATTTTCTTTTCTGCGGTCTGACTGGAATCCGAAAGCGTGTCTTCGCCCTCTGCCAGTTCGCCGACGCCTTCCTTCAGCGATTGCGTCGCCTGATTGGCGTCGTCCAGCGCGATCACCAGCGAGGGATAGGTTTCGGCGATGGACTGCTGGAGAGATTCGTCGAATCCGTTCCACACTTCCATAGCCGCCAGCACACCTTCCGTGCCGCCTTCGCCAAAGGCGCTCAGCAGCGCGCCGACCTGATCGCCGTAGCTGTCCGTTTCGGCTGCATTCGAGGTGCGTTCACGTCGAAGCTCCTCCGCCATGTCGGATAGCGAGATGGACTGCGCAGCATCGCGCATTTCGTAGAGCCGTCGCACAATCTCTTCCACGTCGCCGCCGCACTCGACGGCAAGGTTCGATATATCGCCGAACATCTGGCACATGGCGTCCAGATGCCCCGCAGCATCCAGCTCATCCAGCGCGTTGTTCCATGCCGCGGTCACGTCTTCGCCGGCTTCCTCCGCCCTGCGCACCGTGCTCTCCAGATAGCCGACGCCGCCCTGGTATCCGTTTTCTTCGACGCGTTTGAAGCGGCGCTCCCGCTGGCCATCTGCAGCGGCCTGTGCCGCCTGCGCCTGGCGGTTGGTTACAACGCCGTAAGCCGCCGCCTGTTCGTAGACGGAGGCGGTGGTCTGCTCAGTCAGTTCCTTTGCACGGGCGATGTATTCCGCTGATCCGCGCTGCAGCTGCGTCAGCTCTCCGTATTCCGCTTCCAGCAGCGCATACGCGGTCAGCACGGATTGCGGATCGTAGCTGCCGTCTGCCGGATTGATGGCTTTGGCGGCGGAGGAAAGCGCGTCCGCGTGTTCCAGATCAACCTGCAAATCATTGAGATTGTGCAGCCGCTCCTACGCGGCGTACAATTCGTCCGCGCTGGTCGCGCCGTCCAGCAGCATTGCGCCCAGCACACCATACTGATCCAGCATACCGGATACGTCTACGCCTTCATTGCTCAATCGGATCAGCGATTGGTAGAACGCGCTCTCCTTATCCTCGGCAGCGGAAACCTCGGCGATAATGCCGCGCATGGCGTCCGACCACAGCGCGGATTGCTGCTTCAACCCCACAGCGGTATCGCCAAAATAGTCCTTCCACGCATCCTTGCCCGCTTTATCCTCGGCTTCTCGAATCTTCAGCATCGCCTGCTCAAAGTCCTCTGCCGACGCGGTACCGTCGTTGAGCTTGTCGATGAGCGAAGGCATTGCCGCCGTAATCGCGTTGATGGCTTCCGCAGACAGCGCCTCGAAGGTGCTATTTACGCTGGTGCTGTCGCCGTTTCGGGCAAAGCCTGCCATGTCGGTCAGACCCGCAATCGCTTCGTTGCGTGCAATGGTGTCTGCGTGCAGGGATTTGTAAGCGCTGCTGATCTTTGTGGTTTCGGTGTTTGCGGCATTGGCGGCTTTGCGCATGATGGCGATGATGCCCTCCATGCCCGCGTTGATGCGCCCTGCGCTATCCATGACGGTGGTATCGATGTCGGAGAACATCTCGAAAAAGGCGTTTACGAACACCTCCGCCTGCGCATGGATTTCTTCCTCCGTACCGTCTGGAATCAGCTCTCGCGCCCAGTCCTCGGCGTACTCGTACAGCCCCTTGCCGTCCGGCTTCAGCAGTTCCTCCCATAGGGATGAAGCATCCAGCGACACCATATCTTGCTTGGCCTGCTTGAGCGCATCTGCCAACTTTGCCTGCTTGAACATCTCTGCCCAGGGATTCGTCGCTTGGGCGACGCCTTCCTGCCAGCCGTCCACCAGCAAACCCGTCGCCGTGTCCACGTATTGAGCGATGTCAGGGTAGGTATCATATAACCCTTCCAGCAGCTTTTCGCCGATCTTCTCAATCTGCGCGCTGTCCGCAATGCCCAGACCGTCCGCAATCTCCTGCGCCGTTGCCATGACCGCATCGTGCAAATTCAGGAACTGATCCTCACCGTCGCCCAGCTTTGACAGAACCGTCGCAAAACTGTTGGCCTCTTCTTTTGCCAGAGCAATGTCCTTATAGATATCGGTGGCTTTGAGTGTCGCCAGCGCCTCGCCAGTGCCCTCAATGCCTTCCTTGGCTTCCGTCAGGCCATCCAGCGTAAATTCGGAAAAGAGCGGAAGGTCGTCATCGGTCGTTTCAGTCAGCCCATTGTAGGCCGCAATGAACTCGTTGATCATGGGAATCATGGCGTTCATCTCATCCACGCTTTCCTGCGTGACGGGTCCCTGCATCAGTTCATCGAAATGGTGGATCATCTCGGCAAAGTCGGCATCCTGATTGAGAAAATCCGCCATCTGATCCACATAGCCGGTCAGGTCGCCCGCCATACGCATCATATCACCTTCTGCCAGCTCGGCCTGCTGATCGATGCCGCCGATATAGGCGTCGTAATACTGTACAGCCGCATCCTGCATGAACTGCGGCAGCTGCGAAAAATCCGTGCCGTCCGTCATGACGGTGTAGAGATCGTCAAAGACGGGCTGCCACGCCTCTTTCAATTTGGATTCGCTGGCGGACATATACGAACCGGCAGCGATATCGAATTCCAGCACCTTGTTACCGATTTCTTCAACGGAAGAGGATGAGTCAATCGCCATCGCATCCAACTCCGCCAGTACGCCCGACCAGAATTCCCGCGTGGCCTGCAGCTCGGCTTTGGTTTCCCTGCTTTCCCAGATGGGGATGGGAACCTCCGCCATATTGGCGGCATAAGTATAGAAGTTCTCATCCCGCGTCGCATACACGCCATGGGGACCGCTGTATCCCTGCTTATAATAGCCGCTGGGATGCGCTTCCATGTACTGGTTATAGGCGTCGGAAAACTCGCCATAGTGAGAAGTCTTTTCCTGCTGTCCCTGTGCTTCGCGAACCGCCTTTGAATAGGCATGATCCGTATCGCGGAGATTTTGGAGTGCGTCCGCCGCGTTCAGCCTGCGAATCGCCTGCTCCGTGCGCTGCACCTCGCCGCGAGCTGCCGCAGCCTTTTCGCCCAGCATATCAAAGCCCTCGCCGCCGCCTTCCAGAGCTGTCTTCATGGTCAGCGAGGTTTCGGAAAGCCGCTGCATGATCGTATCCGCACGCTGCTGTTCTTCTTTGCTCAGCTCGGTCTTTGCCGCCAGCGTTTCCTACTCCGTGACCAGTCCGTCGATATTGTCGCGATAACTCGTCATCGTATCAATCGCGGAACTGTAATCCACCTTTTCAATTTCCCGCGCGCTGGCTGCCGCGCCTGCGATCATGGTAATCACGGTGGTCAGCGCTGCAACCGTCGCAATGATCGCGCCAATCGCGCCGCCGCTCATGGCCGCCGCGATTCCTTCGCCCGCCATCAATGCAGCCCGCATCGCCTTGACTGCCGCAATCGCCTTCATAACGACCGCGATCAGCCCGATCAGCCCCGCCGAAATCGCCGGGATCATGATGTTCCAGCCGCCCAGCGCGTCGGTGCCCGCTGCGAATATCTCCACCAGATCCGCCGCGCCGTTGTAGAAGCTCTTCATCCAGTCCGCGTCCAGCAGAGAATAGAAGGTCTGCGTTGCTGCCGTCAGGCGGTTCTGTGCCGCTTCCACCGATTCCTGCCAGACGGCATACTTCTGGGAAGCCGTGCCCGCGGCGTTCATCGCGCCCGCATACAGCTCATAGGCGCGGCTTCCGCCCTCGACGCCTTTCGCCATATCGTTCATCAGGGCGAGAAAGAAATTCTGTTGCCTTGTGCCCGCCATCGTGGTCGCGATGTAGCTTTTGGTCTTGCTGTCCAGCGTGTCCCACTTTTCGGCAATGTCGGTGTAAATGTCGGACATGGCGCGCCAGTTGCCCTCGTTGTCCAGCAGCGCCACATCGATGGTCGCCAGCGCCTTCGCCACGTCATTGATCTGCGTGGCGTCCTCTTCGTTATAGCCCTTGGCTTTGATGGAGTGCAGGCGCGCCATGATGCTGTTGAGCGACGTGCCGATGACCTCCGGCGCCTGCCGCGTCTTTTCGGAGATGGTGGCGATGTACGCGCCCAGCCATTCAAAGGACAACCCGAACTCCACGGCAGATGCCGACGCCTTCTGCATGGCGACGCCGATTTCATCCGCACCGGAAGCGGAAGCGTCGCCCAGATACGCGAATATGTCCGCGACGTGCTGCGCCGATACCTCCATGGTATTCGTCGCGGCGGTAATCAGCTCCGCCGCCTCATCGAACTCCATCGCGGAAATCTTGGCGTATTGAATGGACGCTTTCAAGCGCTTCTCTGTCTCGTCCTCGCCGAGACCCTGCCGCCAAAACTCGACGGCGGCCTTGGCAACCTCGGTGGCCGAAACGCTCATTTCCCTGGCAATGGCGCGATACCGCGTGCCTAACTTGGAGGCTTCCGCCTCCGTCTTTCCGCTGACGATGCGGATTTCGTTCAGCAGATCATAGTATTCCTGCGCAAAGCGGGTAGCTTCCTGCCAGATGGATTTGAGGCCTCGCAGCACCAGCATGGTCGCCGCCATCTGCAGGATGCGGCTGCCTACCTTGTCCAGCGATTTTTCCAGTTCGGATACCTCGCCGTTGTGATCGGAGAGCGTCTTATTGTGCGTGGCTTCCGCGTTTTTCGCCTGCTCGATCAGGATCAGAATCCGCTTGCGAACGGATTCCTCGATGTTCATGGAACTAATCTTCTGCCCGATTGCCTGAAGCTCCTGAAGAGCGCTCTGCGCACTTTGATCCCAGTAAGCCTGTCCCGTCTCGTTGCCGTTTTTCACCGCGGCGTTGTACTGGCGGTAGGCGTTGGTCAGCTGGCTGTATGCCTGCTGCGCCGCCTTGAGCTCATTGACGCCGGAAGCGGCCTTTTGCGCGTCCACCGCCGTTTTATCCTGCTTTGCCGCCTGCGCATTGGTCAGCTTCTGTGCCAGAGCGGCCTCTTCCGCCGACAGATTCACCAGCTTGGATCGGGCAATCGCTTCCTGTCCGAGCAGTGCAATGATCTGGTTGTTGGCCGCCACCAGCCGCTCGGCCGTGGTGATCTGGGCATCGATATTCTGAGCGGTCGCCGTGCCGTCCTGCACGTTCAGCCGCTGCGCCTTCAGGGCATAAATCTTGCGCAGGGCGTCCAGCTGCTCGCGGTACAGCTCGTTGGCATATTTTATGTCCTTGGTCAGCGCGCTGTCCGCCGTCATGCTGCGGTTCAACAGCTGACCGGCGCGGTATACCTCGGTGATGGACTGGCCCAGCTTGTCATAGCCCTTGCGGGTTTCGGTAATGGAACCGTCGCTGTTCAACTTCTGGGTGGTGGCGATCAGCGTCTGGATCTGCGTGCCCGCATTGCCAAGTCCCTTTGCCGCCTGATTACCAAACTGCGTCGTCTGCGCAGCAGCTTTCTGAATTTCATTTTTGAAGCGGGTCAGCATGTCTCGAACCTGCTTCTCCACCACATCGGTCATGTTCAGGTTGACGCCCGCGCCGATGGACTGCAGCAGCTTGTTGGTTTCCGCCACGTCGCTTCTCAGCCGCGAAAGATCCAGATACTAGGTACCGACCAGCTTGTTTTGGCTCTGTGCCATGCGTTCACCACCTCATAAAAAAGCGATCAGCCTTGAAGCCGACCGCCTGTAGCTTGATTCAAATATTGCTCACCGCATAAAGGGGGAGATTGGTCATCCATTCCTCTTTGCGATAATCCTTCATGGAAATGCGAACGGCGTATGCAGGCGCGTACTTCTGGCAATACGCCTTCAGGCTCTTCGCCCGCTGATTGACTTCCGCCTTTACTTCAATGGGAACGACGTCCTTTCCCTTTTGAATCATGAAGTCCATTTCAAACGTCGCCGTATCCGTTGCGTAGTAGTAAGGTGTATACTCGGTTTCTGCGCGCAATTCCTGCAATACGAACTGTTCCGTAAGCGCGCCCTTGAATTCAACAAAGATGTCGCTGCCCTCCAGAATGCTCTGCGCGTCCAATTCGCTCATTGCGCCTAAAAGTCCTACATCCAGCAAAAACAGCTTGAACGCCGCCATGTCGATATACGCCTTCAACGGCATTGCGGGTTTGCTTACGCGGTTGACCTTCGTAATCAGACCGCAGTCGAGCAGCCATTCAATCGCAATTTCAAAGTCCTTCATGCGTGCGCCCGTCTTGATCTGTCCAAAGAAGAACTTCTTGTTTTCCTTGGCGAGCTGCATCGGGATCGAGTTCCACACCATGCGAATCCGAGCCAGATCTGCGGAGGAGGCGTGCTTGCCAAAGTCATCCTCGTATTGATCGAGGATGCTCTTCTGCATTCTGCGCACTTCCTGATAGTCCTTGTGTTCCGCAAAATACTGAACGATTTCAGGCATTCCGCCGACGTAATAGTAATTCTTCAGCCAGAAGATGTATTTGCTGCTGCAATCGGGCATCAGCGTGTAATCCTTCGATGCGATTATGCTCGCGAGCGCGCCTTCGCCCATTGCTTCCAGAAACTCGCGGAAGCTCATGGGATGCAGGTCAACCGTGTCAACCTTGCCGACAGGGTAGGACACACCCTCGTGAATCGCTACACCGAGCAGCGAACCAGCGGCAATCACCGCGTATTCCGGCGCGTTCTCGCAGAAGTATTTTAGCGATTCCAGTGCGCGCGGGGCTTCCTGAATTTCATCGAAAATGATCAGCGTATCGCCCGGCGTAACTTCGAGTTTGGTCTCGATATTGATGTTCATGAGAATACGGCCGATATCGTAGTCGTCATCGAACACGCGCTTCATGCGCTGATTGTTGTAGAAGGTGACGTAGGCCACCTTTTTGAAATACTGCCGGCCGAACGCCTTCATCAGCCATGTCTTTCCGACCTGGCGCGCGCCCTTCAGTATAAGCGGCTTGCGGTTGGGCTTGTCCTTCCACGAAACCAGTTGTTCCATTGCGTATCGCTTCATCTGCTTCGCCTCCATTTCCGATACTCTTATTATATGCTGTCTCTGGATCACAGTCAACATTTTTTAAGAGCAATATCGGGCTGGAAAATACATTTTTTAAGACGTTAGCAGACGATAAAAGCACATTATTTCTGATATTATGATTGAAAAAGGCGAAACCGCTTATTCTGCGATCTCGCCCAGTTCATTTCGGTTCCATGCACCGTATTCGATTTCATTTTGCAGGCGACGGAAGTTTTCTTCCGCATCCTCCCTCCACAGATTGGTGTCAGGATTTATCAGCAAGTTGTAAAACGCGCTGTTTCGAAACTCCTGCTCCGCTCTGTCCAATGGCAGGGGGGAGACCTGCTGAAGCCGCAAAAGAATCCGCTGTTCCTGTTCTTTGAATGTCGTTTCAAAAATCACGTTGTCACCTTCTGAATTCATTAGTTTCCTTCTGTACGTTTTGCTTGAAAGCTCTTTTGTCTTCAGCTATTCAGCATACAGAAGCACCTCGTCAGGCGAAATGGTTTTCAGAAAACGACGGTTGTCGATATCGGAGGAAACGACGTCTACCGGCATGGCAAGCCGTTCTTCCAAAGTCAGGCGAAAGTCTGCCAGTTCAAAAAGAGAGCGGATGTTTCCGGCGTCGATGCGAAGATCCAGATCGCTTTTTGCAGTTGCCTCTTTGCGCCCATACGAACCAAATACATAGACTCGTTTGACGCCGAATTGCTTTGCCACCGGCGACACCAGATCACGCAGCTGGTTTATGCTGTAAATCTGTGCCATGCTCATCACCTCCCGTATCCTTATTATACGGGATTTTCTCCATTTTATCAACATGCCATATCTGGAGAAAATGATGAAATTTAGGGCGCGTATCGATTATTCTTCTGCGCGCTTCGCCAGCTTCAGCCCGGTCACATTGCCGGGCGTCTGTTCCCTGCGCATCGTGCCCAGCATGTCGATCAGCTTGGAATTCAGCTGCTCCGCATGAGCGATGGTGTCCGTCAGGTTCTCCGTGCCCAGCAGACTTTCGAATACCTTGCCGACGCGGTGCGTCAGAGAGTGTTCCGCCTCGAAGTTCCTCTTTGCCGATACAGACAGGCGATAGTACATATTCATCACATCGCCAAAATCTCTCTCGACGATTTCCATGATCTGCTTCCAGAGATCATGCGTGGCGATGACGTCGTACAGCTCATAGCGTCCCTGTGCGGAATCGTAATCACTCAGATCCAGATCGGTGTAATGCGCGAGAATGAGGAAGGCGCGAATCAGATCCGCGTTGTACCCCTCATAGGCGTTGCCGCTCTTTTCGTCAAAGACGAGCGCAGTACCGGCATAGCGCTACGCCAGCTGTTCCTTTTCGGCATAGGGGATCATTTCACGGACGTGAAATTCGAGTTCGTCCAGATAAAAGGGATGGGTGTATTCAAATTTTTCCTTCACAATGTTCATGGCTGATTGCCTCCCATAATGGTGATTTTGCTTTTGGCCAAGAAACCCGCCAGCGAATTCATGGCAGCGCCTGCGTGGGGATTGCCGATATGAAAGGGATTGCTCTTTTCGATCATGTCCCAGCTTTTTTGGCAGAAAGCGTTGCCCGCATAATTGGAGATCGCCTCATAGGTCAGTTTGTACCCCAGTTCCGTGAGTACATCGTCAAAGAACACAAAGCTCATGCTGTTGATCTGCTCTTCATCGACTACGCCCAGATGGGCGGCGATCATCGCAACGGCGCGATCCAGCGTCACCCCTTTCTGGCCGTCAGCAGGTTTTTTTGTTTCTGTTCCTTCTCATCCATGCGGTTCACGCGGCGAAAAATCTGAAGCAGCTGTTCGATCACGCCGGTGTCCAGTTCATTGTAGTGATCCAAAATCAGCTGCTCGTCATCCGTAACCGCGATCAGCCAGTCCATGAGCGCCTTGTCGCCATCCCGATCATCGCCGAACGCGCCCGCCTCCATCGCCAGAATGTCGGCGAGAGGATAGAGCTCCAGCATTCGATAAAACGCCGCCGTGCGATTGCGCTGATACTTGAGCTTGGTGGGCTTGATTTCAATCAGCTGGTCGCCGATCCGGACGGTGTTTTCAGGGCTGCCGATCTGCGGCAGCCCCTTGTCCGTCTGTTCCGGTGCAGGAAGCGGCTTATTCGTCTCCGCCATTTTCTTCGTCCTCCGGCTTCAGCGCAAGCTCCCAGTTCTGGAGCAGGTTCATCTCACGCACCGTTGCTTCGATCACAGATACATCCGCCTTCAGACCGCGGCGCTCCAGCTCGTCTTCGACATAGCTGAGCTTCACAGAGCCCTTGCCTGCGCCGTACAGCTGCTCCGCGGCATAAACCAGCACGCGGGTGGTCGCCAACAGATATTCCTGCTGCTGGCGGGTAGTCTTGGATTTCAGCCATGGAATCAGTCGCAGTGTAATCCAGCTGGCCAGCAGCGCGATCTACGCCTGCAGGATGGGAGTCAGATCAATCAGTCCGTTCATTTTTCTTTTACCGCCCTTTCACTAATGTAGCGCACTTCGCCCTTGTAGATCACCGGAATCCAGCCGTCCATCTTTACCCGCGCCAGCGCTTCGCCGTCATGAACTACGCCTGCAACGAAATAATCCGCTCCGGGACCCGTGCGCAAATGCCAGCTTCCCGGCTGCAGCTCAATGGGATTCTCCGGCTGTTTCTCTTCTTTTTCCGAATCGCCGGGTTCTCGCGCCAGCAGCGCCGCCCAGGTGTTCTTTCCGACAATGCCGTCTGTCTTCAGCTTGCAATCCGTCTGGAAAGCGCGCACCGCCGCCTCGGTGGCCCGGCCGTATTCACCGTCCGCACCCCAGCGACCGCAGCTGTATCCCAGCGAAATCAGTCTCGTCTGCAATTCTGCAACGTCCGCGCCCTGCATGTTTCGCTTCAGCGTGCGCCGCTCCGCATTCTGCTGCGTGCTTCCATCCGAAGCGTCGTCGGGGATCCAGCGAATCGCCATGAAGTAGGGCTTTCCGCTCTTGATGCGGCTGCGGCAGTAGTCCTTCAGGTCGTGTCGCTTCGGACCCACGCCGCTGCCGTGCCCGTACAGCTCGCCCGCGGCAGTGTACATTTCAACGTGACCGACGTTCATGATGTGTGAGCTGTTGCCCTTGAAGTAGAGACAATCGCCCGCCTGCAGATTCTGCTCATTCGGATAGCCGTCACTGGAGGTATCCACGATTACGCCGTTTTTGCGGTTGCGCAGCTGCGCGTCGGTATTGGAGCCAATATCAATACCGCTGGCTGCGCGAGTCGCGTAGCGCACCGCGCTGGAACAATCGCTGAATCCCTTCTGTCTGGTATCTCCCGGTCGGTTATCGGGCTTGCCGAAGAAATACTTTCGATTTCCGCCGTTGGTATAGGTGTTCTATCCCGCACGGGATTTCATGTAATCTACGGCCTTGCGCCGCATTTCCTTCGCTGTCATCATTTCTGCCTCCAATCAAACAGGCTGCCCTCGAAGGAGCAGCCTGCATTCATAGGAAATGATCCCTGATCAGTTCCACTTGACGTCGCCGGTGGTCGTGGTCACGATCTGACCGTCCGCATCCAGCGGCTCGTAGTAAATGTCGTACATCTTTTCATCCGCGCGCTTGGGATCGATCGCGGCGAAGGTGACGCCGTTGGTGGCGGCGGACTTGTAGCTATTATCGAAGCCGGGCAGCGCGGTCACGCGCACGCGGGGCACATACAGATGCAGCCAGCCCTTGATGGCGCTCTCCGTGCAGTCGGTACCGCTGGAGTAGACCGGCCAGTGCGCGTACAGGCTGCCCTTGGCGGTAGTGGAGTTGGTCTTGACCGTCGCCAGAGATGCGCCGTTCACGCGGCGGCGATAGGCCACGCGGATGGTATCGCCAACGGAAACGTTTCCTTCAAAGAAGGTGATTGTCGTAGAGGGCGTACCGCTTTCGCTGGCCGCCACGGCAAAGCAGCCGTTGGACGCCGTATCCGCTTCTGCAAAACCGTTGATGCGCACGGACTTCGCCTGCGTCTCATACGGAATCGTGATCTTGAGGCCGGTTTCCACCTCAAAGAGCTTGCTCTCCAGCGTGCCCACGTCGCCGTGCTGCATCTTGACCGCATTCGCCATCGCAAACATGTCGAGGGTAAACTGGGAACTGGCGAAGGTAAATTCCTATGCCTTGTCGGTTTCGATGAAGGCCAGCGGGTAGTTGCCCTGACCGCCGGTGATGGACTAGGTATTGTTGGTGGCGCTCATGTTGGCGGTGTTGACCTCATAGTAGGAAAACACTCTGCCGTCGCAGCGCTCAAAGTCAATGTTCGGATTGTCGGCGATATAGCCGCCGATCTGTTCAATATAGCTTGCCTCTGCCTGCTGGGACATACTTGTCACGCTCCTTTTTATAGTCGGTTCTGAGGTTATACAGACGGGGAGGTATGCTTTCGATGCTCCCACATCCATTCGTAATCAAGCAGCTTCGGCTGCTCAAGGAATAATTCATATAGTGGCTGACCTGTTTCGCGCACGGGTTTCAGAAGCTCCGCCGCCACGCTCTTCTCATAGACACCGCTCCACAGGGTGCTCATTTCCGACGCAGGGAAGCAGCGATTGAAGCATGCACAGAGGCGTTCTATCTGCTGCGCGCCGATTGTCCGATACAATTCGCGATAGGCGTAGCTTTCCTGTCGCTGCGCATTCTGTTCGTCCCTTCCCAGATATTCGCAATAGGTGGGAAAAAACAGCCAGCTGTAAATGCGGCTTCGCGTGTCTTCTCCATATTCCGCCAACGGGTGCGCAGCAATGTAGGCGTGCATCAGGCGCGTAAACCTGTCCGCACCCTCGGAAACGTTTCCGTGCATTACAATAAGACACTTTCGCTGCAGCAGGCGGTAGGGCTGCGCTTCGTTCCAACGCATGACGTCCTGCTTCTTCCTGCGGCTTTCCCAGAGCTTTTCCAGATACGAATTCAGCAAGTCCTGCTGGGTTCCCGGTTTCAGCATTGCCCGCAGCTCTCGGACGTAGCTGAAGAACTCCATGTACCCCTTTTCCTGTTCCAGCATTGCGCACCCCTCCGAATTTATATTATATGGGATATTTTAGTATTCCATATCGTGTTTTGTCAACGCCTTCATTGGGACATTATCCTATAGGAAAAGGAGATGATGCCAATGACGGCACAGGCGGCGCTTGGCGCTCGTATCCGCGAATTGCGGCTATCAAAGGGTTTATCGCAGGAAGAGCTTGGCTTCCTTTGCGACACTTATACGTCTCATATCAGCCGAATCGAGCGCGGCGACAATAACACGTCGCTGGAGATTCTCGCGCGGATTTCCGCTGGTTTGGGAGTGACGCTGAAAGACCTGTTGGATTTCGAGTGCGAACTGCCGCTGCCCGTTGATGATGCGAGCACGTTGGCGGTGCTTGCGCACATGCGCGCGTTTACGCCGGAACAGCGCGAATTGGCATGCCGGCTGATTCGCGCAATAGAAAATCCAAAGGAAGGGTAGTCATGCGGTCTGCATGTAGGAAAACACCGTATGGAAGCGTCGGTATCCAATGGTTTTCGCACCCAGATGGTAGTCGTCCTCCCAGACAAACCGCTATCCGCAAACATATCTTTCTCCGGTCAGCAGCTCCTTGAGCCGTTGGCCGATTATTTTATCTCTGCGGCGCAGCCGGTCGGCGTCCACATTGTAGAGCGCCTTTTCCTGCACATAAATGTCGAAGTGCAGATACTTCTTAGTGATATGGGGATCGCTTCCGAGTTTTGACCCCTCCGTTTCATAATACACGATACGCGCCTGTTCGTCTATCAGTAATTCGTCCGGCATGGCGTCTTCCACAAAATAGCGTTCAATAAAGTCTCGGATACCCGTTCCCTTGGGGACAAGCATCAGCTCCTTCTACTCCGCATCGGGAAACAGTACGTCGCGGATCACGTTGT
>ERZ780195.1520-NODE-1520-length-18648-cov-11.458990_pt1 | contig 18648 bp, 24 predicted proteins | sample MGYA00511017_ERZ780195 | MGnify/ENA primary metagenome ERZ780195 (study PRJEB29588, sample SAMEA2159974) | human gut metagenome | biome: human gut; feature: human-associated habitat; material: faeces | place: Denmark | collected 2008/2010 ...
AGTTAGTTGGGAATAACCGTTTGTTAAATTTTTAACAATCTGATCGAAAAGTCCCGCCTTAGTTAGTTGGGAATAACCGTTTGTTAAATTTTTAACAATCTGATCGAAAAGTCCCATAACTCGGACGTATAAAATCTCCATCCCGAACGCAACAAAAGTCCATGTTAATCTGTACCTAGATATGGTACAATAAGTGTGGGAGATAACTTCCATCTCCTAATTTAGACGCTTCAACACAACACAAAACAAAGGAGTATTCATCATGCGTAAGTATTCTATCACCCGCCGTTCCATCGTCACCACTGCCACCGTCAAGGCCGTCAACCTGAACACCTTTGAAGTGGTTGATATGACTGTCACTCTCGAGGGCGCATTTGCTGACAACTCTGCCGCACTCAAGGCCGTTCAGAAGGTCTGGGAAAATGACGAGTTCAACCCTGTTGCAGTTACCAGTCTGTCTTGCAAGGTCAAGACCTATGGCATGACTGCCGCCCAGTGGTTTGAAAACGCCGATGTTATTGAGGAAACCGATATCACCCCCGAGGAAGCGGCCCAGTTCGGCAAGCGTCAGAAGAAGTCTGACGAGAACGCACAGTAAGTTTATCCATCCAACAAACACATAACAAATAAGGAGTATCACTATGAATATCATCGCCAAGTCTGCTAATGTCGTATCCGCTTTCGACCTGTACAAGCTCGTGCAGTCCCCCGAGCGCAAAAAGCTGACCGATGTCAAGGGCCAGACCATTGAGCTGGACAAGTGGGTGCTGTACACTGAGCCCGACAAGGACGGTAAGGAAATGAGCCTGCTGGCCCTGTCTACTGTTGACGGTACTGCCTACTGCACCAACTCTGCAACGTTCTGCCGCTCCTTTGAGAGCGCCGTGGCAACCTTCGGTCAGTTCGGCGAAGAGTTCCACAAGATTCATGTCACCACCGCCACTTCCAAGAACGGTCGTGACTACATCGACTGTGTGGTTGTTGGTTAATCACACAGGTAAACAACTAATTAAGAAGAAAGGCTAAGTTCTTCTTAAATAAAATCACTTACAGTTCCCGGCTGGTGGGCCAATTCACTGGCCGGGATTCTTTTATAAAGGAGATGAATAAATTGTGAATCATCGCCAACAAGTAGCCGCTATGCACGCAAGAGAGCTGGCAAATGCCAAACAGCAGTTGTTGCTAAAGGTGAACCAGTATATTCAAGAATTGAGGGCAGAAGGTGGCACAGCAGAAGTAACGCCACAGATACAGCACTTGATTGAGCTGGATAAATATAGATTGCGTGATGTTCAGAAAATGCAGCAGATTGCAAGTGACCCACAAAAAGTTAAAGAGTATGTGTATGCTAAGAATGCACAAGGGCAAGTGATTAGTGGCGAAAAAGCTATAAATCGTTATCAGTCTTATCAGAATTCAGCTATTGCAAAGCCAGCAGACCAATTTAATAAAACAATAGAGACCTTCATTGACACAGTTCAAGATATGTTCGTTGATATGAGCGCATATAATGAGTTTACTCGCAAGTTGAATGCTCTTGTTAATCAAGATATCAATGAACCTACTGACGAAGAATGGTTTGTTACACACGGCTCATATCTGGCCAAATTGGATAATCCAAAAACGATTGAAGAATCTAAGAAGTGGTTCATGCACTTAAACTATGATTATACTAAAGAGATGGAAAAAGCCTTTTATACCTTGCTAGAACAGGAAGGTGCAAAGGAGGTCGCTAGGCGTATAAACGAGAACTTAACGAAAATTATGGAAGCGGCTGTCATTGTTGCAATTGGATATAAAGAACAAGCGGGTTCTGCTATTCAAGATGTTTTATTGATTTTTGCACCAAGAGCGACACGAGAACAAATGCGTTCAATGCAAGAATTGTATGACGGACAATTTGGACATAATGAGGAATGATATCTAATGTCACGTTCCGAAAAGTGGCGAACCTTTAGTGCTGACTTTGAGACAACAGTTGAAGAGAATACGAGACAACAGACAGCGACTGAGGTGTGGAGTGCCGCTAGTGTTGAACTGTGGACTGAGGACGTTATGGTTTTCCATTCCATTGGTGAGCTGTACGAGTATTACGTATCATTGAATGAGAACATTGTGGTATACTTCCACAACCTCAAATTTGATGGAAACTTCTGGTTGTCGTATCTACTCTGTGACCTCAAATTCAAGCAAGCCTTTGACCCAGCACCAGACCAGAAAGGCGGCAAGTTCAAAAAGAACTGGGAAATGCCTGACAGGTCGTTCAAATACGTTATCTCAGATATGGGCCAATGGTACACCATGACTATCAAAGTGAATGGACACTACATTGAACTTAAAGACAGTCTTAAACTATTGCCATTCAGCCTTAAACAAATCGGTATCAGTTTCAAGACCAAACACCAGAAACTAGATATGGAGTATAAAGGACACAGATACGCTGGTTGTCCCATCTCTCAAGAAGAACTAAAGTACATTGCAAATGACGTTCTAGTTATCAAAGAAGCACTTGAATTTATGTTCTCAGAGGGACACAAGAAACTGACAATTGGTTCTTGCTGTTTGGACGAGTTCAAGAAGGGGAACACAGTCGGAGACGATTACAGCACGCTGTTCCCAGACCTGTACAAAATACCACTTGACCCAGAGGTTTATGGTTCTAGCACAGCTGGTGAATGGATTCATAAATCGTACAAAGGTGGCTGGTGTTATCTGGTGAAAGGCAAAGAGTGCAAGGAGTATAGAAATGGTGTTACAGCAGATGTGAACAGCCTGTATCCATCTGTAATGCACTCTGAATCTGGCTCAGATTATCCTATTGGCAAGCCTAAGTTCATTCATGTTGAAGCAAACGAAGGTGATATCTGGGACGCATACAATTGCCCTATCAAATATGACCCGTTCTGGTTTCAGCCGACAGAAAAGCCTAAAAAGCTGTGGGAATACGGAAAGTTCTATTTCTTCCGCATTAAGACCCGGTTCTATCTGAAACCCGGTAAGTTACCTTTTGTACAGATTAAAGGTTCTTGGATGTACAAAGGAACAGAAGCACTGGAAAGCTCAGATATTGTTGGTAAAGACGGTATTCCACGTTCCGAATACTATGACATTGATGGTAACTTACACGATACACGAGTTGAGCTTACATTAACACAGACAGATTTCATTCTACTGCGTGAACACTACAATCTAGTTGATTATGAACTACTTGATTACTGTGAGTTTGATTCAACTATTGGCCTGTTTGACGAGTACATTGACAAGTATGCCGCAATCAAAAAAACAAGCAAAGGCGCTATGAGACAACTTGCAAAACTATTTCTAAACAACTTATACGGAAAAATGGCATCTAGCATGAACAGCTCTTTCAAAGTTGCGTTTGAAAAAGATGATGGTTCTGTTGGATTTTACGAGGTGAACGAAAATGACAAAAAACCCGGATACATTCCAGTTGGCTCAGCTATCACTAGTTATGCCCGCAACTTTACCATTCGAGCGGCTCAACAAAATTATTACGGAAAGGACAAGCCCGGTTTTATCTACGCCGACACAGACAGTATACACTGTGACCTGCCGCCTGAGCAGTTAAAAGGCATTACAGTGCACCCAACGAATTTCTGCTGTTGGAAGCTAGAATCTAGCTGGGATATCGGCTGGTTTGTGCGCCAAAAGACGTACATTGAGCACGTTGTAGCCGAGGACTTAGAGACGATAGAAAATCCTTATTACAACATCAAGTGCGCAGGAATGCCAAAAAAGTGTAAAGACCTGTTCGCAGAATCCTTTGATAACAAAGTTGCAGAGGACATTGAGAACGGAATAAATCCAAGAAATGAGGAACAAGCACTATCCGATTCTAAACTTACACCAGAAGAGATTGCATTTCTTAGTAAAACAAGAACATTCAAAGATTTTAAGACCGGTTTAACAGTTCCCGGTAAACTACTGCCTAGAAGAATCAAAGGTGGTGTGTTGCTGGTGGACACTGATTTTACAATGAGGTGATATAATGGCAAGAAAATTTTCAAGTCTTAAAGACCTGTATGCAACTTTATTCTTTGCAGGAAATGCACGTTTTGATTTATACAGTAGTTCTGGTTTAATTCGAGCTGGTTGTAGCTGGTCTGACATTTCCAAGTCGTACAAGGGTGCTCAGGTAGCAACCCTTTGGATTAAAGAACTTGATTTCGCTGGTTGCATTATGGATTGTGAGGTGCATTTTAAATGACTATTGAAGAGTTTTATCAGTCCTGCCAGAATTGTGGCTGGAAAACCGAGTTTGAGCTGTGGAGTTTCTTCACGCTCCTGTATCGTGGGCGGTTTGACCCAATGAAGAACCAGTTCAGAAACCTTCATGTGAGCACGTTTGATGTTCGTAAAGGCAAAGTAAGAATACAAGTGAGGGAGTGCGTGAGATGATTACATTAGAGGAGTTTATTGCGTTCAGGTTTGGTGTGCGTGATAAGTGGCTAGGGTTACGCAATACGCATTTGATAAGGTCATTATTATTTTGAAGAGGTGAGTAACATGAAAGACTTGCGCAAAATCTGTGACCACTCGTATGACCAGAGAACTGGTGGTTGTGATTATATCAGCTGTAAGTACCACATCAAGCACTATCAGCCAGAACCAGATGACTGGTTTATCTTTCACAAGGTGACAGCGGTAAACGCTGGTGAGTGCTTACAGCAAGGGGGAACTCAGAATGGGTGATGGGATTATCCCTGATGCAAAAGGAGCGGCAAAAGAAAAGCTCAAAAAGAAGCACCTGTTAATCTGTATCCCCGGAGAGAACTATAACAGAAAATGCCTGTCTAAAGATTCACTCATGTATGTTGCCTATTCTCTTAACAGAGAGTATGTGCATCTGCCGGGCATCAACGATGGTGCAATTAAAGTTTCATCTCTGTCCAATGATATGCTGAGGTCTAAAGTTTTCATGTACCATATTGACACTAATAAGACGTTCACAGCAATAATTACTGGCTCTGGGTTTACACTCTGGTGCACTAAAGAAAAGGAGAATAAAAAGTGAGCGAAGTTATCGTGATTGCAATTGCGGCATCCTACTCTATTTACATCACGGTGTGCAGATACAAGTATAAACTTGACAAGTCGGTGTATATTTGTTATGCACTGTTGATTCTTGTGGCTCTGCTGTCGTTGAGGTGGTAATATAAGTGTTGAGACAGTAGACTGCTTTCTGGTTGTAAATGAATAAAACAAACCCCTCAAGTCGAACCCAACGGAACGGCAAGAGGGGTTTTCTATATCCTGTCTCTGAGGTGCACCAAAGCGCATTGCAGATACGAAACTACATAGCGGACGGTTCATCGCCGTTGCAAAACCCGCCTGTATCGGTGGTACTGTCTCAGAGGGATAAGCACTAATAAGACAGCGCTTTCAAGATAACTTCTTTGCATTGCAGATTCTTAAACCGGAAAGCGCCACGGTCGAAGAAATATCGCATCTGGTCTGTGAACGTCTTGTACGCATTGAGCATAACATAGTTCACTCTATGGTCGTCTGTTGTGACAGCCAGCTTGAACTTGTAAGTCAAGTCTGGTTTATCGTCACAGTAAATAACACCTGTGTCTGGGAACTCTCTCAACCCGTATTCCTTGTTCATGTATCGGATAGTTCCCAAGTAACGAGAAGCACCAGTAGGGCGTTCAATAAATGCAGAGCTGTCGTTCAGGTACACAGCCTGTGTTAAATATACATCGTATGTGTCGCCGCTGAACGCACTATTAAAAGCGGATTCAGCCTGTGCCTTAGAAGCGGCATCGACATATCCCTGTTCGAGTACCCAGCCAACACCACGCAGAAAGTTTACGTTGTCATTCAGCCGTGAGCTGATATTCATTGCAACGTAGTAAGGATTCAGCAAAGTAACAGGGTTAGACAACATATAAACAGGAACATATCGAGATTGAGCGCCCTGACCACGAGCAACAGAAGTGTGGATAGACCGGAACTTCTTTACTTCATCTGCGCAGTAATGGTTTGTTTCGCTCTGGAACTCGTCCATGAGCATCCTACTGGTATCTGAGAAAAAATGAGAATACTTCTTAATCTGGTCTGCCGCATTGATACTTACAGCATATCCACAAGGAACACCGTCAAGAAACAGTTCATGGTAAATGCCAGCGGCCCTGCGCTGAGAAGTCATTGCGTGTCCCTGATAGAACAGAACGCCGATATCCTTAAAGAATTTGTCAGCGCACCCATCAAGTTCATAGTTGAATCTATATAGCAACATGAACTTCTCTTTGTAGTTGATAAAGCGCTTGACGCAATACCGGTTGAACCAGGTAGTCTTACCGCCAGAACGGTTGGTGGTACACATATAAATCTCTGGCTTGTTGCCGTTCGTGTCCATCAAAGACAGTAGCTTTGTGCCGTCATAGAAGTCACCCATTGTCTCAGCTCCTTTTTAGGAATTATTCCTATTTGTTCCACATGGAACATTTTCTCTCTAAAATAATTATATCATACCTACTTCCATTTTTCAACTACCTATGGTATAATAATTATAGAAGCTAGACCGGAAAGGGGGTGAGCTTATGAGTACCGTCTATTCCGTTCCAGTGGAAGTAAAACTCGCTCTGGCCTTTATGGTAATTGACGTTTTCACCGGAGTGTTGAAAGCTGTCAAAAACAAAGAGTTGAACTCCACAAAGGCAAGGGAAGGAATTTACAAGAAAGCCAGTTTTATCCTGTTCATTGCGTTCGGCTATCTCGCTGATTATGCTATGGTCTATGTGAACTTGGGTTTCAATTTGCCTGCCGGCGCAACTATCTGCGCTTTGATTATCGTCACGGAAGCTATTTCTGTGCTTGAGAATCTGGGTCGGATTAACCCTGACATGGTTAAACTGGTTGCGCCGTTCCTGTCTGCACTGAACAAAAAAGAAGATGGTGAGCATATTGAACACTAAATCATATTATGTTTTTGACTACACCCTCAACCCTGATGAACAGTTGTCACCTCACTTCAAAGCGCATGAGTTTCGCTGTTCTGACTTATCCCGTGTCATTGTGCTAAACAAAGCACTTCTTGAACTTCTTGAAATTATCCGTAACCACTACAACAAACCACTTATTATCAACTCAGCATATCGCACAGTAGCTTACAACAGTTCAATTAAAAATTCTAGCCCTAAATCACAGCATATGTTTGGAAACGCCGCAGATATTAAAATCTCAGGTGTTACGCCATTACAGATGTACTCGTGGCTTAATTCTAAATACCCTAATTCGCTTGGACTTGGACTGTACAACACCTTTGTCCATGTGGATGTAAGAGAGGGAAAGTCACGATGGGACTGCCGAACACAAAAATAACGTTGCTGGTTTGCCAGCAGACAGTTATACTTGAAAGGAGCAAATTATGGAGCTTGCCGATTTCAATGCCAAGACACAGGAGCTTATCAAGCACTTGGGAGATAACGCAGACCAAGGCGAAGTAACCAACATCTTGGCAGAACTGACCACTGGTTTCAGTGAAGAGGTTGCCGCAAAAGCGACCGCTCTGCGCAGTGTGGATGACCTCACTGCTAAAAATGCGAAGTTGAAAGAGGACAACATGAATCTCTTCCTTCGTGTTACTGTTCCCGATGAACAGTTAAAGCAGGGTGTTCGCCCGGAAGAGGACAAAGACCCTATCAACCGCCTGTTTACCAATGGTCGCCTTAACATCAAGGGCTAAACATTTAGAAAGGATAGTGACAAAACTATGGCAACTGCTATCGACATTGTGAACGCAGTCATTGAGACTAGTTCCACGCTGAAAGATAACATTCCGCTTGCTACCAATGCCACTCTTCAGGCAACTGGTGGCGCTATCATGCAGTACACTCCCTTTATGAATGAGTTCATCAATGGTCTGGTGAACCGCATTCTGTTTCAGGAAGCGCACAACATGACCTATGACAACCCCCTTCGCATTTTCAAGGGCGTTGATATTCCCTACGGCACTGACGTGCAGGACAGCATTGCGAACCCCGCTATTGCTACTCCCTACGACAGCTCTGCAATGAGTGACGTTCTGTCTCCTGCTTCTCCTGACGTTAAAACCGTATACTACCGCCGCAACCGGCAGGACAAGTACAAGGTTACTGTCTATGATGCCGTTCTCGCTGGCGCTTTCACCAACGCCGATACCTTCAACAACTTCGTCTCGATGATTCTGAACACACTGACCAGTGGTGACAACATTGACGAGTTTAAGCTGATGAAGGGTGTTGTTGGTCAGGCTATCAACGATAACAACATCAACAAAACCATTCTGATTGCTGGTACTGACCACCGGGCCTTTGCTGAATCCCTTGTCACCGACCTGCGTGCCAAGTATCTTCAGTTCCAGTTCCCCTCTACCAAGTACAACTGCTATCAGAAGATGGCTGTATCTAAGGGCATTGCAAACGCAACCCCCCTGACCACTTGGACTTCTCCTGACCGTATCAGCGTTCTGGTTCGTGCTGACGTTGCCGCCTACACTGACGTTGAAGTTCTGGCTAAGGCGTTCAACATGAGCAAGGCTGACTTCCTTGGCCGTCAGGTGATGGTTGACAGCTTTGGTGATACCGGTGATGCCGCTAAGACGCTGGCAGTCATCGCAGACAACACCTTCCTGCGTACCCACGACAACCGCTTCCAGATGGCCGAAACCCCGTACAATGCAAGCACTCTGAGCCGCACCTATTTCCTGCATCACTGGGAGACTATGGCTTGCAGTCCGTTTGCTAATGCGTGGGCATTCATCGAAAAGCAATCTTCATAACGTAACTGCTCCATAATTTTCTCTCTTACGGTAGCTGGTTGAGCTTTAGACCAGTGAGGGCGGGACAGGGGCAAGAGAGGTACAAATTATGTTTACACCAACAACTGCTTTAAGACTACTCGACACTCCACTCGAGAGTGATTATAGAAACACATTGTGGTTTCCTAATCGAGAAGCGCAGACTTCCTACTTCTTAGGAAGAACGATTAAAACCTACGATAACTTCCAGTACATTAAAAAGAATAACACTATTGTTGTGGACGGCGAAGTGGACTTGCTGTATAACTGCAACTACATCATGTACCAGAACAACAACTTCACCAATAAATGGTTCTATGCCTTCATTGATAGAATCGAATGGGCAAGCAATAGTTCCGTCAGACTGTATGTTAGCACAGACGTTATCCAGACTTGGTTCTTCGATATCACATACTATGACAGCTATGTTGATAGATGCCACAGTGATACTGACGTTGCCGGAGATAATATCGTGCCTGAGGATTTCAGCGTTGGCAACCCGGGCGGCTATCAGGTGGCTGGTTCAACTGACCTTGCACCAGATGGGATTGCGCTGTTTGCCACTGCCACTTATGCAGGAGAATCCAGAACTGGTTCTGTGAACTCTGGTATTTACTCCGGTGGGCAGAACCTTGTTGACTTCCACATTGATAATCCTGGCGTCGGTTCTATTCTTGACAGCTATGTTAAGAATGGAACAGCAACAGCGGTTATCAAATTACAACAGTACCCTTACAAGCTCAAGAACGGCCCTATAGCTGTTTCATTCTCTAAGTATCCAAGTTCTATTTCTGGCTATACCCCAAAAAACAATAAAATGCGATCGTCTGCGTTCGTTACTTGTTTTATGAGCATGTACGGACAGGAGACTGATTTCAACCCCGTGTTCATCACCGATAGCAAAGTTAATATTAAAGTTTCAGCTGACCAGACAAGCGGAACTATCAGTGCATTCGTTGAGAATTACAGTGATGGCTCTATTTCTACAATCTCTATGTTTGCTTCCATTCCAGAAAGTGGATGGAGCTACAACCAGTACAAAAATGATTACAATTTGCACAGCGGAAGTAATGCTATATACATCGAACGGCAAAAGAATGTGCGAGTAGGAAACACTGCACAAGCTGTTGTTGGTTCAGTCGGTTCAATAGCTGGACTTGCTGGAAGCGTCATTGATACTATGAACCCTATCACAGTGGCAACTGGCAGAGCTAATCAATCTATCCAGAATGTAACTAGCAATGCCAGCAATGTAATATCAAATGCAACCAAAGCCGCTATTCAGTTTTCTGGTATTGACGAGATTACACAAGACCTTGCCGCTATCTCTGAAAACTACAATGCGCCTGCAACTGGTGGCATGAGTGCTTCTAATGGCTACATTGCTACTGGCAAAACGGTGTTCTCCTATGGGTACAAAGTTCTTCCTAGAGACATTGTTGAACGTTGTGACAAATTCCTCACCGTCTATGGCTACAAACAGAGCGAATACAGAGCAATCAACCTTCATGCGAGAGCAAGCTGGACTTACATCAAAACCAATGGGTTGAATGCCAGTGGCAACTTCCCTGACGATGATATGAACATTATCAAACGTGCATTCAATAACGGCATATTCTTCTGGGTTTACACTGCAACATACGGAAACTTCGGGCAAAACAATGCTATTGTGTAAGGTGGTGATTATATGGCAAACTCAGCGGCAGAAACGCTAAAAGAATTTAAGTCTGCGTCAACTGCCAGCAATGCTGTATACGCTACCTTAAAAGTGCAGTATACTGGTTCATGGATGGACGATATTCAGCAGATTTCAACAATGTGCGGCGTACCTGTCCAAACTCTTTTACAGCTGAACCCTTGGCTGACTTCCAATAACTTTGTTGCCAATAACCACGACTATATAACAATCAAAGTGACCGCTGGTTCTCCACGCACTGGTGGCAGTAATGCCCAAAACAACGTCACTGGTTTTTATAGCACAGATGAATGGTTTCATCCGCTAGGCGTTGGAACATGGTACTGCACCACAGCATTCAGCTCTTCTCACTCTGGTATTGACCTCACTACTGGAACACCGGGTCAGATTGCTGGAAAACCTATCTATGCTGTAAAAGCTGGCACAGTTGTGCAAAGCTACTCTTCTACGTCTTGGGGATACACTGTTCTTATCAGACACGATGATACAAAAGACGCAGACGGAAACTGTTACTATACACGTTATGCCCACATGGAAAAGATTGGCCCATCTACCGGAACTAAAGTTTCACAAGGTGACCAACTTGGTACAGCAGGCAACACAGGAAAATCTACTGGCGCTCACCTTCACTTCCAGATTTACTTTACTTCTGCAACTCGCACAGACTACACTAACTTTGATGGTGGCAAAGTGAGCCACACTTTTAGTGTAAATCCTAACGATATCAAAGACTTCCCCGGAACACCTTATACAGAAAATCATTACAGCCAAGTTGAAATGCACAAAAGCCCTTACGTTACTGATGCTGATATCAAAGTAATACAGGGCGCGGCATCTGAGGACGGCACTGTTACGGAATCTCAGTTCAACGAAACAGTAAATGGAATCGCTGACAAAATCATTGCCGCAAAGAACGTTGACCCTTCCAGTGAGTTGGCAAAACTTATTAAAGACTACGTTAAAGCACAGTTGGACGGCATCAAAACAAATGCCGCTGGCTATGCTACTGACATACTCACAACTGGTGATTTCAGCGGAGTTCTTAACAAGTTCTGCTCTGACGTTGTAAACAATTCCATCTGGTACGTTGAAAACAAGATAAACAACCTTATCCAATATGCTATCTCAGTTGGACAACAAGCCGCACAGAATGAAATTAACCAAGCAAAATCACAGCTAAAAGACTGGATTGTAGACGTTACTAAGATTGACCGCAACTCGGAACTAGGCGTGCACACTCTGAATCTACTTGATTCTTATGTTGACACTATTGTTGCAAACGGTTGGCAAGCCGTTACTACTGCACTAACAACAGGTGATGTAAAACTAGCCACTGGTCAATTCTTGGAAGTAACCAAGAGACAGTCAATCGACTATGTTTGTGAACTTGGTTCTCATGCGCTAGCAAATGCAATTACTTCCTACATTGGTTCTCATTCACAAAGCACAGAACTTAACCAGATTGCCGCAGACTTAATGCCCGGCATCATCAACACTATGTGCCAGTCGATTGGCGGTGTTATGAAAGGCGACATCTCTATTGAGCAAGCGGCTAAAAACGTTCTGGTTCAAGTTGTATCAACAGTCGCTACCACAGTTGTTCAAAAATATCTGGTTCCAGTCGTATCTAACTGGGTTGTTACTGGTTTAACTAATCTTGCAATTAATATCGCTGGTTCACAGATAGGCGGGCAAATAGGTGCTGTTATTGCTGGCCCTATCGGTTATGTTGTCGGCGCTCTCGCCACTGCTGGTGTTAGCTGGCTTATCAACTCTATATTCGGTTAAGAGGTGATTCAAATGTACAATTACGATAACGAACTCGCAGACAAAGAAGCATCCCACGCCGCTTACGCTGACTATTACTTTCGTCTTAAATCTCTGGCTTGCACAATGTTTAAGTGGGAAGGACTGCCTGACAGTGTGAATGAACGATATCTCGAATATTGCCTGTTCACCTACGGTAAAGCTGTTTTCTTCAACCACGCAACCCGTGGATATATGTGCCTAAATGGCGCACTTCGTGGAATCAACTTCTACAATGAGCCTATGTATATCAGACCTATCAGCCCTGTGGAAACGTTCCACGAGTACGATATGAAGGACTGTGTGCTTATCAGAAACACTCCCGATATGTACCCGACTTTCCTTACTACTATCCGTTACACACGGGACTTATACGACATTGACCAGACTATCAAAGTCAACATCAGCGCTCAGAAAACTCCTGTCCTGATTCTTACTGACAACAAGCAGAAACAGACTGCACAGGCCGTTTATCAGAAGTACACTGGTAACACTCCTGTTATCTACGGCATGAAAGGCGCGTTTGACCCTAACAGTTTCATGGTTCTCCGCACAGATGCGCCGTTCGTTGCTGGTGAGTTGCAGGATATCAAGATTACAAAGTACAACGAGTACCTGTCTTTCCTTGGTATCGGTATGGCAGACTTTAAACGTGAACGGCGAGTAACTAACGAGGTGGACCAGTTCGACCAACAAGCTAATGCCCTAGCTAACATTGGTCTTTCTCAGCGAAAGCACGCTTGCAAACTTATCAATGATATGTTCGGGCTGAACGTGTCTGTGAGACTGGCTAATGAGCCCTACATCAGTGACGGTAACAAGTACAGCAAAAATGCTTCTACTATATCCTATGTGCGTGATCGTGATGGAGATGATAACGGGGGTGAGGGATAATGGCAACGTATACCATTGAACTTGGCAAACTGCTTTCTCTCGATGGGTTCGACATTGGCATGAAAGATTACCCACTTCCGTCTTTTCTCCGTTCTTATGGTGATATGCAGGCGTGGAGAGAAGCACTGAACCAGAAAATCATTAACCATTACTATTTCAATGAAATCTGCTGTCTGCCGCCTGACAGATTCAAGCTCTTCCTTAACAACACTCTTAACGAGAAAATGCCTTACTTCAATATGCTGTACGATGCTATGGCTGAGAATTGGAAGTTCTACACTGGCGGCACTCTCACTGAGGTTATCAAAGCTGACGGCACTAGTTCGGATAATGGTACGAAAACCGGTACTGATGTGCTCGCTAGGTCTGGTGTTGATACCACCAACAACAGCAGTTTACAAAACCAGAAATCTGACAGTTTTAACTTAGCTGTTAGTTCTGATACACCCGGCCAAATGCTAAACATTGAATCGGCCATTGCCAACAACACTTACGCCAACAATGCAGTAAAACAGAATAACAATGGAACATTCAGCGGAAACAGCAACAGTACCGATACCACCACTTATAACAGCAAAGAAACAACCACACTCGATGAACGCACCACAGCAGACAGACAGCACAATGACAACCGGAACAGAACTGTGTCTGGCTTGAACAACAAGTCTTATGCAGAACTATTCAAAGAATACTCTGAATCTGTACGCAATCTGGATTTAGAGGTTATCGACAGTTTGAAAGATTGCTTCATGGGAATTTTGTAAAGGAGTAAAACTATGGTCAACTTCATTAAGTCTGCTGACAGCAAAATCAAAATCAATGAAGATGTTTCCTACTTGCTGAACGATGCACTGCACGTCAATGCCGTGTTCACTGCTTCCGACATTGTCAAAACAACCAACCCTGTACTGCGTGTGAACCTGCCCAATGTTGGCAAGCACGCTGAACTGAATTGTTACGGTACCAGTTCCGACCAGGCGGCAACCGTCGCCGCGACCGTTAAGAACACCACCAGTTCTGTGGACGGCCTGCACAACATCACTATCCAGCTGGGTGCGGATACTGCTGCTGGTGCGGAGTACCGCATTGAGGGCTGGATTAAACTGCCCTGAAAGGGGTGATATTTATGGATTTAGTCTCGCTGGCTAAATTCCTGAGCGCCCTGCTTAGGTGGGTGCTCGACTACTTCCATCTGTAAAGGGGGTATCACTATGCCGCTTACTACTCTTACTCCGTTGCCCTTCCTGCCGATTCCGGGTAAGTTTGACCTGAACACTTTCCTTCCGGGTTCTAGCGACTATGAGATTCTGGCACGAGTTGTGGAAACCTACAACAGCGCTGTGAAACAGTTCAATGAAATTATCACCTTCTACTCTCAAATCGACCAGATAGAAGAAAAATTACAGAAACAGCTGGACGACTTTGAAAACAAAGTCAACACCGAGAACGAAGCATTTAGAGCTGATATCAATGCAAAAATTGAAAAGCTTGACAAAACCGTGCAGGAGTGCTACAATGAGATTGAGAAACTCATTAACGGTGACTATATCGAAACTTATGTACAGGCTCTTGCAACGTGGATTGACAACAACTTACAGGTAATGGTTTCCAAAATTGTGAAATACGTCTGGTTTGAAATCAACGAGGACGGCTATTTCATTGCTTGGATTCCTGATACTTGGGACTTCATTGACTTTGACACAGAAATGAACCCCGATTCTGAGGACTATGGCAAACTTGCCTTACTCTGGCAACCGGAAGTCGTACAGTAACTTTGACGTGTGATAGGCACTCTGCAATCCTATCGGGAGGGTGAACCAGGTGTTCTGGTTCAACGGGTGGACAGTTTATTTAATGAAAGGGGTTTCTAATATGGCTATTAAGAAGTATATTGGTGCTCGTTATGTTCCGAAGTTCATGGGCGCTTGGGATAAGTCCAGCGAATATGCCGCTCTGAGCGTAGTGTATACCAATGATCAGAGCTATGTCAGCCGCAAGACTGTTCCTGCAAACACTGAGATTACCAATACTGAGTTCTGGATTAAGAGCGCAGACTGGAATGCTCAGGTAACGCAGTACAACCAGAACGTTGAGCGGTATGAAAATGAAGTACATGGGTACGCTGAAACCGTAAACAGCCTTGTTGGCAAAACTGTGTACGCCTATAACACGAAGGACGACATGAGCGCAGACAAGCGCGTACAGCTCAATGACACGCTTATGACGTGCGGCTATGCAGAAGTCAACGACAAGAAGGGAAGTTTCTATAAAGCTGTTGCTACTACTAGTGCAAAAGCTATTGCACTTCAAAATGCCCTTTATGCTGAACCGTTTGAACTTACAGAAGCAAAGGATTCTGATATCGCAACTCCCCAGCAGTATGGTGCTATCGGTGACGGCATTGCTGATGACACTGCCGCTGTTCAGGCCGCGTTAAACAGCGATAAAGGCATTGTTGTTATTAAGGCTGGCACTTATAACGTTAAAACCACTCTCAGTATCACCAATAACGTGTGCGTCTATATGTCTAACAACGCAATCCTTAAAGCAACTGCTGAAATGGATAGTGTCATTTCCATTGACAACACCAACATACCAGGTGGTCCTACTGCACTGTCTAGCTACGTCCATTTCAGCATTAACGGCGGGCAGATTGACGGTAATAGCAAAGCCAAGTACGGCATTAAAGCAACACATTATCACCGCTCTTCCGTGAAAGGAATGAGTATCTTCGGGTTCACAACGCACGGCATTCACTGCAAAGATAAACCTAGTGAAACAGGGGCATATTTTACAGGTGAAAACTTGACTATTATTGGAAACAATTCCGATAATAGCATCGGTATCTATGCTCCTGGCAATGACGAAGAGTGGAATAAAGTGAGCGTTATTAACTGCAAACTTGGTTTCCAATGCGGTGCAAATCATATTATCACTGATTGTACCACTTGGCGCACGTCTAAAGACTACTATGAAGGCAGTTTTGGAATGCTCATTGGCGGAGATAATTGCTTTATTTCTAACTTCACTTGCGACAGCACAAACTTTTTTATGAACATTGGGCCGTCGGTGAACGCCGTAATAATTAACGGCCTTAACTTCGTTCAGTCCTTTACAGGTGTAAGCAAAATGATTGGCGTAACATTTGGTGCGGCTAATTCCAATTGCGCAGTGTCTATCACAGGCATCAACCAAGGACCAAATGATGTTGACGTTCTTATCAACGTCCAGAACGAAAAAAACACTATTATCGGGCGGTATGGCACTAATACTTACCCGCGGAATATCGCACCGCTAACCAACGCTTCCGGGTGCGGCAGATTCACTGAGACAAACATTAAGAATGTACTGGCCCGCCTTTCCAATGTAGGCATCACTGCAACATCTGTTATGGTGTTCGCTTGCGACCCCGCAGGACACTGCTGTTACCTGTTCTGGAATGGAACGAAAATGACACAAACTGACGTGGTTGCTGGCATTGCCACTAACAATAATGGCACAATCAGCAGTAGCTCCGGTAAGGTAGCTGAAACTGTTATGTGGTACGGCTAAATAATGAGGAGACGTGAGGAGCGTCTCCTTTTTATTTTTGGGGTATTGTGCGTTACGTTTGGTGTGTGCATAGTGTACGGCCCGGCTCGGTACAAATCGATAAGATTGTTAAAAATTTAACAAACGGGTATTCCCAACTAAGGCGGGAATTTTAACAGTTTCAACATAATTTTCAACACTCCTTTCTCGTGGTAATTTCCACGTTAGTACCCTGTACCACGGTACAGGATACCGGCCTAGAAATTACAAGTCAAACAGTAATTCGGCTTTTCGATATGTGAAGTGTTCCAACGGGTAATTAGAACCAGACTTGACTAACCAGATGGGCAATCCCTCTTCCAAGAGGTAGTTCATAGCGTCTGTTGGCGATTTGAACCGATTCTCAATATCGGGATAGAACGCCATATCAGGCTCAGCAAATACACGAGTATCCATGGTATAATAAGTGTTCTGCAACTGTTCAGCAGAATACTGGGTCAGCAGGTACTTGTATACACGGTGGGCCAGCTGTGGACCATTAAGACGTGCACTCATTTTACAGAATCCCCCTTTGCATCAATATATCCATCCATGTAATTCAATGCTTCATCCAAGTCTTTCATCGGATTTGACGGCATAGCAGTCTCAACTGCTGATCGTGCTACCGACAAAGCATTGTACAGCGTGCGCAACTCAGAATCTTTGTAGTTCTTTAGATACAACCTAATCATATCACAACCATCCTTTCAAAGTTGCGTACAGGTACAGGCCAAAGCATACAGCAACAGCCGCTAAAATAGGTGCGATACACTGGAAATGATACAGAGACATTTTTCATGCCCTCACTTTCTCGTGGTAGTTCCCACGTTAGTACCCTGTACAGCGGTACAGGATACCGGCCTAGGAATTACTTAGCATTATAACGATATTTACTGTCACCATCAATACGGCGAACTCTAATAAAGAATACATTATTGCGGACACTTGCCATACGGCTTGCGGCGGCCCATGCACGATTGATAGACGTGTACTGACGCTCACAACTGAACACACAACAATCATTTTCGGCAGACGGTACACAAACCATAAATTCTTCTGTAAAGAACTCGATACAATACCAATTTTTCATAGTGCACCTCTTATAATTACACAGTCGTAATAGAATATGACCAGCATTCTATACCATGTTGAGCAGTTGTTGCGGAACAGTCAACACGATAAAGAACTTCTAACTCGACGTTTGCATACCTGTCAAATGAATTGCGTTCAATATTAACATGACACTGTGCATCAGGCATGGTACGCAGACTATAAGATTCAATTTTCATAAAATACACCTCTACAATGTTACTTGTGTTCGTGGATATCAAACAAGGTCAACAATGATGGATTCTCTCCAACAATCACATTCTGTATCCCATCCCTTATTAACTATGCGCCATTTGTGACCATTGCACAAGTTGTAAGAACCAATGATATAACCATTTTGACCCCAAACATACATATTGCCATCATCAAACGACACACTGCCAACATCAATCAACTGGCAAATCAAATCCATCCGGTTGAACACTGTAACGGTAATAGACTGATTATACTTTTTCATAAATAACACCTCTTCAATGTTTCTCTTGTGATTCAATTTGTGGTTTATTTCCACCTTTATTGTATCACATTTCTTGTTGTTTGTCAAGGGCTTTCTTTGAACCTCTGTTTTGGACTTCTCTATGCCGTTCCATCTGATTCTCTGTTGTTCCCTCTTTCATTGTCTATATTATACCACTGTTGTGGTACAATGTCAACAGGTAATTTATACCAGTGTTGTTCTATTGCGTTGTTACAACACTGTATAATTGTACAACGCACTGTAGTAGACCATGTGGGAGTACAAAACTTTTTTCTCTGTATACGTAACGCA
>ERZ780195.1532-NODE-1532-length-18464-cov-94.516812_pt1 | contig 18464 bp, 25 predicted proteins | sample MGYA00511017_ERZ780195 | MGnify/ENA primary metagenome ERZ780195 (study PRJEB29588, sample SAMEA2159974) | human gut metagenome | biome: human gut; feature: human-associated habitat; material: faeces | place: Denmark | collected 2008/2010 ...
ATTCAAACTTACCAATAGCAAACTTTTGTGCTTTCATAGGTTTAACACAATTATTCGCATCAGTATTATATTTAGGTAATCTCTTATCTATTTCTGTAAATAAACCATCTACATCAGTAAGATAATCTAAAGGACTAATATCTAAATCAGAAAGACTTTTATAACCTTGTTTTTTATGTCTTTCGTAAACACTATTAAGTTCAAATTCAGCTTGTTCTCTATCAGTTTTCTTACTTTTGGCTTTAATTACAGGAGAATATGATGATGTTTCAGCACCATTTACTTTACCATAATAATAAGCTAATCGTAGAGATACTGTACCATCAGAATTAGTAACTTTTTCAACTCGACCCCACCAACGAACTAAACCGCCAGTTAAATCTCGTTTATATAAAACTTCATTAGGAATCATATCTTATTTTTTAACTTTTTCTTCAATAACAATAGCATATTGCGGTTCTCCAATACGAATCATAAGACAATTCCAACTTTCAAGAGGAGTCTTATGTTCAGTCATATCTGTAAGATTAAGTGGCTTAGCACAAAAACATTTATATGACCTTTCAATCTTATTATTAAGAGGATTCTTAATAGTTTTAGGATGTGGGAGAATACGCGAAAGAATAGGATTGATAGCTTCTAATGTTTCTTTATCATTAGCGCTAATATAAGTATCACCATCAAGAATGATTTGTGTATGTTTGAAACCATATTTATCCACAAATCGATTGATACTTGATTGGTCAGATAAACGAAAAAAATCATTCATCAATCTCGTATAACTTTCTTCATCCATAGGACAAAGATAAATCTTATTACCATTATCAAGAGTATTGATAAGATAGTTTTTGATTTTAATCTCCATAATAAATCTTTTTTAGAACATTATCAAAATGTTGGAATACTTTACGATAACCATAATCTTTAACCATATCTGATGGGTCTTTAGATTTATAATTATTCGTAAAATAAATTGGAATAGTATTATATCTACCTTGTAGTAGATGAGCTGCATTAATTCCAGCAGCATCAGTATCGAAAATAGTAAATAACTTTCCGCTTAAAGAGTACGACACCAATAACTTGTAGATGTCAGTAGGTAATACGATAGTTTCAGAAGCAGCAGGTATGAATAAAATATCATTAATACCTTTTTCATCACAAATCTGTTCAAAAAGTATTTTATCTTTATAACCTTTTATGAGAGCAATATAATTCGTTGGTTTAAGTTGATGTAGACACTCAATAGGACAACGATTATTAGTAATAAACTTAGTTTGACTTTTAAGTCTTTTTGGAAAATAAAGTTTATACTTATTTGGATTAACATTATAAACATAACAAGGGTCAGTACCACTATAACGATAAGGTGTTTGCCACTCATTAAGTCTATATCTATCAACAATAAATACTTTTGTATTTAGATTACTTTTCTTAATACCATATTGTTCCCAATAAATATAATCTAACTTATTTGGTTTACGAACATCAAAAGTAATTTCAAGATTTTGATTCTTAATATGTTCTTGCTCAGTTCGATTAAATTCAATATTAGTAACAATCTTATCAGAACAACGAAGAATTATGTCATTACATATATACACAAATCCTTCACTTGTTTTACAATTCTTATTAATAATATAACCTACAACTTCAAATATATCACCTCTAAATCTACCATCACCAAAATCTCTACATATCAGTTTATCACCATAATACTTGAAAGATAATGAAGGATGTTTATCATTTCTTAAAGGATTTCGTATTCTATCATTAGGACTACTAATGTTAAATCGGATTACATCTTCGGGAATACCAAAATATTTACTAAATATTGTAACTTGGTCAAGTGTATTAAGTATGAAATCTCTCATGTAATCAGTAGTGTAACTTGTGCGGCTCGGCCTGCGGCCTCGCTCCCCGGTGGGAGAGAAGGTTGCACGCCCACTCGTGACGTATTACCGACAAGTCTAATTTTAGCATTACCCAAAAAAGAAGGAGATAATAGAGTTTTACCTCCATTACCTCCTTTACAAGTTCCTGTTTTAGTAATATGATAAATACTACTTCGAGTATCTATCAAGAATGTTCTGAATATCCGACGAAACAACAGTAGCACCGGGAGCAGGAGCAGGAGCACCTGCGGCAGCTTCACGATTCTTCGGAGTATCATCTTTTGCAAGATGAATTGTTTCACCAGCTTCAAATTCAATCGACGGACTTTGACCGGGAATAACACGTTCAACAAATCCACGATTAACAAACGAAGGAAAAGCTAAGAACTTATGCGTGTTATAATCTGCAACAAGTTTCATAAACAGTTTCACATTCTTATAAATAGGATTTTTCTCATCATCACCAACGAGGAGATGTTTGAAATATTCAAAGAAAGCAAGATACTGTTCACAACGAACCTTTGCAGGAGCAGCATAATCGAGTCCCGGACATTTACCAGCATTAACCGGATAACCTTTAAGACCCTTAAACTGATTTGCGATATGACGAAGCTGTCCATATACCTGCTGAATAATGTTAATAACAGTCTTTTCTTCAACAGGTTCGCCTTTCTTATTAAGAGTGGTAACCGGTTTAGCAGTAAATGTATAGTAACGGTCTTTCGGATTTGCGTCAGTTTTACACTGCTTAAATTCGATAACAAGTACGGGGAATTTACAACCAGCATATTCCCATGTACTTTCGACACCTTTATCATCCAGCAAAGGTACTTCACGAATATCAATACGAACATCGTTAATAATACCCATACAAAGATTACCAAGTTCAGGGTCGGGCTTAAAAGCTAATCTCCGTTCAACAACCTCTTCTTCAAACATTAATGTTGTCGAACTAACTTTCGATTTACTTGTGTCTGCCATAATAATAATTAAAGTACTTTAAGTTATTAGACTAAAAAGAGGAGCTACTTATTCAATAACTCCTCTTTTTATAATGATAGCAAATGATAGATTTATTAAATACTTTTAGGTATTAATAATTACAACTCGGCTTCCGGCTCGGCAGGAGCTACGGTTTCCTCTTCCTGCTTTTCGTCCTCCAGCGTTACCTCTTTCGGGTCTACAAGCACATAGACTTTCTCATAGATAGTATCACCAACCTCAACAGGAATAAAGTCACCATTCTCGTCCTTAACTTCCTCAACACCATACTCAACTCGCTTGGTAGCAAGAACAGCAGTACACATCTTACCGTCACGGCCTTTCTGAGTTTCAACCTCTTCCATAAGACCCTTATCAGCAAGAACACGCTCACCTACGGGAGCAGCATCCTTATCCTGCATAAGCATCTGCGACCAAACACCAGCGTAATTAAACGACTGAGGACGACCAGTACCTTTCGTGTTACCAGCACTTGCAAGTTTGCAACCCTCGCTACCTGCCGAAAGAGCAATAAAGAAACGCTCATTAATCGAATCAGCATTAGGCATAGCAAACATAACAACACGGTCGCCATGACCACAACCGATAAGTGCAGAAGCCGAAGCATTCATCGTAAACTTGTTCATACCACGAGCAGTAGTAATTGCCGGACGAATATCATTCGACGACTTCGTACCACGGTTTACAGCAGTCAGACCAGCAAGTTTAGCAGCAGAAAAAACAGACTTTTTCATAATTGTAATTTGTTTTAATTTATGAATATTTTATGAATGATAGATTAATGATAGATTTGCATTACTTTATTCTGTAACAGGAACTTCTTCAAATTCAGTATCTTCAGCTTGACGATTTGCAATAGATACAGCTTGATGTAATTCACTATCAACGTAAATTCCATTTAACTTATCACTTGCAATAATTCTACCACCAAGCATGATAGACATTTTAATAAGATGAGTTTCCGGATGGGCGTTCCAATTAGCTTTACCTTTACTTTCAGTACCGTCAGATTTAGTACCAACGTACAAACCTGCATCAATAGCTTGTTGTAAAGTATAAGGTATTGCAATACTCTCATCACCACGAGTAAGTTCTACAAGAGCTCGACGAGTAGCATACCTAATAATTGGAATCTTACCTTCTTGTACTTGTTTATCAATATAATCAGCAGTATGACCATCATTAATTACAACAAAATCATCTTTCGTTTCTTTGTTATAATCAACAAGTTCATTTGCAAGTTCCTTTTTACAATATCTATATATGTAAAAAGGTTTAGTTCCATCTTCAAGAATCTTACGTTTAATACCGGCATCAGTAAGGACTTTATTAACAACATGAATACCAGTATATACTATCTCTGCTTGAGAAGTACTAAAAACGTAAATGTTTTGCATAGCAGCCATAGGATTAAGTCCCATAGACCGCCCACGTTCAACTTTGATTGCTGCTTCCCTATCAAGTGTCTTACCAAATGTAACACTTACCATAGGAGTAAAACCGAGTTCATTACCTAACAGCAAACATGTAACAATCGCACTCTTATTAACTACAAGTTCACTCGTTCCATCTTCTTTCTGAACTTGCTCCTTAAATCCTTTATTAAAAACAGGACTTTGAGCAATCCAATCTGCTAATGCTTCAGCTTGTTCAAATGAATTAATTTGATTAACAGCTAAAGCAACACTTCCATTTTTACTTCTTGTATTAACAAGAGCACCACTCACATCTTCATCAGTCTTTTCGACTGGCTTCATTTGTGGTTTATCCATACGCAAATATAGTAATTATAATTGTACCACCAAAGAAAATAGCAAGAAATTAACCGAAAATTTCACTAATATCATTAACCCATATCGGAACATTCTCGGAATCTTGCTGACGCTGGATTAACTTCTGTTTGTCCCTTGACCTAACATCTTTATCACCAATTTTGAAATCATCAATGTAAAGATTAATAATAACACAATTCTTATTAGGATTCATGTAATTATAAGTCTTACCTCGTGCGACACGTTGTCCGTGAGTATTAGAATTACAACTACCACCAGTCGTTATGACTTGTTCGATATTTTCTATCGTTAAACCCTCGTTAAGACTTTGTGCAGTAAATAAATATTTATAAGTACCATTCTTAATCCCTTCAATAGCTAACTTTTTAAGAGAAGTTTTACCTAATCGTTTAGGTTCACCATTCTTATAAGTATATGGAACACCAGTTTCAGGATTAATTACATACCTACTTTCAATAGCACTATGAAAAGGAATACCGTCTTTACTGAAATAATCAGCTAAATCAGTAACCATAGCTATTGATTCATTAAAACATATAGTAGGAACGCTATTAGTTTTAAGAATTTCAATAACAGCATTAATTTTAGGTCTGTTATGAATTAAAATATCATTACGCTGTCTAACAAAGTCCTTAAACTTTTTAGCACGTTCGTAAATATTATCGGGATTCCAAAGATTATTAATTCGTTTATTATAATCATTATCGAGTGGCATATCACGAGTCCAACCCATTAATGAAGCTAACATATTACGAATAACAGTAGGTTTAATAAAAGTACTACTACCATTTCTATCTTTATAATTATAACCAGTAAAAGATGCAAGAACTAATGCAAAATCACTGTCAAAAACTTTATTACGAAACTCTTGATTAATCACTTTATGTAATCCACCAAATGTTTCAAGAGTTTCAGAAATCATATCAGAATATTTAGCATATCTAATTTTGTCATGTTCATCAAGTTCAATAGCTAAATTATATTCTGTACTATTTGAAATCCAACCTTGCGATACAGCTTCAATCTCAGTAATCTTATCAATTACCGGAGCACCTAATTCATTAAGAATAGATAATTGATTTTTATTTAATGTAGAACCAGTAAGGCATAGAATAAATTTATATTCTATATTCTTAATAGCTATGAGAGTTTCACCTTGTAATAACTTATGAACTTCATCAAGAATAAGTAAATCAACTTTAATAGGAAGTTTTCGTTCTATTTTAAGTTTATTTACATGATTAATAAGAGTATTACTACTCATTATATCAATCCATTGTTCTTTCGGACAAAATTCAGTAAGATTATCAGCAAGATTTTTAGTAGTTACAGCATTTGGAGCGATAGCCATAATTGTTCGATTAGGATTAGCTTTAACCAGCTTACCAACAATCATAGCTGCTACTCGTGTTTTTCCAAATCTCATTATAAGATTTAGAGTACCTCGACCTTTGGCATCACGCCATTTATTACAAGATATTTCTTGTCTTTCGTCTTTTGTCATACTCTAGTATCTCCAATAAACAGTAGGAGCATTTTCACGTTTAAGTCTTTCAATACAATCCATAATATATTGTGTTAACATTTCACAATTACCGAAGTGCATTTGAAAGAGCATTTCCTTTTGTAATTCTTCTACTGTTTTACCATAACAAATTTCATCAAATTCGTGCATAACACATCAATCACAATCACGCTTTACAATACAACCATCATGACTAATATATCTCCATTGATAACCATAAGCAGTTTTAGAATTACCTTTAGGAGTACAAGCCTTAACAATAGCGTAATAAGCCTGTTTAGGATTTGTTTTTTTTAGCTCAATAGTTAGAGCATTAGCAGCATCTTTAGTGGAAGCATAAGTAACTATATACTTTCCCTCTCTTGTAAACTTAGCTACACGCAAACCAACTCTATGATGTTTAACATTAACTGGTTTAATATCAACTATTGCAAGACCATCAACTTCATGATATACAAGGTCACCATTCATATTAGTATTTTATTAAAAAGGTAAATCATCTCCGTTCTCTATTGCACGTTTATATTCTTCCTCACTTGAAAAACCATACATACCCCAGATAGTATTGTTAATAGGAATGTCATTAGCAGGATTAATAAACGATACATTGTCATCTTCAAAATCAACTTCAAACAAACCATCTTCTTCAGGACTTTCAATAGGCTCTAAATATTTATTATTAGACATAGCACCAAATAAATCACCTTGAACCGCAACCATACCAGCAGTTTTCTTATTTTTACCATATAGAATCTTAGCACATTCTTTTTTATAATAACTAAAATCTATATGATAATCATCTTCCTCAACATAATCATTAAAAGGACGAACACTACATTTAGCTACAATTCGATTAATTTTACTTGGTTTATTTTTATCAATTTTTATAATAGTTCCACTACAATAAGATACATCAGAAATATAGAAACGATTAGATTTTTGAAGTTCTTCATCATGAAGTTCACCGTTTACAATACTGCGATATATAATATTGAATTTAGCATCAGTCTTTTGACTAATACAATAATCATAAATAGCTTCTTTGCTATTATGAATATGATTTTCTATTGTATCGGCATAAGGAACATTATATAAAAGAAATAGGTTAAGAGCTTTTGGAACAACTGGATAAGCATAACCTTTATTAAAAGCAATAGTTTCAATAAAAAGACCTTTACGTTTAATATAAATATCTTCAAGTTCAGCTATTGCTTCTGGCGTTTTATCAATCAATTTATCATAAGCATCTTGAAAACCTTCTTTAACAGCAATATAATTATTTACATCATTACGAAGATACTTTTCATAATTAGTAAATTCAAGTTCAAAATTGTTATATTCTTGCCACCAATCACAACAAGTTTTATAATCACCTTCTTGTTCAGGTTTGATGATACAAACAATACCATCAGTATTAGCAGATATAACTTTAATACCTTTGAGTTCCAATGCTTCAATAAGCATTAAAAGGCAAAGTTGTAGATTTATAGTAACTTTATAAGTACATTTAGGGTCATAAAGATAATCATTTATATCTCTAAATGCACCATACATTCTGTTGATAGCAATCTTAAGACCTTCAGCCTTAATTTTATGACGTTTACTTTCTGCTAATAATTCATGATATTTAGTATTTAATTCTTCAGCATCAACTCGATTTTGATTTTTAGCAATTTGATATTCATTTAATACTTTCTTAGCTTCTTTCATTAATTTACTGCTAAGATGTTTAGCTTCAATTCGACTATCTTTTGTATAACCGACAGTAGCTCTGAAAGGATTTCTTTCGAGATGTTCGGGATAAACATCATAACTAAGAATACCATTAGGATAGAAACTACTAACATCCGCATCACGTAAACTAAATCCATCTGCAATTATTAATCCCGGTTTATCTTGACTATGTAAACCACCTAAAGCCATAGTATATACCGCATCACCAAATTGAAACTCGTGCTTAAATTTATCTTCATCTTTTGTACTACCTACAACGATAGTAGATTGTGCAACAGTACGAAGTAAATCATTGAGAATTTTAGTTTGAAATTTAAGTTTAGGACTTAATATACTGGAAACTTTAATTTTCCATCTATCAGTCTTAGTATCCATAAAATCTTTTCTATCAATACCGCTAAACTTCTCATAAAGAGATGTAGTAATAGCTTTACCAATAGAACTTCTTGACATATTACGAACATCAATTCCAAACTCTTCAGATATATCTTCTCGTAGTTCAATTTCAGCCTTTTGACTACGTTCCAGTTCTAATGTAATAAGAACATCATTTACATTATAATCACAAATATCATAAATATCCTCTTCTCTAATTCTACAATTATAAGCAATCGGTAGATTCTGAATACGATACCATTTTAAGCAAATAGCAACTTGTTTAAGACTGGTATAAGTCTTATCAAGATATAAAATCTTTTGAATATCATAATCAGTAAAAGGACGTTTATAATATTTCTTGAAATTAAGTAAACGACTATATCCTTTACCAAAATCTACACAAGCGCAACTATGGTCATATAGAATTTGTGTAATATGTTTACTTTCTTTCTTATTAAAACCTTTTACATCAAGATATTTATAATTATTAATAAAAATATCCAACATAATTTTATCATAATTATTACTGTTATAACCAGTAAGAATTTTATGTTGAATAAAGAAATCCATAATAAGTGGCCCATCATTTCTCCACTTACCAGTAGTATAATCAATCCAAATAACAAATTGTTTAGCACCCACTGCTAATAACAATTTAGTCTTTGCTTCTTTCAGTTCTTCAAGATTACCTTCTTTACCATTTTTAATAGCAAGACATCTTATATCAACAGCTTTATAAACGTCGATAAGTTTTTGGTCTGCTGTTTTAGGTATAAAAGTAACTTCAAATAGATTAGGATATATCTCTACATCATATTCATAAGCATTATTCATAATAATACTACTTTATCTGTAATAACGATATTCTTTACATAATTCAGCAAATATGTCACTAATTAAATTAAAAGATTTAACATATTCTGAATAACATTTGTTACGCATAATATAGGTTGGTGAATATATAGGAATTAATATAGCATCATTAAACCTAACTGGTTTATTAACAACTGATGCCATACTTTTATATTTTTCTTCTTTAAGGAACTGATAAACAAATTGTCCAACAGCAACAATAATAGTAGGTTTATATTTCCTAATAGTTGCTATAAAATTTGGATAACAAGTTTCAGCATAATGTTCAGTTGGTTCAGCACAAACACACTGAATAAGAGTTGATTTAATAGTCCAAGCAGTTAGTTTATAATCATTAATGAATTGACTAACTATTTTAGTTGAACGACCATTAAATATAGTTTGAGTTTTATAATCTGTAATAGTTGGTGTATCACCAACAAACATAATAGTACGCCTCAAAGTGGGCGTGCAACCCGCTCCCCCACCGGGTATTCGTCGATTAGCAATAGATAAATAACATCTTTCACAAGCATTACACATAATATTAATACTATTAAAAATATCAGATGAAACAGTCTGATTAATAAGATTATGTTTAATACTTCATAATAACACTTTTGCGAGCACGAGATAGAGCTACATACATAAGTTTATTACGAATATCGATATCATTTTCTCTACGACCAAATCTCGTATTTTGGAAAACAATATCTGTCAAATCTATTGCTACATTATCGAAAGTAGAACCTTGTGTTTTATGAACAGTCATAGAATAACCATAATCTATGTCTTTATTAATCCACTTGGTTCCTTGAATAGTTTCAATACTGAATTTAAGATTTGTTAAAAAACGATTCTTGAATTTATAATAAACATACCAACCATGTTGAACACGATTAGCAGCTCTATTATAAAGATGTGTTAAAATTTCCTTATATTTAAGAAACGAAGCATCTTTTGTATCTACGATAAGAAATGGTTGAGTTATATGACCATCATACATAGATTTAAGATTAACAGCAAATGTTTTAATACCTTCATCACTAATATAAGGTCTAATATCTTCAAGAATATAGTCTTCACTATTTAGAATGATTGGTTCTTTAAATTCATCAACAATAGTATTATAAGATAATACCAAATCGTTAATATGAATTATATCAGCATCTTTACCAACTATACTATTACGAACAATACTATTCCAATCAGAAACAGCTTTATTCGTATAAGCAGTAATTCTAAAATGGTCTATATTCTTATGAAATGTATCTGAATTAAATTCATCAATAAGTCTTTGATTAAACATGGCTCGTGGAATAATTTCATAACCAATTCCATCTTGTATATTAGACCTATTTCGAACTATATAATTCAGAAAAGTATTTGTTTGATTTTTAATATCATCTCTTAAAAGACTAAATAGTTCAAGAAGAGGATTACCTTCTTCTTGTCGTACAATATCAGTAAGAACAACTTTATTCTTAACAGTAGCAAATGTTAAAGATATTTCTTCATTTACAGGTGGTAGCTGAAGAGAATCACCAACATAAAGAATCTTAACATTATAAGTAGTAGCACGATTTCGATTAAGTTGGAATAAATCCTTATTAATCATAGAACATTCATCAATCACAACAAGATTATAATTTTGTATCTTGCTTGGATTAAGAGGGTCAAATTGAGGATTCTCAATATCAAAATTCTGTAAATCAATATTAGGTTTAAGACCATGCAAACTATGCAAAGTCATACCTTTTCTACCTACTTGAGATTCAAGAACTCGAAGAGCTTTGTGTGTAGGAGCTGTAACAGTATAAGACTTATTAACAATATTATCGAGAAAATATCTCAATATATAAGTTTTACCAGTACCAGCATAACCTTCAAGTGTACATTCAAGTTCATTACTAAAATACCAATCAGACAGCTTGTCGATAGCCTGCTGTTGCCCCGGATACAGTTGCGAATAATCACCCGTGGCGGCCTGTTTTGGCCTCGCTGACGGCTTATTTTTGTTTGCCTTAACACTTGTAAGGTCTTTCAATTTATCTGCGTCCATATCGGCTAAAATGCAGTGTTTTGGATATACTCAAATGCCTTACTAATAAGGGTTTCGTAATGATTATTACTTATTTTATAAGTTTCAGGAGTAGGACAAACAAATATTACATCTTGTTTGTCAGTAGTTCGATTAACATAAGCTCTAACACCCATAACATTAGGAGTTGTAATCATAACAATATCGTAGTTCTGTAATAAAAACTCAAATATTATTATGAATTGTAGCGATAAGTCTAACTTTGTAAAAAAGTATCCGGGGTCATATCCTCGTTTCTTCAAATATTGAAGTAATTCCGGCATGACCACCGAATACTCTTTAATTGCGTCGAGAAGCATAATATTTTGGACTTAATCTTTTGAAAACTTTTTCGTTTCGATTATTAATACGTTCCATATCAAGTTTTCCTACTCCATTTTCAAGAGTAATCCAAATCTTCATTTTAGGAACAATAAGTTGCCAATACTTTTTCAAGTTTTCAATATCAGCTTCAGCAGCACTAAAAGGACGAATCGTAAACCAATCCCAATGTTCATTATCAGGTGTACTAAATGCAAATGTAGCTTTCTGATAATCCTCATCTGTTATATCAATAGGATAACGTTCATTATCGACAATTCCATAAAACTTATTATCATAAAAAAACACCTCACACTTTATAGCATGAGGTGTCATATTTGAAGTTTTACTTCTTGTTCGATTAGTTGAATCTCTATTGATATTAGCTTTCTTTACAGGAACAAGTCCTTTAAGTTTACTAAAATCCATTTATCGACCACAACGAGAACATAAAGTATGAAGCATCTGTATAGTATTGTCATTATGAAGTTTTGTAAAATCTTCACGTTTACACTTAACAACAGTACCACTGGTATTAAGCTTAATTTGGAACCAATGAGAATCTTTGTCAAACTTCGTAACAACACCAATCCTATCATCACGAGAATAAAGTTGATATCTATCTACAACAGAAAGACTTGAAATCTCAACAACTTCATCGACAACAGTACGAGTAAGAATAGTTTCAAATGCACCTTCATATCTGACTTTTACACCAGCGAACAGTGCATCACGAAGCGTTTTATATTTTCTATCCTCTTCGGAAACATCATCTCCATAAGGAATCGTATCATCTAAACCACGAATGATTCCACTGAAATCACTATGAATAATCGAATAAGTTTTTGTAATAACCTTATCCTCTTGTTCAGTAGTAACTTCACCGATAAGTTTTGCAACTTTCTTAGAAGCATCAGCAATAGATAATATTTTACCATTATCAAGATAGACTTCGCTACGTTGATGTACAACCTTTTTAACAGTAGAAAATTCACCTTCGTCAAGAATAAAATATCCAGCACGAGGTTTAGTTTCAATAGTAATAACTTTTAAGTCAAATGTCATAGCACTTATGAAATTTTAATTTGTTTAACTTTTACTTCCATTTCTAATTGTCTTTCTACTTTATCTTTACAAATCTGAACTAAATAATTAACATTATCATTGTAAAGAACAGTATCACGTTTTAGGGCTACTTCAAGACTATCGGTAATAGATTTACCACAATAATCTATTTCGTATTCAACTTTAACCCTAACTATATGTGTAGCAGGAGTTAATTGACTTTCTAATATCCAATAATTTTTAGTACCAATCTTAACTAATACTTTAAGTTCATTGGATGAATTATCAACATCAATAACACGACCATATCTACCTTTACTGGTTACGACTTGTTGGCCTACGTTTATCATTCTTCTTACTATAATTTTGATTGTTATCTTTTCGAAGATTCCTATTAGGTTTAGACCTTCTCTTATCTCCGTTATCTTTCGGATTAAGATATTTGTCTATCTGATTAGCATTGAGTTTAGGCATAAACTATTTACGACTAATAAAAGTTAAACAATCATTTGTCTGATATACACTTTCTGTAATCATAGTTTTAGTCTTATCACATTCATAATAAGTCTTTCGTTCAGTTCGTGACTTATATGAAGTTTTACTTTTACAATACTTACAAGCTCTACAACTATGAACTTGTATAATAGGTTGCTTACTCATACCATAATGTTAGATAGTTTTAATTTATATTTAATTAAGAGTTAATTTAGTAGTAATTTAAGTCGGCTTCGCTGCTGGGCTTCGCCCAGCGCTCCGCTCCCCGGTGGGAGAGGAGGTTGCACGCCCACTGGTCGCGCGGGTTTCGTCATCATTAAAAAGACAAGAACGAGGAGTACTCTCGTTTCTTGTTCGTTGCTCGTCAGCACTAACAACAGCATTACTAAATGAACGTGTTGAAACTTACATAATATCATTCTGCTTGGCGCCAGCGTTAGCCTTATGAGTATCCATAAGTACTGTCACATTTTCAACTTACAGATTTTTGACAGCTTTGTCTGTAAGGCTGTGTACTCGGATTGGTACACTCGCGTCCATCATTTGGACACTTGTAGCGGATACAAGAGTTGAACTTGCAAGAATATTACTATTCGTCGGATTTTAAGTCCGATGCGTTTACCAATTTCGCCAATCCGCCTTAAACCTATTATTTAATTCACATTTGAATCTTTTGTAGGAGTAATAGCTTTAACAACTATTTGTCTATCAAGTTCTGCTTCTGCTAATGTTTTAGCTATAATAGGAATCGAAACTCCATTAGCATACATGATTGTAAAATAATATGGATACAATTTAGCATGAGGATTGTTGTCATTAGCCATAAGAACTTTACTAACAATAATAATCGGAAGAGCAAAATCATTAGCTAAAACAGTTCCAGAAGGTAGAGTGATTAAAGTCATAATATTATATATTAGATTAGAATTTACATGAAAAAGAGTACCACTATTATCACAACAGAAGTACTCCGAGATGTCCATTTCAAAACATCAACATTTGGAACACAACAATCCCAATGTGAGCCGTGTGTAGGATTCGAACCTACAACCTGCTGATTACAAGTCAGCTGCTCTACCATTAAAGCTAACACGGCGTAATTATAGATAACCAGCTGGACTTACACCAGCCTAAAATACAGTTAAGTCTCGACTTATGTATCACCAAGCACACGGTCGGTTGCATTTATATCTCTACCATGATTATCTATAATAGTTGAACTATCAGGATTCGAACCTGAAATCTGAGAACCAAAATCTCATGTGTTACCATTACACCATAGTTCAAGAAAACAAGTTGTAAAAATAGTAGTTTAATACTGGATTGCCTATCGAGGATTTCTACTCATTACATATTTTATTATGATAATGTATTTACAACTTGTTGTATTAATTTATTACTTATTATTTTTGTGAATAAGTGTTACACGATATACCGGCCGACATTTATTACGTTCATCACCATCGACTACGATAGTTTGAACATGACTGATTTTGCGACCTTTTCCCATTTTACCAACTTTATTATTTTCGTTAGCACGAGTGATAATGTAAGACATAGTTCTTGTATTTGTTTGTTTATTATTTATGATTCAAATATAATAATTATATATGGTATGACCAAACAAATCTTAAAATTTATTTTGCATCATCATATATAATAGTGAGTGAACCATCAGATTCCTCACGAGCTTTAACTTTATTAACAACTTGATTAATGACAATAGTTGCAATAGCCATTTTGTCTTTATCCAATGTTACAGGACAATAATCAATTAGTTTACGATAAATATATTCAATTTGTTTCTTAAATATACTTGTAACTTCAGGTTCAAATCTATGAATATTATCGTAAGCCTTTTGATTAATAACGAATAGAATATATAACTGTTTATCATCAAAAGCAAGTCTATCTTCGATTTCTTTAACAACATCCAAAACCATTTGACCAGCATCTTGCTGACTTGTTTTGAAACAATTAATATTATCACAATTAATTCTATCGAGAACTTCTCGAACGATATTATAATAATACTTGGTTGAATGTCGATAACGTTTATCAAAGATATTAACAACTTCTTCAAGAGCAAAGAACATAATATAACAATATATCATCGTCAGATTTGTCATCAGAATAATATCATTATATATACCTCTTTTCTTAAAATCTTTTTCTTGTTCAGTAGTCATATTTAGCTAATCTGATTTTTTCGCAGCTCTAATGACTTTAATTAAACATATTGTTGCAACAATCATAATAAGAATGATACTACCAGTATTCTTTTCCGTTTTATAATCATTTGCGTGAATACTATTATATTCTGCAACAGTCATAGGCCTAATAGCAGATAATGACCCACCTCGTAAATGTTCCGGTTCCACACTTGGAAATACTATATCAGCACCAATATCCGCAGGAGCATTTTCGACACGAGTCATTGTTGGATTAGGGTCTTCGAACTGAATAACACAATCTTCTAAATTTGGCATAATTTACATGACATAAATAACAATTCGAGTAATATAAACTTGTCTTCCAGTAGGTTCAGTTTCAGTTTTAAGAATATATTCTTTTCGACGAACTACATATCGAACATTATTGATTTCGATATAATCGTCACGACTAACATTAATATCACCTTGTATAGGTAAATTAATAATAGTACCTTTTGTTTCAGATATAATTTCACATAACATGGTTTAACACTATTTTAAGATTCTTTGTAAATACCTAAGTATTTAACATTTACTGATTTAACAAAGTTAGTATTATATTTCTTACGAGCTTTAATTTCAGCATTAACACGAGCTTTATTTTCAGTAGATGTAATTACTTCAATTATTACGTTACAATGTTTATTATTATCTAATTCAATTGTAACATCCCAAACTTTCATATTAGTAACAGTATTAGTGCGACAAGTGGGCGTGCAACCTCCTCTCCCACCGGGGAGCGGAGCGGCTGGGCGTAGCCCAGCTGCGTAGCCCTCTCCAGTTGCAACTTATTTTTTGTTAGCTTTTCTGTAAGCATCACGAAATTCTCGAACAGTATCAGCGAACGATTTACGATAAATACGCCGACGTTCTTTACAATAGTAAACGACTTGTGCAATACCGTTTACTTCTTTAACAGATACAATTAATTTAGCAGTCATAACATTAGTTATTTTATGTTAATCATATATTTCCATGAAATCATCATCTGAATAATCGACCTCTTTATCACAACATTTATACGGTGGATTTTTACGATGATTACGTTCATTAATAGTACTCATACTATCTTCTAAATGTTCAATAAAGAAAGCATTAATACTAAGACAGTAATTAATATTATGTAAATTATATTTCTCACCTGTTATAAGATTTTCTTTCACATAATCATTGAAAGTAATAAATTTCTCTGTATCTTCCCAATCAGAAATAGGAATAGCATATTGAGAAATAGTAGTTTTAGCATCACTAAACCAGCGATACGCGTAACCAACAATTACATGAGTTTCGTTACGAGAACGTTCGCAAGCTATAAACTGATGTTCTTTACTATATTTTTTATCTCCATGTAAGAAGATAAAATCCTGTGCGAGAGCTTCTTTAAGATTACTCATATTTGCTTAATATTGATTATGAATCATTGTATCAATTTTACAAGTATCTTCAAGATAATCAAGATATTTATGATATGAACTTTCACTTGTAAAACGATAAGAATATTGATTATGGTCTGTTTTAATATCAACAAGATGTCCATTATCATCTAAATAAATAGACTCAATAGAATACTTATCAATATAAACATCCCCCAAGCATACAAAACCATCTTGAATATCATCATTAATAGCCTTATTAACTGCTCTATCTTTGGCCTTATTATAGGTATAAGTAATAGCGGAAATAATAAAGCAAATGATGATACAAATACAAGGAAGAAAAAACATACTGTTCGACATAATTGAATTATTGTTAAAATTTATAATGTAAAATGTGCTATAACTTGACCAATCAGTAAGAATAATAGTACGAGAGATACTATTTTAATATTTTTATTTACTGATTTGAATGTTGATAGTTCTCGTTGAAGTTTACCGATATAAGATGCTTGTCTTTCAAGTCGGTCATTTAATTCTTCATTACGAGATATGAGAGCTTGTACTTTTTCTGATATTTCATAAGTTTGTGCTGTTGCTTCTTCAATAGTTTTAGATTTTCGTAAACTAAGAAGTCTTACTTCTGCATATTGAAGAATAAATTCTCGTGATGTTGTACCTAATGCAGATGTTTCTATCGAACTAAGTATATCATAAATATCTTCGATAGTTAATGTAGGAAATTTCTTATGTAATGCCATCATATCAGGCATTGTAATACTACCCATACCTGCAACGATTGTACGTTCTAATGCAGATATTTTTCGTTTAGGAGATTCTGTTGTGTTCATAGTTGATTAAATTAATGAAATAAGATATTTTGCAAGTAATACAATCCAATATCCTGCGAATAAGAATATTAGAAATGATGCTTGTAGTTTTTCTGTTAGTGTAAACTCTGATTTACCATTTATGTCTGCTAATTTAACAAATAAAAAGGAAATAATAAATCCAATGATAGCACAAGTCATGATAATAAAGATGTTAAAATTAATATAATTGATAATAAAGATAAGTAATATAAAAGTAAAGAATAAATAATTACAATTAATATTACAAATTCTATTACAATTACAATGGCAATTAATAATGAAAATCGAGATGATAAAATGAATGAAAAAGATAAAGAGATAATTTAGGTAAATAATATTACAAATATAGATAGTATAAAACTTTTGTAGTTGTTATTATAAATCATATTGAAAATGTTAAATTTAATAAATAATAAAAGAATGTAGATATTAAAGTAATTTCTATTACAATTATTATAATGATTTTGATAATAACAATGATTGGAATACTATTTGCCTAAAATTATGGTAAAGGTGATAAAGAAATTATTTGTAAATTTCATATAAATTTTATAGTTAAATATAATATTAAAAAGAATGAAAGAAATAGAGAAATAATTATTATAATTATTATTGAAGATGAAAATGAAAATATTAATATCGAAATTATTATAAATGATAATGAAAAATGATTAATAACAATGATTGGAAATTAAATTGAGATTGTTAATGAAAATAAAGATATAAAAAATAATAAAAATATTAAAAGAATTAATAATGAGAAATTGATAAGAACAATTATAAAGAAATTATTTGCCTAAAATTAGAGATTCTGATAGTGAGAATAATAAAGATAAAAGTGGAGATAATACCTCCGCAACTAATTA
>ERZ780195.1539-NODE-1539-length-18378-cov-6.134640_pt1 | contig 18378 bp, 15 predicted proteins | sample MGYA00511017_ERZ780195 | MGnify/ENA primary metagenome ERZ780195 (study PRJEB29588, sample SAMEA2159974) | human gut metagenome | biome: human gut; feature: human-associated habitat; material: faeces | place: Denmark | collected 2008/2010 ...
AATAATTAATTTAGATAACAAATTATTTAACAAACCGTTTTCATCAGTATTATAGTAAAAGCCATTCTTTAAATAAGTAAATATATCATCCGGACTCATTGAGAAAAGAGTGGGATTAATTCTACTTAACATATATCCATTTAATCTTATATAATTTCCTTCATAAACTAATGCATCCATTCCTTGATCATATTTAAAATCAGCTAAATTCGGATAGCTTTTTTGAAAATTTGCTAACACTTCATTTAAATTAATTACTTGATTATTCATATTATCACACTACCTATCATAATAATAATACCAAAAATTTACCCAAATAGCAACATCAACTATGCCAATTTTAAAAAATACCCCCCATTTTTGCAAAAAGAAGCATAAAAATGACAGAGATATGCAAAAAAAGCCTCAAAAAATGAAAAATTTGCAATTTGCCTTATTTTACCCAATCTGCTAAAGTAGTTTTGCGAAAGGAGGAAAGTTCATGAATCACGTAATATTAGTTGGAAGACTTGCAACTGATCCCATTTTAGAAGAAACTTCAACGGGTAAAAAAAGAACATGCGTAAATTTAGCAATTCCACGTAGTTATCGAAATGCTGATGGAGTATATGAAACTGATTTTATTCGTATTGTTCTTTGGAATGGCATGGCATCCAATACAAAAGAGTATTGCCATCAAGGTGATATGATTGGTATCAAAGGCAGAATTCAAAATCGTTCATATGAAGTTGAACCAGAAAACAAAGAAGAAAAAACAATCACAAAATATATCACCGAAGTAATCGCAGAAAAAGTCTCATTCATCTCATCAAAAACAAGCATTCCTGATGATGAAGACAGCAACCTATTAGAAACAAATATCATAAATTGTTATTAAATAGCAAAAAACATTTACATGTGGTAAAATATTTACAAAAAGGCACCAACTTTGGTATACTAAGTCTGAAAAGAGATGAGGTGTAATCATGCTAAGAGGTAATAGACTTAAAGAATGTCGTATAAAAAAAGGCTTAACTCAAGATGAATTAGGATCATTAGTTGGTGTTGGAAAATCAGCAATTTGCTGTTATGAAAAAGAAACACGTAATCCAAGTTTAGAAACAATCCTAGAATTTATGACAATTCTTGGTGTATCATCTGACTATCTTCTTGGAGCAGATACTTTAGTAAAAACAACCGCAAACAAAAGAATTGAATATCACACAATGACAAAAGAAGAAGTTCAATTCATCAACGAATTACGTAAAGATAAGGTTGTTTATGAAATTCTATTTGCTGATCCAAAAAGAGGTTCAGAATTAGTAAAAAAACATTTTGGATAACATAAAGAAGGTGTTTCTAACATCTTCTTTTCTATTTTTCATATACTTAACTAGGTGACCATATGAAAAAAATTCAAATTATATCAATATCAATAATAACATTATTCAGTTTCTTTTACACTGAAAAAATATCAAAATTAACCTTAGAAAAAAATGAAATATATCAAGAAATAAAGCAGCACTCTAGTGAATATGAAGAAAAATACGTAAACGCAATAATTGATGATGACAAAATAATCCCCGGACTAAATGGAAGGGTAGTAAATATAAAAAATAGCTTTTACAACATGATTGATTTAAATACTTTTAATTCTTACTACTTACTTTATGATGTTACTTATCCTGAAGTATCACTTGAAAAAAACAAAGATAAAATTGTATCCCAGGGAAACCCTCAAAAAAACGCAGTGAGCTTCATCACAAATAGTAACAACAAAGTAACGAAATATTTTAAAGAGAATAATTTACCAATAAGTATCTTAACAAAACTAGATACATTTAATAAATCAAGTAATTTTGAACAAGTTAATAATGAAACAAAAAATTTCAATAAATTAGAAAGTCTAATTAACAAATATAGTAAGAATACAAACATCTGCTATATAAATGATAATAATAAAGAAATATGCAAAAATCATAAAAAATATCTTGTAAGAACTAATAAAGTACTAAACAATCAAACATTTTTAGAAATGAAAAACAACATAGCAAGTGGTGACATATACTACATTGACAATACTATTGATACCAAAAATATTCGCATATTTATCAACAGCATTCTTTATAAAGATTTGGATATAATATCCCTAAGTAACATGCTCAGTGAAGAAAAGAATTGATTTAATGTAAGTTTTTTGGTATAATTTATTTACCGAAGAACTTATTTTTTAAAAAATGAAGGTGATATTATATGAGTAAAATAAAGATTTTTGGTTTGGGTGGACTTTCCGAAAGTGGAAAGAACTCCTATGTAATAGAAGTAGATGATGATATTTATGTTTTTGATGCTGGAATAAAATTTGCCAGTGGCAATCTTCTAGGAATCGATTACATAATGCCTGATTTTACATATCTAGTAAAAAATAGAAAAAGAATTAAAGGCTTATTTATAACCCATGGACACAGAGAAAACATGGGGGCAGTGGCAGATCTTTTGAAGGACATACCGGAACTAAAGGTATATGCAACAAAATTCACAAAGTTTGAATTAATGGAAGACGGGGTAAATGAACAAAACATCGTTTTGATCAAACCTCACAGAAAAATCAATTTTGGAAACATATCAATTTTTCCAATCGCCGTATCTCATTCATGCCCAGATTCAGTAATGTACGTAATAAATACAAAAGATGGAGCAATTTGTTATACTGGTGACTTTATAATAGACCCAACAATGCAAGGAGCTTATGACATGGACTTAGGAAAAATTGCATATGTAGGTAAACAAGGTGTATTATGTCTACTATGTGAATCATCATTCGCTGAAAAAAATGGACACACATCTCCAAACCACAGATTAGTTAGTTTCTTTGAAGATGTCATAAAACATCATGACAAGAGAATTATATTCTCAGTTCTACCAACCCATCTATATACAATCGCCGAAATATTCGATGCCGCAGCAAATTCTCATCGTAAGATTGTCCTAATGGGTAAAAGACTTCAAAATGTTGTGAACTTTTCAAACAAAGAAGGATACCTAAAATTTAATCCAGAAATTCTTGGCGATTTGTCAAATATCAATGACGAAAATGCAATACTTTTAGTCATGGATGACAGAACAACACCATATGCAAATATGAATAAAATTTTAAATGGATATGACAAGTTTGTAACATTAAAACCAACTGACACAATAGTATTTGCTGAACCAAGATATGACAGCACTGAAAAAGTATTAGTTAAACTTCAAAATGAATTAGCAAAATTCGGTTGTGATATCGAAACCGTAGCAAAAGACAAAGAAATATTACACCATGCATCTCGCGAAGATTTAATGTTAATGATAAAACTTATCAATCCAAAATACTACATGCCAGTAAAGGGTGAATATCGTTACATGGTAAACAATGCAAATCTAGCAAGTAATCTAGGAATTCCAGATTCAAATATTTTATTAAAACAAAATGGAGATGTTGTAACATTTGATCAAGGAAAACTTGTGGATAATTTTGCCAGAGTAAAAGTTAATGATGTTTTAATTGATGGAACAAGCAATGATGATATCGGTGACTTAGTAATCAAGGATAGAGAAATGCTTTCAGAAAATGGAATAGTATTAATCAGTGCAACTGTTGATAAAAATGACAAAGTTTTAATAGTAGGTCCTGAAGTAACAACTCGTGGATTCATCTATGTCAAAGATTCAGCAGACATGATCAAAGAAATAAAGGTAATCTGCGAATCAATAATAAATAGAAATATAACTCCAAAATATATTGACTTCAATCAAATAAAAATAGAAATTCGTGAAGAATTAAGTAAGTATCTATATGAACAAACTGAATGTAAACCAATGATTATAGCTGTTGTTCAAGAAGTATAATTTTTAAAAAAAATACCCATATTAATAATGGGTGAAGAAAATGAATGACATAAAAGCATTAAATGAAATGTATAAAATAGTAACAATGGGTATTATTGGACTAGATAAGGTAAAAGGTCACATCGAAGATAAAATTTTAGCAAAAACAATCTCTGATGCCACAAAAAAATACATGGTAAACCAAATGGACATAACAAACATGTTAAAAGATATAAACGAAGAACCTGAAGAGATAAACATAATAATAAAGATGTTTAATGAAATTTATACAGGAATCGAACTTATCAAATGTGATGATGCAAAAATAGCAAAAATGCTAACTGAAGGAACCAACAAAGGTATCATCAAAGTTGAAGAAATTCTAAATTCAAATGTAAATGAAAAAGTTAAAACTGAAGCAGAAGAACTTCTTGACTTACTTGAGTTTCAAATCAAATCATGGAAATCGTACTTATAAGAAAAAAAGCCGCAAGGCTTTTTTCTTTTAAACATCATTTACATTTTTTCTAATTCTTTCAAGTTTACTCGGTAACGCTCCAACCATAATATCATCATTTATGTCGTTAACAACATCTTGTTCCAACAATTGATAATAAACATAATTAGTATTAATAATTCTTCTTTTAATATTTCCAAGTATTCCATTATATGAACTACTAAATTGTATAGAACCATAAGTCACTTCAAAGAAGTAAGTATTACCATCCATTACATTAGTAATAGTATCAATCTTAACATTATTTAATACTCTCATCATCAAAAGTATATCGCTAACATCAAGATTCTTATTAATAACATCAATCATTAAATTAAATACAACTGGATTTTCCATATCACCAAGTATCTTTGCAATCTCTAAATAATATCTATAATCTTTTCTCAAGCTTATCAAACTAAGTTTTTCTGTCAAATATTTTCTAACTTGATAACCATTATTCTTACAATTACTTATAACACTTGCAGCTTCAACAGTAATTTCTTCATCATCAATATTAAATTCTTCAAAAAACTTAATTAAATTCGGATACCCAAAAAAATTCCTATTCCTTGCAATGATGCAAGCTTCTCTAAGTCTATCTTGAATATTTTTACCCTTATTACTTACCTCAGTACTCTTAAAATACTTTGTTAAATAATATGAACTATTCAAATCAACTGCATTATTAATTAAAAAGTTCGCATATGTATAATTAGTTCTTTCGTTAATTAAATTTATATCACTTAAAATATCAAAAATATTTTCATACATAAAAACTTTATCATCAGGAATATCCATAAAATATTTAATATAATCAGATATCAAAACCTCACAAGTTAAACCCTTGCTAGCCAAGAAGTCTAAAATATAATCTCTTTTTTTATCTTTAGTATTCATTAACTCCATCAAAGCTTCACAAGCACATCCATCATCAAGATTATTTTTAAGTACTAGAACACCATTTTTAAAATTACTATCTAAACTAATTAACATTTCAAGTAATCTTTCATTTCTTTTTAATAAATCGCTTACTAAATCTTCATCCAGTCTATTATTTTCAATCATTTTAATTAATTTAATAACCAAATCTTTTTTCATTCTTAACCTCCTTAAAAAATATTATATATTAACAACTCACTAAAGTCAACAAAATTAACCAAAATAATATTTAAATTTAAATAATGTTATGGTATACTTAGGTAGAGGTGATGACAATGCAAATAATATGTAAATATTTCTTGTATTTTATGATATATTCTTTTCTAGGATGGTTCATGGAAGTATGCGTATCTTTATGGAATAAACACAAATTTATAAACCGCGGTTTTCTAATAGGTCCATATTGTCCAATATATGGCTGGGGTTGCCTTGCAATAATCATAATCGTAGGTCAAAATACCAGTGACATCTTAAGTGTATTTCTAAAATCAATTCTAATTTGTTCATTACTAGAATATTTTACAAGTTACTTCATGGAAAAAATCTACAACGTAAGATGGTGGGACTACTCAAACAAAAAATTCAACATCAACGGAAGAATCTGTCTTGAAACAATGATACCATTCGGACTTCTAGCATCTTTAATTATATATGTATTACATCCCGCAGTAATAAAACTAGTAAATTTATTATCGCCAGAATCTCTAGTAATAATTGCAATTATTCTATTTGTCATTTATATCATAGATAATATCGTATCAACATACATATTATTCAAAATAAAAGGTAAAATAAAAAGTGAAAGAAAAGATAACACTGAAAAAATTAAACAATACATTGAAAAATGGTTCCAAGATAACACAGTGTTATACCGTCGTATAAAAAATGCCTTTCCAAAATTCCAAGTATTTATAAAAGAATTAGAAAAATATAAAATTGTAAAGGACAAAGAAGAAAAATAAATCAGGGTAATATTATGAAAGAAAACAAATACTTAACAGAACAAAATATTAAAATAATTTACACAAGATTAAAAACAGAAACAAACACTATTTTACTACCAATACTAGGTAGAAATTTAGAATTTGGCCTCGGTGAAATATGTCTTTTTGAAAAAGATAATCTATTTGTATTTTACATCATGAACAAAACAAACAAAGAATGCATCAAGCTTTTTGATAATATTAATGATGCCATTAACTTTTTAGTAAATGTTTATGATTATTACAAATTCACTGATAACCTCGACGAGATGAAAAATATATTTTATGAAGTATTAAATTTAGATAAAGAGTTAACAAAAACAAGATAGGTAAAGAAAATTCTTTACTTATTTTTAAATTTAAAGTATATTGTTATTAATCTCAAAATGTGTTAAGATAAACAGATGGAGGAAAAAACTATGTCCACTAATTTAAATGATTTAATATCAAATACCAATGTAAGACAATTTATTTTTACAACAGACCTTATCAAAGGTACAAATTATGATAAAGAAAAAGTAAACTTCGAAGGAAAAAAAATCTTAGAAAAAGATTCAAAAACAATAACATGTTACCATTTCGAAGTTGATTCCGAATCAAAACCAACATACTATGATGTTTATATCTATATTAAAAGTAGCAATGAAATCGCCAAAACCTTATGTGATTGCAAACAATATCGCAGCACCAACAGTTGTAAACACATCGCAGCATCATTAATTAAATACTATGATGAAATGTTTGAGTCTCCCAAAAATTTAAAAACCAATATTTCCAACGACATTTTAAAACAATTTGTGCCTCAAGAACAAAACACAATCAAAAAAGAGTTAAAACTAACATTATCTTTAGAGTTCAAAGAAAAAGATAACTACTTTTATTACAACAGCACTTACATAGACCAATCTACAAAACTAACCATAGGTTTAGATAAAGAATACATATTAAAACCCCATGTCTCTTTATTCAAAGAAGCCTATGAAAACGGTTATGGTGAAGTATACTTTGGTAAAAACTTTACATACGATGCATCAAAACATTTTTTCAACGAAAATGACAAAAAAATAATTGATGCATATCTAAGATACTATGATTATGATGAATATATAATGAGAAATCATACTAAAGAATTTTTAAAAGAAATCAAAGACACAACATTCATTGTTAATAACTACAAAATAAATGGTATCAAAGACGAATTTCCATTAGAAACAAATCTTACAAAACACGATTCAATCTATGAACTTGAATTTGATTTAAATAACCTAGAATTTACTTCTAAAGATGACTATGAATACATCATCTACAAAGGAAAAATGTATCACTTAACCAAAAAAGAACAAGACTTATTATCAAGTCTTATTAAAAATAAACTAGAAACAATTACAATAACAAAAGACATGGTTGACACATTTACAAAAGGCTTATTATCAGTAGTTAGAAAAAACATTAACATAGACCAATCTGTAGATGATATTACACTACCAACAAACATAAAAACAAGGCTATATTTTGATCTTCGCTACAACTACATTATTGCAAATGTATTATTCATCTATGGAAACGAAGAAATAGATTACTTTAGCAAAAATGATAAAATCTTGCGTGATATCGACTACGAAGTAAAAGTAGTAAATGACTTATTAACATATGGCTTTGAAATCGAAGATAACAAAATAATTTTAAATGACTTAGATAAAGAAGTAGAATTTTTAGAAAAAGGTTTAGAAACTTTAGCAACAAAATATGAAATTTTCACAACAGAAAAATTCAAAGGTATAGAAATAAAGAAAAAAACAACCATTACATCAATGTTTGGAATAGGTAAAGACAATATATTAAGTTATAACTTCAATCTTGGTAACATTGATTCAAGTGAACTAGTAAATATCTTTGATAACATCAAATCAAAAAAGAAATACTATCGCTTAAAAAACGGAGATATCTTAAATCTTGAAGATGAATCACTAAAAGAACTAAATGATTTAGCAACTGAACTAGAACTTACTGATGAAGAAATAATCCAAGGAAAAGGTAACATCCAAAAATATCGTGCATTATACCTAGATAGTTTAAAATCAAATAAATACAACATAATTAAAACAGATAATTTATTTGATAACTTCATAGATAATTTTTACAAATATAAGGATTGTGAACTAACTTTATCAAGTGATGAATTAAAAATATTAAGAAATTACCAAATAACCGGAGTTAAATGGTTATACAATTTATCTAAAACTGGCTTCGGAGGTATTATTGCAGATGAAATGGGTCTAGGTAAAACAATTCAAGTAATTTATTATCTAAAACAAATGCTAAAAGATAATCCAAATCACACATGTTTAATCGTGGTGCCAACATCTCTAGCATATAACTGGGATCATGAATTTTCTTTGTATGGTAAAGATATAAAAAGAGAAATCGTCGTTGGTCCAAAAGAACATCGTCGAAAAATATTAAAAAACATTAAAAAATATAATGTTTTAGTTACAACATATGGCTTACTTCGCGAAGATGAAGAATTCTACAAAGATATAAGATTTGATACCATGGTAATTGATGAAGCTCAAAATATCAAAAACAATATGGCAGGTATCACAAAAGTGGTTAAAAAAATAAATGCCACAACAAAATTTGCTCTAACCGGTACACCTTTAGAAAATTCTATCCTTGAGTTATGGAGTATATTTGACTTTATCATGCCAGGTTTTTTATCAAGTCTTACAAAGTTTCAAACAAAATATAAAATTAAAGACTTTGATGAACAAAGCGAAGAATTACTGGCAAATCTTTCTAAACAAATAAATCCATTTATTCTAAGAAGAAAGAAAAAAGATGTTTACGAAGAGCTTCCGGATAAATTAATTAATGATATATATATTGATTTACTTGATGAACAAAAGAAACTATATGTCGCTGAACTTGAAAAAGTAAAAGATGAAATGGAAAACATAATTCATGATGATGGAATAAGTAAAGCAAGATTCTTAATTCTTCAATTACTTACAAAACTTCGTCAAATATGTATTGAACCAAGTATTGTGTATGATGATTATAATAGTGGTTCAAATAAAATAGATACATTACTAAATATAACAAATGAATATATCAACAATGGTCACAAAATATTAATATTTTCATCATTTAAAACAGCACTAAACATAGTCCGTGATAAATTATCAAAAGCCAAAATAAAAAACTATATGTTAGATGGAAGTGTTCCATCTAAAAACAGAATTGAAATGGTTGATAACTTTAATGCTAATGATGATGTCAAAGTATTTTTAATAATGTTAAAATCAGGAGGAACAGGTCTTAACTTAACTAGTGCAGATGTAGTAATTCACCTAGATTTATGGTGGAATCCTCAAGCAGAAAATCAAGCAACAGATCGAGCTCACAGAATTGGTCAAAAAAATACCGTCGAAGTAATTCACTTAATAACAAAAGGTACAATCGAAGAAAAAATACTTGAACTTCAAAACAAAAAAAGAGTTCTAAGTGATAAACTAATCGATGGTGAAAAAAGAGATCAAAATATTCTAGCAAATCTAACTGAATCAGATATTAAACATTTACTATCTTATGAAAATAAGGATTAAAAATTATTTGTTAAACCAAAAATACATGTTATAATACTACCATAAGAAACGAGATATTAATGAACAATTATAGATGTCGAAGAACACTTGCAAGCTGCAAGAAGACTATATAATTCTAATGTTGCAATATATAATGAATTAACAAGCAAGAACTACAATTATTATACCTAATAATATAAAGAAGGTTAAAAAAGAATTCTTCAAAGCAAACCCAAATGAAAAAGAAATGCTAGTTAAGTTCTCTAACTAAATGCATTTCTTTTTCTGTTGGTATTAATTCTTCCAGTAACTTATATTGAAGTGCTAAATCTAAAGCCAATCTAACAAGTACTTCTTTTTCTTTTGTATAATTACTACATACAATCTTTTCTTCACCATTTGGTAAAACAAAAGTCTTTTTATTATGTTCATCAGTTTTAATATTTTTTACTTGATCTGGGTGTATTTGATAAATTCTATTATGTAATCTAGGTGAACCAACAAACAAAGTAATATTATTAATTGGATCAACTACAAGTTGTGTACCTGCAAAACCTGGTGACATAAAACTTCTCCCAGAAAGCGGTGGATACACAGATAAATTATTAACATCTGGTTGTTTTAAATAAACTAGTGAACCATAAAACTTAGTATATTTATCTAAATCTTTAAAACCAGTTTCAGTATCAGACATAGAAAACACACTTTCTTTCTTTAATAAATTTCCATTACACAAATTATTAGCAAACTTTATCATATCATCTTTTGTTGAAAAATAACCTGCATGCCCCGGAGCAATTCCTTGAAGTTCCCCGATAGCTATAGCTTTTTTATCATGTGGCGTCCCTGGATAATTATCATATCTAGTAATACCAAAACCTTCTTTAGTTACAATAGTTGAAAAATTTTCATTAGCTATTCTATGTTTATTATAATTTGGTTCCCTTAATGCAGTATCCTTCATACCAATCATTCTAAGTATAGCTGTATTAATAAAACTAGTAAATTGCATTCTTGTAACTCTTTCAACTACAATTCTTAATGCCATTGCACCCATATCTGTATATGAATTTTCATTTAATTCTTTTTCAACCGGATGCAAAGTATATAATATATTTAATGCATCATCACTTGTTTTTGCACTATCAACTCTTTTATCAGTTACAACTTTTACTCTAAACTTAAGTAAATCATAAATTGTAGTATCACCAAGTTTTCTAAACTCTGGAACATATTTTTTAACGGGATCAAATACATCAATCAAACCTACTTCTTCAAGTATTAATACTGCAACTGCAGTAAATACTTTTGATGTTGATGCTAAATCAAATATTGTATCCATTTCCATAGGTATCTTTTTACTAACTAAATAACCATTTTCAAAATCAACTTCGCATCTATTACCACATATTACAGTATCTCTAGTTTTAAATGTCCCAAAATCAAGTATTATCCCCGGAGTAATTTTAGTTTCATTTACAAATAAATCTATTATTTCTTTTAAACCACTTCTTAAAAACAACTTAAGTCTAATACTTGTTAAACTTTGATTTTTATTTTCCCTAATTATATCTAAAACAGGTCTAAGTAATATATCATAATCTTTACAACTATATATATCTTGCAAAAAACTTATACTAGTATTATTTTGATTTTCAACCATCTTATCAATGAATTTTTTATATATAAAATATTCTTTCATAACACATTTCTCCTAAAAACAAGACTTATTATAATAATTATATGCACAAAAGTCAAATTTTTAATGCATTATTTGTCGAAGTGTGGTAAAATGAAGGAGGTGAAAATATGAAAAGGAAAAATAAGAAAGAAGTAGTAAAGACAACAAAGTTTAGTGACATAATATCAACCTACAGGGCTGAAAGAAAGCTTACACAAAAAGCTCTCGGAGACATAATCGGAGTATCAGATAGAACCATTTCCAAGTGGGAAAACGGAGATACTGAACCAGATTTATATCATGTCAAGAAAATTTGCAAAACTCTGAATATACCTCCATCAAATTTATTCGTTTATAAAAAGACTTTAAATGATAGATTACATAAAATAGGTAACATTCTATCAATAATTATAAAATTTATATTAAAACATGCATTAAAATTTACAATCGCAGTGGCTTTTTTGTATTTTTTATTATTTTACATAAACAATTATAATTCAATTCAAATATATTCATTAAAATATCATAGTGACAATATATATTTTAATCATGGATATTTTTATAAAACTAAAGTATATAATATTCTAACTATCGAAAACATAAAGGTAAACAAATTAGACTATACTCCGATATCTTATTATGTTGAATTATACACTTCAACTAACGGAGATAAAGAAGTTATTTATAAAGCTGATTCTTTAGAAAACATTTATATTGAAGAAACATTATCAGAACATGACTTACTAAATAGAGATACACTAAAAGGAATAACAAAAGGGCTTCATTTAAAAGTTACAACAACAGATGAATACGGAAATACTCATGATTATGATTGTTCAATATCCCTAAAAGAAAAATATAGCAATAACAAAATAATTGAAAAACAATATATAAATAATTCAGAAACAAGAATCATTTATCCAGTATTTTATAAAAATGAAAGTGAAACAAAAACAACAATGCCAACATTCAATGAATCAGTTAATTTAGAAGACTTAGGTTACAAATATAACAAAGATAAAAATTCATACACAAAAATAGATAATGATGGTGGTAAGATTGAATATATGCCATCAGTTAAAACGATGGATTATCATTATAAAGATGAAAATATACATTTACATATAGAAATAAATATGAGTAATGAAAAAATATATAGTGTTTTATTAAATGAAAATAATGAGCAAATTAAAAGAAAAAATTACGATGTCAAGAAAAATAAAATGATTTTAAAAGAAAATCAAAAGAATGATAATATCGAAAAAATCCAGTATTTACTAGACATTTACAACAATATAACTAAATCTCTCTAACGTGAGAGTTCGAACTCCCGCAAGATTCTGTTTCAAACTTCGACAATATGTGCTAAGATGAAAGTGGATTTGAAAGGAGGTGAAATAATATTGTATAGCTTGAGGAAAAGCGTAGCTGCTTTTGCCTTAATGTTATTATTATTTGTTACGACTTCAGCAAAAGCAGCTACTCTTACCGATGAGGAATATTCAAGATTAAAGATTATTTTCTCAGATGCCAGAATATCTACCATGAGTGATGAAGATGCTCAAAGGTATTTAAGTTATGATTTAGAAAATTCTAATATTGTAAGTAAATATTATAGAGTAACTGAAACTGCAAATGGAACAGTTTCAACTGAAGTTACAAAAACTGAAGCTGAAGAGGCTTCTCAAGCGACTAATAATAATATAACAAGAGGTGCTTTTCATAGAACTACATATAAGAATATCCAAATTTCTGCTACTCAACTTGAAGGCAATAATTACTATATTAGGTTTTATACTAATTGGCTTTTAACACCAAGAGTGAAATCTTATGATGTTAACGCAATGAGAGTTGATGATGCAACTATTAGAGATGGAAGTCAAGCTGGAAGACAAACTTATGGTTCATATGGAAATTATTCACTAGTTGAATATTCAAATAATGGAACAAATATGGTTAAGAAAGAAAATGGCTTTGGTATATCAATGAACCTAGTTGATGCTGCAACTGAATTTCAATTAGATATTGAAGCTATAGTAAAATCAACTTCAAAATGGGCAACAGTATATGCAAGTTATCAACACGCTGCATCAAATGTTACGTTAGCACAATCAAAAGCATACAATATTAGTCATAATGGATATGGAGAGGTCATCAACTTCGCAACTGCCGTTGAAAATTATTATGACGGAATGCAAGGAGTATCCATCGCATTGGGATACACAGGGTAAAGCAATTGTAATAGCAATAAATGTACCACCTACATATAAAGATATTGTGTATAGCTTTTATTGAAGGCTCCGAAAATTAAACCGTTTATATTGTTACAGAGAATTTAGGTAGGAACTATAAGACTAGTGACAATAAAAAATGAAACTAAAAAAACATCATCTATATTGTAATATTTTAATTCCTCTCAACATACGATTACAATAGAAAAATGAAAGATGGTGGATTATGGAAAAAGAAAAAATTATATCATCCATAGCTAAACGAGGGAATGGCGAGATATATCTAGGTGTTGTTGGAGCAGTAAGAACAGGTAAATCTACTTTTATAAAAAGATTTATTGAAAATCTAGTTGTTCCAAACATTAGTGATGAATATGAGAAAAAGAGATGTCTTGATGAAATTCCTCAAAGTGCCCAAGGCAAAACAATAATGACTACAGAACCCAAGTTTGTTCCAAGTAACGGAGCTTTGATAAAAGTAGGAGAATTTGAAACAAATATCAAACTTGTGGATTGTGTTGGATACGTCATTCCCGAAGCTAATGGATTTGTTGATGAGGATGGAAACCCTAGAATGGTAAAAAGTCCTTGGTTCGAGGATGCAATTCCATTTGTTGAAGCAGCGGAAATTGGTACAGAAAAAGTTATCAAAGATCATGCCACAATAGGAATTGTTTTAACGACAGATGGTTCAATCGGTGAAATAAAACGAGAATCATATGTTAATGCTGAAACAAAAGTAGTTGAGGAACTTAAAAATATTGGTAAACCATTTATAATTATATTGAATTCGATTCATCCCACAAATACAGAAACGGTTGAACTAGCAAGAAAGCTTAGTGATGACTATGAAGTTCCGGTTATGCCAATAAGTGCAGAACTAATGAATGAAAAAGAAATTATGGAAATCTTAAAAACTGCATTATATGAATTTCCAGTCTTAGATATCAAAGTATCCATTCCAGAATGGGTACATGTATTACCTGAAAGCAATGAAATTAAAAGTCATTATTTAGAAAAAATAAAAGAAAGTGTAATAAGTGTCGAAAAAGTTAAAGATGTAGATTATATTATGGAGCATTTCAAAGATTCAGAAATTATTAGTGAAGCTTATATATCTGAACTTGATGCCGCGACTGGAACAGTCACAATTACATTAAATAGCAAAAATGAACTATATACTGAAACGTTAAAAAATGTTATGGGTGAAATGGTTACATCTAAAGCAGGATTATTAAAAATGTTTTCAAATTATAAGGAAGATATGGATGAAATTAAATCTCTACGTTCTGCTTTAAAGATGACTAAAAGTACTGGGTATGGTATTGTTTATCCAAGTATAAATGAATTAAAACTTCAAACACCAGAACTTGTTAAACAAGGAAGTAGGTATGGGGTTAAACTAAAAGCTATTGCATCAAGTATTCATATGTTGAAAGTTGATGTAGAATCTACTTTTGAACCAATCATAGGTAGTGAACTACAATCAAAAGAATTAATTGATAGATTAATGAAAGATTATGAAACTGATGCATCAAGTATTTGGAAAAGTGAAATATTTGGAAGAAGTCTTGAAGCTATTGTTCAAGAGGGAATTCAAGCTAAACTTAGTATGATGCCAGATAACACAAGGTATAAGTTAAAAGACACAGTTTCTAAGATTGTAAATAAGGGATCAAATACTTTAATTGCAATAGTTATATAGCTATTGCTTTTTTTTTGACTCAAAAAAGATTTCAATTTATAAATTGACGTAGTATAATGTAATTGTAGCGTTAAAGTAATTGAAAAGATGATATTTATCATTTTCTTAAACCCCCTAAAAAAACTTAAGACCTTCAAGACAATTAAAACGCTTACATTAGTATCACAACGATATTTATTTGTGGTATTTTTTTTGTAGATTTATGTAAAAACTATTGCATAGTAAAATCAAAAATGATAAAATTTTAATAGAATAGAGGCAATCCATGTGAAAAAAAACATTGTAAAAATATTGGCTGTAATTCTGTGTAGTGTATGTTTTGTTACATACAAGTTTTATGATGCAACAAATGTTGAAGATACTAAAACAAATACTATAAAACCAAATAATAATATGTTAAGTATGATGTTAGAAACTAGTGCTGGAAGTGGCAAATATGAAGTTTCATCATTAAATACATGGCCAACGGATGGATATATATTTAATAGTGAATTAAGTAAGTGCGAAAATGGAAGTGCAATAACTTGGGATGATACAAATAAACAAGTAATATACAATAGTAAAGTAACAGATAAATGTTATATATACTTTGATTTAATACCTATAATTTCATTGACAGAATATGTAATATCACAATATACAGGAACCCAAGGAGAAAATGGATTATACTATCACGATTCAAACTTAGCAAATGGAGCGGGAGATAATTCATATAGATATGCAGGAGCAAATCCAAATAATTATATTTGTTTAAATTCAGACGAAGAACCATGCCCAGATAATAATTTATATAGAATAATTGGAGCATTTGGAGAAGATAACCATGGTGTAGCAGAACAACAACTTGTAAAAGTGATTAAAAATACATCTATAGGAAATATTGCATGGAATACAACCACATCAAACAACTGGTCAAATGCATCGTTAAATAAAACTCTAAATTCTACATTTAAAACAGAAAATTTATCAGAAATAGAAGATAAAATAGCTGAAGTAACATGGAAAATAAGTGGTCACAATATTAATGGTGTTACCGCAAATGCATTCTACATAGCAGAAATAGCAAATGCTACAAATACATACCAAGAAAAGATTGGGCTAATTTACGCAAGTGATTATGGTTTTGCTCCAGAACAAATATATTGGACAGTAAAATTAAGTGATTATGGTTTCTCAGTTCAAAAAAGAGATTGGCTTTATCTGTCATCATTTGAATGGTTTTTGTCACCTTATAGCTCTTCAAATAATGCGTGGTATATTGGTACTGGTGGTAGTGTCAATGGAAATGCTGTAACAAATACTAATTCAGTAAGACCTAGCTTTTATTTAACATCGAATGTTGTTTATGTTAGTGGAACAGGGACATCAACAGATCCAATTCGAGTGAAATGAGGTATCATATGAAAAAAACAATTATAACTTTCTTAACAATAATAAGTATATCAACATTAATTTTTGTTAATAACTATAAAGTTAATAACAACATTAATGATATACCAAAAGAAGAAAATAATAAAAGTAATTTAATAAGTATGATGATAGAAACAGACTTTGGAACAGGAAAATATCAAATATTTGAATCTAATACTTGGCCAAGTGATGATTATGTATTAAATAAAGAAAAATCTGGATGTGAAAATGGTGGAACAATTTTCTGGAATGAAGAAACAAAAAAGATAGTTTTAAAAGGAAATATTTCTGATAAATGTTATGTTTATTTTGATGTTGGAATTCCAACACTTGCTAAATATATTAAATCATTATATACAGGAACTCAAGGAGAAAATGGACTTTATTATCACGATGCAACTCTAACAAATGGAGCAGGGGATAATTCATATAGGTATGCTGGTGGAGATTATATTTTGACAAGTAAAGCAACATCTGCAGGATTAAAAACTTTAATTACTGGTACAGCTAGTGAAACAACTGGGGTAATTAATTATTATTGTTCTGGAACAAAATCATACGTAGGCAATACATGTAGTTCAGCAAATGGTACAAGCGGTATTTACTATACACTACAATATGATCCATCAAATAAACAATATAGTACATATAGTGCAGCTTTAGAACAAGCAATAACTGATGGTTACTTAACAAAAGATAACGTAAAAAACTTTGTGTGTTTAGATAAAGATGGAAATTGTTCAACAGAAAATTTATATAGGATAATTGGAGTATTTGCTGATAAAGTAAAACTGATAAAATATGATTATGCAAATAACACAATGTTAGGAAAAGATGGCGATTATTATGGTGTATATTCACAATACTATCTAAGTGGTATAAGGGGAGACACAACATCAGCTAAACATCATTATTATTGGAATTATAAAAATGATACTTCAATAAGTGGTGGTTCAAATATATGGAGTACAAGCTTATTTAATAAAACAAATTTAAATACTAATTTTATAAATTACTTAGGAACATGGGCAGATAAAATTGAAACAACTTCATGGAATTCTGGTACTACTACGTATTCATCAAAAATAGCTTTAATGTATGTTAATGACTATAATTTTGCAACGCTTCAAGATAATTGGTCGGTATCAAGTAGTTCCGGAAAATCAAAATCAGAAAATTGGATATACATGGGAGGAATGGAATGGACATTAGATATTGCTGAAAGCACAACAATGAATATTGAGTTTATTGAACCACAAGGCGTAATATTTGTAAGTACTGCTAGTGGACAAGGTTCTGCAAGACCAGTATTCTTTTTAAAGGATAATGTAATATATGAAAGCGGAACTGGAACAATTTCTGATCCAATAAGAATTAAATGAAAATTCAAGAAAAACTATTGCACATCAAACAAATAAATGATAAAATTTTTCTAGAATAGAGGTCTCAGAATAGAGGTCTCAGAATAGAGGTCTCAGAATAGAGGTCTCAGAATAGAGG
>ERZ780195.1546-NODE-1546-length-18285-cov-4.393692_pt1 | contig 18285 bp, 10 predicted proteins | sample MGYA00511017_ERZ780195 | MGnify/ENA primary metagenome ERZ780195 (study PRJEB29588, sample SAMEA2159974) | human gut metagenome | biome: human gut; feature: human-associated habitat; material: faeces | place: Denmark | collected 2008/2010 ...
ACAGACCGCAAAAGCGGTCTGCTATTTGTCAAGGTACTCGTATTCTACCGTTTACAACATTTCTTCCTGTTCATGGAAAAAAGATTTCGTTATAATAAAATCAGACAGATCACGGAACATGTGCAGAGTCCGGAGTCGTGTCCAGGCGGAACTTTTTCCGATAGGCGCTTGGCGTCATGCCCTGCTTCTGGCGGAAGGCTTTGGTAAAAACTTCGGCATTCCGGTAACCACAGGAAAAAGCGACCGTTTCGATGGAGAGATCCGTATATGATAAAAGCTCAAGCGCACGCGTGATCCGGCAGGAAGAAAGATAGTCCTGCGGTGAGGTATGGAGATATTTCTGAAACAGGGTATAAAGGTAACTCCGGTTGATGCATACATATCTGGCAATATCCGAGACAAGAATTTCATTGGAATAATTATTTCGGATAAACTCAACGGCTTTTTCCACGTAAAGATTGCCGATCTCCCGTGCAGAAGGATCGGCAAGCGTGATTTCGCGGGAAAGAATTGAGAAAAACTGGTACAGACAGCCTTCCAGAAGATACTGGTCAGAGGTGTCATAGGTATTATGCTTCTGCATCTGAAACAAGAGGGACTGCAGTTCACCGGAAAAGTTGCACTGGTAGACAGGGTGCTCCTCGGAAAGACCGAGTTCCTGTACATAAGAGGCAGCTTTTTCGCCGTCAAAACCGATCCAGAGATAGGTCCAGGGATCATCCGCATCGGCTTCATAGTAGGTGCGGACATTTGGCATCAGGAAAAAGCCCTGTCCGGCGGTTAAACGGTAAGTGCGGTTTCCGATGGTAAAAGTGCCTTTCCCGGAAATAATATAGTGGATCACATAATTGGGGCGGACAGCAGGGCCGTAGCTGTGCAGTGGCTGGCAGGCTTCGTAACCGCAGAAACAGAGATAAAGATCCGAAAATTTATGCTTTTGGACGGGAAGTGTCCAGGAAGTTTCCATAAGTATACCTCACAAAATGAATCATCAGAAAAGCCGGAATGTCACAAAAGGATGAGATTCCGAAATGTCAGTAAAATTATATCGTGTTTTGCAGGATACTGCAAGCCGCTGTAGGAAATCAAAGGCCCGGAGTAGCAGCCGTTGCGGTTCACGCAGCACCGGAACACTTACTGTTCGGGTATGTAAGAAAGTGATTTTGGTGTGAGCAGACCGAAAAAATGCGATAAGATAAAGGAGAAAAAACCATGGCAATCAAAGTAAGTGAAAATGGACGGTTATTTACCCTCCAGACAAAAGACAGCAGTTACCAGATGTTCGCAGATGACAAAAATGTGCTTCTGCATCTCTACTATGGAGAAAAAATCGGTGAGGAAAATCTTTCCGGTCTGATTTTCTGTACGGATATGGGATTTGCAGGAAATCCGGAGGAAGCAGGCCCTAACCGGAAATATTCTCTTGATACACTTCCGCAGGAAATTCCGGGAAGTGGTGTCGGTGATTTCCGTGATGATATGATTGAGATCCGCCACGCGGACGGCAGCTTTGCAGCAGATTTTCGTTTCGATTCGTTCGAAATTCTGGATCATTCCTATGCTATTCCCGGAATGCCGGCGCTGTACGATACAGAGGAAGAAAAAGGTGAGACTCTTGTTATTACAATGACGGAGAAGGCTTCCGATATTGTTCTGAAGCTGTTTTACGGTGTATTTGAAAAGGAAAATGTGATTACGAGAGCGGCAAGACTCGAAAATCACGGAAAAACGGCGATTGAGCTGGAAAAAATGCTGTCATTCAGCATGGATCTGATGTATGAAAATTATGAGATGATCTATTTCTCGGGTCGTCATGCGATGGAGCGTACGGCGGAGCGGATTCCGGTGCAGCATGCAAAAGTCGAGATCGGAAGCACCCGTGGTACATCGAGCCATCATTACAATCCGGCTGTGATCCTCTGCGAGGAGGGTGCGGGTGAGACACACGGTTCCTGCATCGGCGCATGCCTCGTTTACAGCGGAAACTTTGTTGCGGCAGCACAGAAGGATCAGAAAAATCAGACCCGTTTTCAGATGGGTATTCATCCGACCAATTTCTGCTTCCATCTGGAAAAAGGAGAGGCGTTCGATACCCCGCAGGCAATCTTAAGCTATTCCGGAACCGGCCTTACCAAACTGTCACAGCAGTATCATGAGATCATCCGCGAGCATATCTGCCGTGGCGCATACAAGCATGCCAAACGACCGATTCTGATCAACAACTGGGAAGCAACCTATTTTAATTTCAACGAAGAAAAAATCCTGAAAATTGCAGAACAGGCGCAAAAGCTTGGCATTGAGATGCTGGTGCTTGACGATGGCTGGTTTGGAAAACGAGAGGATGATAACAGTGGTCTCGGTGACTGGTTCGTCAACGAGAAAAAGATGAACGGCTCCATGGCGCAGCTTGCAGAAAAAATTCACAAGATGGGCATGAAATTCGGTCTCTGGTTTGAGCCGGAGATGATTTCCGAGGACAGTGATCTTTACCGTGCACATCCGGATTGGGCATTTGCAATTCCTGGCCGTGTGCCGAACCACAGCAGAAATCAGCTTGTACTTGATATGACGCGTGAGGATGTGCGTGAGTATCTGCTGGAGCGTCTGACAACCATCGTTCATGATGCAAAGATTGATTATGTCAAATGGGATATGAATCGCAGCGTCTGCGATGTTTACAGCCATGTGGCAGCACAGAGCCGAAACGGAGAGCTGTATCACCGCTATGTGCTCGGTGTTTACGATTTGCTGGAAAAATTCCTTGCCGCATGCCCGAATCTGCTGCTCGAGGGCTGCAGCGGAGGAGGCGGACGATATGATGCCGGTATGATGTATTATTCCCCGCAGATCTGGTGCAGCGATAATACCGATGCGATCAACCGTCTTTCCATCCAGTACGGAAGCTCGTTCTTCTATCCGATCAGCACCGTCGGCTCCCACGTTTCGGTATGCCCGAACCATCAGACAGGCCGCGTGACACCGTTCTGGACAAGGGGCGATGTAGCGCTGGCAGGAAGCTTCGGCTATGAGATGGATCTGAATAAGATTTCGGATGAAGAGAAAGAGATGGTAAAAGAGCAGGTTGCTGCGATGCATACATATTATGACCTCACACATGAGGGACTGTATTACCGCTTGACCGGACTGAAAAAACAGGATTTCATGGCATGGGAGTTTGTGGCAAAAGATCAGAGCCGTGCACTGCTTACGATCGTAAAAACCGACGCAGAAGGAAATATGCTTCCGGTTCACACGAAAGTGTGCGGACTGGCAGAGAACAAGCTGTATCGCTGCAGTCTGGACGGTGAAATCCGCTCGGGCCGTACCTGGAACTGTGCGGGTCTGACCCTGCATCAGGTGCTGAAAGAGTATGAGAGTATCCGCGTGGAGTTTACAGAAGTAGAATAATAAAAGATAAGAAAAATCTTCAACCGGGTTTGCGGGGGAACCTCAATCTGGTTGGAGATTTTTTATACTAAAAAATCAAAGTAGAAGGGAAGGAACGCACTCTTTACAGTGGAAAAATGGTTATGATATAATAAACGCAAGAAATTTTTTGACAGGAAAGGAAATCGTACATGAGAAACAGAAAAAACTGTTTAGCCGTTCTTCTGATGACAGCTATCGTGATAACGGGATGTGGAAATCAGCAGGCGGAAAAAGAGAATCCATCGGTTGTCGCTCAAAAGACATCCAGTGTTCAGAATGAGTCAGAAGATGGTGAAAAAAATTTTCTTTCTACCTATCAAAACATTGCAGTCACCCTTCCAGAAGGCTGGAATGTAACAAAAGATGAGAAAATCCAGTGTAGTTTTGTATCGGAAGATGGTGAAAGCCTTGAAATATCGTACCGGGAAGGAATGGCAAAAGTGGTGCTGATGGATTTTCCGGAGAATGAAGAGAGTGCTGAAAAACTGCTCTATCCAAATGAAATAACCGGGGAAAACAGCATCAGTGATTTTGTGGTGAAAACAGTTAACGAAGGAAAAAGTAAAGAGAGTTTCTTTTATCGTTTCTGGGTTAAAAATTCCCTGCAGATTCCGACCGCATTTTTCTGCGGGGTGAAAACGGAGAATGAGGGGTATCAGATCATATGGAAAAAAGGAAACAACAGCAGCGATACGCAGCAAACCGTGCCGGAAATACTGGAGTCTCTGCAGTTCCCGGACAATGAGCTGCTGACAGAAACATTTCAGACGGCCTGCCAGGAGCAGAAAAGAGCGCTGGAAGCAGAAAATAATTCGGATGGCGTGAAAAAGCAGAAGGGTAAGAAAACCGTCACCTGTATCTCACCGGTCAATGTACGTACAGAACCCAACGTCAGCACAAGCCAGGTTATCGGAGCTCTGACGACAGGGGAAGAAGTGGAAATGCTCGGAAAAGAGAATGGATGGTACAAGATTTCGTATGAGGGAAAAACGGCGTATGTGTATGAAGACTATGTGAAAGAAAAAGAAAATTAAAAAAATGATATTTTCAAAAAAGCTGCCGAAGCAAACAGAACCGGTAGCTTTTTTGAAATAATTTTGAAAAAGAAAAATCCCGGAAACTATCTGTTTCCGGGAAAATAGAGGCGTCGACCGGATTTGAACCGGTGGATACTGGTGTTGCAGACCATTGCCTTACCACTTGGCTACGACGCCATATGACTCCGACGGGAATCGAACCCGTGTTACCGCCGTGAAAGGGCGATGTCTTAACCGCTTGACCACGGAGCCGAAGTTTTTGATTTGTCTGCCGTGATTTTTGCTCAGCGACAAGTAGTATATTATCATAAGAAAACGAGTTTGGCAAGTGTTTTTTGAAAAAAAATCAAAAATTTTTGAGATTTGTGTTGTCGTGCATTCAGAAGGAAAAAATTTGATGTTTCGCTGTATAAGAAAGTGATTTATCTTTGCGTAGATATAAAAAGGGAACAGAAAAATTTGCCGGGTCAGGGCATAGCTTTTCGATATTCTTCCGGTGACATACCAAAAGTCCGGCGGAAAATGCTGGCAAAATAGCTGGGGCTTTCAAATCCGGTATGCAGAGCAATTTCCAAGATAGAAAGCGAGCTGCCGGTAAGAAGATCTGCGGCTTGGGTTACGCGGTACTGGTTGATATAGGAAATAGGCGTTGTGTGAAAGTGCGTTTTGAAGAAACGACAAAAATATTGTGGATTCATATTGAGTATAGCAGCAAGATCTGAAAGACGGATTTTGGAATCATAGTTATCCTGAATATAACGTAAGAGTTTTTTACACTGATCAGATCTTTCTTTTTTACGAGTGCAGAGGGGTTCCGGATGAAGAAAAAGCTGGTATTGCGCCAGAAGTGCAAGAATCCGATACATGTCACTTTTGATCAGAAGAAACCAGCCGATGGGTTTGGTATCGTATGCATACAGGATTTCCTGGAAAAGCTCAGATAATGTCAGTACAAATGTTTTCTGTGTCTGAGAGGAGGCTTCAGCAGCAGAAAGCTCTTCCAATGGAAAAGCCGGAAGAAGCAGTTGATGAGAGAGCAGCGGACGAATCCAGTCTGCTTCACAGGAATCCAGATAGGCACATGAGAGAATTTCTGGGAGAAATACAAGGGCATGGTGAACCGAAGGGGTAGTTCCAATGCTGCAGAGCTGATGCAGTTCGTGACTGTTGATGAAAAGAAAAGTACCTTCGGAAATTGTCCGGGTTTCAGTTTTCAGTGTCAGAGTGAGAGTACCTTTTTCAACCCAGATCCATTCTAATTCTTTATGCCAGTGAAAAGGAACAGAGAGCCCGCCATGCGCATAATCCTGATGATAGATATGGAGCGGAACAGGTTCGGTTCCATGCACGGTAAAATCCCGGATTCCGCCAGAAAGAACAGGGGAACAAGATTCAGGAGAAAAGAGCTCTTTTGAACGTTCTTTTTTCATAAAAGTCAAAATCCTTTCATTAAATACGAAAATCAGGTTAGAAAATATAAGATAATATCATTATACTGCTCTTATAGGAAAAAAGAAAGAGAGGACAGAAAATGAAAAGAGAGTGGTGGCATAGCTTAACCGTATATCAGATTTACACCAGAAGCTTCTGTGACAGCAACGGAGACGGCATCGGCGATTTTGGAGGGATTCTGCAGAAGCTGGACTATCTGCAGGAGCTTGGTGTTGGAGCCATCTGGCTTTCGCCTTTTAACGATTCTCCTAATTATGACAATGGATATGATGTCAGTGACTATTATAAAGTAATGGAAGAAGCGGGCACAATGGAAGAGCTGGAAGAACTGATCGCAGCCTGTGAAAAGCGGGAAATTGTGGTCATGATGGATCTTGTTTTAAATCATAGTTCCCATCTGCACCCATGGTTCCTGGAAGCCAGAAAGGATCGAAACAGTAAATACCATGATTTTTACATCTGGAAGGAAGGAACGAAGGAGCAGCCGCCAGAAGGCGGCGGAGCATTCTTTGGAGGAAGCACCTGGGAATGGGTGCCGGAAGTTCAGGAATATTATTATCACAGTTTCAGTGTAATGCAGCCGGATCTGAACTGGAAAAATCCGTCGCTTCGGAAAGAGCTGTACCGGATGATCCAGTTCTGGATGGATAAAGGGATCCGTGGTTTCCGGCTGGATGCAATTGACAATATTGTAAAAGATGGACATGGAGGAAATGATACTCATTCAGAGCAGATTCATACATACTTAATGGAAATGAATCAGAATACGTATGGAAAATCAGAACAGATCCTGACAGTGGGGGAAACCGGAGGTGCTACGGTAGAAATGGCACAGCAGTATTCTGATCCGGAAAGCCAGGAGCTCAGTATGATTTTTCAGTTTGAACTGATGGGAATCGACGGCATCCGAAGTGGAAACTGGGATCCGAAACCGTATACGCTGCCGCAACTGAAGCAGCTCTTTGAAAAATGGCAGACGGGACTGGAAGAAAAAGGATGGAACAGCCTGTTCTGGGGAAACCATGATTTTCCGCGTGTCGTATCGCGCTTTGGAAATGACAGGGAACCGTATCGGGAAAAATCAGCAAAAATGTTGGCTGTCCTTCTCCATGGGATGAAAGGAACTCCTTATATTTACCAGGGGGAAGAAATCGGTATGACAAATGTGTCAGGGCTTCGGATCGAGGACTATCAGGATATCGAGTCTGTAAATTTTGCCGAAGACCGTAAAAAAGAAGGCTGGGAGGAAGAAAAAATTCGTACCTATCTTGCACGGAACAGCCGGGACCATGCGCGGACGCCAATGCAGTGGAATGCGGAAAAACACGCCGGATTTACAGCGGGAACACCGTGGATGGCGGAAAATCAGAATTACGCGGAGATCAATGTGGAAAACAGCAGAAAAAATCCGGATTCCCTCTTCTATTTCTATCAAAAACTAATTGCGCTGCGTAGGAAAAATGACACTCTTGTTTATGGGGATTTCCGTCTGATTGAGGAAGAAAATCCGGATATTTTTGCTTATGAGAGAAATCTGGGAGAGAAAAAGCTGATTGTGCTCTGCAATTTCCGGGATACCGCGGCAGAGATGAAAGCCCGATATGATTTGACAAAAGGAACGGTTCTGATTCATAATGATACAGAAAGCCTCACAAAAGAAGTGTGGAAGTTACAGCCGTATGAGGCGTATATGATTGAACTTCTGCAGTAAAAAGACAGAAATGAAAAGCAGCAGAAGAAGAAAACTGCAGGAGCAACTGGAAACAGGAGGGAAAAAATGTATCGCGTTCTTCTTGTAGAAGATGAAGAAATTGAACTGGAGACATTGCGGGATTATATTGACTGGAAAAAGAACGGGATTTCCAGGGTATTTACCGCGCGCAATGGCAGAAGGGCACTGGAGTGCCTGGAAGAAAATATGGCAGATATTGTGATTACGGATATTCAGATGCCAGGAATGAGTGGAATTGAACTGGCAGAGACGATCGTACGCCGGGGATATCCATGCAAAATTGTTTTTCTGACAGGATATGATGATTTTTCCTATATCCATTCCGCTTTTCAGGTGAATGCCGTGGATTACCTTTTAAAGCCATTTACGATTGAAGAAGTAGAAGCATGTCTGAAAAAAGTGAGAAGTGAACTGGAGAAAAGTGAGATAGCAGACTGGTCGCGGAAAACGGCGGCGAAGCAGTTGCTGGAAATGGCTTTGCGGGAAAAACAGGAAACAGAGCTTTTACGGAAAAATTTCCGTGGTGTATTTGGAGAAGAACTGGAAGAGTGCAGGTTTGGAATCATAGCGGTTTATGGAAAAACGGAAGAAAACATCTGTAGCCAAATTCAGGAAAAATACAAGGGCATCCGTTACATCAGCAAAACGGAACGGATCAGCATTCTGCTGCTGGCGGGGTATCTGTCGGTGAAAGATACGGCATTTCAGATCTGGAATGATTTGAAAGAAGACGCACCGAGAGCCGTTGGATGGTGCAGTGGAGCATGGACAGCTGACTGCCTGTACGAAAAGGCGGAAAAACTTCGGAACTGTTGTGTTCTGGCATTTCATATGGATCCACCGGAACTTTTCTGTGCAGATGAAAAAGAAACGGAAGAGGAAAAAGCATATCATTTCCGGGAACAGAAGGAGCGGAGAGAAGAAATCTGTCGTCTGGTCAGCAACGGGAAAAAGCAGGAAACGCTGCAGACCATGAAAGATTATTTTCAACAGCTAAAGGGGCTTGCGCCGAAAACATTTGCGGGAGAAGTTTACAATCTCTATATGTATCTATGGAACCGTCTTGTTTTGAGCGATGAACTGCTGGAAAACTGGATGGAAGCAGAAAAAATTTTGAGAGAAAATGAAATTTTTGAAGTAAACAACAGTTATCAGATGCGGGAAAAGATGAAGCAGTATCTGGAACGGATGTTGGCATTTTTTGAAGAACAGAATCAAAATCCAAATTACTATGCCGTTTATCAGGTAAAAACATATCTTCAGGAGCACTGCTCGGAAAGCGCAGATATCGAGAAGCTGGCTACGGAGGTCGGTTTGTCTCCGAATTATCTGAGGAGCCTGTTTAAAGAGGCAACAGGAAAAACGATTTTGGAATACAATACGGAAATGCGTCTGCAGAGGGCGGCGGAACTGTTAAAGAATAAGAAAAATAAAGTACGGGAAGTGAGTCTGGCGGTTGGATATGAAAATGTTTCTTACTTTGGCGTTGTTTTTCAGAAAAGATTTGGAGTGACACCAAATGAATATCGTAAAATGGTATAAAAATCGGAGTTTTCAGTTTAAACTGGTGATCGGCTATCTGGTACTGGCACTGATTCCAATGCTGTGTGTTACCTGGTACAGTTATGGAAAAACAAGGAATGTGCTTCTTACTGAAGCATATCAGAGTGCAGAACAGGAAGCAGAACGAATTGAAAAAAATTTTTCTACGATGGTCGAGCCTTACGAAACAATTCTGGATGTGCTGTATGTGGATCAGATGCTGAGCGGATATTTGTTTCAGGATTACAGCAACGATTCTTATGAAGATATGTTTTACTATATTGATAAGAAGCTCAGCGAAATCTGTCTGATGAATGCAGGAATTTACAAAATCTGTTTTTACAGCAACAATGAAACGCTTCCGCAGGATAATTATTATTTTTATTCCATGCAGGATCTAGATCGGAGGGAACGTGTGCTGACATTTGATGCGATAGGGGAAACGGTATTCTGTGGGACATCTGGAGACGGAAAAGCATTTCATATGAATCGTCTGATGAATTTTTATCCACAGGGCGGGATGAAGGGCGTACTGTCGTTACAGATTGAAAATCAGCAGATACAGCCCCTCCTCGAAACAATAAATTCCACCGATGAAATTTATCTGGTGGATCAAAAAGGATATATTCTGGCTGCTTCCGAACCGGAAATGGCAGGCCTTCCGATCCGGACCAGAATGCCGGAAGAGGATCTGGAGCAGAAAGCGCAGATTGAGTTTGAGCGTGACGGCATTTCAAAAATCGGAAATATCCAGAGCGGAGTTTTCGGAACAAAAATTCTTGTGATTTCGGATAAGGAGACGGTTTTAAAAGACGCAAAAGCTGTTTCAAGAAGGATGATGTTCCTGATCCTCTGCAGCGCGGCTATGGTATTTCTCTGCATTATCTGTTACACAAGATGGATTTCCGCGCGGGTGCAGAAAGTGGTGTATGCAGCAAAACGGATGGGACAGGGAGAATTTGATTACCGTCTGGAAAATATGGGAGAAGACGAGATCGGACAGATCGGGCTGGCGTTTAATCAGCTCAGTGATCAGATTCAGGAGCTAATTCGGGAAAATTACGAAAAGAAAATCCGGATTCAGACGAGCGAACTGAATCTGCTGCAGGAACAGATCAATCCGCACTTTCTTTACAATGCACTTGCGGTTATTTCAGCACTGGCGATGCGGGAAGGTGGAAAACAGACGATGCAGGCGGTCAAAAATTTGTCCAGCTTCTACCGGATTTCCCTGAATAAGGGAAAACAGGTGCTTTCCATCCAGGAAGAAGTGGAACTGCTGCAGAGCTATCTGAAAATCCAGCAGATGCGTTTTCGGGACAGCGTACAGGTGGAGTATGAGATTGCAAGAGAAGTACTGACATATCGAACCATTAAACTTCTTCTGCAGCCGCTGGTTGAAAATGCCATTCACCATGCGAGAAAAGAGGAAGAAGTTCTCCACATTGCGGTCAGAATTCAAAAAGAAGAAAGGGATGTGGTATTCCAGGTGACAGATGATGGATGTGGAATCGAGGCGGAAAAACTGATTAAACTGCGAAGTTCTCTGCGGCGCTCAGAGGAAGGATATGGACTGAGAAATGTTGCAAACAGGGTTCGTCTGGCTTATGGAGAGGATTATGGTGTCCGAATAGAAAGCCAGGAAGGATATGGAACGACAGTTTCTGTCAGAATTCCAGTAAACGAATAAAAAATCAAACAAAGCAGAAATAACTTCGTATTGTTTGCATAGAAGAGGAAACAGAAACCGGCTGATAAAGGTGATTTTGCCCGTCAGCCGGTTTCTGTTTCGTTAGATATTGACAGAAATCGTAAGAAAACAACAGAATAAAAAAGAGAATTATAAAACTCCGTTAAATCGAGATAGAAATCATAAAAAAGTGAGATTGTTGCAGGACAGACTATCCATTAGAATGGAAACATAGACAGCAAGAGTGTACAAGATGAACAAAAAGAAGAAAGAAGGAGAAGGCATGAAAAAAGAAAACGTGCATGCAAAGCACAAAAAAAGCCTCGCGGAACGGTTCTGGAAACAGAAATATCTGTTTTTACTGCTGCTTCCATCGTTGGTATGGGTCATTCTGATCTGCTATGCACCAATGACAGGACTGTATATGTCCTTCATCAACTACACGCCGCAGGGTAGCGGCTATTTTGCGGATATGGTGAATTCGCAGTTTGTCGGTCTTGACTGGTTCAAGTATTTCTTTTCCACAGATTTCACAAAAATCATGAGAAACACACTGGCAACCAGCTTACTGACACTGTTATTCTCATTCCCGCTGCCAATCATTCTGGCGCTTTGCCTGAATGAAGTTCGAAACCAGAAGGCAAAGAAATTTGTACAGACCGCATCTTATATTCCCTATTTTATTTCCTGGGTTATTGCGGCAAACATTTTCCTTACATTCCTTTCTTCAGACGGCGTCATCAACAATCTGTTAAAATTCCTCGGATTAACCGATGAGTCGATTCTGTTTTTCCAGAAAGGACCCTATTTCTGGTGGATCATCGCGATCGCAAATGCGTGGAAGGTACTTGGATACAATGCGATTATCTATATGGCGGCAATCTCCGGCATCAGCCAGGATATGTATGAAGCAGCGGATGTGGATGGTGCGACGAGAATGCAGAAGATTCTGCATATCACACTTCCGGCATTAAAGCCGACCATTATGATTCTTCTGATTCTGGCAATCGGAGGTGTTCTGAATACAGGATATGAGCAGCAGCTGTTGATGTCTAATGATGCTATTTTAAATTATTCTGATGTACTTGATACGTATGCATACCGCTATGGTCTGAAAAACGGAATGTATTCTTACGGTACTGCAGTAGGATTCTTTAAATCCGCAGTCTCCTTCATTCTGGTCATCAGTGCAAATGCACTTTCGAAGAAATTCAGTGATGATAATACGGCACTGTTTTAGGAGGAAGGAAAATGAGAGAAAAAGCAATTAAAATCAAAAGAAAACGTTGTGCCAGTGACTGGTTTCTTGATATTTTCAAAGTGGTTTTTCTGGTGTTAGTTACTGTGATCTGTGTGTATCCGTTCTGGAACATTTTTGTGGTATCCATTAACGATGCAACCGATGCACTGCGCGGCGGGCTCTACTTTCTGCCGAGAAAACTGAGTCTGGCAAGTTATAAAGATATTCTGGGACGTGCCACATTTTTGCATGGCATTCTGATCACTGTACTTCGTACTGCAATTGGTACACCGCTGGCGGTCCTTGTCACGACAGCACTTGCCTATGTGCTTTCCAGAAAAGAGCTGCTGTTCCGGAAACAGCTGAACCTGTTCTTTATCTTCACCATGTATTTTGGCGGCGGAATGGTTCCGTATTATATGGTATTAAAGAGCCTTGGAATGCTGAATAATTTCATTGTATTTATTTTCCCGAACCTGGTAAGTGTTTATAATATGATTCTGGTAAAGAATTATATAGAGGGAATGCCGGCAGAGATTTTTGAATCGGCGAAAATTGACGGAGCAAACGATCTGACAGTTTTCTTTAAAATGGTAATTCCATTGTCCAAGCCGATTATTATGACCATTGCACTGTTTGTCGCAATTACACATTGGAATTCTTGGTTCGATGCATATTTGTTTACGAATGCACAGTCTTTAAAAACAATGCAGTCCATTTTGGTTGAAATTCTGAATCAGTATCAGACTTCATCAGCGAACCAGGCGGCAAATCAGGCGTCACAGACCATTACGCCGGACAGCATTCGAATGGCTGCTACGATGATTGCGACCATTCCGATTATCATGGTTTATCCGTTTATTCAGAAATATTTTGTTAAAGGAATCATGCTCGGATCTGTAAAGAGCTGATGATAGAAGGAGGAAAAGAAAATGAAGTTCAAAAAAAGTATCGCAATGGCGATGAGTGTCCTGATGGCAGCGGGAATGCTTGCAGGATGCGGATCAAATGGCAGTACATCATCAAGTACTGCATCCGGCAGTGCATCATCTGCATCGGGTGAGGTATCAACAGACGGAGTTACGATTTCTATCTTTGACAAAAACTCCGGAAGCAATACCTTTGATGATCCAGTTGCAAAAGCAATTGAGGAAAAAACAGGTGTCAAAATTCAGGTAGAAAATCCAACCGGAGATCCGCTGGAAAAATTGAACCTGATGCTGACCGGTCAGAATTACCCGGATATCGTCCTGATGGATCGTGGAAATGATATTGTAAACCGTTACATTGAGGCAGGCGCACTGCTTCCGTTGAATGATCTGATCGATAAGTACGGCCCGGATGTAAAAGAGATGTACGGGGAAACCTTAAACAAGAGTCGTTATACCGATGGAAAGAATTACTATCTGAATAACTGGTACGGAGAAGATCCGGATCCGGTAGCCGGTGTTCTGATGCGCTATGATTATCTGTGCGAAATCGTTGGAAAAGACCGCGCAGACAGCGATGAGCCATTTACACAGGAAGAGTATATTGACATTTGTAAGAAATTCAAAGAACTTCATCCGACCATTGACGGAAAAGAGAGTATTGCCATTACCTTTGATGCAGAATCCAAAAACTACGATGGAACATTAAAAGGAATGTATGGTCTGAAAACATATTATCAGGATGGGGACAATCTGGAACATGTTGCCAAAGCACCAAACTTCAAAGAGATGATGTCCTTTGCCAATGAACTGTATACCGAAGGCCTTCTGGACAAAGAGTGGGTTGTCAACAAGAAAAATCAGTGGACGCAGAAACTGTCTGCAGGCAACGTATTCAGTACCTTTGCTTCCTACTGGGATACCGATGCAGCAAATACAGCACTTGCTTCTTCTGCAGGAGGAGATGCAAAATTCTATTCCTATAAAATCCTTGGAAACGGAATCAGTGCAGATGAAACTACTTACTCCGGAAGAAGTACACTTGGCTGGGATGCAATCGCGATCACCAAGAATTGTAAAAATCCGGAAGCAGCCATGAAGATGATCAACTACCTTGCAAGCGAAGAAGGACAGTATCTTCTGATGTGGGGTATTGAGGGAACCAACTGGAATATGGAAGATGGAAAACACGTTCCGAACGATGATCTGATTGAAGGATTCCAGACGGATTTTGACAAAACAAAACTGGATACCGGCGTCCGCAAATGGACCTGGTTTGTAAAGAACGGAAATGGTACAGACGGAACTCCATACGATGTAACACAGTATAAAGTAAAAGAGACCCGGCAGGTGGCTATGAATCACTTTGGTGAGAACGACAGATGGGATACCGCAGAGTTTGCAGGCCTTACCCCGGCAGGAAGCACTCCGGATGGCTTGAAATGGCAGAAAATCCAGGATATCTACGATCAGGAATATCCGAAGATTGTGAATGCAGACAGCCACGATGCGGCAATGGAAGAGTACGACAAGATGATTTCCGAAATGAATGACGCAGGACTGGAAGATGTAGAAAAAGTTATCACACAGAATTATCAGGAGCGTATGAAACTCTGGAATGAGTAAGCTAAAGTAAAATAAAAAAATCACACACGGAAAAGAACCGGCAGAAATCGAAATACAGATTTCTATGTCGGTTCTTTTTTATCAGAAGAAGCATTGCGATTTTCAAGGAATCTGGATATAATGAGGAAAACTGGAAAAACAGGGAAATCCAACCGCATGAGACAGGAGGCATCGTACATGGCAGCGAAAGAACAGTTAACCGCAATGGAAATGATCTGGGGATTTATGAGTGGGACGACAGGACATATGGGAAAGACGGACTTTGCGCCGCAGAAGGAAGCGTTCGGGGATTTTGCATCTCCGGAGACATATTTTCCGCGTGTGACGCCGGAGAGTGAGGGAATCTCCTCGGAAAAGCTGACGCAGATGCTTCGTGAGCTCGCCGCCGCCCGCCATACGGACATGCATCACCTGCTGGTCCTGCGGAACGGACAGGTCATCTGCGAATGCAATTTCGCCCCATACCGCAGCGGCATCTGGCACGCGACGTATTCGATGTGCAAGAGCATCACCGGCATGGCGGTCGGTTTTCTGATCAGTGAAGGAAAACTTTCCCTGGACGAGAACGTCTATGATATTTTTGAAAAACGAAATGGTCTGCTGCAGAAGATCCTGCGCCCGAATCTGACCGTGGAGCATCTTCTGACGATGAAGAGCGGCGTACAGTTCAATGAGATGGGCGTTGTTTCCGGCAACGACTGGGTGGACAGCTTCTTAAATGCGCCGGTCAAGGGAACGCCGGGCGAAGCGTTTGAGTACAACAGTATGAACACGTATCTGCTGTCTGCAATCATACAGGAGCGCACCGGCATGAAAATGGTAGATTACCTGCGGCCGCGTCTGTTTGAGCCTCTTGGCATCCGGAAAGTCTTCTGGGAGAGCTGCCCGGCAGGGATTACGAAAGGCGGCTGGGGCCTCTTCCTGTGCCCGGAGGACGCGGCCAAGCTCGGGGTGATGTACGTGAACGGCGGAAAATTCGAAGGAAAACAGATCGTCCCGGCGGAATGGGTCGCAGCGTCCACCTCCGTTCATGCGACACCGCCGGAAAAGATGGGAAAATATGGCTATGGTTACCAGGTCTGGATGGAGGAGCGGCCGGGCAGCTTTGCGTTCAATGGCATGCTGGGGCAGAACGTGCTCGGTTACCTGGATACCGGCGTGGTGATTGTGACGAATGCGGGCAGCAACGAGCTGTTCCAGACGTGTGAGATGCTCGACATTGTGCGGAAGTATTTCGGCGCGGAATTTGGTGCAGAGCTGAAATCCGGCGAGGCGGAAAGCCCGATGGCATATCAGAAGCTGGTGCAGACCTGCTGTGATCTGGAGGGCGCGAAAGAGACACCGGGAAGAATCCTGCGCGGCGGCTGGAAGCGGAGAACACCGGGGCCGCGGAACAGCGGAACACCGCGTCAGATCGACATGGCGCAGCTTCTGCACGGAAAAGAATATAAAATGGAGGACACGCATGTCGGCATGTTTCCGCTGACGCTGCAGGTCTTCCACAACAACTTTTCCGACGGCATCCGCCGCATCGGTTTCTTCTATGAAAAAGGCCGTTTCTTTGTCGAGCTGACCGAGGGAGAAAAAACACAGCGCATTGAGATCGGTCTTACGGGGTCCAAAGTTGTAGAATGGGTGGAAAACGAGGAATCGTATCTGCTCGGAACGACGGGACAGTTTGCGGAGAATGAAGACGGCGAACTGGTGCTGAAGCTTGAGTTTGCATTTCTGGAAGAGGCCGCAAGACGGAGGGTCAAAATCATTTTCCAGCGTGATTTCGAGCGGATCAGACTGGAGTGGAATGAGACGCCGGGCAAGGATCTGATTATCGAGGGCCTTGAATCCCTCGTGACGGATGTGGCGATCGCACCGCTTCTGCCGTCGCGGTTCCGCGAGCGGAGCCTTGACATGATCCATCTGCTGATGGCACAGACCATTGAGCCAATGGTAGAGGCACACCGCGTGCGGCCGGGGAAAGAAACGGAGACAGAAGAAGCGGCAGCGGAAGCTGAATTGGCCGCGGCAGTGGAAAATGCGGAAAACGCAGAAGAAACGGTGTAAAAACAGAAAAAATCAGAAGAGAAATGTGGATAAAAAAGGGAATGGAGCTGCCGGATGCGCAGTTCCATTCCCTTTTAAAAATACAGATTACAGATTCAAAGCCATATCGCCGGATTTGATCAGGTTTGCCTTGCGGAATACCTCTGAGAAGAACAAGGTGATCACAGCCGGAAGCACGAAGTGGAGCAGAATGATTTTGATGATGACGAGCTTCGGATCATCATAAGCGATCATGATCTGGTAGGTTGTGATCTGTCCGACAAGACCTGCAGAGCCCATGCCGCTTCCCGTTGCATTATTCTGCATATTGGCAATTATGGTGGAAACCGGTCCTAAAATCGCACTCGAGAAGATGACGGGCAGCCAGATCAGCGGATGACGCATGATGTTCGGCACCTGAAGCATCGAGGTTCCAAGACCCTGTGCGACAAGGCCGCCGAATTTGTTTTCCCGATAACTTGCAACCGCGAATCCGACCATGTTGCAGCAGCAGCCGATCGTTGCGGCACCGGCGGCAAGACCGGAAAGATTCAGAATGATGCCGAGTGCAGCGGAGCTGATCGGCAGTGTCAGAACCATACCCATGACGACCGAAACAACGATGCCCATGATGAACGGCCGCTGTTCCGTTGCCCAGTTGATGATGCTTCCAAGGCCTGTCATCATCTGGGAGATCGGCGGTCCGACGAGCAGTCCGACAACGGAACCGGCTCCGATGGTGATGACCGGTGTCACGATGATATCAACCTTGGTCTTGCCGGAAACCAGATGGCCGCAGGTGATGCCTGCGAAAGCTGCGATGAAAGCGCCGAGCGGTTCGCCAGGTCCTGCCAGAACGGCATTTCCGTCCACAAAGAATGTGCCGCCGGTGATCTTGCCGGCATAACCGCCGACCATGGCGGCGACGGCTGCAGAAACCGTGACAAGCGGGCTTTCCCCATATTTCACTGCCACGCCGACACCGATACCGGCACTTGTCAGGGCTGCGGCAGCTTTTCCAAGCAGATAGATCACATTTCCGGTCGAACCGCCGATCAGAAGACCGATCTGCTGAATCATCGTACCGATAATCAGGGTTGCAAAAAGACCCTGCGTCATGCCGCCGAAGCCATCAATGAAGATGTGCGAGGCGACTTTTTTGATTGTTCGCATATGGAATTCCTCCTCATGTATGTGGTGTGTTACTGTATTCACAAGTGACTTGTCAGTCGACTTTTAGTCTATCATAAGATGGGGGCGGGTGCAATCCTTTTCCGGGGGCATAAGTTGACAAAAGAAAGGGGCACGCTTATAATTGAGACAAATTCAGAGCGCTTCCAGAAAACAGCGCAGACAGTAAAAAAGTGATAAAGGAGACGCATGGGAAAACAGAAAAAGAAACAGAAAAAACGCGGCAATCCGCTTTGGACTCTGGTATTTTTAGCGGCACTTGCTGTTTTCTGCTTTTCCGGGTACAAGCTGATCGGCATTTACCTGGATTACAAGACCGGCACGGATGAATACCGGGATCTGCAACAGTATACGACGGAAATTACAAAAACACCGGA
>ERZ780195.1552-NODE-1552-length-18237-cov-6.204378_pt1 | contig 18237 bp, 19 predicted proteins | sample MGYA00511017_ERZ780195 | MGnify/ENA primary metagenome ERZ780195 (study PRJEB29588, sample SAMEA2159974) | human gut metagenome | biome: human gut; feature: human-associated habitat; material: faeces | place: Denmark | collected 2008/2010 ...
TGAACAGGCACTTTTATTTTTCTTATACATATAATTCTAGTATGAGAAAAATGGATGTGCTTTTATGTTTTTATATTGTAACAAGAATATAAAAACATTTTTTGTTTATAATATAAATGAAAAAAACAGGCATAAACGTCAAAAATATTCAATGGCACTATTGATTAAAATAAAAAAATATAGTATAATATTGAAAATAAATGCCATAAACGGCAAAAAAATTCAACAAGGAGTTTAAAAATGAAAGAAATAAAAAGAGATAGATATTTGGAGAAATTAATAAATAGAAGAGAAAATGGTTTGATTAAGATTGTGACAGGAATAAGAAGATGTGGCAAGTCTTATTTGCTTGACCCAATATATAAAAATTATTTAATAGAAAATGGAGTTAAAGAAGATCATATAATTAAAATTGATTTAGATGAAAGAAAAAATAATAAATATTTAAATCCGGACGTTTTAGATGAGTATATACGTTCCATGATAGTTGATAAAGACATTTACTATATAATATTGGATGAAATACAAAAGGTTGAAGATTTTGAATCTGTATTAAATGGTTTTTTGCATATAGAAAATCTAGATGTATATGTAACGGGAAGTAACTCAAAGTTTTTGTCATCAGACATTAAAAGTGAATTCCGTGGAAGAGGCGATGAAGTAAGGGTGTTGCCATTAACTTTTAGCGAATTTGTTACAGCATATGAAGGAGGTACTGAAGAGGCTTGGGAAGAATATAAAATATATGGAGGATTACCAAGAATATTATCACAAAGAACAGAAGAACAAAAAAGTCAATATTTGAAAGATTTATTTGAAAGGACATATTTGAGTGATATAATAGAAAGACATAATATTCAAAGGATAGATGTTCTTGATGCGTTGGTAAATATACTAGCTTCCTCAATTGGGTCTTTAACTAATCCTAAAAAATTATCAGACACATTTATAAGTAATTCGATGAAAGACGTGTCTATAAATACAATAACATCGTATATAAATTATTTAGAAGATTCTTTCTTGATAAAAAAAGTTGAAAGATACGATGTTAAAGGAAAAAAATATATATCTACACCATCAAAATACTATTTTGCAGATATTGGATTACGAAATGCAAGATTGAATTTTAGACAACAGGAAGAAGATCATATTATGGAAAATATTATATATAATGAGTTATTATACAGAGGCTATAATGTAGATGTTGGAATAGTTGAAATTAGAGAAAAGAATATTAGAAAACAAACAGAAGTGGATTTTATATGCAACCAGGCAGATAAAAGATATTATATTCAAGTAGCATTGAGCTTGCCCACACGAGAAAAAACTTTACAAGAAGAAAGACCTTTAATGAATATTAATGATAATTTCAAAAAAATAATTATAGTAAAAGATGGCAAAAAAAGTTGGACAACTGAAGAGGGAATTTTGATTATAGGGTTGCAGGAATTTTTACTTAATAAAGATAGTTTATATTTATAATTTTAAATAATGAACAGGCACTTTTATTTTTCTTATACATATAATTCTAGTATGAGAAAAATGGAGGTGCTTTTATGTTTTCTACACTTTGTATAAGTGGATTCATACAGTTCTTACAAACAGCGGTATTTACAGTAGGATATATTTCAGGAGTACAGCTTTTCCCAGAACCTTTAAGTTCAGAAGAAGAACGTATTTGTCTTGAAAGATTAAGTACAGGAGATGAAGAAGCTCGCAACATACTTATAGAAAAAAATTTGAGGTTAGTTGCACATGTATGCAAAAAATATAGTAATTCAAATGTGGACCAGGATGACTTGATATCTATTGGGACAATAGGTCTTATAAAAGGTATTAACAGCTTTAAACCTGAAAAGGGAGCAAGACTTTCTACATATGTTTCTAGATGTATAGATAACGAAATATTAATGCATTTTAGGGCAACTAAAAAATTAAATAATGAAGTTTATCTAAATGAACCAATAGGAAAAGACAAAGATGATAATGTAGTTACACTTCAAGAAGTACTAGAAAATGATGAACGCAGTGTAGAAGAATCAGTTGACCTAAAAATGAAAGTAAAGCTTTTATATGAGAAAATGAAAAGTATCTTAAAAGATAGAGAAAGGACTATTATAGAACTACGTTTTGGACTTGATGGACATAAACCTAAAACGCAAATTGAAATTGCACATGAAATGGGAATTTCGCGTTCTTATGTATCACGTATAGAAACTAAAGCTATTGGGAAACTTGCTAAAGAGATAAAAGAATAACTTATATAACATAATAGACAAACTTGCGAAATATAAAATTCTATGTTATTATACAAACATAAATTATAAAAGGAAAGGAAGCAATAACATGGAAGAAGAAAACTTTGAAAAATTATATAATGAATCATTAAATGAAAAGAAATTTGACAAAAGAATAACAGGAACTGTAATACAAATTTCAAGAAAAGGAGAAATTTTTGTAGACTTTAAATATAAAGCAGATGGAATAATACCAAGAAAAGAATATTCAGATGACGAAACAAAAAATCCAAAAGACGAATTCAAACCAGGAGATACAATAACTGCAGATGTAATTAAATGGAATGATGGCTTAGGAAATGTACTTTTATCATACAAAAAATATAGAAGAGAAGAAGATAAAAAAATCGAAAGAGAACTAAAAATTAAACAGGCAGAAGAAATAAAAAGACAAAAAATTGAAAGAGCAAAAAACATTGAAGAATTTTGGAATAATATAAAAATAGGAAAAGCATACAAAGGAACAGTTTCAAAAATTGTAGATTATGGAATATTTGTGGACTTAGGAGTAGTAACAGGGTTAGCTCATAAGTCAGAATTAGTATGGGATAAAAATGAAAAAATAGAAGACAAATTTCAAGTTGGAGATGAAATAGAAGTAAAAATAAAAGACTTTAACAAAGAGGAAAGAAGAATTAGTTTAGAATATCCTTTAAAAGGAGAAAATCCATGGTTTGCTTTAACAAACAAATATAAAATAAATGATATTGTAACATGTAAAGTCGTTAAATTTGCATCTTTTGGAGCATTTGTTGAAATAGAAAAAGGATTAGAAGGACTAGTACATAATTCGGAAATAACAGGCTTAAGAAGAGTTGTAAAACCAGAAGATGAACTAAAAATTGGGCAAACTGTTAATGCCAAAATTATAAATATAGATAAAGAAAAATTAAAAATAGGGTTATCAATAAAAGAAATTGAAGGAACTTCAGCAGAATATGGGTATGAAGAATATATTAGCCAGCAATTCTAAAACAGTTCACATAGAATTCATATTTACTTAATATAATAATTAAGCAAAGGAGCAAAAATATGTTTAATGTTTTAGTAGTAGAAGATGATAAAAATCTAAAAAAGCTCATGGTAACTTACTTAAAGAAAAATAATTATACAACATTCGAAGCAAGAAATGGAATTCAAGCATTGGATATAATAGATAAGCAATATATTGACTTAGTAATTAGTGATATTATGATGCCAGAGATGGATGGGTATGAATTATTAAATGAATTAAGAATTGCAAATTACGAAATACCAATAATGCTTATTACAGCTAAGAGTGATATAAGCGATAAAAAACAAGGATTCATTCTAGGGGCTGATGATTATATGGTAAAACCAATTGATATGGAAGAAATGGTTTTAAGAGTTTCTGTTTTATTAAAACGTGCTAAAAGTGCCAATAAAAGAAAAATTATATTAAGAGATTTGATAATTGACTATGACCAATTAAGTGTTGTTAAACATGATAAAGTATACAATCTTGCTCAAAAAGAATTTTATTTATTATATAAACTTGTAAGCACCCCAAATACTATTTTCACAAGACAAGAACTAATAGAAGAAATTTGGGGGCTTGAAAGTGAATCTGAATATAGAACTGTTGATGTTCATATAAAAAGATTGCGAGAAAAGCTCAAAGAATTAAATGAACTAGAAATTGTTACTGTAAGAGGATTAGGATATAAATGTATTATAAATAAGGAAAAGGTCGAAAAATAAATGAAAGAAAAGATTTTTGGAGCAAAAAGAACAATTCAAAGAGGAATGGTAATTCAATTGTCTATTGCCATTATACTAGTAATTATCCTTTCAGCAATAAGTTTATATATCTTCACTCATCAGGCGATAGCTAAATATATGGTGTTTAATATAGATACAGAAACCGCTAGAAATGAATTGTGGAAAATATTTAGATTAGGAATAGGGATAATAGTTGTAAATACAATACTTATTAGTTTTGCGATTATAAGAATATCAACTAAAATTTTGGCAGAACCATTAAAGAAAAGTATAGAAGCAACTAAAAAGGTTGCGGAAGGAGATTTTACAGTTAGACTAGAAACTAAAAGAGATGATGAAATAAAAGAATTAGTAGATAATTTTAATATAATGGTAGAACAATTAGGAAAAACAGAAATATTACAAAAAGATTTTATTGACAATGTATCACATGAAATAAAAACACCAATTAATTCTATACAAGGGTTTACGAAGCTTTTAGATGATAATAATTTGTCAGAACAAGAAAGAAAAGAATATATAAATATCATATTAGAAGAAACAAATAGATTACTAAAATTATCAAACAATATATTAAAATTAGCAAAATTACAACATCAAGACAAGATAATAAATAATGAAGAAATTAATTTATCAGAACAGATAAAAAAGGCAGTATTATTATTAGAGCCCAAATGGAAAGATAAAAATATAAATTTCTCAGTAGATGCAAAAGAAGTCTATTTTTATGGAGATGAAGACTTGTTATTTCAGGTATGGACAAACATATTAGATAATGCTATTAAATTTTCAAATGAAAATGGAAAGATATCAGTAAAAATTAGTGTTGCACAAGACAAGATTAGTGTAAGTATAAAAGATAATGGAATAGGCATGGATAGCGAAGAACTAGGAATGATATATACAAGATTTTATCAAATTGATAAATCTCATTCTGGCGAAGGAAGCGGACTAGGACTTGCAATTGTAAAAAGAATCGTTGAAATTTCAAATGGAGAGATAAATGTTCAGAGTGAAAAGGGAAAAGGAACAACATTTACGATAATTCTTCCACAAAAGAAAAAAACAAATAAAATAGTTATTTGATTTGTTAACATAGAGTTCACAAAAGAAGAGTATAATATAAAACTAATAAGAAGCAAAACTACTTTGCTTCTTGTTTAATGTAACAAGGAAGGTGATTATTTAATGAAAAAAATTTCAAATTTTATTGTAGAAAAGAGAAATTTTATCATTCCAATATTTATTATACTTGCAATTATATGTGTATTTACATCACAAAAAGTAAAAATAAACAAAGAAATAACAGAGTATTTGCCTAGTGATTCTGAAACTAGAATTGGATTAGATAAAATGGACGAAGAATTCTCAGATGTTAATACTACAAGTTCATTTAGTATAATGTTCAAAGGATTAACTGATGACGAAAAACAAACAATCTTAAAAGAATTAGAAGAAACAGAAAATGTAGATTCAGTTAACCATGATGATAGTGAAGACTATAACAAAGATGATTATACATTATATACTGTTAATGTAGATGCTAAAAGTGATTCAGAGGTTGCTAAAAATATATATGAACGCATAGAAGAAAAATATAAGGACTATGACATGAAAACAGATGGAGATATTGCAGATGAAAACGAAGTAGTATTACCAACATGGATACTAGTTGTTGCAGTATCAGGAGTAATAATTATATTGTTATTCATGTGCGAATCATATGTTGAACCATTTTTGTTTTTATTTTCAATATTAATAGCAATCCTATTAAATAATGGAACAAACATAATATTTGACAGTGTATCTAATATTACAAGCTCAATATCAGCAATATTGCAATTAGCATTATCAATGGATTATTCAATAATGTTAATGAACAGGTTTAGACAAGAAAAAGAAAATGAACCAGATATAAAAAAAGCAATGAAAAATGCTTTAAGCAATAGTATTCAATCAATATCAAGTAGTTCAATTACTACAATTGTTGGATTGGTATGTTTGGTATTTATGAGTTTTACAATTGGTAAAGATTTAGGATTAGTACTAGCAAAAGGTGTATTATTTAGTTTATTAAGTATTTTCTGTGTATTACCAGGATTAATCTTAAAATTTGATAAAATTATATCAAAAACTAAAAAGAAAAGCCCTAATATAAAACTTGATTGGTTAGGAAAATTCAGTAATAAAGCAAGATATCCATTAACAATAGGATTTGTTGCAGTATTTATTGCAAGCTTTTTCTTAAAGGGGAATCTAGATATTGCTTATACAAGTTCAGATAATGACGAAGTTGGAAAAGTATTTGGAAAAAACAATCAAATAGCAGTAATTTATAATACTGATGATGAAGAAAAGGTTGCAAAACATTTAAATGAAATTAAAGAAGATGATAATGTAGATCAAGTATTAGGATATTCAAACACAATCAATGAAAAACTAAAATATGATGAGATGGTACCTAAATTAAATGATTTAGGTTCAGACACAGAGGTTGAAAACTATCTTTTAAAAATTATATATTACAAATATTATAATTCAAATGAAGATAACAAAATGACATTTAATGAATTCGTTGATTTTATACAAAAAGATGTTTTAAAACAAGAAGATATGAAAGATAAGATTGATGAACCAACTAAAAACAATATAGATAGATTAAAGAATTTTACAACAGAAGAAAATATAAATAAATTAAGAACCGCTTCTGACCTAGCAAAAGTTTTGGATATTGATGAATCAGATGTAAAAGACATATTTGTATATTATAATTCAAAAAATAACAATTTGAAATTATCAATAAATGAATTTATAGATTTTATGAATACACAAGTACTTACAGACGAAAAATACACAGCAGAAGTAGATAGCCAAACACGAGCTGATTTGGATAAATTATCAAAATACATTTCAAAAAATACGATAAATAAAAAGATGAATTCAAATGAAATGGCAAAACTATTTGATATGACTGAAAAACAAACAGCTGATTTGTATAAATATTATGTTTTATGCGAAAATACAGATACAAAGATGAGTATAAATGAATTTACGAATTTTGTATTAAGTGATGTTTTAAATAGTGAATATGCAAGTGAATTTGATGAAGAAACAATAGCAAATATTAAATTACTAAATACATACAGTAATTTGAATACAATTAATAAAGAAATGACATCAAGTGAACTTTCAAATCTATTTGGAATAGATAAACAAACAGCAATAAAACTATTGTATTTGAAATATTCTGCACAAGACAGTGAATCTAAAATGAGCATTTCAGAATTTATAAACCAGGTTAATACAATAAATAATACAATAGATTATTTAAAATCATATGATTTATCAGCTTTACAAAAAGTAGCATTTTTTGCTCAAAACGAAAACAATATCAATAATACAAAATTATCAAAAGCAAATTTAGCACAAATTTTCGACACATTACAACCAAATCTAGTCGAGACAATTTATGCTGTTGGAGGCTTGCCTGACTCATATATGATGACACCACAAGAATTCATAAATATAGTAGTACAAAATAATGCAACAGATGAAACGAAGTTGTTAAAATTGATAATTGACGATACATGTACAGAAAATAAAACATTATATACAGTAATACAAGTATCAGATATTCTAGGATTACCAAGTCAACAGGTTAATCAATTATATAATTTAATAGATATGCTAAATGGAAATACAGCAAATTGGAAATCAACACCATATGAATTTTCAAATATAATTTTAAACAATACTGATGATGAACAAATAAAAGCAAAATTAACATTGGTAAATCAGGTTATGACAAGTACTATAAATAATACAGCATATACATATTCAGAACTTGCTAAATTAATCAATAGTGAGGAAAGCAAACTAAAAAGTGTATATATGTTATATACAACTGAAAATAATATGCCAAAATTAACACCATCAGAATTTGTTAACTTTATATTAAATCATCAAAATGATTCGACATTAAAAAGTCAATTATCAACTGATACTATTTCAGATTTGAATTTAGTTAAAACTGTAATGGAAGATGTATTAAACAATAAAAAATATACATATCAAGAACTTGGAGATTTATTAGGAGCAGACAGTGAAAAATTAAAATTACTATATGGTTTATATATTTCTAAAAACGTAAATACAAATCAAACAATGTCAGTAAACAATTTTGTAGAATTTATATTAAATGATGTTATGCAAAATTCAGACTATTCTGATAAATTTGATGCAAATACAAGAGATAAATTACAAACAGTTAATGGAGTTATGGAAGCATCTTTAGAAAACAAAAAATATTCTGCAACAGAGATATATGGAGTATTATGCAAATTATCTGACACAGAATTAGATGAAAAACTAATTGAATTAGTATATATGTATTTTGGAAGTAGCTATGAATATGATAACAACTGGACACTAACAGTAGAACAATTTGTTGATTTTTTAAATAATACTATTTTAAAAGATGACAGATTCACAGACTTTATTGATGATAAAATGAGAAACGAAATAACAGATAGCAAAGAAGCTATTACAGATGCAAAAAAACTACTAGTTGGGGATAAATATTCTAGAATTGTTATAAATACAAAGTTTGAACCAGAAGCGGAGAATACTTTTGAATATATTCAAAAACTACAGGATACATTTAATGCAGAAGGAATAGAGTTTAATATAATAGGAGATTCGCCAATGGCTTACGAGATGAGTAAGACATTTGGAAGCGAATTTGATAAAATTTCTGTATTAACAATAATTGCTATATATATAGTTGTAATGTTCACATTCAAAGACTTTTTAGCACCAATTATACTAGTTGGAGTTATACAATGTGCTGTTTACATGACAATGGGTATATTATCACTTTCAGGAGGTTCAGTATACTTTATAGCATTATTAATTGTTCAAAGTATATTAATGGGTTCAACAATAGATTATGGAATTTTATATACATCTTATTATTTAGAGTTTAGACAAACTAAAAATAGAAAAGAATCATTAATTGAAGCATATAATCATGCTATTCACACTATACTTACATCAGGTTCAATTCTAGTAATTGTTACTTTTGTAGTAGGTATGTTTGCAACAGCAATTACAGCCAAAATTTGTATTACGTTATGCAAAGGAACATTATGTTCAATTATATTGATAATGCTATTTTTACCAGCAATACTTGCTACATTTGATAAATTCATAGTTAAGAAAAATAATGCTTGACGTTGCACAGAGAGATAGTTTATAATATTGTAGGTTCAAATAAAGAAGGAGGTATATAAATTACAGTATAATTATACTGTGAAGGAACTGAAACTATTAACATTGACATCTTAGGAGGCAACAGAATGAACTTTTTTATTAACAAAGGGCTTTTCGAAAGAGAATGGAATTTTGAGATTACAAGTGTAAATGGAAAAACACAGTTTTCGATTCCAGAGTATGTCGAGAAGAAAAGAAGACACTATCAACTTTATTTCCTTTTTGACCGTATTGTAAGCACAGAAGATTTAAAAGAAAATTTTTTTGTTAAGAACGTTACAATGGAAAAAGTAAGAAAGGATATGTATTATCTGGCTAAGAATACCGAAAAAAATAATGATGGAGTCTATGCTTTACTTAGAAGTACAGGTGTTGTTCCAGATGACATCTTCATTCCTAAAGATAAAAAGGAAAAAGTAGAGGTGATACGTAGAATTCGGTATCTAGATACAGAAGCGGAAATTGGAGAATTCCTGGCTAATATTTATTTGATAAAAGTAAAGCTCGAAAAAGATGAGTCTATTCCAATCTATTATGCATCTAGAAAAACAAGATGTTTGACTAAACATGATGTGATTTATAGAAGTTCACTTCATAAAAATGAATACAGTGTTGAAACAGGTTTGACAACTTGGATTATGCTGAATGACAAAAACAAAAGTGACTATATTTCACTATCAAAACTTTGTTAATTAATAATCCAATCATACTGCATGCTGGCTCTAATTGAGCTTGTATGCGGTATTTTTGTGCATAATTATTTTATAACTGGTAAAAATAGCATAAGGAGGTAAAATTTATGGAAGATATTAATGTAAAAGTTTTGGACGAGGTTAATAAAGGAACTACAATGGGGATGGATGCAATTCATTTTGTGTCTAGTAAAGTTGGAGACGAAAGATTTAAAAAAGTATTGGATGTTGAATATGGAAAATATAAAAAAATATCCGAAAGAATTGATAATATATATTCTCAATATGCAAGCAAAGAACCACATGAGACAAATAAGATGGAAAAAATGATGACATGGTATGGGATAAATATGAAAACAATGAATGATCAGAGTAATTCTAAAATTTCTGAATTATTAATGCAAGGAACTAATATGGGAATAATAGAGGGAAGAAGATTGCTTAATAATAATCCAAGTGTAGATAACGAGGTTAAAAATATTTTGAACGATTTTGTTGTTATGCAAGAAGATAGTGTAGAGACATTGAAAAAATACTTATAAAATTTCAAATAGTACTTGAAATGTAAAGAAATTTGTTATAGAATGAATTTGCCTTAAAAAGGTAAAAATAGAATTAGACGTTAGAAAAAAGAGATAAATAAACTAACATCTAAAAAGGAGGAAATTTTTATGTCAGTAAAAGTAGGAATTAACGGATTTGGAAGAATTGGAAAATTAGCATTCCAAGCAGCATTAGGAAAAGAGGAGGTAGAGGTAGTAGCAGTTAATGACCCATTTGTAGCAGCAGACTACATGGCATATATGACAAAATTTGATACTGTACATGGAAGATTCAACGGAACAGTAGAAGAAAAAGATGGAAATTTAGTAGTAAATGGAAGAACAATAAAAGTATATAATGAAATGGACCCAAAGAACATTCCTTGGGGAGAATTAGGAGTAGAATATGTTCTAGAATGTTCTGGAGTATTCACAACAATGGAAAAAGCACAAGCTCATTTAGATGCAGGAGCTAAAAAAGTATTAATAAGTGCACCATCAAAAGATGCCCCAATGTTTGTAATGGGAGTAAACAACACAACATATACAACAGATATGAATATTGTATCTAATGCATCATGTACAACAAACTGTTTAGCACCACTTGCAAAAGTAATAAACGATAATTTTGGAATTAAAGAAGGACTTATGACAACTGTTCATTCAACAACAGCAACACAAAAAACAGTTGATGGAGCTTCAAAAAAAGACTGGAGAGGTGGACGTGCAGCAGCAGCTAATATTATTCCTTCATCTACAGGAGCTGCAAAAGCAGTAGGAAAAGTTATCCCATCATTAAATGGAAAATTAACAGGAATGGCATTCAGAGTTCCAACAGTTGATGTTTCAGTTGTTGACTTAACAGTTAACCTAGAAAGACCAACATCATATGAAGAAATTTGTGCAGCTGTAAAAAGAGCTACAGAAAACGAAATGAAAGGAATAATGGAATATACAGACGAAGCTGTAGTTTCTTCAGATTTCATTTCAGATATCCATACATCAATATTTGATGCATCAGCAGGAATAATGTTAACAGATACATTTGTTAAATTAGTAGCTTGGTATGACAATGAATGGGGATATTCAAACAAATTAGTTGACTTAGCTTGCTATATGTCATCAGTTGACCATCAATAATATATTTTAAGGTTAGTGGCTTTCTAGCCTCTAGCCTTTTAGTTGTTTTATAAATTAAGAGTAATCAATAAGATAAAGGAAGGATGAAGTATCAATGAGCAAAAAAACTGTAAGAGATATAGATTTAAAAGGAAAAAAAGTATTTGTAAGATGTGATTTTAATGTTCCAATGGACGAAAATCAAAATATTACAGATAACAGAAGAATAGTTGCAGCATTGCCAACTATTAAATATTTAATTGAACAAAATTGTAGAATAATTTTAGCATCACATTTAGGAAGACCAAAGGGAGAAGTTAAACCTGAATTTTCTTTGGCACCTGTTGCAAAAGAACTATCAAAATTATTAGGGCAAGAAGTTTTAATGGCAAAAGATGTTATTGGAGAAAGTGCAAAATCATTAGCAGCAAATTTACAAGAAGGACAAGTAATGTTACTTGAAAATGTTAGATTCCACAGAGAAGAAACAGATAATGACCCAGAATTTGCAAAAGAATTAGCAAGTATGGCAGAAGTATTTGTAAATGATGCATTTGGAACAGCACATAGAGCACATGCATCAACAGAAGGTGTATCACATTATTTACCATCTGTATCAGGATTCTTAATTGAAAAAGAATTGAGATTCTTAGGAGATGCTTTAAATAATCCAGAAAGACCATTTGTTGCAATACTTGGAGGAGCAAAAGTATCAGACAAAATAGGTGTTATAGATAGTTTATTAGAAAAAGTAGATACATTAATGATTGGTGGAGGAATGGCATACACATTCTTCAAAGCACAAGGATATGAAGTTGGAAATTCACTATGTGAACCAGATAAATGTGAACTAGCATTAAGCTTAATGAAAAAAGCAGAAGAAAAAGGTGTAAAATTCTTATTACCAGTTGATACAAAAGTTGGAAAAGAATTTAAACCAGACACAGAAAGCAAAACTGTAGCTTGGACAGAAATTCCAGAAGGCTGGGAAGGATTTGATATTGGAGAAAAAACAATTGAAATGTTCGAAAATGAATTAAAAACAGCAAAAACAGTTGTATGGAATGGACCTTTAGGATTATTCGAATTTGACCAATTTGCAATTGGAACAAATGCAATTGCACATGCATTAGCAGAATTAGATGCAACAACAATAATTGGTGGTGGAGATTCAGCAGCAGCAGTTGAAAAAGCTGGATTAGCTGATAGAATGACACATATTTCAACAGGTGGAGGAGCTTCACTTGAATTCTTAGAAGGAAAGAAACTACCAGGAATTGAATGTTTACAAGATAAATAAGGATGTAGAAAATGAAAACAATACAATATAAAGTATATGATAAAGAAGGAAAATTAAGAAAATTAATAAATACAAACAAAGAAAAACAATTAAATGATGATGAATGGCTAAATGGTGTAACATGTTTTGTAATAAATGAAAAAGGAGAAGCCCTTATTGAAAAAAGAGTAAATAAAGGGCTTACACCTGGTAAATTGGATTTATGTTCAGGACATGTTGATGGAGAAGAAACTCAAACACAAGCTATGATAAGGGAATTAAAAGAAGAACTAGGAATACAATTAGAAGAAGCAGTAAATGTTGCAAAGATAACTCCTGATGCAATACCATTACAGTTTGAAAGTTCAGGAAAAATTAAAAACTTCTTTATCACATTTTATTGTTTAAAAAGAAATAGCTCTGATGTTATATATCAAGAAAGCGAAATTGACAAAATAGTTTGGTTACCACTTGAAGAAACATTTGAACTAATAAAAAGTGGAAGAACTAAGTTTCCTAAAAATTATAATTATAAAGAGATATTCGAAAAAGTTAGAAATATTTGTAATAACCAAGAAAAAGGAAAGGAACGAAAATGATAGTAACATTATCAGGAGTAACAGGAACAGGAAAATCTTTTTTTAAAAATACTATTTCAGAAGAACTATGCTTTAAAAATCTAGTAATTGTAACAACTAGAGAAAAAAGAATTGGCGAAGTAAATGGAATAGATAAAGAATTTGTTAGTGAAGAGGAATTTGAAAAATTAAAAAAAGAAAAACAAATAGTAGTCGATTTTGAATTTTTAGGGTCAAAATATGCATACAGAAAAGCAGATCTTGATTCAAATGTTAATCAAGTAACAGAAGTACATTATAGTACAATTTATGAATTTAAGAAAAATGCTAAAAATGTATTTTCGATTTATATGATACCTAAAGACTTAGAAAGAGCTAAACAAGAACTACGAAAAAGAAACTTATCAAAAGAAACTGAACAAAAACGTTTGAAAGAAATTGATGAACATATTAAAGAATATGAGCAAAATAAAGATTTACAAAAACAATTTGACTATGTTTTTATAAATGATTATACAGAAAAAGCAAAAAATGAGTTGCTTAAGATTATAGAAAAAAGGAGAGTTGAATAATGAGAAGAAAAGTAATAGCTGGAAATTGGAAAATGAACATGCTTCCAAATGAAGCAATAGATTTTATACAAGAGTTAACACCGCTTGTTAAAGATACTAAAAATGAAGTTGTTTTATGTGTTCCATATACAGATTTATTTTATGCTTTATTACATGTTCAAGATACAAATATTAAAATAGGAGCTCAAAATATGCATTGGGAAGAAAAAGGTGCATACACAGGAGAAGTATCAGCTCCAATGCTAAAATCAATTGGAGTTGAATATGTAATTATAGGACATTCTGAAAGAAGACAATATTTTGCAGAAACAGATGAAACTGTAAATAAAAAAATTAAGTCTGCATTAGCACATGGATTAAAACCAATAGTATGTGTAGGAGAGACATTAGAACAAAGAGAAGCAGGAGAAACAGAGAAAGTTGTAACAAATCAGATAGCAAAAGCATTTGAAGGTATAACTGCATCTGATTTAGAAAAAATCATTGTAGCATATGAACCAATTTGGGCAATAGGAACAGGAAAAACTGCAACAAAAGAAGATGCAAATGCCACAATAATGCAGATAAGAAAAAAATTAGCAGAAATATATGGACAAAACGAGGCAGAAGGAGTTATAATACAGTATGGGGGAAGCGTAAAATCATCAAACGCTAAAGAATTATTTGAAATGTCAGATATTGATGGAGGACTTGTCGGAGGAGCCAGCTTAAAAGCAGAAGAATTCTCAAAAATAGTGAAGTTTGATGAATAATGGCAAATAATACTTCAAAAAAGCAGAAAGGGATGGAAATATGGAAAAAAAACCAGTAATGCTAATGATATTAGATGGATTTGGAATAAATGAAAAAGAAGATGGAAATGCTGTAAAATTAGCAAATACACCTAATATAGACAAACTAATGAAAAAATTTCAAACAACTAAGATTTATACAAGTGGTTTAAAAGTTGGATTACCAGATGGACAAATGGGAAATTCAGAAGTAGGACACACAAATATAGGAGCAGGAAGAATAGTATATCAAGAATTAACCAAAATAACAAAATCAATAGAAGATGGAAATTTTTTTGCAATTCCTGAATTTATTGAAGCTATAGAAAACTGTAAAAAATACAATTCAAAATTGCATATACTAGGACTTGTGTCAGATGGAGGAGTTCATAGCCATATACGTCATTTATATGGACTATTAGAAATGGCTAAAAGAAGAGACTTTGAAAATGTATATGTACATTGTTTCTTGGATGGAAGAGATACTCCACCAGCATCAGCTGAAAATTACATTACTCAATTAGAAGAAAAAATGAGAGAAAAAGGAATTGGAAAAATAGCAAGTCTATCAGGAAGATATTATGCAATGGATAGAGATAAAAGATGGGACAGAGTAAAAAAATGTTATGATGCGCTTGTAAACGGAGAAGGAAATAAAGCAACTTCAGCAACAATAGCAATAGAAAATTCTTATCAAAAAGAAGTATTTGATGAATTTGTAGAACCAACAGTAATATGCAATGGAGAGACACCAATTGCAACAATCCAAGAACATGACTCTGTAATATTTTTCAATTTCAGACCAGACAGAGCAAGAGAAATAACAAGAACAATTGTAGATAAAGATTTTAATGAATTTGAAACCAAAAAAATGGACACATATTTTGTATGTTTCACCAATTATGACGAAACAATGCCAAATGTAAAAATAGCATTCAAAAAAGAACCATTAGTTAATACTTTTGGAGAAGTAATTAGCAAAAATGGGATGACACAACTACGTATTGCAGAAACAGAAAAATATGCACATGTAACATTCTTTTTTAATGGAGGAGAAGAAAAACAATATCCAGGTGAAGATAGAATATTAGTTCCATCACCAAAAGTTGCAACATATGATTTACAACCAGAAATGAGTGCATGCGAAGTTACAGAAAAAGCAGTAGAAGCAATAAATTCAGATAAATATAATGTAATAATATTAAATTTTGCAAATCCAGATATGGTAGGACATACAGGAAGTTTACCAGCTGCAATCAAAGCTGTTGAAACAATAGACAGATGTGTAGAGAAAATAGTAGAAGCAATACTTGTACACCACGGAACAATACTAATAACAGCAGACCATGGAAACTGTGAACAAATGATAGATTATAAAACAGGAGAGCCACATACAGCTCATACAACAAATCCAGTGCCACTTATATTAGTAACAGAAAATGATAAATTAAAAATTAAAGAAGGAAAACTTGCAGACTTAGCTCCAACAATGTTAGAATTATTAGGAATAGAAAAACCAGAAGAAATGACAGGAGAAAGTATTCTAGTAAAATAAAGGGTGAAATAAGTTGTTAAAGACTAGTAAAAAGATAAAAGAAATATATGAAGAAATACAAAAAAAGATATTTAATGTAGTTCCTGAAAAATGGGATGAATTATACCTTTATGCGTCTATAATAGATAGGCTGGGAGAAGTTCAGACTGGCGAAATGTATTTCTATTTTATGCCAAAAGGATTTTTAAGAAGAAAATTCATAAATGTATATGAAGTCCCTGATAAATATGGGATTGAAGAAGAAGAATATATGAAAGCAGTGAAATCTTTATACAATTCAATAAAAATGCTCAGAGAAGAGGTTTCAAAACAAAATAAGAAAAAATGGTCCAATATAACAATTTCAATAAAAAATAGTAGATTTAAAGTTGAATATAACTATGATAAACTATTAGGTTATCAAGAAGAATATTATGACCATCATATATTCTGGAGAAAAAAGTATTTAAACATTGAGCCACATGGAAAAAAAGAAAAGATAGCAATAGAACAATATGTAGCCAATAGACAGACTAGTAGAAAAAAAGATGAGGAATATGATACAGGAATTTATCAAAAAATACAGCCTAAAGTAATAACTTATGATACTTCTGATAAAAAAGAATATTTTACAACTAAGTTAGAAAATGAAAAAATTAAAAATCAAATTTTATGTAATAAATGAAAGGAGCAATAAAAATGATTTATTCAAAAGAATTAGAAAATATGTGCCGTGTTGCAAAAGGAGTAGATCACGGACCAGCACCAATTCCAGAAGAAGGAAAATGGGTAAAAGCAAAAGAAATAAAAGACATATCAGGTTTAACACATGGTATAGGATGGTGTGCACCACAACAAGGAGCATGTAAATTAACATTAAATGTAAAAGACGGAATAATCCAAGAAGCATTAATAGAAACAATAGGATGTTCAGGAATGACACATTCTGCAGCTATGGCAGGAGAAATATTAACAGGAAAAACAATATTAGAAGCATTAAACACTGACTTAGTATGTGATGCTATAAATACTGCTATGAGAGAATTATTCTTACAAATAGTATATGGTAGAACACAAACAGCATTCTCAGAAGGAGGGCTTCCAGTTGGAGCTGGACTTGAAGATTTAGGAAAAGGACATACTTCACAAGTTGGAACAATCTATTCAAGCACATTAAAAGGTCCAAGATATTTACAATTAACAGAAGGTTATATTGTAGAATTAGGATTAGACAAAGATGACCAAATAATTGGTTATAAATATGTTCATATGGGAAAAATGATGGATAACATCAAAAAAGGAATTGACCCAATGGAAGCAATAGAAAAAGCTTCTGGTACATATGGAAGATTTGACGAAGCAGTTAAAAAGATTGATCCAAGAGAAGCGTAAATAAATACTAGGATAAGGAGGACTTAGAATGAGGCGTCGCACGTCAGGCTTAAGATTAAAGGGATTTATAAATGCTAGTATAGAGATTATTAAAGGTGGAATATATGGATATTTAGGAATATTAATATTAATGATAGCATCTGCACGGATTGGTACAATTAATAATGAAATTAAGTAAAAAAGCTGTTCCTAAATATGAAGGTGTATTAACTTTTTCAATTTTAGGTATTTTAATCTACATACCACTAAAAATTCTAAATTTTGAATTTTTATATAAATCACTTGGATTTATCCTAATATTATTAATTAATATTATTTTAAGGAGTGGTTTTATTGGAGGAAGACTTTGTATGTGATTATAATTGCGAAGGTTGTATAGGTGGATGTTTTGGAACTGGTCAAATATTAAAATAAGGGGTGTTGTTAAATGTTATTATTAACTCAAGAT
>ERZ780195.1554-NODE-1554-length-18216-cov-27.735092_pt1 | contig 18216 bp, 22 predicted proteins | sample MGYA00511017_ERZ780195 | MGnify/ENA primary metagenome ERZ780195 (study PRJEB29588, sample SAMEA2159974) | human gut metagenome | biome: human gut; feature: human-associated habitat; material: faeces | place: Denmark | collected 2008/2010 ...
ACCGCTCGGCAGGCAAAGAGATAAGCATAGAAGATGTTCTTGAAATCCATGGCGACATGGTGGACGATATATGAGCGTTGGATTTATCGTCTTCTACGTCAATTTCTCACAACATCGGTGCAGCACGTGCAAATGAAAACGCAGCATCGCCAGGTTTTCCAGTTTTTCTCCTCAAAAGTCACAAAAGACTGTCCATCGCTTCATTAATATCCCGATCCACATAAATCGCCCGTTCAGTGATTTCCTTCGGGCCTAATGCCTGTCCCTGATTGATACATACATACAGGGCATTCGGATTCTCATAGGTCATCTGCCAGAAGGGGTATTTGATAATGCCCGGGGTATTGTAGCCCACGCCCAGTTCGAGAAAGAGGGTTTTCTGCCCTTTGCGTGTGCGGAGAAAGTTTTCATACCGCTCGGCGGCGGCGTGCCAGCCCTCGTCCTCAACGAATTTGTCGTCGGAGCGCAGATTCATGGTCAGAGGCTTTCCACAGTGCGGGCAAACGGGAATCAGCTCGGTCGGAACACGCATGTCTTTTTGCCGATAGACCATTTCGCGGATAACGGCTTCGTTGTCCCACGTCTCCTGGCAGCAGGGCTCGCTGCACTGGAATAAGCCGTAATCGCCCTGCGTGTAGAACAGCCGGTTTTTGTTGAAGCCCGCCTTCTGAAAGCAGTGGTCGACGTTCGTGGTGATAACAAAATAGTCTTTGTCCTGTACCAGCTTCAAAAGGTCATCATAGTCCGGCTTCGGCGCGTCCATATAACGGTTGACGAAAATATACCGGCTCCAGTACGCCCAGAATTCCTCTTTCGTCGGATACGGGAAGAATCCGCCGGTATACATATCCGAAAAGCCGTATTTGGCGGCGAAATCGGAGAAATATTGAGTAAATCGCGCGCCGGAATAGGTAAACCCCGCCGACGTGGACAGCCCCGCGCCCGCGCCGATGATGACGGTATCAGCGTCATGCAGCGCCTGCTTCAGCCGGTCAGTCTGCGCGGAGCAGGCGGGTATAGATGGATTTATCGATTTCCTTGAAAACATTGAAGATCACCTTTTTCACGCTGGTTGGTTGATGGAGAAAGTCCTTGACTGTCCGCACGGCGATTTCCGCCGCCTGCTCGTTGGGAAAATGGAATTCGCCGGTGGAGATGCAGCAGAACGCGACGCTTTCCAAATTATTCGCCGCCGCCAGCTCCAGACAGGAGCGATAGCAGCTTTCGAGTAGCTCGCAGTCGCGCTTCGTCGGCGTATCGGCGATGATCGGCCCGACGGTGTGCAGCACATACCGGCAGGGCAGATTAAATGCCGGGGTGATTTTCGCCTGTCCGGTGGGTTCCGGATAGCCCTGTTGTTCCATCAATTCTTCACAGGCAAGGCGGAGTTCCACGCCCGCGAAGGTGTGAATCGCGTTGTCGATGCAGCGATGATTGGGGACGTAGCAGCCGGTCATGCCGGAATTCACGGCATTGACAATCGCGTCGCAGTGAAGCGTCGTAATGTCGCCCTGCCAGAGGCAAATCCCCGGCTGAACGGGCGAAAGCGAATCCGCGTCCGTCACGCCCTTCTGCGCGGTCACCTCGCGCAGGTATTCGTCCTGAATTTTCAGAAATTCCGCGCTGGAATTCTGCGCTGGGCGCACGTTCATCAGCCCGCGCAGCAGGCGTTTCTGATCGTCCGCGTCCTGCGGCACGCCCCAATCGCGATACGCCGGGTTTTCCTTCAAAAGCGACTGAATGAGAAACAGCCTTTTTTCGCTCTGGTTCATGCTCAGTTCCTCTTTTCAATAATCTGCTTCGGACATATTTCCGTACATCGCCCGCAGTGCAAGCAATGGTGCTGGTCAATGACCACCGGCTTCTTTGTGATGTCGATGCACTTCTGCGGGCAGACGGAATAGCACAGCTTGCAGCCGATGCAGCCCTCGCCCACATAGTAACCCGGTGCTTCCCGTGCCGCTTTTCCGATGGTGAAGCTGTCCCGGACGATGTGCGCCGGGTCGCTGATGTCAAAATACTCGCCGTCCGCTTCGTACAGGCAGAACACCTCTAACGCACTGCGGGTATCGCCGGGATAGATGGACTGCATATAGGTATTTTTCTCGAAAATCTCATCCAGCTTTTCGCTGCCGATGTTTTTGATCTTACCCCGCAGGGAGATTGAGATTTTGTCTCTGGTGGCAGACAGGGCAATGTAGCCCTGCTCCATGAGCTGGGCATAGAATGCCTTGCCCTTGGCGGTGAGAAAATACACGCCCTGCTCGTCATAGAGCATCATGTCGATGACACGGGTCTGGGGATGCCCGTCTGCACCGATGGTAGCAATGGTGGTGGAGTGGATGGTTTTCACCAGCAATTTCAAATAATCTTGTTTCGTCATACCGTCAACGACCTTTCAGGATCGGCGTGAGCCGTTTATAGGTCAGCATGGTAAAGCCGCCGATGACAAGTCCTTTCAGAATGTTGAAGGGCAAGGCATTGAACAGCACGATGTCCAGCTTCGTGTGGATGAAGGGCAGGAATGCGCCGAAGGAGGCGATGAGCTGATCCAGCGGCATGAAGGTTTCAAACAGCGGCAGCAGGATGAAGTAGTTCGCCAGCGCTGCGGCAATGCCCATAACGAAGCTGGCAGCGATACAGGCAAGCAGTGCCGTTTTCCTGGTTTTGCGGCGTTTATAAAGACCCCCGGCAGCGACCACATAGGAAGCGCCCATCAGAAAGTTGGCGATCTCTCCGATGCCTCCCGTGGAGGTGGTCGGAAGCTGCAAGGCGTTTTTGACAAGTTCAATAAGCAGACCGGAAATCGGTCCGAAGGCAAATGCGCCGATGAGTGCCGGAAAGTCCGACAGGTCCATCCTTGCAAAGGACGGGGACAGCGGCACGGGAAATTCCACAAAGGCAAGGATATAAGCCATTGCGGAAAGCAGTGCGGTCATGGTGATGGTGCGGATATTGAGGGCGGCAGCGCTTTTCGGCTGCTGCATGGCAACGGTGCGGTTCATAATGCTCCTATATTGAGGATATGCCTGGATTTGAAACAGCCCCACAGGACGGGTTTTCCTGCGGGGCTGCTTCCTCATATCTTCTTTCATCCGGACTATACCGTCGGTTGCGGAGTTTCACCGCATCGGGCGTTATTGCGCTTCGCAGACTTTACTGCCGGTCAGGGATTTCACCTTGCCCCGAAGATGTTGAATTGAGAGAGTTTCTTAGAACTCATAGGGAGGGTTGCCGGAGAAGTCAGCGATGACGCCGTGCGGATTCTCCAGATAGAACACCTCGAAGATGGGGTTGGTAGCCTCTCCGTACTGACCCTTCACGATGGGGTTGGCGATGCACATTTCCTTGGCAGCCATGTTGTTTTCAAACACAGCCTTGCCGTGCAGGCGAATCCACGCATAGTCCGGGCTGGAAACGGAGATTTCAATCTCGGGATTGACCTGCATATCCTTGTAGACGTCCTTGGTGTTGTTGGTGCAGAACCACAGCTTGCCGTCCATTTCGCCGGCGAACATGAAGGGGCGGCACTTGGCCTTGCCGTCGCGGCCGACGGTTGCGAGATACTGCACGGGGTTGGCGTTCAGAAATTCAACGACCTTGTTCATGGTGAAATCCTCCTAATCGTTCCGTTCTCGGATGACTTTATTTTAGCGCACGCTGCGCCGTCTGTGAAGTACGCACATTATTGTGGCATAGTTACCTGCCGGTAACGGTCAGAACTTGCCGTTCTGATTCTGCCAGGTGGATGGTTCGGCGATGGTTTCCATCACATCCCAATGCTCGGCGATCTTGCCGTTTTCCACCCGCCACAGGTCATAGTAGCTGGTGGGCACACCGCCAAAGGTGCCTTCGCTGACGGCAAGGACGAAATTGCCCTCCGCCAGAACCATGTGAACTTCATCGTACACCATGGAAATGCCCTGCTCCGCCAGTGCGCCCAGCGCGGCGTTCAGACCGGACACGCCGTCGGCAATACCGCTGTTGTGCTGAATATACGTGTCGCCGTCAAAGTAATCCGGGGTCTTGTCCAGATTGTTGCCCTGCATGACGTCGTAGAGGAAATTCCTGACCAGCTCACGGTTTTCCTCAGTCTTGTCCAGATCCGTGACCTCCATCGTGCCGTCCGTCTGGGTGTGACCGGAGGGATTCGGCTCGACCAGCGCCGCCAGATTGTCCCAATGCTCGGCAATCTTGCCGTTTTCGTCGAAGCGGAAGATGTCGAAGGCGACCTGCTCACCGGCTCCGGCGAAATTATAGATCGTCTGCAGGAACACCTTGTCGCCGTCCTCGAAAGCCCGGATGTTGTTCACAGTGGTTTTCACATCGGCAGACGCGAGATACTCCACGGAACCGATGAACGCGTCCGCGCCGGTGCCGTATGCCAGATTGTGCTGGATGTAATCGTCCGCCAGCAGGTCGCGCGCCGTGTCCGTGTCGCCGGTGGCGAAGGTGTTGATGAGTGCCAGCGCCTTCTCCGTGTTGTTCATGGCCCGTGCCTCCGAAGCGGAAGCCGCAGAGCCGAAGCCGATCCAGACAACGGCGATCATGGCGAGAACCAGTACGAGAGAAACAGTCTTTTTCATTTGAGTAACCTCCTTGGTATTTGGGCTTGCTTTCGCTCGCCTCTGGCAGTATAATAGTACCGTAGAGACGGAATGTAAAGTAAGCACAATAATGTGCCGTAGTTACCAAAACGATACTATTGGCGGGTTACCTGAAGGAAACGATTGCGTCCCTGCGGGCATTTTCAGCCCTCAGGCGGATAAATGTTAATTTTCAGAAGGAGGTTTTTCCCAATGAGCGAAATAAAAGCCGCGCTGCCGGCGTGCCCGGTAGAAACCACCCTTACACTGATCGGCGATAAATGGAAGGTGCTGATCCTGCGCGACCTGATGCCAGGAACGAAGCGGTTTGGTGAACTGAAAAAATCGGTGGGCAGCGTCTCCCAGAAGGTGCTGACCGCCCAACTGCGCGCCATGGAGGAAAACGGTCTTGTCCATCGTGAGGTCTACGCCGAGGTGCCGCCGAGAGTGGAGTATTCGCTGACGGAACTCGGTAAAAGCCTCAAGCCCATCCTTGATTCCATGTGGGTCTGGGGCGAGGATTATAAGCGGAAATACGAAGCGTGATCAGAACTTAAATATGATGAAGAGAGATGCAAATCTATCCATTATTCGCGGGCTTTTCATTGTTCCCCAAATAGGGACTTAGACTTTTAACGTGTCCACTTTCAGGGGTAAACGGCGACAGCATGGAGCCAGATTACCCGGATGGATGTAGGGTGCTGGTGGAACGCATTTCTGATTCAGGAGAACTGGCGCCGGGAGATATCGGGGCGTTCATGATCGACAACGAGACATATATCAAGGAATACCAGCCGGATGGACTGCACTCCCGAAATCCGGCCTATCCCGTCATGGACTTTTCCGAATACGAAAGCGTTTATCTGATCGGGCGAGTGATAGGCGTACTGAATGAAAACGATGTAGTTCATCCGACCGATGTTGAAAAGTATATAGAACTGCATCCGGAATTTGAGTAAAATCCTCTGGGATACTTCCGAAGGAGAGTGATTATCGTGATTGATTCTGCCACCCTAACCTATGCGCCTTTTGTCGACCCCAGAGGAAAGCACAATCCCGACTTTACAACAGGACAATCTGGCAAGCTTCTTATTGGCACGGATGCAAACGGGAAAAAGTACCTCATAAAGCACTGCTATCCGCATAACGCCGCTAATGAATTTGTCGGCTGTTGGCTTGCAAAAAAACTGGATATTCCCGCTCCCAATGCATTTTTGCTCTCCCCAAACAAGGCCTTCCAAAGCCGGTTTGCTGTGGCAATTGAATTTCTTGATCTAAAACCTTTCGATAAGAAAGCGGTATCGCATCCCGACGATCTAATTGCGCAGTTTGTACTGGCGGCGCTCATTGCTCAAGAGGATCGCATCCAGCTGAAGGTTGTTGACAATCACATTGTTTCCTTCGATTTTTCCGAATCCTTCTGCATTTCAAAATTGGACTTGATTCTGGGCTTGATACGCCAGCACACTTCATTCGCTCAGGATTGCGCCGTCGGTATTCTCCGTCAGCAGCTTTCAGCATTCCAGAAATCCCTTACTCGAGTGAAATTCAATCATCCTGCCTTCGCTCAGGCGTATAATCTGGATTGCGAAGAAATGTGCAAAACAGCGACTGCCATCAGTAAGAGAGTTCTGCGGATTACTGAAAACGAGATCCGATTCATGTCAGAGGAACTCGAAAAACTATTTCCAATGGAGATTTCTGTTTATTACGAGGAGTGTATTTTTGCAATGCAGGAGCACATAAAGAGCTTCCAATGAATCGGCAAGCATTTTCGCTTCGCAAGTGGAAGTTTTGACATGTCGGCTTTCAGGGATTTTTGCGATACTGTGGACGTTTCCTTGGATACGTTGGACGATACCCTGCTATCGTCCAACGTAGGGTGCATTCCATGATAAATCTCTGATTTCGACCCCGAAAAATGGGTATGATGAGACTAAAAAGGGCCGGAAAGTGGAAACCTCCATCCGGTAAAATGACGCCGAACAGTCCGCTTCTTGCGTCTATAGCCCGTATTTGGTAGTTGTAGCCCGTATTCTGACGGTTTATCCGTCTATAAATGCAAAAAGAAGTCCTCATGCTTTGTATCAAAACATGAGGACTTAGTTGTTCTGGTTAGACTATGGTAGATTTTGATACAAATTCTCAAAAAGCACTGTATTTTCAAGGCTTTTCGTGTATAATAGAATTGGAATAAAGCGAAAAGTCGATTAGACTAAAGGCAGTATCTCTATCATTCTTAATATGCCGACCAGCGGAGGTCTATATGCCTGAAAAGAAGGTACACCGGATTGAAAAAATACAGTTTGCCAATATGGGGTACAAAGCGGTGGGCATTTACGCTCGCGTCAGCACCTGCCTGCCTTCTCAGCTTCATAGTATGGCTATGCAGGTTTCTGCGCTGACGCATCAGGTTTACCGTTTGCCGTATTGGAGTCTGGCTGATATTTATATGGATTTTGCCAGCGGAGCCGGCGTGAATAACCGTTCGAAATTTCAGCGCATGATAGAAGACTGCGTTAACGGTAAAATTGAATTGGTTTTGACAAAGAGTATAAGCCGCTTTGGACGTGATACGGTCGACGGCCTTAGTGCTATCCGCGAACTGAAGGCGCACGGCGTTGAAGTGTATTTTGATCTGGAGGAGCTTCATTCCTTTCAGCCGGACTTTGAACTGCAGTATTCTATCCGCGCGGCGATCGCTCAGGGAGAGCGGGAAGACTTCCACGACAGCATTGTTCTTGCCATGAACCAGAAGGTCACGGACGGAACTTCGAGTATCTACTCTCGCCCCTGTTATGGCTACAGGAAAACCGAAGACGACTCGCTCACTATTATTCCGGAAGAAGCAGAAAATGTGCGTCTGATCTTCGAACTCTATCTGTCAGGAAAAAGCATTGTGGGAATCATGCGTGAGCTGACGCAGCGAAATATCTTATCCCCGACAGGTAAAGCCACATGGAGTCGTAGGGCAATCGATACGCTGCTCAGCAACGAGAAGTATCGCGGCAATTCAACGGCCTCAACTGCTCGTATGAGCGGCGATCCGCATAGCAAGCCTCGAGATAGATATTTGTTTCAGGGACATCACGATGCGATTATCGATGAGGAGACCTTCATAGCAGTCGCAGCAGAAAAGAAGCGGAGAAGCAATATTGAATCGGATGAAAATGGTATTCGACGGAAGAAGACTCGGTACGTGGCTAAAAGTAACCTCTCTGAACAAGGTGGCCGTTTATAGTACGATATGACCATTAATGAAGGGTGAGGTCTTATGGTGTCTACAGACAACCTGATGCGAGAAATAGAGCATTTACGTGACGAAAATGCTCGGCTGCGCGATTTGCTGCGAGCACATGGTATACCGCTTCCAGCAACCGCTCAAGGCACTGACTCAACCGCTGAATTAAAGGTCTCTTCCACGCCTGTCGTTACCAAGGGCAGCCCAATGACGGAAAAAGCGGCTCTCTTTTTGTCGCTGTTTCAGGGACGCCGCGATGTGTATGCCCGCCGCTGGGAAGGTAAGAATGGGCGGGCAGGCTACAGTCCTGCCTGTAGGAATGAATGGAAGCCGGGCGTATGTCTCAAGCCAAAGGGCAAGTGCGCGGAGTGCGCTCATGCTGAGTATACGCCTTTGACGCGGCTGTCGTTGAAGCGCACCTGCGTGGAAAAGCTGTGCTGGGCGTTTATCCGCTGCTTCAGGATGAAGTCTGCCGTTTCCTCGCCATTGATTTGGATGAAGAAAACTGGCGTGCAGACGTCGCAATGACTGTACAGGCTGCTCGTGAAAGCGATATCCCCTGCGCGGTGGAGATCTCCCGCAGCGGAAACGGTGCACATCTGTGGATTTTTTTCGCTGAACCTGTTGAAGCGGCCAAAGCCCGCCAAATGGGTTCCGCCTTGCTGACGCAGGCAATGAAGAAGCATGCGCGGCTCGCCTTTTCATCCTATGACCGTATGTTTCCCAATCAGGATACTATGCCGAAGGGCGGCTTCGGAAACCTGATTGCGCTGCCCCTTCAGCCTTCGGCGGCGCGGCAGGGTGGGAGTCTGTTCGTGGATGAAAGATGGCAGCCGTACCCAGATCAATGGGTTTATTTATCCGGCGTGCAAAAGCTGAACGGTGCGCAAATTGATATACTTCTTACCCGCCTTCCTGCGCAGCCATTGGGCGCATTGCGCCCGGAGGATGAAGATTCTCTTAAAAAGCCGTGGCTGCGTGCAAGTACGGAAATCAAACCGGAAGACGTTCCTCCAAAAGTTGCAATCACGCTGGCGGACGGGCTGTATATATTCCCATCGAAGGCTTTTCCAACCGCGCTCAAAATCAGCTCAAGCGCATCGCCGCTTTCCGAAATCCGCAGTTTTATCGCAGTCAGGCCATGCGCATGCCTGTTTGGAACCTCCCACGCGTGATCTGCTGCGCAGAATATCGTGGGAATTTTCTCGTTCTCCCTCGCGGCTGCTTCGACGACGTTATGAACTGGATGCAGGAAAACGGCATTTCCGTTGAACTCCACGATGAGCGCCGCAGCGGACGCAGTATTTGCGCCTCGTTCAATGGAGAACTGCGGGACGAGCAAACTGCAGCATTCGAGGCGCTGTCTGCCCATGATACCGGCGTTTTGTCTGCAACGACTGCCTTTGGCAAAACGGTGATCGGCGCAGCATTGATCGCTGAAAAGAAGGTCAGCACGCTGATCCTTGTACACCGTGCGCAGCTGATGGAACAATGGAAGGAGCGGCTGGCGCAGTTTCTTGCTATTGATGAAGTCCTGCCGCCGCAGCCAGGGCGCAGAGGACGACAAAAGAAAAGGGAAATCATCGACTGCTATGGCGCAAACAGAGATACCCGCAGCGGGATTTTCGATATTGCTATGCTGCAATCCATGGGCAGCTCGGAGGAGATCCAGCCATGGATTCATGATTACGGGATGGTGATCGTTGATGAATGCCATCATATCCCGGCGGTCAGCTTCGAACAGGTGTTAAAGGCAGTTTCGGCAAAATTTGTTTACGGGCTGACTGCCACGCCGAAACGGCAGGACGGGCATCATCCGATTCTGTATATGTATCTCGACAGTATTCGCTATCAGGTGGACGCAAGGCTTCAGGCGAAAAAGCGACCGTTTGCGCATCTGATGATCCCGCGCTTTACCGGAATGCGTTTTCATTTGGAAGAAAACAGCAAATCGCCCTCCATCGCTCAATACTACGACCAGATCATGCTGGACGACCTGCGCAATCGTCAGATTATTGAGGACGTGCTGCACTGCGCAGAGGAAGGGCGAAACTGTCTGCTGCTCAGTGAACGGACGCAGCATGTAAAGCTGCTGGCCGAGCTTCTTCAGAAGGCGGGGCAATCCGTTCATGTGCTGCTGGGCGGGCAGACCAATGCTCAAATGAGAAATCAGTTATTGGCACTGAAGGCTACCACCGCGCCGGTCATCGTCTGCGCAACGGGAAGATTTATCGGTGAAGGCTTCGACGACTCAAGACTGGACACGCTCTTTCTGACCATGCCGATCTCCTGGCAGGGCACGCTGGCGCAGTATGTTGGTCGATTGCATCGCCTTCATGAGGGCAAGCGCGAGGTTCGCGTCTATGATTATATAGACGTAAACGCAGCCATGCTGGAGAAAATGTATCACAAACGCCTCAAGGGCTATGCCAGCATCGGCTACAGTGTTTTGACCGAGCAGGACGCTGGTCTCGGCGGTGACGTGATCTATGATCAGATCACTTTCCAGAGCAAGTTTCTGCAGGATGTCGCGCAGGCAAGAGAGTCCGTATTGATCTTCAGCCCGTTTGCCGCGCCAAGACGAGCTCAGTGGCTTGCAGCTGCGCTTGAACAATGCGCGCAAAAGCGGATCCCTGTGACTGTTGTGATGCGCACACCGGAATCATTGCCGGAACGCTCTCGCAGGTCAGCGCAGATCGCTGTCGAACGCCTGAAAAGCCAGAACTGTTCGCTGGTTTTTCGGTCAGACATTCATCAGAAATATGCAATCATCGATGACAGCATCGTCTGGTACGGCAGCATCAATCTGCTCAGCTTCGGCTCATCGCAGGAAAGCATGATGCGGCTGGTCAGCGGCAGCATCGCTCATGAACTTATGAAAACGGAGGCATTCAATGAAAATCACTGAGCTGAAAAAGCAACTAAACGCCATGGATAAAGCAGAACTGATTTCCATGCTGTGCAAACTTTATAAAGCAAACCGGCAGTGTCAGGCAATCCTCGATGTGGAGATATGCGGTACGTCAGCGGAAGCTCCAATCATTGAATCGTGCAGGAAGAAAATCCACGATGCTTTCTTCGGGAGACAGTTGTCGCTAAAAAACGCGCGCGCTGTAATCAGCGATTTCCGAAAAGCATCGCAGAATAAAGAGAGCATCGCGGATCTGATACTCTATTATGTCGAATGCGGCGTTGAGTTTACAAACCTTTATGGGGATATCGACGAACGCTTTTATTCCAGCCTGGAATCCATGTTTGCCGATTTTGTCATGATCCTCAACAGCATGGAGAACGATTCGTTCTATCGCAGGCAATCGAAGCGTATTCGAGCAGTCTTTGAAGATACACGCAATATCGGATGGGAATTTTCCGATGAAATAGCAAGAAGTTATTTTGATATATGTTTTTTGACGTGATTCACGGTCGCAGATAAGAAAAAGAAGCGAAGAACCAATATTGAATCGGATGAAAACGATATTCGACGGAAGAAGACTCGGTATGTGGCTAAAGTACAAATAGACGAGCAAGACAAATGAGAATAGACTACTCCACTGCCTGAGTAGTCTATTCTCTACTACGCCGTATTTGAACGACTTTCCTCCTTTAAATGACCACGGATGGGTTGGTGAAATTATGAAATGAGCGGGCTTCAGGCGTTATTTTGCGATACTTTGGACGGAAACTTCTCATTATGGACGATACCCTGCTATCGTCCAAAGTAGGGTGCATTTCTTGATAAATCTCTGATTTCGACCCCGAAAATTGGGCGGGAGTAGACTAAAAAGGGCCGGAGAGTGGAAGTCTCCATCTTATAAAATGACGCAGAGCAGTTCATTTCCTGCACCTATAGCCCATATTTGGTGGTTATAGCCTGTATTCTGACGGTTTATCAGCCTATAAATGCAAAAAGAAGTCCTCATGCTTTGTATCAAAACATGAGGACTTAGTTGGCTCCCTTACCAGCTTTTGATACAATCTGGCGAAAGTCGCCAATGGGGTAATACCCGGTTGTTTTACCCCCCCCGGGGTAAAATAAGCCGTAGACATCAACAGCAAAACGCCGCTTAGGAATGGTTGAATAAGACTATATCATCTATTGCAAATGCCATCAAGCCAATACAACAACAGGCCCGCACGCCACGATCACCCATCGAAGCATGCGGGCCTGTTGGCATATCACCTGACTGTGATTTCCGTCCCATTCTTGAAAATGAACTTCAGCGCGTCCGCTCCGACCACAGCCTTTTCAACCGTCGCAATCCAGAGTTGCGGGGTGAATTCGGTCACGATATCTTCGCTCCGCATCAGTTCTTTCAGGAAGCGCTCCATCGCATCCCGCTTCATCCTGCGTTGTGCGCACTCAGCTTCAATGGATTCCACCCGGTTAATCGTCTTATCGAAGCGCTCGGTCAGGCTCTGGTAGCGCTGCTCATATTCCGCTTGGTTCAGCGCCATGCTGGCGTTCTGCTCGATTGCTCTGCGCATGAGCTGTGCGGTGATCTCCAATTCTTCCTGCAGGTCGGCCTTTTCCCTGTCCAGCTCAGTCGTATCCGTGAGAAAGCGGATCAGCGTTTCCGTGTCCTCCCGGATGAACCGACGCCTGCCTAGCAGCTGATTAAAGGCTTTCAGGAACCGCTGTTGAATCTCTTCTTCGGTCAAATGCGTCGTTGCACATATAGCACCCTTGCCGTACTTGGCATTGCAGCGCCAGATCACCCGGCGGTATTTGTCGTTTGAATGCCAAACTTTGCTGCCGAACGTTTTACCGCAGCAGCCGCAGTAGATCGTTCCGGCAAAACAGCTCGTTCCGTTGTGCTGGCGACCGGCCATTTTGCGCCGTGCCAGCTCTTCCTGTACCATATCGAACATCTCTGCGGTCACAATGGCCGGATGGCTGCCCTCCACATAATACTGCTGAACCTCGCCCTCATTGACCTTCATCTTTTTCGTGAGGAAGTCAACGCAATACGTCTTCTGCAGCAGCGCATCACCCTTGTATTTTTCATTGGTAAGGATGCTCAGAATGGTGGCCGTCTGCCATGTTTTCTTTCCTGCGGGAGAAAGGACGCCCTCCGCTTCGAGGGCTCGCTTGATGCCATAGGGCGTATGCCCCTCCAGAAACATCAGATAAATCAACCGCACTGTTTTTGCCTCCGAGGGTACGATCTCTGGCAAGCCATCCTCGCCGCGCCGATAGCCGAGGAAATGCTTGTACGGCATGCTGACCTTGCCGTCTGCAAACCGCTTGCGTTGTCCCCATGTGACGTTCTCGGAGATGTTGCGGCTCTCCTCCTGCGCCAGCGAGGACATGATCGTCAGCAGCAGTTCGCCCTTGGAGTCCAGCGTATAGATGTTCTGCTCCTCAAAGTAAACCTCCACGCCGCGTTCCTTCAGCTTGCGGATGGTCGTCAGGCTGTCCACGGTATTTCGGGCGAAGCGGGAAACCGACTTCGTGATGATGAGGTCAATCTTTCCGGCCAGCGCATCCTCCACCATGTCGTTGAAGTGCTCTCGCCTTTTTGTACTGGTGCCGGTAATTCCCCTGTCGGCATACACCTGAACGAACTGCCAGTCCGGTTTGGAGCTTATATATTCCGTATAGTAGCTGACCTGCGCCTCGTAGCTGGTTTCCTGTTCCTTGCTGTTGGTGGATACGCGGGCATAAGCCGCGACCCGACGCTTTCGTGTGCTCGCGATGGGCTGAGCCGTGAACCGGTTCAGCGTCGCCGGAATCACCGTCACTCGCGGTGAACAGCTGCGTGCTTCATTCATTTGCATACCTCTTTCTGGCGTAAACTGCCGCTTGTTCCTTCATCTCTTGCGTCCAGCTGTCGCTGCGGGATTTATCCTGCCAGACGCGTTCGACCTCTCGGCCATCCTTAAAAACAAAGACCAGCCGGTTAAAGGCTGGCACATGAATTTCTTTTATAGAATTTTTGAACACAGTCGGATCAAAGGCTTCCAGGCCCAGCACCGAAGCGGCTGCATCCATCAGAATGTTCTCGGGAATCTGTTTGGTGTGACAATGCTGCTTGCCCAGCTTCAGAAAGGTCGCGCAGTTCCATGCGATCTCTGAACGGGTGGCCTTGCGATGGTAGTGCTTTCCGCACTTGTCGCAGACGATCATGCCTGTGAAGATGTGTCGCTGCGGGGGAACTTTTTTGATTCCATTCCTGATGCGGTTTTCTTCAATCAGTTCCTGTACGCGCAGGAAAACCACCTCGGATACAATCGGCAGATGCGTCCCTTCTGCATAGTAGCGGGGCAGTTCACCATGATTGATCTTCTCCAGCTTTGTCAGATGATCCGATACATATTTCTTTTGTAAGATGGAGTTTCCGGCGTATTTTTCATTCTTTAGCATGTCCAGCACCCGCTTCGGCGTCCAGACACCGCCCCAATAACTCGGTACATGCAGCTGTCGCATTACACGGGCAATCTGTGCAACGCCCATGCCATCCAGATAGGAATGAAAGACCCAGCGAACAACTGCCGCTTCCTCCGGATGGATCACCGCTTCACCCTTATGAATACGATATCCGAACATAAAGCGCCATGTGACGTTTTCGCCGCTTTCATATCGTGTCCGGATTCTCCATTTACAGTTTTCCGATACGCTGCGGGATTCCTCCTGTGCGTAAGAAGCGAGGATGGTAAGCATCAGCTCGCCATCCCCGCTCATGGAATGAATATTCTGTTCTTCAAAGTACACGTCCACGCCCAGCGCCTTCAGTTCACGCACCGTCTCCAGCAGGGTCACCGTATTCCGTGCGAAGCGGGAGATCGATTTGGTAATGATCATATCGAGCTTCCCTGCGCGGCAGTCCGCCAGCATTCGTTGGAAGTTCTCTCGATTGCCTTTTGTGCCGGTCAGCGCTTCGTCAGCGTATACGCCCATGTACTTCCAATCGGGATTGCGCTGGATGAGATTGCTGTAGTAGCTCACCTGTGCGGAGAGCGAATGGAGCATTGCGTCTTTGCCGCTGGATACGCGGGCATAAGCTCCGACCCGCTTCAGCTTGGGCATCATCGGTATGATGGGCGTGATTTTTCGGATTGTCCTTTGCACCCGTTCCACCTCCTTGTCAGCTGGCATATTACCTCTGTTTCGGCCACAGCGCAAGATAACTCTGCGATCCGTTGATACAAAGAAGGAGGCCCCTTCCGAAACGGAAAGAGCCTCATGGGGATCATGCAGCATTAAAGATCGGCTGGTACTTCTTGCGCAGAAACTGCTCGGCTCGGGTGAAGTCCTCGTCAGAGAACACGCCCTGCTCACGCAGCGTCCGGCAGAGATTCATCATGGTCTGATAGCGCAGTTCCCGTTCAAAGCGTTCCTGCTTCATCAAATCACCTGCGAATACTTCCCGGACACCCAGCCGATCTGAGCGCCAATGACCACAGCATGCCAGCCATTCCGTGCAGTGGCGATATGGTCAAAGGTCGTGCCGGAGTTGACCGTGCTGATTCGGGCGTAGTTCGTACCGTTGCCCGTTCGGATATTGACACGCGAATTTGTGCCCATGATGATGACTGTGGTACCTATGGGCTTCGGCACCTCGGGCTTCTCATCTTCATCTGTTTCAGTCTCTCCAGCGCCGACGTCGTCATCCGCTACAGCGTCCATCAGCGCAGCATGAGTCTTTTCGCCATACTCGCCATCGCACTCCAACTCTTCAGCCTTCTGGAATGCAAGCACAGCCTTTTCGGTCTCCGCGCCAAACTCGCCGTCCGCACCATGCTCGGGCAGCTTGTATCCCAGCTGGAGCAGCAACTCCTGCATGACCTTCACGTCGGATCCCGTCATGCCCTTCTTGAGTAGTCGGCTGCCCAGCGTTACATTGACCGGCTTTTCGGGAACGGATGCTGCACCATCATTGTAGTCGATGAATGGCAGCTTGTACCAGTGCGTCCACTTGCGATCCTTCAGTCGGGTCTTGACGCAGCCGTAGGCAAAGCCGCGCCATTCGACTACATCGCCACCACCGACATAGTAACCGATGTGGCCATCAAACCGGACGGCGAGGCCGACGATTTCGGGCATGGTCTGAATGGAACCCCAATCCATACCCTTGGACTTCGCCCAGGAGAACATGCCATTGGCGGACTTGTCCGGACAGCCGTTACTGTCATACTTGCTGGTGATGGCCTTGTCCGTACCGATGGCCTCGACTACGCCCTGTCCGCCGCCAGTCCACGCATATCCTTTACAGCCGCCCACGCAGTCGGCGCACACCTTCTTTTTAGCGATGTCATCCCTGTACCGGCTGGTGCGGCAGGAGCCATAGTGGGAAGGATACTGCCTGGCCTTGCGGGAGCGCAGGCTTTCGGAGCACTTGTACACGACGCAGCCGTACCAGTAGGGCTGGCCGATCATGGAAAGGCACCATGCAGCGAAGTGTTCGTTGGTGAACGGGATATTGATGCGATTTGACATAATGAGTTTCCTCCTCTTCTCTGGACAAATGCCTATGAGCGGCATATAATTGAGGTATACAAATGAAGGGTTGTGAGATTCATGGGCGATATCATTTCACTGGCCGAATACAAAAAAGAAAAAGGCATTGCTGCGCCTCGTTCTCCTTATTACACGCTGAATGCGACGAGAGCTGAAATTCAAGCCGCGCTTGAACGTGCCGCCGAATACATGTCTGCCCCCATGAATGGCGACGGCCTCATGCCGTATGCCGTACTTATTGGGTACGAAGATCAGAACGGGCGGGTCAAGCTGCTGAAAGAAAACTGCATATATCCGAGCAAAGAAATGTTTGAGCAGGATGCCGGACGCAAGAATATGAAAACCATCGCACTCGTTGCTCAGAACTGATCGGATGAATTTGAACCGTCGTTGACAGAATCGTCGTCAGCGGCGGTTCTGTTGTGCAGCTGGGCCAGCACATCCTTCAGTCGGTCGGGAATGGGCAGACCGATGTGTGCGGCGTTCTCCAGCAGGGACACGCCCTCATTGGAAAGGTAGAAGCAGACCACTGCGCTGCGCAGTGCGTTGCCGGAACCTACCACATGAAGATCAATGATGTGCGCCACGCCAACCAGCAGGATGATCAGTACCTTCTTGAAGATGCCCCTGAAGCCGACCGCACTGGACAGCTTTCTGTCGGCAATGGCGCACATGATGCCGGTGACGTAGTCGATCACCATAAAGATGATCAGCGCAGTCAGCAGTCCGTCCACGCCGCCGACGAAGTAACCGAGCCAGCCGCCAATGGCGGTAATCGCCATCTGCACCTTGGCCCATACGATGTCAATGGAAAAGTCTCTCATACAGTTTTCCTCCTTTGAGTGATATGAAAAAACCGTCCTCACAGTGGAAGACGGTTGATTCCGAAACAGGCGGTCAGACGCGTATCCATGAACCGCCGCTGTTGTAATACGGGACGCACTGTATCCATGAACCGGCATTGCAGTACCAGACCGTGCACTGCCGCCACGTGCCGTTGTCGCAGTACCAGAGCGTCGCGTTCATATAGGTGACGGTGATGACGCAGGTGGTTACGCGGGCGTAGTTGGTTGAATAGCCGCTGGATGATGAAGTTTCACCGTTGTACAGCACAAGCACTGAATTGCCCGCAGTCAGGTATGCGACGAGATTCGCAAAAAATGCTGCATTGCTGGATGCGGAGAGCGTGTGCGTGACGGTGTTGGAGTAGAATTTGCCGGTCAGTGTTCCCAGCGCTTCGCCCACCTGAGCAGAACCGGCAATGCCTGTCTTCAGACTCTGGTAATTGGCTTTTCGGAAGGACAGTACCTTGCTGGAGCTGCCGGAACCCGCGCCGGAGCAGGTGATCTTCAGGCTGATACTCTGGATGACCTTTCCCTTGAGCGCAGCGCCCGCGCCGCTGAACACCAGCACCCCAACGCGGGATTTGCTGGCGGTCGTGCCCTGATAAGCTCCCTGACACGCGCCATTGGAGGTGCCGGTGCTCCATGAGGTACTGCCGTACTGCGCAAAGCCGATGGTTGTGCTGCTGCCCGCAGTCGCAGTAAAGGTTTCAGCCATTGTACACCTCCATTAGACCGGGACGAGACAGATCTGACCATCGACGCCGGTGGCCGGAAGCACATCTGCGTAGAAGATACCGAGATTGTTCAGCGAACCCTTGGCTGTTGCTGCCCCTGTGCCTCCATTGGCGATGGGAATGGGGGTTGCCATGCCCGCGTGGAACACGCGATAGGTGTAGTAGCTGGCGTCTACCACATCACGCAGCACCACCGCATAATCACGGTTTGCCTGATAGGCTGCATTGCGCACCTCCAGCATGCGCCGGTTGTTACCCGAACTGTCCTCCCATGCGGACAATGAGGATGCGCCGACATAGTAGAGTAGGAAAGCAGCGCCTTATGCCTTTGGGACACAGGTTTCTGCAATCC
>ERZ780195.1560-NODE-1560-length-18148-cov-3.681590_pt1 | contig 18148 bp, 17 predicted proteins | sample MGYA00511017_ERZ780195 | MGnify/ENA primary metagenome ERZ780195 (study PRJEB29588, sample SAMEA2159974) | human gut metagenome | biome: human gut; feature: human-associated habitat; material: faeces | place: Denmark | collected 2008/2010 ...
CAGCAGGGTGTCGGTGAAAACACCCAAAGTCTGGATCAATCCCTGTTTGACCGGATGTGTGACGGATGCCGTGGCCGCTACGTTCGGAGCCGATCCCATACCTGCCTCGTTGCTGAACAGGCCGCGCTTGATCCCTTGCATCAGAGCGGCACCGATCGTACCGCCTGCCGCCTGTTCCCATCCGAAAGCGCTGCTTACGATCAGTTTGATGACGGCCGGCAGTTCCGTTATATTGAACAGTACGATCCCCGAGGCGAGCGCCACGTATCCCAATGCCATTACGGGGACGATCACGCTGCTGACTTTGGCTATTCGCTGGATTCCTCCGAAGATAATGGCAAGTGTCAGTACGGTCAGTACCGCGCCTACGATCCTCGGATCGAAACCGAACGAGCCTTGCATGGCGGCGCAAATCGTGTTGCTTTGTACCGAGTTGAACGCGAAACCGAAGGTGACGGAGATCAAGATGGCGAACAGTATGCCCATCCAGTTCAGTCCCAATCCGTATCGCATATAGTAGGCGGGCCCCCCGATGAAGGATTCTTTTCCTTTCCGTTTGTAAAGCTGTGCGAGTGTAGATTCGACGAAAGCGCTGGCCGAACCTAACAGGGCGATGATCCACATCCAGAACACTGCTCCCGGACCTCCTACGGCTATGGCTGTGGCTACTCCCTGTCCCGACACGGCTGGCAAGCGATACGGCGAATGCCTGGAAGGATGAGATGTGCTTTTCACCTTCATGGGCTTTGTTGGCGGAGTCGCCGAGCACACGTATCATCTCCCGGAACATACGGAACTGGACGAAACGGGTTTTGAAAGTGAACCGGAAGGCGCATCCTAACAGCATGATAATTAAAACATACGACCATAGGAGGTCGTTAATCCCGCTGATCCAGTTGTTCAGTATTTCCATTTGGCAGTTTATCGTCTTGATAATTACGTGAATATTGAGATGCAAACCTAAAGAAAATATTCTGTATGGACAAGAATATTAAATTTTGCACACACAAATAAATATTTTCGTATCTTTGAAAGATTATTAACTAAGGTGTGAAATTATGAAGGCAATAGAACCGAGTCTGGTCAAAGACAATTTTATAGAGATCATCGGAAAAGAGTGGATGCTGGTTACAGCCGGAACAAAAGAGAAGTTTAACACGATGACAGCAAGTTGGGGTGGCATCGGTTGGCTGTGGAACAAGCCTGTTGCTTTCGTTTTTATCCGTCCCGAACGGTATACATACGAGTTTGTAGAGAAGAACGATTACCTGACACTTTCTTTCTTAGGAGAAGAAAATAAGAAAATTCACGCTGTTTGTGGTTCCAAGTCGGGACGTAATATAGATAAAGTAAAAGAAACCGGATTGAAACCAGGAATCCCAATCTGTGCGGGAGCCGGAGATACGATGCAGTCTATGATCGGATGCGGAGTGATCAAACCAGATCAGGCAGCCGACGTAGCAGGAACATGTGCGATGTTTTGTATCGCAACCGATGGAATCAATGAAGAATTAAGCAAACCAGAAAATGAACTGATCTTTAACAGCGGAACTTTAGAAAATACATACTTTTATTGGGGATTCATAAGAACCGGTGGATTAGCACTTCGTTGGTATCGAGATAATGTATGCAACGAAGCAGGAAATGGAGCATATTTTGATGAATTAAATGAGAAAGCACAAAATGTGCCATGCGGATCCAAAGGAGTCCTGTTCCTTCCATATTTAACAGGAGGATTTGGAGAAACATCCAATGCAAGTGCCTGTTTCCTGAATATGACGATGGACACAGATCAGGGAGTACAGTGGCGTGCAGTTTTAGAAGCGATCGGTTACGATTATATGAGTGTGACAGATATTTATAAAAAAGCAGGCGTGCCACTTGAATTTATGACGATCACAGAAGGTGGAAGTAATTCAGAAGTCTGGAATCAGATCAAAGCAGACATGTTAGGATGTAAGAGTGCCACATTAGAAAATGCACAAGGAGCAGTTCTTACAGATGCAGTGATCGCAGCATATGCGGTAGGAGATCTGGAAGATCCAAGTCAGGTATTTGAAAAAACAAGAAAGATCAAGAAAATTTATGAACCTGATCCAATAAGAACAAAATACTATCGCAGTATTTATGAACAACAAAGAAAACTAATTAAAGACGATATGGCAGCAGTTTTTGAGACTTTACACCAGATCAGTAAGATTCAAGAACAAAGTAATGATTAAAAAATGAAAAGGCTTCTTTACAAGAGGCCTTTTTTTCTTGTACAATAAAAGATAAAGTATATAAAAATAAGTTATAAGCAACTAACTTTGTAGATGATTTTTGATCGATTAGATTTCAAGGAGGAAAAAGTCATGGATAACGAAAAGATTGAAAAATTACAACAGATGATCGATGAAAGTAATCATATCGTATTCTTTGGTGGCGCAGGTGTTTCAACAGAGAGTCATATTCCAGACTTTCGAAGCACGGATGGTTTGTATCACCAGACTTATAAATATCCACCCGAGGTTATGGTAAGCCATACATTTTATACACAGCATACGGAAGAATTTTATGATTTTTATAAGAATAAGATGATCTTCTTGGATGCAAAACCGAATAAGGCACATTTAAAACTTGCAGAGATGGAACAGGCGGGAAAACTGTCTGCGATCGTTACGCAAAATATCGACGGGCTTCATCAGGCAGCAGGAAGTAAAAATGTCTTTGAACTGCACGGCAGTGTTCACAGAAACTATTGCCAGAAATGCGGCAAGTTCTTCGATGTGAATTATGTCGTGAATGCCAAAGGAGTCCCATATTGTGATGAATGTGGGGGAATCATCAAACCAGATGTTGTATTATATGAAGAAGGTTTAGATTCTCAGACGATCAACGGAGCAGTCAGAGCCATTTCCAAGGCAGATATGCTGATCATTGGAGGAACATCACTGGTTGTTTATCCAGCCGCTGGAATGATCGATTATTTTAAAGGAAAATATCTTGCAGTACTGAATCGTGATGCGACAAGCAGAGATAAACAGGCAGATTTGTGCATTACAGACCCAATCGGAGAAGTACTGGGAAGAATCAGGGTATAAAGATGAAGAAAAAGGATATGATCTTGATCGTAGCAGTACTGGCAATTTCGCTGATCAGTTTTGCAGCGATCAAGATGACACAAAAAGACGGAAAAGAAGTGATCGTGACAGTTGAAGGAAAAGAAGTGTACAAAACATCCATCAAGAAAGATCAGATCTATCAAATTCCAGAGGAAAATGGCACGAACGTCATGCAGATCAAAGATGGAAAAGTTACAATGAAAAAAGCAGACTGTAAAGACCAGATCTGTGCAGACCATAAAGCAATCGAGAAATCAGGAGAAACGATCGTATGTCTGCCGCATAAAGTAGTGATCGAGATTCGGTCAGAAGATGGCAAAGAACAGGAATTAGACGGGGTAACACAATAAACATCAGATGAGATAGAAAACAACAGGAGAAATAAAATATATGTCAACAAAAAGATTAGCGACAGATGCGATGTTTTTAACATTGGCACTTGTTGTATCCTATATAGAAGTATTGATCCCGGTACCAGTTGGAATTCCCGGAGTGAAATTAGGACTTGCCAATGGAGTGATCATGGTTTTGTTATTCTTTACAACATGGACAAGAACGCTTGAGATCTCAGTGATCCGAGTTGTACTGGCAGGATTCTTGTTTGGAAATCCAATGACGATCGCCTACAGTCTGGCAGGAGGGATCTTAAGTCTGGTCATCATGGGACTTCTAAAGAAGATTGAAGGATTCTCACCCATTGGAATCAGCGTTGGAGGCGGAGTAGCACATAATATCGGGCAGCTCAGTGTTGCTGTTTTCTTAATGGAGAATACAAAGATTTATTATTATGCACCAGTATTACTGATCACAGGAACGATCGCAGGGATCATCATCGGAGTGTTAAGTGGAGTGCTAGTTAAGAAGATCCCGCCACAACTATTTCGATAAAAGATTTGAAATTTCTACAAAATCGTGGTACTACTATATGTATACACTTTCTAACAGGCAATGATTTTGAAGAAAGGAGTCACAATTGAGAACAAAATTAAATGAGATCATAAAGAATGGACATATTGGTATGATCGCAGTATTTTTTATAGTTTATATGGTCACATTTTCCTACATTGAAGATCGAGATGTGCATCATTACATCATACATACAACGATAGATGATCAGATACCATTCTGTGAATATTTCATCGTACCATATCTATTATGGTTCTTATTTGTAGCAGTTACAGTTTTTTATTTTATGTTTTTTAATAAGAATCAATGGAAAGAATATTATCAGCTGATCATAACACTTGGAACAGGCATGACCCTGTTTTTGATCATCTCATTAGTATTTCCGAATGGACAGGATCTAAGACCAGTTCTTACTGGAGACAGCATTTTTATCAAAGCAGTACAGATGATCTATCACACGGATACTCCGACGAATGTACTTCCAAGTATCCATGTATTTAACTCTCTGGCATGCTGCGTTGCGATTTTGAAGAATCAGAGAAAATATAAGAAAAGCACCGATACAGCATGTGTTGTCTTAACGATATTAATTATCATGTCGACGATGTTCTTAAAACAACACAGTGTGGTGGACGTAGTGCTCGCAGCCCTGATGTATACTGGATGTTACAGGATCATCTATGGGAATGAATTATGGTCACAGAATGCATTTCGCGCGTCTATTTTCAGCGATCATTCGTAAACCACGCTTGACACGACCAAGAAAGATTTGCTATAAATACCAGAGAGAAACCGCAGAAATTGGAGTAGAGAAGAATGAGAAAAAAGATTTGGATGATCCTGGTATGCATCATATCCATGAGTTTTTGCATGGCAGGATGTACTGGCAATACAAGCAAGAAGAAATCAAATGGCAAGATAAGAATTACAACAAGTTTTTACACCATGTATGATTTTGCAAAGAAGATCGGTGGAGACAAAGTAGAAGTGATCAATTTAGTACCAGCAGGAACAGAACCTCATGACTGGGAACCATCAACGAAGGATCTGATCGAGATGGAGAAATCAGACATCTTTATTTACAATGGAGCCGGCATGGAACAATGGGTAGATGACGTTTTGGAAAGCCTTGATACGGAAGAACTTACAAGCGTTGAAGCATCTAAAGGGATCAAGTTACTAAAAGATCAGGATGCACATGAACACGATCACGAACACAACAGTGAGAATGATCCCCATGTCTGGTTAGATCCACAGAATGCAAAGTATGAGATGAACAAGATCAAGAAAGCATTGATCAAAGTGGATGCAGAGAATAAAGATTATTACGAAGCGAATTATAAGAGATACGCAAAAGAATGTGACAAATTAGATACATTATATAAGGAAGAAACATCCAAACTTACAAAGAAAGAACTTGTTGTGGCACATGAAGCATTTGGCTATCTATGTCACGCATATGGGTTAGAACAGATGGGAATTGAGGGATTATCCGCAGATGATGAACCAGATCCCAAACAGATGAGCGAAGTGATCCGCTTTGCAAAAGAACATCAGGTAAAAACAATCTTTTTTGAAGAACTGGTGAGTCCGAAAGTAGCGAAAACCATTGCAAAAGAGACCGGAGCCAATGCAAAGATGTTAAACCCTCTGGAAGGACTAAGTAACAAAAAAATCAAAGCAGGAGAAGATTATTTTTCCGTAATGAAACAAAATCTCGCTGCGATCAAAGAGGCATTAAGCGAATGAGTGAATCAAACACAAAACAGATGATACAATTAAATCATGTAAAATTCGGATACAGTGATACGGAAGTCTTAGAAGAGATTAATCTGACGATCCATGAAGGCGAATATGTTGTTCTGACTGGTGAAAATGGAAGCGGAAAAAGTACACTTATGCGTCTGATCTTAGGTGAAATGAAACCAGATGAAGGAGAAATCATCCTGATGAATAACGATCCAAGATTAAAGAAACGGATCGGTTATGTGTCACAGAATGGGATCAGTAAGAACCAGAGCTTCCCAGCAACGGTAGAAGAGATTATGATCACAGGACTTTATCAGGAACTTGGCTTGTTTCATCTGCCACATAAAAAACATAAGAATAAGATCAAAGAGACACTAAGGGATTTTGGAATGGAAGAATTCCTTAAGAGACGGATCGGTGAATTATCTGGTGGACAGCAGCAGCGAGTGATGATCGCAAGAGCAATGATCGGAGATCCGAAACTTCTGATCTTAGATGAACCAACAACGGGAGTAGATGCAAGATCAACAAAGATCTTGTACGATATGCTCTATGAGATCAATACAAAATACAATACGACCATTTTTATGATCACACACGGAAGACTGCAGGACTGTAAAGGATGTGATCGTATTTTAAGAATGGATGAAGGGAGGATCGTGGAAGAATGATCGAGATGTTACAATACGGATTTATGCAGCGCGCATTTATTACAGGAATCTTACTGGCCGTGATCGCACCATTGATCGGAATCACGATCGTCTTAAAGAGAATGTCTATGATCGGAGATGCACTCTCTCATGCATCCCTGGCAGGTGTTGCTCTGGGCTTGTTATTAGGGATCAATCCGATCTTAGGAGCAATGGGAATCTGTCTGTTTGCAGCCCTGGGAGTCGAAGCGATCCGAAGAAAGATCCCAAGATATTCTGAGATGGCGATATCGATCATTATGTCAACAGGGATCGGACTTGCTGGTATCCTATCCGGATTCGTAAAAAACGGAACGAACTTTAACAGTTTCTTATTTGGAAGTATCATATCCATCAGCAAAGACGAACTGAAGATCGTATGTGTGATCAGTGTGTTAGTATTGCTCTGTGTATTGCTTCTATATAAAGAACTATTCTATATCGGATTTGATGAGAATGCAGCAAGGATCAGCGGTGTACCTGTCAAGACGATCAATTTTATCTTTACTTTATTGACCGCATTGACGGTATCGATTGCATCAAGAACGGTTGGAACACTGATCGTCTCATCCATGCTTGTGATCCCGATCGCATGCGGAATGCAGGTAGGACGAAGCTACAAAGCAGTCATGATCATCGGTGTGATCACAGCATTGGTCACAACAGTGATCGGATTAACACTGTCTTATTATGTAGGTCTTAAGCCAGGAGGAACGATCGTACTGCTCGAGGTGGTATGTTTCTTGATCCTTGCACTGATAAGCAGGTATACGAAGTAAATTTTTTGACATTTATCAGAAAATTTTATATAATAAAAAGAAGGCATGCATAACAGAATAAAACTGCATGCCTTCTTTTTTGGAAAAAACAATGAAAGGAAAGGCAAGTCAATGATTGTTCAGCTAATAGAAAATATATATCAGTTTTTATGGGGAGAATGGATTCATGTTCCGTTACCAGGAGGTGGAAGCCTGGGACTTTCGCTGCTCATTATATTGCTGCTTCCAGCAGGTATCGTTTTTACGATCAAAACAAAATTTTTACCAATCCGTCTGTTCCCGGATATGGTCAAAGCACTAACAGCAAACAATAAGAATGGAAAAGATGAAAAAAGCAGTCTTTCTTCTTTACAGACCTTGATTGTATCAACAGCAACACGTGTCGGAATGGGGAATCTGACAGGAGTTGTCGCAGCAATATCCGCAGGTGGAGCAGGGGCCGTATTCTGGATGTGGATCACAGCATTGCTTGGATCATCGACAGCCTTTATCGAAGCAACTCTTGCACAGTTACATAAAGAAAAAGACCCCCTGTATGGTGGATATCGAGGAGGACCAGCCTATTATATTCACCACTTTATGGAAGAAAGAGAAGGAAAGAAGAAAAAACACACACTGATTGCTGTCTTATTTGCGATTTCAGGATTGATCTGCTGGTGTGGGATCAGTCAGGTGGTAAGTAATTCCGTGGCAGAATCATTCCACAATGCCTTCCATATTCCAACACTTTATACAACGATCGTGCTTGTTATTGTGGCAGCAGTGATCGTACTAAGGAAGAATGCAACTGTCAAAGTATTAGATATCGTGGTACCGATCATGGCAGTCATTTACTTCGGGATTACGATTTTTGTGATCCTCACGAATCTGCCAAGCATTCCAGGGGTTTTTGCAAGAATCTTCAAAGAAGCCTTTGGAATCCGTCAGGTCGCAGCCGGAGGATTTGGAGCAGTTCTTATGAACGGAGTGAAACGAGGATTATTCTCCAACGAAGCAGGATCAGGATCCGCACCATGCGCAGCCGCAGCAGCAGACTGTGAACGCCCAGCACAGATGGGATTGGTACAGGCATTAGGAGTCTTTATCGACACGATCGTGATCTGCAGCTGTACGGCAATGTTGATGTTATTAGCACCACAGAATCTGACCAATGGATTAACCGGTATGAACCTGTTACAGACAGCAATGAACTACCATTTAGGAGGATTCGGAGTTGTATTTATCGCAGTGATCCTCTGGATGTTCAGCTTCTCGACATTCCTTGGAATCTTATTCTATGCAAGATCCAACGTCGCCTACTTATTCGGTGACAAATGGGGATGGCAGACAGCCTATAAAGTATTAGCACTTGTGATGTTATTTATCGGAGGAATCCAGACCTATACATTCGTATGGGATTTAGGAGATGTCGGAATTGGGTTAATGACGATCTTTAATATCTTCATCCTGTATGCAATGTCAGGACAAGCGATCAAAGAGTTAAAGAACTATGAAGAAACAAAGAAGAAATCGATTGAAGAAAGAGCATATGCATTGCAGGAAGATGAATAGGAAGTAAATAAGTGAAATAAAGCCGAACAATTTACGTAAATTGTTCGGTTTTTTGTGTGTTAAATATTAAAAATAGCAAAGAAAAATGTCTGTTAGATCTATTATGAAACAAATAGGTATAACAGACATTTTAATCACATCATCAAATTATAAAAACAGCTTCTTACGTGTCCTAAAATAAGCCACCAGAACCATCGTTCCAGTCAATACCCAAGAGATCGGATAGATCGCCATCAAAAGTTTATAATCATGGAACCAGTTACAGACCGTTGCAAGCCAGATCAAACGTAATACACAAGATCCAAACACCGTCAGGATCGCAGGAGTCATGGAACGTCCAAATCCACGCAGACATCCACCACTGATCTCATAAGAACTTGTCAGACACTCGAATGTCAGAACGATCAAAAAACGAAGCTGAGCATAATGATAGACAGATGGATCACTTGTAAATAATCCAATAAAGAACGTACGGAATACAACAAAGATCGTACTAAGGATTCCGCAAGAGATCACACTGCACAACATTCCAAGACGAAAAATCTTCTTACAACGCCCCTCATCCTTTGCACCATAATTCTGTCCGGTAAATGTAACCACCGTCTGAGCAAAGGCATTGACCAGATAATAAGCAAAATATTCATAATTTAATTCCACCGCAGAACCCGCGATCCCGCCAGCTCCAAAACTGTTGATCCCAGATTGGATACAGACATTGGCAAGAGAGAAAACCATTCCCTGAAGTCCTGCAGGAACCCCAATCTTCAGGATCTTAGAAACGGCATCCTGATCAATCGTCAAAGACTTAAAAGACAAGCGGATCGGAAGTTCTTCATGCGTCAGAAAATAAAGAATCTGAACAGCACTTGTTGCATTCGCACCAACCGTCGCAAGTCCGGCACCCGCAACACCCATGTGAAATACAACGACAAATAGAAGATTCAAGATCACATTTACAACACCAGACACGATCAAAGCATACATCGGACGACGTGTATCTCCGATACTGCGAAGAATGGAAGCACCGAAATCATATAACATAAAAAATGGCATTCCAAGAAAATAAATCCGCAGATATAACGTTGCAAGATGAATGATATCCTTCGGTGCACCCATCAGCAAAAGGATCGGATGAGCCACAAACTGTCCAAGAATCAGTAAAAACACACCACTAAGCAGTGCAAGAGACACAGCGGTATGTACCACACGAGGAATCCGCTTCGTATCATTCTGTCCTATATAATTGGCGATCACAACATTAGAACCAAGAGAAATTCCAGAAAACAATGTAACCATCAAAGCGATCACAGAACTATTACTACCAACCGCCGCTAAAGCCTCGCTGCTCGCAAACCGTCCGACAACGGCAGTACCGACCGAATTAAAAAGCTGCTGTAAGATACTACAGGCAGCAAGCGGCATAGCAAACATTAACATCTTATCGAATAAACTTCCATGAAGCATATCCATCTTCACGGACTGTTTCGAAGAATTCTTCATATACAATACCCTCTTTCAAAAAACTATACAGATTCTAATACTTTTTGGGAAGATTATCAAGATGATTCCAGGAAAAACAACGAAGAAAGATGTATCAAATTCGAAACATTTCTTGTATAAAAAAAGCAGAATGATATACTAGGATGAGATATCAAGAAAACATACAAAAGAAAGAAGGAAAACACCATGCAAATCAGTATTCTGCTGTTAAAACAGATCGTACAACTATTCCTGATGATCCTCATGGGTTACATTATGGTAAAGATCAAATTTTTAAAAGAAGAAGACAGCAAAGTGATCTCAAAGATCATACTCTATCTGATCGTACCATCTGTGATCATCACTGCATTTCAGGTAGACTATACCCCAAGCATTATGAAAGGACTGGCAGTTGCATGTATCGCATCTGTGATCCTGCAGTTTTTATTACTGTTTGTCACATGGATCATGGGAAAAATGTTTCATTTGAACATGGTGGAATACACATCTGCCTACTATTCCAACTCAGGAAACCTGATCGTACCATTAGTCACCTATATCTTAGGAAAAGAATGGGTCATCTACGGCTGCGTCTTCATGAGTGTTCAATTATTCTTCATCTGGACCCACTGCAAATGTAAGATCAGTGGAGAAACAGAGATCAGTTTAAAGAAGATCCTGTTAAATATAAACATGATCTCTGTATTCGCAGGAGTATTCTTATTCTTCACGAAGATCAGATTTCCAGAGATCATAGGAAATACCCTGTCATCCGTTGGAAGTATGATCGGACCGTTAAGTATGATCGTCACAGGAATGTTGATCGCAGGCGTCGATCTAAAGAAAGTATTTACAAACAAAAGAATCTACCTGGTCACATTCATCCGATTAGTGATCGAACCGATCATAGCACTGGCAGTCATTATTCTGTTAGGAATGAAAAACTGGCACCCACAGGCAGAAAACATCATTCTGATCACATACATGGCAGCGATCACACCATGCGCCTCAACGATCACACAGATGTGTCAAGTGTACGGAAACGATTCGAAATATGCAAGCGCGATCAATGTAATGACGACATTGCTGGCGGTGGTTACGATGCCGGTGTTTGTTTATTTTTATATGAATCTGTAATGTAAAATAATTGCAAGTAAAATATTAACAAAAATGATAATGATAGTATAATAAGAGATAATAAAAAAGAGAACTTACATACAAGAGGGTAAGTTCTCTTTTTGATTGTACATTCTTCAAAAATTTATAATGGAGTAAGATTTTACTGTCTATAATACTCCAAGAAATCACGAAGCTTCACAGAAGCATCTTCAAGCACTTCCACACGAGGCAGATAAACTACTCTGAAATGATCCGGATCTTTCCAGTTAAATCCGCTTCCATGCACGATTAGAATCTTCTTCTCACGAAGCAGATCCAGAGCAAACTGCTCATCATTTGTAATGTTAAACTTCTTCGTATCAATCTTCGGGAAGATATAAAAAGCAGCTTTTGGTTTCACTGCACTGATACCAGGGATATCACACAACGCATTATAAATAAACTCTCTCTGTTCATAAATACGTCCACCAGGAATGATGTAATCATTGACACTCTGATGGCCGCCAAGTGCTGTCTGGACAACTGCCTGTGCAGGAACATTCGAACAAAGTCGCATATTTGATAACATATTTAATCCTTCGATATAATCTTTCGCGATCGCCTTATTACCACTTAAGATCATCCATCCGATACGGAAACCAGCAATCATATGAGACTTGGATAAACCAGAGAATGTCACACAGAACAGATCTGGAGCCAGAGAAGCAATAGATACATGTTCTTCTCCATCCATCACCAGACGGTCATAAATCTCATCAGAGAAGATCATCAACTGATGTTCTCTCGCGATATCAACGATCTGCTGTAAAACTTCTCTTGGATAAAGAGCCCCTGTTGGATTGTTAGGGTTGATCAGAACGATCGCTTTTGTACGGGAATTTACCTTTCGCTTGATATCTTCCATATCAGGATACCACTCAGACTGTTCATCACAGATATAATGAACTGCTTTCCCGCCAGCAAGCGTTGCGCAAGCCGTCCATAAAGGATAATCCGGAGAAGGGATCAAGATCTCATCCCCATCATCTAATAAAGCAGACATTGACAGATTGATCAGCTCACTGACACCATTTCCAGTATAAATGTCATCGATATCAACATTTGGGATCTTCTTAAGCTGCGCATACTGCATGATCGCCTTTCTTGCAGCAAATAATCCCTGAGAAGCAGAATATCCCTGGCAGTCAGCTAACTGATGTCTCATATCATAGATGACTTCATCCGGGGTTCTGAAACCAAATGGAGCAGGATTCCCGATATTTAATTTCAGGATATGAGTTCCGTTACGTTCCATGCGGTTCGCTTCATCTACGACAGGGCCGCGTACATCGTAAAGCACATTATCTAATTTGGTAGATTTGCTAAATGTTCTCCTTGGAGAAGTTTCCAGATTCACAGCATTCCCTCCATTTCCAGAAAGCCAGTCAGCATCAACATCAAGAGTTTCAGATAAGAAATGAAGAATCTCCGCACGAGGAACCGTCTTGCCACTGACATACTGGCTGATATGACTTTTCCCGACCTTTACTCCGGCAGTCTCTGCTGCATGAATAAGATCAACCTGTTTCATATGTTTTTGTTCCATTGCAGACTTTAAGCGATCTGCAAAGGTAAATGTCTGATTCATAACACCCTCCGATAAAAGTTCAAAATAAAATTCAAAGTTCAAATGATTTTGTTTAATATAGCACAAAAACAAGAAAAGTTCAATGAAAAGTTCAAAATAAAAGCTAAAAGTTCAAAGAAACAATGTGCAAAATAAGATGAGAGTGTCAAAAGTAAATTTTGCCACTCTCTGATGTACCCGGATTGTTCCATTGCTACGCAATTCCACAATCCTCGAACACCTCGAACTTCCATAAAATGGCGTGTTCACACCATTTTATTCCGTTCTCGTTGTTCGGCGTGTCAATAAGTATAAATTGCTTATTTGTGCAAGCACAAACGCAATTTATACTTTTGACACTTACATCAAAATAAGAAAAAAATTAAAGTTCGACAAAAAGTACAAAGATTCGTATTGAAATTTAGAAAATATATGCTATACTTTGGAAAGTATAGATAATTAACACAAAGTGTAAAAATAAATGGGGATGAAATAGAATATGGAAGCAACAAGATTACAGATGCAGAACTTCCTAATCTTTTTATTAGATCTGGTGGGAGTTACTGTTGGTTATTTTGCAGCAGTATGGCTGCGGTTTGGAAATATTGAAACAGGGTATACCGTGATGGGGAACGATACGTATTATCGTTGGCTCATTGCGATCGTAGTACTTATGATGATCTACTTTCTGTTTCGTCCGAATCGTGGTTTTTTTAAGCGCAAATTTATAGAAGAAATGAGAATGAATCTACAGACGGTCGTCTTGATGGCAGCAGGAATGGCGATGGTCGCATTCCTGATTCAGGATGCAGAAGATTACTCCAGATTTATTTATATCTTTACTTCTGGATTTGGTTTTGTATGGATGCAGATCACACATCGAGTTTATCGGAAGTATTGGCTATCAAGAAGAAAGGATCATTCTTATGCAAGAAAGATGATGATCATCACAACGAGTGATCATGCAGAAGAAGTGATTGGAAATATCATGGAAGAGAAGAACTGGGACCTGTGGATCACAAGTGTTGCAGTTGTGGACAAAGACATGACAGGATGGCTCATCAACGAGATTCCGGTTGTAGCACATTCGTATCGAAGTATTTTTGAATATGCGATGCGGTCGGTTGTGGATGAAGTATTCTTATATATACCGATGGATGACGAATTTCCAATCGCGATGACGGTACAGAACCTTGAGGACATGGGAATTAAGACGAATCTTAACATTTCTCAGTTCCAGATCAATGAGAATCTGGAACGATCACTGGAGAAGGTTGGACCTTATGAGAGTGTAAGTTTCTCTGGTCATAATGTATCCTTTGTCATGCTGATGATGAAAAGAGCAATGGACATTGCAGGGGGATTGGTTGGAATGTTGATCACAGCGATCGCAGTGATCATTGTCGGACCGCTGGTGAAGTTAGAATCACCAGGGCCGCTATTCTTCTCACAGAAGAGAGTTGGGAAGAATGGAAGAATCTTCAAAATCTATAAGATCCGTTCAATGTATCAGGATGCGGAAGAGCGCAAGAAAGAGCTTATGGCACAGAATGAGATGGACGGCTTGATGTTTAAGATGAAAGATGATCCGAGAATTACCAAGGTTGGAAAGTTTATCAGGAAGACAAGTATTGATGAACTTCCACAGTTTTGGAATGTACTGAAGGGGGATATGAGTCTGGTAGGGACGAGACCACCTACAGTAGATGAGTTTGAACAGTATAGTGCTTATCATAAGAAGAGACTTTGCCAGAAGCCTGGGTTGACCGGAGTTTGGCAGGTGAGTGGAAGAAGCACGATCACGGACTTTGAGGAGATTGTTCAGATGGATGTTGATTATATCGATCATTGGTCTATCTGGAGGGATATTGGGATATTGTTTAAGACAGTGTGGCTTGTTGTTTGTGGGGATGATGGGGCACAGTAGGTAGAGTTGAGAGTATGGAGTTGTGGATTAGTTGATTGTTGATTAAATGAAGGGGACTATCAAATTGAAAAAAAGAGGTAACAAGAATTTAAGAATTGCGATGATCGGTCATAAGGTTGTTCCATCTAGAAGAGGTGGAATTGAACGTGTATTGACGATTATGTGTCCATTAATGATAAAAAAAGGCCACCAAGTAACATGCTTTAACCGATCTGGCGATAAAGTGGAAAATGAATATGTAAAAACTGTAAAAAGGAAAAAGTATAGGGGAGTTCAGTTAAAGAAAGTAATAACGATCAATAAAAGAGGATTAGCAGCGATGACATCCTCTTTTTCTGCTGCAATTTGTGCAGCATTTGGAAAATATGATGTTGTACATTTTCATGCAGAAGGACCAAGTGCATTTCTATGGATTCCGAAACTGTTTGGAAAGCGCTGTATCGTAACGATTCATGGAATTGACTGGGCGAGAGATAAATGGAAACACGGATTTGGTTCCAGATATATTAAGTTTGGGGAATATATTGCAGCAAAGTATGCAGATGAAGTGATTGTATTAAGTGAAAAAGTACAGAAGTATTTTAAGAAGTTTTATGACAGGGATACTGTTTTGATTCCGAATGGGGTTATGACACATGAGAATCGAAAAGCAAATTTGATCACTCAGAAGTTTGGACTTCATAAGGATGAGTATATTTGTGCGTTATCACGACTGACAGAAGAAAAGGGAATACATTTCTTGATTGAGGCTTATAAGGAACTCAAAACAGATAAGAAACTGGTGATCGCTGGGGCTACGAGTGATACGGATGGGTACGTGAAGATGCTGAAAGAGATGGCTGGAGATGATCCGAATATTATCTTTACTGGATTTGTTTCAGGGAAGTTGCTGGAAGAGATTTATAGTAATGCTTATGTTTATGTGCTGCCTTCTAAGTTGGAGGGAATGCCACTTAGTCTGCTTGAGGCTATGAGTTATGGGAACTGTGTGATCGGGTCTGATATTGCTGAGATTGCTGATGTGGTTGAGGATAAGGCGATATTGTTTAAGAAGGCTAATGTGGAAGACCTTAAAGAAAAGCTACAGATGGTTTGTGATGATGTGGAGCTTGTGGAGAAGTATAAGAGTGAAGCATCTGGGTATATTTGTGGTAGGTATAATTGGGAAGATGTTGTGGAGAGAACATTGGATGTTTATAGAGGAAAGAAGAGTTGTAAGGAATTTGTAGAGAAGAATAGTGTGGCTTCTGTTTGAGGCTAATAGGAATAAAAGTAATGAGTATTAAATGTAGGATAAAACAAGTAGTTGGATGGATAGCAACAAAAAAATATCGTATTAGACACAGAGAAAAGAATTTGTATATAGGAAAAGCATGTAAAATAGTTAATGCAGAAAATATTTATTTTAAAGACAAGGTAGAAATAGCACCATATTGTTTAATAGCTAGTTTTCCTGCAAGAAAAAATGAGGGGAATATTATATTCAATGAATCTGTTGAAATAGGAATGTTTTCAAGGATTGCTTGTGTCAAATCAGTGATTTTGGGGAAAAAAGTGTTTACTGGACCGGGAGTATTTATATCAGATTTTAATCATGAGTACCGGGAAATAGATATACCCATTAACGATCAAGGTGTGATGATTAAGAAAAATGGGTGTGTGGGGGGGGGTATCTATTGGAGATGAAACATGGATTGGAACAGGAGTGGTGATTGCAGGCACTGTTACAATAGGAAAACATTGTGTGATTGGTGCAAATAGTGTAGTAACTAAGGACATTCCTGATTATTGTGTTGCAGCAGGAAATCCATGCAAAATAATTAAAAGATATTCTTTTGAGACAAAACAATGGGAAAAATGGAAATAGAAATTAATTAAGGAAATGAGAATATGATAAGAATATTACAATGTGTAAATGATATGCATCGAGCAGGTTTGGAAACGATGCTTATGAACTATTATCGAAATATTGATCGAACAAGAATACAGTTCGATTTCTTGACACACAGACCAGATAAGAGTGATTATGATGACGAGATTTTGAGCCTTGGTGGAAAAGTTTATTATGCGCCAAGATTATATCCTCAGAATTATCCAGCATATTTCAAATATATGAAAAAGTTTTTTGCAGAACATCCCGAATATCAGATAGTTCATTCCCATATTGATTCTATGAGTTACTTGCCGCTATTAGCTGCAAAAAAGGCTGGAGTTCCAGTTAGAATTGCGCATAGTCATAATACATCTATCGATAAAGACTTTAAATATATTTTAAAGCAATATTTCAGAAAAAGGATCACAAAAGCAGCTAATTATTATTGCGCATGTGGTCAAGAAGCAGGAGAATTCTTATTTCCAGGAAAAGAATTTACATTCGTCCCCAATGCAATAGAAGTAGATAAGTTCATATATAATAAGGAAATAAGAGATAAAAAACGAAAAGATTTTGGATTGACAAATGAATTTGTTGTTGGACATGTTGGAAGATTGAGTTACCAGAAAAACCATGAATTATTGATTAGAATTTTTAATGAGCTTCATAAGAAGGATGCTAATACTGTGTTATTATTGATTGGTGTTGGAGAGAAAGAAGATGAAATTAGAAAACAGGTTCATGAATTGAATTTGGATGAATGTGTAAGATTCTTAGGTAACAGAGATGATGTAAATGAGCTGTATCAGGCAATGGATGTGTTTGTGATGCCTTCATTATTTGAGGGAATTCCAGTGGTTGGAGTTGAGGCTCAGTTTGCGGGATTGCCTTGTGTGTTTTCCGATAAGGTTCCGGTAGAGGTGAAGTTTACTGAAAATAGTGAATTTGTGTCATTAGAAGAAACTGCAACAAAATGGGCTGATATATTATTGAACAAGAAGCAAAAAACTGACAGAATAAATGATATAGAGTTTGTTAATAAAAGTATGTACAATATTAACAATGCATATAAAATTTTGGAGCAGTATTATTTAGAAAAAATAGGAGTTTACTGTAATGAATAATGTATTATTAATTGACAGTGATTATGAAGAAGCAAAAGATTTTGTTAAAGGGTTAGAAGAAGAAACAAAAGAAAAGTGGGATGTTGAATTACACGAGAATAATAAAGTATATGGTGTAAAGAGATACATTAAATTTTTTACAGTGGCATGGAAAGTATTTTCTAAGAGAAAAGAATATAAAAATAAGACAATACTTTGTTGGCAACAGTTTTATGGTATAGCATTATCATTTTTCTGTAGAT
>ERZ780195.1562-NODE-1562-length-18129-cov-25.074250_pt1 | contig 18129 bp, 19 predicted proteins | sample MGYA00511017_ERZ780195 | MGnify/ENA primary metagenome ERZ780195 (study PRJEB29588, sample SAMEA2159974) | human gut metagenome | biome: human gut; feature: human-associated habitat; material: faeces | place: Denmark | collected 2008/2010 ...
CGCTGGCGGTGGCGCAGGGCGGAACGGGTGCGAATACTGCCAGCGGTGCGTGCAGCGCCATCGGCGCGGTGAAAAAGAGCGGAGACACCATGTCGGGCAATCTCAACATATCAACCTCGCTGTACCCGTCGCTGTATCTGCTACCCACCTACAACAGCACCACCAACCGGACGGTTTTCGAAGGAAGCTACATCGGCGCGTCCTCCTTTTCCTCGTGGGAGGACGGCACGGGCAAGAATCGCCGGATGCTGGAGATACGCAACGCAGCCTATCAGGCCAGCCTGGATTACGCGGTGATGCTGCGAACGTGTGTCAACGGCGCATGGGGCGCGTATCGCGTATTTCATGCGGGAATGCCTACGCCGGTTCCGATTGCCAACGGCGGCACGGGTGCAAGCAGCGCCAAAGCCGCCTTGAGCAATCTCGGCATTTTCTATGCCGCGTCGCTTCCCAGCAGCGGAACGGATGGGCAGATCTGCCTTGTGCCCGTCTGATGAGGTGAACCCATGAGTACATTTTCTGCAACCGCGAACAGCGGCTCGACCATTGGCTACGCGCAGTATGGCTCTTCGTCGTGGAGCATGGGTTCCAGCAATGGGGCGTGTCAGGGCGCCTATCAGGGAACCACGGCGGCAAAATCCCGCGTGGGCGTAATGGTGTTTAACGGCGCGGGCGCAGCGCTGAAGGGCAAGCTCATTCAGCAGATTTCGCTGAGTATTACCTGTTCCGGTGCAGGTTCCGGCTCGTCCAGCAAGGTGCTGACCTTCCGCAAGGCGAACTACCAGAGCCTGAATACCAGCGTTCGTGGTTCGGCACAGGTGGGCGATATGCTGGGCACGCTGACCGGCAAGTTCTACAGCAATACCGTGACGCACACCCTGAACGCATCGACTAACGCAGCATTGTTTTCGGCGATGAAGGCGTACTTCGAGGCGGGAAATTCCGCTCTGGTGCTGTACAACGGCGAAACCTCGTCCAGCAGCGGCTATTCCAGCAACTATGCCCGCGTCACGAGCTGCACGATTACAGTGACTTACATCGACGCGGTGGTCTGGTATTGCGACGGCGGAACTTGGAAGCGCTGCACCGTCTGGTATCGCTCAGGCGGCGCATGGAAACAGGTGACACCCTATTACAACTCAGGCGGCACATGGGTGCGCGTCTGAACGTGGAAAAAGGCGGCTCGACACGGGCTGCTTTTTTAATACAATGATTGGAGGAAAAGAACATGAAGGATTTTTCGATGGAACTGATCTGGGCGAAGATTCAGATGGCGGCGGCAATGATCGGCGGGTGGCTGGGATACTTTCTCGGTGGACTGGACGGCCTGATGATCGCGCTGATCATTTTCATGGTGCTGGATTACATTACCGGTCTCATGTGCGCGGTGATCGACAAGAAGCTGTCCAGCGCCGTTGGGTTTCGAGGCGTCTGCAAAAAGGTACTGATCCTGATGCTGGTGGGCGTGGCAAATGTGGTAGACGTGCATGTAGTGGGCACAGGCTCGGCGCTTCGCGGCGCGGTGATTGCGTTCTACCTCTCCAACGAGGGCCTGTCGCTGCTGGAAAACGCGGCGCACATCGGTCTGCCCATTCCCGACAGGATGAAGGATGTTCTCGCGCAGCTTCACGGTCGCGAGGATAAGAGTAACGATGAAAAGAACGACGATGCAAAGGAGGAAAACTGAGATGGCTGTAAAGGTAGGTTCCGCGAGGATCGATGAAAACGGCAGGGCGCACGGCGGCAAGGCCGGCAACCAGACGGGAAAAGAACTGTCCGTACAGAACTGGTATTGCCACTCCAAGGGCTGGCGAGTGCTGCGCTGCACGGATTCGGCGAAGGCCGAGAAGATCGCGGCGGCGATGGAGGCAGCGTGCCGAAACCGCAACATCGGCTACGACCAGTACGAGCGCCTGACGCTGTACAATCTGGCGAAGGCAGTGGGCTTCGACCCGGCAAGGGTCGCAAAGCCCTGCGAGACGGACTGTTCCGCGCTGGTGCGGGTCTGCCTGGCGTTCGCCGGCATTGCGACGGAGAATTTTCGCACGCCGACGCAGGCGAAGGTCATGCTGGCCACCGGGCAGTTTGTGGAGCTGACGGGCAAGAAGTACACGGATTCCTCCGAATATCTCCGCCGCGGCGACGTGCTGGTCACGCGCATGCAGGGGCATACCGTCGTGGTGCTGAGCAACGGCAGCAAGGCGGGCTCGCTGAAAGTTGAGCATCAGCTGGGCGACCGCCTGCTCAAAAAGGGCATGTCAGGCAGCGACGTCCGCGAACTTCAGCAGAACCTGCTGAAGCTGGGTCACGCGCTTCCGAAATACGGCGCGGATGGCGACTATGGCGCGGAAACGGTGGATGCGGTGAAGACTTTTCAGAAGAAGGGGGGGCTTGAGACGGATGGAATTTACGGTTCCAATACGCACAAGTCGCTCACAGCGGCGCTGGAGGCCTTGAAGGAGCCGAAACCGGTGCTGACCACGGTAGTCATCCTTTCCACCGAGGACGGCAGCGTAAACGTGCGCGCTGGAAACGGGACGCAGTACGCGATTCTCCGCAGTGCGAAAGCAGGCGACACGTTTAACTACGTCGCTACCGCCGCCAACGGCTGGAACGCCGTGGAGATCGACAATCAGGTCGGCTGGGTTTCCGGCAGGTATTCGAAAATCATCTGAAAAACGCATAACGACCACAGCGGCCATCCCGATATTGGGGTGGCCGCTCTTTTCGTATGGAGAGAAAATGACGGAAGAACAGAAAAGCGAAATTATGCTCCTGCGCCGGCAGGGGGTCGGGTATAAACGCATTGCGGCAATCATGGAAATCTCTGTGGAAACCGTGAAATCGTACTGCCGGAGAAATCCTGAAGAAGATGCAACACAATCCATTATACCAGTCGGCCGCGAAGTGATATCACTTTCACCCTGCAAGCATTGCGGAAGCTCTCTTCAGCAAACACCCGGAAAGCGCAGGCGGGAGTTCTGCGGAAGTGCGTGTCGCGCGACGTACTGGCGCACCCATCCAAAGGCGCTTCAGTTTCAGCGCTGCGCCGGGTGCGGAACGCTTCTGCCAATGGGGAGCGTCAGCCGGAAGTATTGCAGCCATGCGTGTTATATCCGGCGTCGCTTCCGGAGGAAAAATCATGCGTAAGGAACAGGCTCTGCTGACCCGCGAGCAGTTTGAACGCGAACTGAACTACGACGCGGCGCTTTCCATCGCACGCCGGATGCTCGCCGCCGGGCTGATCTCCCGCGCGGAATTTGTCCGAATCGATGCAATTCTGCGGGAGAAATTCTCGTCCGTCTGGGGCGGATTGTATCATTCTGTTGCTTGATTGTCTGCCCGATCAGAGGGAATATGGTGGCGAAAGGGGGCACGAACCCATGGAAAAGGTCATCCGACATGTAAAAATGGAACCCAGACGCGTCAAACTGCAGCGCGTCGCTGCCTATGCCCGCGTATCGTCCGGCAAGGAGGCCATGCTGCATTCCCTCTCCGAGCAGATCAGCTATTACAGCGACCACATTCAAAGTCACCCCGGCTGGGAGTACGCCGGCGTGTATGCAGACGCGGACTACACCGGGACGAAGGATTCCCGACCGGAATTTCAGCGCCTGCTGGCGGACTGCCGCGCGGGAAAGATCGACCGCGTGCTGACCAAGAGCCTGAGCCGTTTCGCCCGCAATACGGTGACGCTTCTGGAGATTGTTCGGGAGATGAAGGCGCTGGGCGTTGCCATCGTTTTCGAGAAGGAGAATATTCAGAACGGCGAAAATGCTTGATTTTCAAGTGTTTTCGCCGTTTCTTTATGCCCATTTGTCGCTTATTTGTCGTTTAAATCTACAAGCCGACACTGAAAGATAACGGAAGTTCCGGCATAATACCATATTGAGAAAACGGCGGGGTTGTGGTATAATATAAAATGATTTATTGTGCCCTGCACAATCTATTGAAAGGGGTATTTCGATGAAACTTCAAACTTATGATGAAACCCTTGAAGAAAAAATGTCAGAGTTTGACATATGGGTTACGCCCTCGCTTGGCGATATTCGTGATATGCCGCAATTCAAAGTAAACTTAGACAGCATGAAAAGCGGATTTGATTTTATGGCACAAGTAACCGGGAATTTTGAATCAGTTTCAAGTTGTTCTTCGTCTGCGCTTGCTCGAAATACTGTTCGGCTTATAGCAGGCGAATCCGACGAAACAAAACAGATAATTCTTAACTGCCTTTGCGGGGTACTGCTTCTTGTGACAGGCAAAACGGATAACAATTTGAAATGCCAGTTCCCTTTATTGCTGCGCAATACCTACGGAATGACAAAATACCCGCAAAAGAATAGCGCCGGGTGTTGGGTATATAAACAGATACCGCGTACGTTGCAGTTTGACGCGGTATCTAAAATCGTTATTCAAGCAGATGGCAAAGCAGACTTTCAAGAAAAGTTCCTTGAAAGCTATTTTCATCTCATTATTTCGGATGAAACCTATGCAAAACAGTTATGGAGTTTGGGGACAGCGTACTATTCACAAAAGCAAATAGGTAATGCAGAAGCATTGCTTAGTCCTATTGTGATTTTTCAGTCTCGCGGTTCTATAACGGCGACACAAGGACATATACCTGAAACAATTCTTCGTTCATATATGGCGGAATGGGGGCTTGAAGCGGGGACGGACTATAACACGCAAGATGTTGAAATCGGTCAACTGCTTGGCGATATTGAAGCGAACCCACAAATTAAAAAAAGAAAATATGATTTCATAATACCCTATCAATCAAGAGAAAACGGCGCAAAAGTGTTCGTGCAGAGTCAATTTTATGCCGGTGATTCTGGAAGTGTTTCGCACAAGGTTGTTGACCAAACCGACAGCAGCCGTGAAGTAACTTTTAAAAAGTACCCACTAGCCGTATTTGTTGAGTATCTTGATGGGGCAGGCTATTTTTCGTCTTTGAATGGCGATTTGAGAAAAATGCTTGCGAAACCTTCAACAAAGAATTTCATTCAAATTACTACGGCTCCATTAAAATTGCGTCGTGAATTGCAGGGAATCAATTTTCTTACTACACTGGAAATCGAACATGCAATTCTGATGACAGGCGGGAAAAAAGTTGATGTAATAGAAAAATTACATAGCGACGGGTACTCTGTTGATGAAATAGACACAGCGTTGAAAGCGGCGATTAGAAACGCGATGCTTTCGGATAATGAGTTTTTGACTATTTCAAATGATAGAGAAAGCATTGTCAGGAAGTATTGCATTCTTGACACAATAGCAAACTATGGCCAGCCTATTCCGGCGGATAGCACAGCAGGTTATTTGACGGTTCCCGGATATTCAACGTATTGGGGAATGCTTCAAGCGGACGTAATAAAACGCGCTCTAGAAATTGCCCCTATGTTGAATTCGCTTTGGCGTTCTCATTTAGAACCGTTTGATGATATTCAATGGTTACTGGAGAAAGGATTTGTTAAAACGAAATGAGCGTAAAAGATATTATCCTTGAATCAATAGACAAGCAAGGGGTTGCAATATTACCGCCTATGGATGTTTTTGATTCAATCAACCTTTTGAAAGCAGAGCAAATACATGTTGCCTGCACAATGCTTGATCCTTGGTATAACAAGGGAAAAGGCGATGTATTACCTACCAATGAATATGACGCTTTTATAAAGCAGTTGTTGGATAATTCCGGCGAAATATCAGACTTGTTATATCTTTGGGGGTTCCCGGAGGTCATTGGGCCATATGTAAGATATGCCCCTAAAGATTTTTACATGGTATCATGGTTGACATGGTACTATAAAAATTGCCCTTCCGTTATTCGCGGGTGGCGTTCAAGTCAGAACGCTTGCATTCAATTTATGCGTCATGGTTATTCGTTGCATCCTGAACATTTTTTGAATGAAACGCAAAAGGAAAAATTTGAATTAGGGAAAATGCGCTTTGTTCCAGGGCCTCCCAGTGTTATTGAATCCCCCTTAATTATTGGTTTTGTTGGGAAAAAGGAACAAACAGGGCATCCGTCGCAAAAACCCGAAGCTGTATTTGATAAACTATTGCTTATGGCAATGGCTGATAATCAGATAGTATTTGACCCTATGGCGGGTTCAGGAACAACGGGTGCATCTGCTACGAAAAACGGTTTTCGGGCAATCCTTTGTGATAAGAATGAAGAATATATTTCTCTTATGGAAAACCGACTTAATGTGAAACGGATTTCCCTATAACAGAAAGGCGGTGTCATATGTTGAAACCTTTTCACGTGATCGCAACGCCGGACGAAAACGGCTATACTGTCACGATTTCCGAAAACCCGAACGTGTCCGCCCGCTGTGTTGACGCTGCCGATATTATACCGACAGCGACGGCAGCAAAAGAACAGGACGAACAGAACAGGCCGGAAAGAACCGCTGTTTGCCCGAAATGCAGAAAGACATATACAGGTTATCCGGCAACGTCACAGCAGACAACAAAACAGAGATTTGCCCGGATTGCGGGACACGTCAGGCATTTGCCACCGCTTGGTTCAGTCAGGAAATGCAGGATAAAGTCATTGAAGAAATACACAGGGTGACTTTAGCACAGAATTGAGCAAAAGTAACGGCGGGGGGGTGATAGCCCCTGCCGCTTCACTTTCTCTTGCAGTACAGCGTAATATCCTGCTTGTACCCTTCAAAGGTATCAATCCGTGTAACATCATACTTCACGCCGCCATACTCCACATAGCAGGCCGTTGTCAGGTCAGCGCGGTAATTGATGGTAAACAGCACTTCCTCGTCATACCGGTACGCCGCCGCCGCGAATATTTCCTTGCCGGACAGTTGGCGGAAATACGCCCACACATTCAGGACAAGGGGTTCTGTTACCTTTGTTGTGTAGCCGTTGCCGTTGGGGACGTAACGTTCGATATAGATATTGATTTTCTTGTCTTTCAGCTTCATAGCGGTTCCTCCCTATATCGCCGTCGTGTACTCCGTGTAATGCTCATACAGCCCCACATAGCAGTCAAGCAGCGCCGCCGTGCCGTCTATGCGCTGTTTGGGCGATTGGTTCTTGATGGGTACAATATTGCCGTTCCTGTCCGTCTGTACGCCCGTGTTGGTCAAACACCATTTCAGCACGGGATTATTGTTGTAAATCACTTTGTGCGCCTGCAAGTCCGCTCCTAACATCTGCATAGGCAGGGACAAGGTTTTTGCGCCCTGTATGCAGCGAACCATATTGAATCCCTGCATCTGCATTTCCTCCACAAAGTAGCGGGCGGAATAGCTGTCATAGTACACCCACGCCGGGAACAGGTCGTATTGCTTCACGGTTTCCACAAACCACGCCGTAACGTCTGAATAGTTGATACTGTTCCCTGCGCACAGCCGCAACAGACCACGGTCAAACCATTTGTCATAGGGTATTTTATCCTGCTGCACGCACTCTTGCAGTCGGTCGGCGGGTAGCCAGTACATTTGAACGATATACTTTCTATCGTCCCCGCGCTTCATCAACAGCAGGCTTGCACACGTCAGGTCGGTTGTTATGGACAGGTCAACGCCGCCGATACAATACGCGCCCCGGAACTGTTCAAGGTTAAAGGTCTGTTCGTTGTTTATATCGTCAAAGGACAGCCACGCCGTTTTTACCGTTTCCCGGACGTTGAATTCCTTGCACAGCACGCCGGACAGTTCGTTCCGATTCTGCTTTGCCCGCTCCACTTTGGCGGTCAGATCGTCCAGCTTCTTTATAGCCCCTAACGCCGGGTTTGCCTTTATCCACGCCGCCGGGTCTGTCCATTCGCTGCGGTCGTCCAGTTCGTACAGGATGGGCAGGAAATGCGGGTCAGTTATAGCCCCGTCTGCCACGCCCGCCGCGTATGAATACATATCGTCAAAGATACATTCGCGGACGGTTCCGGCGGTCGTTATCATTATCATAAGGGGCTGCCGCCGTGCGGATTGACTCTGCCGCATGACTTCATAAAGGTTCCTGTCTTTCACGCCGTGCAGTTCGTCCATGATAACGAATGACGCGTTTAACCCGTCCAGCGTGTCGGAATTGCGGGCAAGGGGCTGAAACTTTGCCATAGCGGGGGTATAGTATAAATCATTCTTGCGCTTGCGGAAATGCCTTGCCAGCGCCGGGGACTGTTTAATCATGTTGTGGGCTTCATCGAACAGTAAACGCGCCTGCGCGTATTTGGTCGCCGTGCTGTATACCTCTGCGCCGCCCTCGCCGTCGCTTGTCAGCATATACAGCGCCAGCCCCGCCAGAAGGGTTGACTTGCCGTTCTTGCGCCCCACAAGGAAAAAGCTTTCCCGGTATTGGCGGCATCCAGTAGAACGCTCTACAAAGCCATACAGGGCTTGAATATAGGCTTTCTGAAACAGTTCAAGGGAAATGCTCTGTCCTGCCCACTCGCCTTTAGAATGCTTGCAGAATCGCTCTATAAAGGCAATGGGGCGGCTTGCCCGGGCTTCATCAAAGATGTATTGCCCGGACGTGTCAGCGGTCGCCGCCGCAAGGCGGGCGTATACCCGTTTCACCCGCCTTGAAGCGACGATTTCCCCGGACTGTATCAGGCTGTTATAGGCCGTGATATAGTTCATACTCTGTCACGCTCCATTGAACGCCGCCAGTTCGTCCACTTCTGCGCCCGTCTGCTTTTCCAGTTCCGCGCACAGCTTCAGATACTGTTTCTGCATGGGCAGATATACCCGGAACAGGCGGGCGTATTCGTCGGAATCATTCGCCTTGCGCGCATCCGTGATTTCACCCTGCAAATAGGCCAGTTCATCATACAGAAAATTGATTTCCTGCTGCAGTTCGTTTTCATAGACTTCATTCATAATCGCTTGTTCCTTTCTGAACGATATTGCCGTTCACGTCGAAGGTCAGTCCTGCTGCCGTTGCGCCGCCGCGTCCGAAATGCTCCGTGTTATGGCAGTCAAGGCAAAGGGCTTCAAGGTTATCGAGGTTCAGGGATACATCCGGGTTCAGCAGGTTTTCAGCAGTCAGATACCGTCTGTGATGGGCAATTTCAGCAGACTTGCCGCAACGTTCGCAAATATAGTTCCGGGATAGCAGAAACGCCCTTGAAAGCCGTTTCCATGCCGTGCTGTGATAGAATTCAGATTGCGTCATGCCTTTGCCCTTTCCGCGCTCAACGCTTTCAGCAGGCAGTCAATCACCCGCTGCAGCTTGTTCGTATCCGCGTTTTCGCCGTAATACCATAGCTGCAGCAGAAACCGCCCTGCCGCCGTCGCAATGGGTGAATAGTCGCCGTTATCGGCGCTGTAGCCCGTTGTGGCTTTAAGGAACGGCGGGATTGCGTCAATCAGGGGTTCAATGATTGCGTCGTTGTCGCTGCCGTCAATGCGCAAAATCTCGCGTGCTTCTTGGGTAGTGAACATTCGCTTTCACCTGCCTTTCTGGGGAGGGGTCAGGGCGGGATTAACCCGCCTTGACTTCCACCTTGACAAACGCGCCGGGGACAATGGGCTTGCCGTCCGCGATACACAGCACCCTAAAGTCAATCAGGCCGCTTGTAAAGCCGCTTTCGCGGGACACTTCCACGGCGACACCCTGAGGGATATTCACGCCGTAATAGCGGAAATTACCGAACAGAATCGTTCCGGCGGGGATATTGTCGTCCAGCACGACTTCAAAACCGAACAGGCGGCGAACGCCGCCGTGCTCCAGGTCGGTGAAGAAATAGCGTTCGTTCCCGTCTTTCAGGGAGTACACGCTGCTGAACAGGGTTGCCGTGCTCATGGCGAATTTTGCCCCGGCGGCATATCCGGCGGGCAGCAGGGCGATTGCCGCAAGCAGGTTGTCGGCGGTCAGGGCGGCGGTCTGAATGCGGTTCTTGTTCGTCCACGTCACGCCGGACAAAATGCCCGTGGGCTGTCCGTTACCCGTGCCGGAAACAATCGCCGCGCCGATGGCATCCGCAACGGCGGCTTTCAGTTCGTCGGTGATATACCGCTCAAAGGCGGTAATATCCATGCGACGGACGGACGCGGACAGGGAAAGTACCTTGATAAGCTCCCGCCCGGTGAAGGTCACGGCGGCGGTCGTTACGTCCTTACGCTCCACGGCTGCGCCCTCGGTGTGCCAGCTTGCCGCGTCGCCGGGGGTTCCCACGGGGACGGACAGATTGTTCGGGACGGCGAACAGGCGGACTTCATTGAACAGCCCATTCACACCCCGCGCCTGCTTCACCACTTCATTCAAAGTGGTAGTAGGCACAACGGCGGCGGAACTGGAAAGCGTGTTGAACGCGTCCGCTCGTTTTTCTGCCTGCGCCGCCGTATAGGCGCGGCTTTCCGCGTCGGTCAGTTCCTTTCCCATAAGGGACTTATAGAACGCCGTGCGGTATTCCGGGGTGTTATGGGTGTCAGTCTGGGCGGTCTGATTGGCTTCAAGGGTCGCGGTAATGGGGTTGAACATAGTTTTTTCCTCCTCCTGCGCTTTCCGCGCTGTTACATGGGTCTGGGTGTATGCGGCATAGTTTACGATGCTGATTTCATAAACTTTGCTGATTTGGGTAATTGTTCGGGTCTGGGTCTGTTCGTCATAGTCTGCCGCGCCGATATCAAAGGCAAAGGACATTTGGGACAGGTCGCCCCGCTTGACGGCTTCATATACCGCCCGCGCCTGCTCCGTGTCAGGCAGGCTTGCCCGCATTTCAAGCCCTTTGTCGGTAATGGTCAGGGCAAGGGTTTTCGGGCTTCTCGCAAGCGGAATACCGCTGCCGTCATGATTGGTGATAAGCACAATGCCGTCAAGGTCAACGCCCCGCAATGCGTCCGGGTGTATGATCTCCGTCATAGCGCCAATTTGGGCGGGCTGATTGAATACTACCGCCACGCCTTCTAACGTGCGGTTGTCAGTCGCCCGGACTTCAAGGCTCCGTGTTTCCATTTGGTGATACCTCGCTTTCTTCCAGTTGGTACGCGTCCGCTTTGTCGGCGGAAACATAGTTCAGGGATTGCAAACGCCTGTCCCCGTCTTTGACAGGCGGTAATGCCAGCAGTTTACGGGCTTCATTCACGGTGATAAGCCCTAACGGCGCGGCTTCATGCAGCAGCTTGATTTTCGTCGCCGCGCTGGAAAACTCCATGCGTTCCGCCGTGAACGTAATTTCCGCCCCGGTTTTCAAGCGGAATTCCTGCGCCAGTTGCAGCGCAAACGGCTCCACAATGCTTTCATAAAACGCGCTGAATTCGTTTTCGGTATAGGTTCCGTTCACGATGGACGCGCCCACGCCCAAATAGTCTGTTATTTGCCGGGTGATGGTTTCAAACTGTTCTTTAGGCACGCTGTAGGGCGTGATATTGGCAGGTACAAAGTCGAACCGCTGGTCGGTCGCCGCAATGCCGCCGTTGTTGCCGGGGTTGAAGTAGTCGGAAACGAACTGTTCCTTTTCCGCTTTCACCTGCGCCGGATTGACAAGGGAAGTAAATTTCAGCACGCCCCGGATGGACGTTCCGTTCTTCACGCTTGCGGATATGCCCTGATTGAGCGTGTCCGCCGTGTCCAGCAGGGCGTAAAGCGGCGCGTTGCTGTCCCCGGTCAGGTCATTTGTCAGAAAATGCCGCCGCAGATGGATAATGTCAGTATACGGGAAAGCCATCTGCCGCCCGTCCGGAAACGTGCATTCAAGGTATAACGCGCCGTCGCTGCCGGGTCTGAATTCCACGCTTGAAGGGGTCAGGGGGTAGATTGCCGCGATACCCTCCGCAGAATTCTGCGCAAGGTGGGGTTCTCCGCGCTGCAGCAGCATGAACGCGTTATTATGGGTGAAATAGGCTGCCGCCGTCTTATACAGCAGGTCATAGGCGGACATATAGGCGTTAGGGGCTTGCGTCAGCAGGGTTTCAAGCCCGGTGTCCGCGCTGTGCGCCTGCAGCTTTGCCGTGTGCCGTGCGATTGCGTCAACCGCCGCCCGGAACGCCGCTGAATTGTAGCCCGTGCCGGAAAAGCTGTTGAACGCGCTGTTAATCTCTATGAACGCCTGCGGTTTCTGCTGCCTGCCGAACAGCCTTGCAAGTATGCTCATTGGTGTGTCTCCTTCCTGCCGCTGTCACCCTGTGGCCATGTGGCCACGGGGTAGGTTGGGCGATCGTTTGAGGTGGGCATTTGACCACCTCAAAATTTTCGATTGTGAAAATTCGTTTTTTCTCTTCGGGGGAAAAGTGACCTCCGCCGCCGGTCATTTGGGCGGGCGCTTTTTCTTGCTTGCCGGGGGAGTATGACGATGAATGACGACCATTTACAAACTTCTCTACGTGGGACAGCTTTTTTCAACTTTTGAAAGTTTTGTATTTCATCGTCATTGGTCGTCATATCCCTTACCCCGCAAGGCTTTTACCCGGTCAGCGGCGGGTTGCTCCACGGTGTAGGCTCGTCCACTTCCACGAACTCCGATACCACGCGCAAGCCGTATACAATTGCGCCCGTCATGGTTTTACGTGTGTCATAGCCCGCCATAGCAAGCCCCTGTTTGAAGTCTGCAAGGCTCCGCCTGTAGTCGCCCGTCGCGTCGCAATACACCTTATAGCGCGTGTACAGTTCGCTGGATTTCTGCGTATATCGCGGGTCAATCTCGCAACATTCCGCAAGGAAATTTTCAAGCCAGTCATTGTTAGCCCTGTATTGTGTGATAGCCTGCTTCACGCAATCCGGCATTTCAATGTTGTAGTCGTTGGCAATGAACCGCTGTGCGCCCTGTATAATCCACGTCAGCACAGCGCCGCCGCAATGGTCAAACAGGTAGTCGGCATAATTCTTGATTTCACCCTTCATGCCCCGGAAATTGGCCTTGAAGGGAACGGCAATGATTCTGTCCCACGTCCCTTTATCGTTCGTGCCGATTTTGGGCAAGTGGTTTGTGTACAGTATCACAGTATGCGACGGAACGAACGTGAAAGGGTCTTTGTATTTCTTCTCCGCCAAAATCGGGTCAGTAGAACACAGTTTCTTCACGATGGCGGTATCAAGGCGCATATCTTCTTCAAGTTCTGCGGCGATGATTAACCGCTTGCCGCGCAATTCCGCGTATTCAGGGGACTTGTTTTTCCTGCAATTCGCGGTCAGCGTTTCAGCGGACAGCGCCCCGGAATAATCGCCCAACACGCGCGCCAGCAGGTTAAACAGGGTAGATTTCCCGTTGCCGCCCTCGCCATAGGCGATTATCAGATTTTCGCGCAATACGCGCCCCACGGTGCACATTCCGGCGACTTCCTGCAAATACCGCGCAAGCTGTTTGTCGCCCACGGTCACGCGCTCCATGAATTTAGCGAACAATGCAGCGTTCGCCGTGTCCGGCGCAACGGTCGTTATCTTTGTGCAGAAATCGGCGGGGTCATGGGGCTTTATCATGCACGTTCGCAAGTCCACTATGCCGCCCGGTGTATTCAGCAAATAGCCGTCCCTGTCAAGCTGGGCAACGTCTATTTCCACTTTAGGCCGGGTTTCGGTCAGGCAGGCTTTTACCTTGTCAGATTTGCGCCGTCCCAACACATAGCCCCTGTAGTTTTCCTGTAATGCAAGGCGCTTTTTCGCGTCGTCTATCTCGTCGTCGTCGCCACGTTCAACAGCAGCGTTCAAGGCATCCTGCGCACGGCGGACGCGCCGGCGGGCTTCTTCAAGCTGTTTGTCGGTCAGTTCCTGGGAAAACCCCTGCGCCTTGATTTCACTTTCCTGCCATACCTGCCCGTTGTAGACAATGAACTTTGTTGCCGGGGTATACTTCACGCGTTCGCCGTAGACCTTTGTGAAGATAGTTGCCTGCCCCACGTCGGTGTAGTCCATAGGTTCATAGCTTTCCGCAAAGTCCTGTGCCACATATTCCGCCGGGGGCAGATATTCCGGGTTTGTCGCTATGCTGCGCTGATAGTAGGCGCAAGCGTCCCGCCATATCTTTTCTATTTCATCGTCGGGTTTAGGTTCTGCGCATTGCGCCACGCGCCGCATGAACGCATCATGCGCCTGTTCCGTTATGCCGTATTTGGTCAGCACGGTTGAAGCAAAGCTAACAAGGGTCGCGTGCCGCTGCCCGGTGGGAATAGTCTGCCCAAACTGTGAACCGCCTGTTTTCGCCGCCTTTGGTGCTTTCCGGGGCGGTTCGTCTTTGTCGGGCATATGATACCTGCCCGCAAGCGTCAACAGGTCAGCTTTCCGGCATACGGCTTCATAGTCGGTAAACCCTTCAATCATGCCTTTGTCGGTTCCAAAATACATTCTGTCAGCGTTCGCCGTGCCGTAGTCCGATTGCGGGGACAGGGCGATTAACGCGCCCTGTATCGCATCGCGCTCCACCCGGTCGGTAATGGCTTCATCACATACGACGGCGAACCGAAAACGTTTCTGCTGCGCCGTGCTGTGATAGCTTTCATACATGAACACGGGTTTCAGATTGAACGCCGCCAGCAATTCCGCGACATGCTCCGGGGTTTCCTGCGGGGCATCCGCGCTTTCGTTGTCAATATCGGACATGAAAAGGGTCTGCTGCGTGAAATCGTCGTCGGACGTTCCCTTGTAGCCTTTCGCCTTTGTCGCGTCGGTGTAGGGGGTCACGCCGGGTTGAACCGTGCGCCCTGCAATCAGGCAGTCTACAACTTGCTTGACGGTCATTTCCCGTATGCTTGCCGATTTTGCGAATCTACACTTGATAGCGCCGATTTCCGCCTTTGTGGGCTTCACTTTGAACTTGACGTTATCAACGTGCAGCAACATACGTTGTTCCCCCTTCCTTCAGGTATTGCGCGAACACTTCACGGGTGATGTAAACGCGATTGCCTACTTGTATAACAGGGAACGCGCCGCGTTTTACAAGGGTTCGGATTGCGAATTCCGGGAACTGGAATTCATGCGCCGTTTCCTTGATGGTCAATGCGGGTTTTTCTGTCACAGCTGCGCCCTCCTTTACTGAAATTTCCTGCACAAGCTTCTTGCAAATTCGTTTTTCTTGTGCTATACTCATTTTAACAGGTGAATCGTATTTGTCAACGCTTTGCCTGCCGAATTCAAGAAGAACAAGAAAAGCGCATTTTAGGGGGTTGCGGCAATGGCAAATACAAGTGGAATATACTCGGAACATTACAATGATTTGTTCCCGCAAACGCTCCGTCAGTTCATGGCGGTTCACCCGGTCACTCACGAACGCACGACACAAAAGACGCTTGCGGACGCTGTAGGCGTGCGCCCGCAAACCATTTCACAATACGCAATCGGTGAAACACAGCCCACGCCCACCGTATTGCTGAAAATCGCTGAATATTTCAATGTTACGGTTGATTTTCTGTTGACGGGCAGACGGGTAGAAAACAAGCCTGTCCGGGAAATGTTGGGACTGTCCGAACAGACTTGTGAAAATATGAAGTTGGTAAACGACGGGTATTTTGAAGATTACCCGCTCATGCTGCCCCTGCTTGACTTCATTTTGTCAGATAAGGACTTCTATCTTGCCCTTGCGTCTGCCGCTGATTCTGTTATGAAGCGCCAACAGACGGACGACGCAAACGAACTTGCGGAATTCTACGAATGGAAAGCGGCACAGCCTTTGCAGGATTATTTTATTCATGCTCTGCGAAACAACGTTCAACGTATCTATGATGAAAGAAGGGGTGAATAATGGCAAGTATCAGAAAACGCGGCGAAACCTTCACCATTACCGCCTATATGGGGTATGATGAACAGGGCAAGCAGCGCAAGAAAACCACGACATATCGCCCGCCAGACGGGGTGACAGCGGGCAAGGCTGAAAAGCTTGCAAAGGCGTTTGCGGCTACATGGGAAGAAAAAATCAGGGGCTATGTTGCCCTTGATGAAAACAGGACGTTTGCGGAATTGGCGGAATGGTATTATTCCACGGTCGCCCCGCAAACGCTCAAGCCTAACGTGCTTGTGAATTACCGAAAGGGCATCTATGACCACATTCTCCCGGTCATAGGGCGGGAAAAGCTGAAAAACATCACGCCGCCGATGTTGGACAGCCTGTTTGCGGAATTGCAGAAAAGCGGCAACATGGAACAGCATTTCCGGCTGAAAGACAAGGCGCTGTTTGAAGGTGTGAAGCGGGACGAATTCGCCGAAAAATCCGGCATCAACCGAACGACAATTTACACCCTGCTGCGGGGCGAAACGGTATCACGGGCAACGGCTGAAAAGGTCGCCGCCGCGCTGGAGATGAAGATGGACAAGGCATTCGATGATATGACGGAACAACGCGGTCTGTCAGGCGCTTCAACAAACAAGTTGAAATTGAACCTGTCCGCAATCTTCACGGCGGCGGTGAAAAAGGAAATCATGCGCCGCAATCCCTGCAAGCTTGTAACGCCGCCGAAAATAGACACAGCGCCCGCCGCATATCTGAACGAACAGCAATGCCACGAACTGTTAGACTTGCTGTCACAGCAGCCGGATTTTCAGTTTGAAGTCATAATCAACCTGTTCATTGCGTCAGGTATACGCGCCGGGGAACTGTCCGCGCTGTACTGGGATGATATAAACCTTGAAACAGGTATGATGTTCATACGGCACACGCTTGTAAAGGCGGGGGGTGAATACGTCAGGCAGGAACCGAAAACCATAGACAGCACGCGCCGGATTATCCTGCCGGAATATATCATAGGGCTGTTGAAGAAACACAAGACGGCGCAGGCGGAACGGCGGTTCAAGCTGGGGACGGCATGGAAAAACAAAAACCTTGTCTTTACGAATCAGTCCGGCGGCTTCTATCTGGGAACCAACATGAACGGCAAATTGAAGCGAATCATAGCCGGAACGGACTTGCCACAAGACTTGCACCTGCATTCCATGCGCCACACGCACGCAAGCCTGCTGATTAACAGCGACGTTGCCGCAAGGGTCATAGCGGACAGGTTAGGGCACAGCACAACGAAAACCACGCTTGACACCTATTCGCACGTATTCGCGGAAAGTGAAGCGCGGGCAATGCAGGCGGTGGATATGGCGCTGTTCAGGCGGATAAAGTGAAAATGAGCATAAAAAGAACCGCTCCGGGCGGCTATTATTTGTCGCTTATTTGTCGCTTAAAGATACCAAAAGTCGCTTGAAAAAACTCCACGATACCACATTTCAGCGGTCAGCAAACCGCACCAAACCCTTTGTTTCTGGGCATTTCTGAATAATCCTATACGACACTAAATTCTGCATATACTCTGAAAAAGAGAATATCGACACCTCCAGCGGGGACGGCGAGCTGATGCTCTCAATCCTCGCCTCCTTTGCGCAGGCGGAGAGTCTGTCCGTGAGCGAGAACTGCAAGTGGCGTATCCGCAAAGATTTCGCCGAGGGCAAGACGATGAATCTGGCGCTGCTCTACGGCTATCGCAGCGTGGACGGAAAAATCGAGATCGTCCCGGAAGAAGCTGAGGTGGTTCGGCGGGCGTTTGCCGCTTATCTCAGCGGAATAGGCACGCCGACGATTGCGGCGATGCTCCGGCGCGAACACGCTCCCACGCGGATGGGCGGCGACTGGTACGACAAAGGCGTGATGGAGATGCTCAAAAACGAGAAGTACACGGGCGACGCGCTGCTGCAAAAGACTTACAAACTTGATCATCTGAGCAAAAAAGTCGTGCAGAACCGGGGTGAACTGCCGCAGTATTATGTCGAAGGCTCGCATCCGGCGATTATTGATCGAGAAACCTTTGAGCAGGTACAGGCGCTCATCGCTCGAAATTATCTGAAGACTGCGCCTTCGAAACCGCTGAATACCCGCTACCCCTTTACCGGGAAAATTCTCTGCGAGCACTGCGGAAAGCATTTCAAGCGCAAGACTGCGTACAGAAGAGGCGCATGGCAATGTCAGACGTATCTGACCTATAGAAAGGCGCGCTGTCCGGCCAAGCAGATCCCGGAGGATACGCTGACGGCGCTGACCATGGAAGTACTCAATACGGATGAATTGAACGACGCTCAGATGGCGCGGCTGAAGGCGATTCGCGTCACCGGCCCCAACGATCTGAACTTTGTGTTTTGGGACGGGCGTGAGGAGAAGTGCACCTGGAAAGACCGTTCGCGTGCAGAAAACTGGACGGATGAAATGAAGAAAGCTGCCAGCCGGAAGATGAAGGCCTATCATGCGGAGAGGAGAAATCATCATGA
>ERZ780195.1564-NODE-1564-length-18121-cov-15.365382_pt1 | contig 18121 bp, 18 predicted proteins | sample MGYA00511017_ERZ780195 | MGnify/ENA primary metagenome ERZ780195 (study PRJEB29588, sample SAMEA2159974) | human gut metagenome | biome: human gut; feature: human-associated habitat; material: faeces | place: Denmark | collected 2008/2010 ...
CGCCGCGGGTTCTCACGAACCCGCGGCGGGCGTTGGTTTTCCTTTTTCTCACCGGCTCTGCCGGTCGCGCAGGCGCTTGAGGCGCTTCATCACGTCGCTGCCGCCGCGGCCGAAGCAGTCGTGCAGGGTGACGTATTCGCCGTAGAGCTCGTCGTAGACGGCGGCGGAGACCTCGTCGGGAACGTAGACGCGCGCGTCCGCGCCGCCCATTTTCCGAGCCGCGTCGGCGATGGTCGCGTAGCCGCCCTCGTCCGCGCCGGCGGCCACCGCGCCGAACATGGCGCTGCCCAGCGCCGGGGCCTGATCCGAGCGCGCCACGCGGATCTCGCGGCGCAGCACGTCGGCGTAGATCTGCATCATCAGCGCGTTCTTTTTCGAGACGCCGCCGCAGGCGAACAGCCGGCCCACGGGCACGCCGTTGCGTTCAAAGTTTTCCAGAATGACCCGCGCGCCGTAGGCCGTGGCCTCGATGAGCGCGCGATAGATCTCCTCCGGGCGGGTGGCCAGCGTCATGCCCACCATCAGCCCCGTCAGATCGAAGTCCGCCAGCACCGAGCGGTTGCCGTTCCACCAGTCCAGCGCAATCAGGCCGCTCTGGCCCGGGCGAAGGCGCGCGGCCTTCTCCGTCAGCAGCTGCTGAACGCTCAGATTTCGCCGGTCGGCCTCGTCGGCATAGGCCCGGGGCACGCAGTTGTCCGCGAACCACTTGAAGTGGTCGCCGCAGCAGCTCTGCCCGGCCTCGTAGCCGTACAGCCCCGCCACCGCGCCGTCCCGCGTCACGCCGCACAGGCCGGGCACCGCGCGCTCGCAGTCGCCCAGCATGATGTGGCACGCGGACGTGCCCAGAATCATCATCAGCCCTCCGGGCTGGGTCAGCCCCGCCGCGGGCAGCGATACGTGCGCGTCGATGTTGGCCACGGCCACGGCGATTCCGGGGCGAAGCCCCGTCAGGCGCGCGCCCGCCTCCGTCATCCGCCCCGCACGGGAGCCTACGGGCAGCGGGCTGCGGCCCAGCTTCTCCGCGACCTTGCGCAGCCCGGGATCGCAGGCGGCGAAGAAATCCTCGGAGGGATAGCCCTCCTCGTGATGCCAGAGCATCTTGTAGCCCGCCATGGCCGCCGAGCGCGCCTCCGCGCCCGTGAGCCGCATCACCAGCCAGTCGCCGGCCTCGATGAACCGATGGGCGGCGGCGTAGACCTCCGGGGCCTCGCTGAGGATCTGCCAAAGCCGCGGCGGCATCCACTCGGAGGAGATGCGCCCGCCGTAGCGCGGCAGGAACGCCTCGCCCCGCGCCTCGGCGATCTCGGTCATGCGGTTGGCGTAGCGCTGAGCCGCGTGATGCTTCCACAGCATGCACCATGCGTGGGGATTGGACGCAAACTCCGGCTTCAGACACAGCGGCGCGCCGGATTCGTCGATGGACAGCATGGTATCGGCGGTGAAGTCCAGCCCGAAGCCGATCACGTCCTCCGGGGAGACGCCCGCCCGGCGCACCGCCTCGGTCACGGTGAAGCGCAGGCAGTCGAGATAGTCCTGAGGATGCTGAAGCGCCCAGTCCGGCGGAAGCCGCGTGCCGTCGGGCAGCGCCTCGGTCATCACGGCATGGGGATAGTCCATCGTGGCCGCGGCCAGCTCCCGCCCGTCGGCAACGTCCGCCACCAGCGCCCGCGCGGACAGCGAGCCGAAATCCACTCCGACGCAGTATTTGCTCATGCGATCCCTCCTTTGCTCAGCCCAGCATCGCGCTCAGCGCGATGAGAATGTGGCACAGATAGTAGGTCGGCAGAATCAGAAAGCTCAGTTCCTTCCGTCCGGCGAAGTCCGCCGCGGCGATCATCGTGTCCGAAAACAGCAGAAGGGCGATGGCCGAGGCGTAAACCGCGTCGCCGGAGGTCAGGGCGACGGTGAATCCGGCGATGCTGACCAGCGTGTACAGCACCGCGGGCAGCCTGAGCATTTTTGGCATGCCCGGCAGCACGATCTGCGTCAGATACGCCGCGTACAGCGCCAGCAGCAGTCCGCCCGCCACCAGCGCCATGGGCGAAGGCGCCGCCCGGCGCGCCGCGAAGGCGATCAGCAGCGCGTGCCCGACGAGAAATCCGCCCACGCCCAGCGCGTAGAACGTCTCGCGCCCGCGATGGTGCGCCAGAAACCAGTCGCCCGCCGCGGAGACCGCCAGCGCCGCCGCGGCAAGTCCGATCGCCGGCGCGCGCCCGTAAACGGCGATCAGCGCCGCGCAGGCCAGCGTCGTCAGCGCGCTGAAGGGATACTTCCGCGTCGTCAGACGCAGAATCGCCAGAGCGGCGGGAATCAGCAGAAGCAGATACGGCATGGCGAGACACCTCCGCAGGGGTCGATGGGGAGAAAAAGTCTTTTGCAGGCGGGAAAAGCCGCAGAGATTGATTTGCCCTCAGATGAAGCGCGGGATTGCGCCCCTCACACCTCCACGATGTGAAACGCGGCGGCGCGGCCGAGGCGGTTCATGACGGCGAGACCCACGCCGTCGGCCTCCACGGCCTCGGAAAACAGCGCGTCCGCGCCCAGCGTGTCCGCGTCGCGGAGCACGGCGAAGAGGCTGTGGGCCATGGCCTCGGGGGAATCGCCCAGCGACTCCATGCGGCGATCGCCGTAGAGCGCGCGGTGCGCGTCCAGCGCGAGAATCAGCGGGCGGCGGCCATCATTCAGCGCCGCGTCGTAGCTTTCGCGGATGCGCGCGGCCACGGCGGTGGGCTCGCCATGGAAGATGGTCAGATCGCCCGCGGGCGCGTAATGGCGATACTTCATGCCCGGCGAGCGCGGGCGCTCGCCCTCCTTCAGCGGCCGCATCACGGCAGGGTCGACTTCGCTGGCTCCGGCCACGGCGGCGATCTGCGCGGCGGTCACTCCGCCCGGGCGCAGAATGCGCGGGGTCGCGCCGGTCATGTCCACGACGGTGGACTCCACGCCCACGTCGCACGCGCCGCCGTCGAGGATCAGCTCGATGCGCCCGTCCATGTCCTCCAGCACGTGCGCCGCGGCGGTGGGGCTGGGCCGGCCCGAGCGGTTGGCGCTGGGCGCGGCGATGGGCACGCCCGAGAGGGCGATCAGCCTCTGCGCCACGGGATGGCTGGGAAAGCGCACGGCCACCGTGTCCAGTCCGGCGGACACATTGTCCGGCACGCGCCCGGAGCGGGGAAAGATCATCGTCAGCGGCCCCGGCCAGAAGGCGCGCATCATCCGCCGCGCCGTCTCGGACGGCTCGCAGGCGATGAGCGGGCGCAGCGCGTCCAGCGAAGCGATGTGCAGAATCAGCGGGTTGTCGCCCGGACGGCCCTTGGCCGCGAAGATGCGGCTCACCGCCTCCGCGTCCAGCCCGTTCGCGCCCAGTCCGTAGACCGTCTCGGTGGGAAAGGCCACCAGCCGGCCGCCGCGAATGAGCGCCGCGGCCTCCTTCAGCGCCGCCTCGTCGGGCGGCAGCACGCGCGTGTTCAAATGAAAGGCTCCCTTCGTGACGCTTCGATGCGGGAAGCGGAAATTTCGGCGGGGAAAGAATTGTCGGGGCGCACCGTACAGAATCGAAGCGCCGCCGCGCAAGTTCGAATTGCGCCGAGGGTCGGCGCGGAAGTGCGCGGCAGACGAAGCGCCGCCGTCCTCGCGCAGGCGCGGCAAGCAAGAGCGCGGCGGGAAATCCTCACTGCCGCAATGGCGGGCGGGGGGAATTCTTCCCCTTTACCCCTGCTGCTCCATCAGCGCCGTCTGCTCGGCGAGAGTCAGCGCGTCGATGATTTCGTCCAGATCGCCGTCGATGATCTCGTCGATTCTGTACAGCGTCAGGCCGATGCGATGGTCGGTGACGCGGCCCTGGGGGAAATTGTAGGTGCGGATGCGCTCCGAGCGGTCGCCCGTGCCCACCTGAAGGCGGCGGCGGGCGGAATACTCGCTGTCCTGCTGCTCGCGCTGAAGCTCGTACAGGCGGGACTTGAGCACGCGCATGGCCTTTTCCCGGTTCTGAATCTGGCTGCGCTGATCCTGACTGGTGACCACCAGCCCCGTGGGCAGATGGGTGATGCGCACGGCGGAGTCGGTGCGGTTGACGTGCTGGCCGCCCGCGCCGGAGGCGCGATAGGTGTCGATGCGCAGCTCGGCGGGGTTGATGCTGATCTCCACATCCTCGGCCTCGGGCAGCACGGCCACCGTGGCGGTGGAGGTGTGGATGCGCCCGGCGGACTCGGTGACGGGCACGCGCTGCACGCGGTGCACGCCGGACTCGTACTTGAGCTTCTGGAATACGTTGCGCCCCTGAATGAGCAGCGTGCTCTCCTTCACGCCGCCCAGCTCGGTGGAGCCGTCCTCGATGAGCTCGGCCTTCCAGCCGTGACGGTCGGCGTAATGGGTGTACATGCGCAGAAGCTGCGCGGCGAACAGCCCGGCCTCGTCGCCGCCCGCGCCCGCGCGCACCTCCAGCACGGCGTTGCGCGAATCGTCCGGATCCCGGGGCAGCAGCATGATGCGCGCCCGGGCCGTCAGGTCGGTGAGCTTCGCCTCCAGCTCGCGGATCTCCTCGCCGGCCAGCTCGGCCATGTCGGGATCCTCCAGCATCTCCCGCGCGCCGGAGAGCTGCTCCAGCGTCCTTCGATATTCCTCGGCCAGATCGTTCATCTCGCCCAGCTCGCTGTGCTCGCGCATCAGCCGCGTGAACGTCGCCGTGTCGGCGATGACCTCCGGGCGGGTGATCTGCACCGACAGCTCCTGATAGCGCGCCTCGACGCTCTCCAGCTGGCGCGCGATGCGCTCCTGTTCGTTATAGCTGCCCTGCACTGAAATTACACGCTCCTTGCCCAGACGACACGGGGAATGCCGTTCAAATCGTTGATGACGCCGGCCTCGGCGCACTCCATGCGCCCGGTCAGCAGCGCGCGCACCGCGTCCGCCTGACCCGCGCCGACTTCGAGATAGATGCTTCCGCCGGGATTGAGATGCTCCGGCGCGTCGGCGGCGATGCGCCGATAGAACTCCAGTCCGTCGCCGCCGCCGTCCAGCGCCAGCTGCGGCTCCCGCTGCACCTCGCGCTGCAGAAGCGGCAGATCGCCCGTGGGGATGTAGGGCGGGTTGGAGGCGATCAGGTCGAACTTCTGATGCCACACCGCGCGGAACAGGTCGCCGTGGCGAATCTCCACGTCCACGCCCAGCCGCCGGGCGTTCTCCCGCACGACCTCCAGCGCGTCGCGGCTGCAGTCGGCCAGCGTCACGTCCGCGCCCGGCACCAGCGTCCTGACCGACAGGCCGATGGCTCCGCTGCCGGCGCAGAGATCCAGCATGCGCGGCTTTTCCAGCTGGCGCAGCGCCACGATCACGGCCTCCACCAGCGTCTCGGTGTCCTGCCGGGGAATCAGCACCCGGGAGTCGACGTAAAAATTCAGGCCCATGAAGCAGGCGCTGTTGAGCAGATACTGCACCGGCTCGCCCTGCACGCGCCGCTGAAGCAGCGCCTCCAGCCGCTCGTGCTCCTCCGGGCTGAGGGAGCGATCCGTTTCGAAGTGCATCTCCGAACGGGACAGTCCCAGCGTGTCCTCGGCAATCCAGCGCGAGTCGATCTGCGGATCCGGGCATCCGGACTCGGCCAGCGCGTCCTTCGCATGGCGGAGCCATTCTCCGATGGTCATTGGTCAAAACCCCTTTTTCGTTCGATCATTGCAGATGGCTGTCGCAGGCCGCGCGGAAGGCGCAGACGGCCACCTCGAGCATCTGATTGTGCGGCTCCATGGAGAACATCTGCTGCAGGAACGTCAGCGGCTTTCGCAGCGCCGCGCCCAGTCCCTCCGGTCCGGCGTTTTCCAGCGGCAGAATCAGCTCGTCCGCCACCGCCGCCGCCGCCAGCAGCCCGCCAACGCGGAACGCCAGCTGAAGCGCCCAGCCGTCCACGCGCACGCAGGCGAACAGCACGATGGCCAGCATCGCCGAGATCAGCAGAAACACGCCGTCGCTTTTGTCCGCCAGCCGGGAGGACAGCACCGCGTCCTCGTGGGAGAAGTTCGGCCCGTAGGCCTCGTAGGCGTTGACCACCTTGTTGGCCGCGCCGCGATACATGCACAGTCGGTTGAGCACCTTCAGGCGGCTGACCGCCCACACGCCCAGCACCAGCCCCGCCGCGCGGAACGCGCAGCACACGGCGTTGACCGCAAAGCGCGGCACGTCGCCCACGGCGGACAGAATCCGCTCGGCCAGCCACGGCAGCCCCAGCATCGCCGCCGCCAGTATGGGCGCGATCAGAAGGCCGCTCAGAAGGGCCCAGAGCGCCTGCGGCGTGGTGCGGAACAGCCCGGCGAACCGCCGCGCGCCGGCGCTTCCCCGGATGGCCTGCTGCGGCTCCATGCCCGCCGCGCGGTTCAGCCCGGAGAAGAACCGCGCCACCGTGGAAAACAGCCGAACCACGCCCCGCACCAGCGGAACGCGGCCGAACAGTTCCCGGAAGAAGTGGGGCTGCCGCTCCACCAGCACGGCGATGTCCCGCCGCTCGTCGCGCACCGCGCAGGCCGTGACGTCGCCGAATTCGAACTGCACGCCTTCGGCGACGGGCGTGCCCGAGAGGGGATGACTGCGTTTTCTGGCCATGGGCTCTCTCCTACGCTAATATAATAAAAACAGACCGGCGCGCAACAGCGTCGATCTGTCGAGTGTCTTTTACGCGCATTCAAACGGCAAAAGCACCGGCCAAGACAAACTCAGCCGATGCTTGCTGTTTCCTACATGCCGTAACGCTTCTTGAAGCGATCCACACGTCCGCCGGTGTCAACCAGCTTCTGCTTGCCCGTGTAGAAAGGATGGCACTTCGAGCAGATATCGACGCGCAGCTCCTTCTTCACAGAACCGGTCTCAAAGGTCTCGCCGCAGATGCAGCGCACGACCGCCTTGCCGTAATTCGGATGGATTTTCTCTTTCATGGTTTTCACCTCACTCTAACCGGACTGTCGACCCTCCGGCGTGATCAGCATCCGATTAATCACACAACAGGAATTATAGCACGTTTCGCTCCGCGCTTCAAGGGGTTTGACGCGATTTTACATGTTTGCCTCAATTATCCGCCCGGAAGCGGTTCACGCCCCACACGCCGAAGAGGATCAGCGCCGCGGCCAGGGCCTGGGGCAGCGTGAAGGTCTCGCCGCCGATGAACACGCCCGCCAGCACCGAGACCACCGTGGCCAGCCCGCCGAAGATGGTGGACGCCGCCACGGGCAGGTATTTCAGCGAATAGTTGATCAGCAGATACGCCGCCACCGACGACAGCAGGCCCAGATAGAGCACGCCCACGGTGAAATCGCGGCTGGCGAAGGCCTCGCGCAGCGCGCCGGGCAGCGCCGCGCCGTACTGAACCGCCGCCAGCGCCGTAAAGCACGCAAAGCCCACGGCGAACATGATATAGGTCATCTCGAAGGCCGTGAATTCCTTCGACAATTTGCGCGCCAGAATGGGATGGAGCGCGCCGACGGTGTAGGCTCCCAGCAGGCACAGACAGCCCGCCGCCGTGGTGGAGCCGCCAGCGGCGTTCATCAGCGAGATCAGCATTACGCCCAGCATGGACAGCCCCGCGCAGATCCACTGCTTCAGAGTGGGCCGCTCCCGCAGAATCAGCGCGCCCAGCGCGATGGCCAGCGCCGGGCTGATGGACGAGACCACGCCCGCGAAGGACGACGCGGCGTACTTCAGGCCGTAGTTCTCCAGCAGGAAATACAGCACCGGCTGCAGAGCGCCCATCAGAACCGCCATGCCCACGGGCTTGCCCTTCAGGCGCAGCCGCCCCGCCCGGCACAGCAGCATCAGATTCAGCGCCAGAAACGTCACCGCGAACCGCACCGCCAGCAGCAGCGACGGCTCCGCCGCGCCCAGCGCCATTTTGGAAAAGAGATAGCTCAGACCAAAGATCGAATAGGCCCCTCCCGCCGCGAGCATGGCGCGGGTGTTGTTTTTCATGATGTCCATTCCCTTCCTGTGTAAAAAAGCATGCGAGAGCAATTATAGCAGATTCGCCCCCGCGCGGCAAGGCGTTGGAGAGAAAAACATCCCGGAAAAGAGACGACCTTTCCCGCGCAAAAACTTCCCCTCCCGCCGTCGGGCGGCAGGGTTTTCCATTCGCCGCGTCGAATTTTCTCGCCGTCGCCGTGAAAAACCGGCATTGCGCAAACATATAGAGAGGAACGAAAAATCATGATGAAGACGCTTGAGAAAATCTCCGCGAGGAATAAGGACGCGTGGAATCAGCCTGTGGTGAGCGTCGCCTGTCTGGGCGACAGCGTGACCCACGGCTGCTTCGAGGTGTTCATGAACCGCTTTGGCCAGATCGACACCCGCTATCGCCCGGACCGCGGCTACGCCGCCCAGCTGCGGCGCAGGCTCGACGCGCTGTATCCCGCCGCGGCGGTGAGCGTGCTCAACGCCGGCGTGTCCGGCGGAAACGCAGTCCACGGCCTTGCGCGGCTGGAGCGCGACGTGCTGTCCCACAGGCCAGATCTGGTGATCGTCAACTTCGCGCTGAACGATTCCTGCGGCGGACTGGAAAAGCTGGAGGACTACAGGCGGGCCATGGCCGCCATTTTCGACGGGGTGCTGGCCTCGGGCGCGGAGTGCATGCTGCTGACCCCGAACCGCATGTGCGCCTACGTCGCGCCGTCCGTGAAGGACGCGGCGCTCGTCCGCGCGGCGGAGGACTGCTCGAAGGTTCAAAATAGCGGCGTGCTGGACGCGTATGTGGACGCGGCCCGGGCGCTGGCGCGGGAGCGGAAAATCCCCGTCGCCGACGCGTATGCCGAGTGGAACCGCCTCGAAGCCGCGGGCGTGGACACCACGGCGCTGCTGGCCAACGACATCAACCATCCCACCGAGGACATGCACGGCGTGTTCGTGGAGAAAATCATGGACGCGCTGCTGCGTGGGGAGGGCTGAGCCGTGCGCAGATATAATCTGCCCGGAGACCGGGCGCTGCTGAAAAACCTGCGGGCGGAGATCCCGCCCGTGTCGCTGACCTATGGCGGGCGGCGGATGGCCCTTGCGGAGCTTTCGCCGAAAATCGAGCGCGAGGCTCTGGACGAAACCCGGACGCGCACCCTTTTCTCCGCCGCGCTGGACGAACACATGACGCTGCGCGTCGAGCGCGTCGACTACGCCGACTTCCCCGCCGCGGAATGGACGGCCTTTGTGGAAAACCATGGAGAAGCGCCCTCGGCGCTGCTGGAGGACTTCTGTGTCTTTGACGGCGCGCTGAGGGGCGAAAACCCCGTGCTGCTCCGCGGCAACGGCGACACCTGCGACGAGAGCGGCTACGAATGGTTTCGCGAGCCGGTTACCGCGCCCATCGCGATGCAGCCCACCGACGGAACCTCCTGCAGGGGCGCGTTTCCCTATATGCGCCTGTGCTTCGACGGCTTCTGCGTCAATCTCGCCGTGGGCTGGCCGGCCCAATGGCGCGCCGAGTTTGCTCCCGCGCCCGACGGCGCGCAGCTTCGCGTGCGTCAGGCGCGCTGCCGCATGGTCGTCCGTCCCGGCGAGACGATGCGCACGCCCCGGATGGCGCTGACCGTCTCCGAGGGCGGCGACGACCGCGCGCGCAATCTCTGGCGGCGCTGGTATCTCGCCCACGTGCTGCCGCGCACCGACGGCGGGCCGCCGGAGCCCAGGTGCTTCATGCATCTGCTGGGCGCGGCGGGCATGCCCGACTTCACCGGCGCGACGGAGGAAAATCAGCTCCATGCGCTGAACGAGACCCTGCGCCGCGGGCTGCATCCGGACGTGTGGTGGATCGACGCGGGCTGGTATCCCTGCGCCGGCGTGTGGACGACCACCGGCACCTGGAAGCCCTCCCCGAAGCGCTTCCCCCGCGGCCTCGCGCCGCTGGGAGCGCGCTGCGCGGAGGCCGGAATGGAGATGCTGCTCTGGTTCGAGCCGGAGCGCGTGCGCGAGAACACCGAGTGGGATCGGGAGCATCCGGAATGGCTGCTGTTCCACAACGAGCCCGACGGCTCCCTCGACCCCAACCGCCTCGTCAATCTGGGCGATCCCGCCGTCCTCGCCGCCGTGACTGATCGGATCGACGCGATTCTGAAGGAGAGCCGCGCCAGTATCTATCGGCAGGACTTCAACTTCGATCCCGAGCCCTTCTGGGTTCAGAACGAGGCGGACGACCGCGTCGGCGCGCTGGAAAACCTGCATGTGCAGGGCTATCTGGCCCTCTGGGACGCGCTGCGGGCGCGCAATCCCGGCCTGTGGATCGACTCCTGCGCGTCCGGCGGGCGGCGCAACGATCTGGAGACCATGCGCCGGGCCGTGCCGCTGCATTACACCGACGTGGGCTACGGCAACCATCCCATCAAGCAGAAGCAGCACCGGCAGATGTTCGAGTGGCTCCCCTATTTCCGCGCCCACAACATGAACTGGGACGACCCGGAGACGGGCGAGTACAGCCGGAAGAACCGCCTGCCCGACGAGTACTCCGATCTGGTGGCCATGGCCCCGGCACTGACGGACATGACCTCCTTCGACGCGCCCGACGAGGCCTTCGCGCTGTCCGCGCGGATGCAGCCCCTCTGGCGGCGCGCCGCGAAGCGGATGATGGAGGGCGATTACTATCCGCTGACCGAGTGCCGCAAATCCCGGGAGGACTTTTACGCCATGCAGTTCCACGACCCCGACCGCGGGCGCGGCTTCTTCGAGGTGATCAGCAACAACCGAAACCCGAACCGCGTCTATCCCCTTCGCCTGAAGGGCCTTTCGCCGAAGGCGCTCTACCGCGTTTCCGACGGCCTGACCGGTGAAACGGTCAGCCAGACCGGCGAAGCGCTGATGGGCGGCGTGGAAATCGAGCTGTCCCCGCGCAGCGGAAAGCTGTGCTTCTACGAAGAAATCAAAGAATGAATCCCCGGCGCGGGCTGAGCAATCTCAGCCCGCGCCGATTTTTCCCCATTTCCGCTCAATCCTCTTGACGCGCGCGCCATTTTACGGTTTAATTAAGGCAGCGTCATGTTCTGACAAATCGAATCATCTTACATAACGAAAGGAGAAATCTCATGAACCAGAAGATTCTCGGAGCGATTCTGCCCGGCAACAGCACCGTGGAGCTGAAGGAATTCGACATGCCCAAGCCCGGCCACGGCCAGGTGCTGGTCAAGACCAAGGCGTCCACCATCTGCGGCTCGGACATCCGCTGCATCTATCGCGCCCACGTGGGCAAGGGCCCCGAGGGCTATCAGCCCGGTATGATCGCCGGCCACGAGCCCTGCGGAATCATCGTCGAGGAGGGCGAGGGCCTCAGGCGCTTCAGGAAGGGCGACCGGGTCATCGTCTATCACATCTCCGGCTGCGGCGTGTGCTACGACTGCCGCCGCGGCTACTACATCTCCTGCAAGAGCAGGTATCGCGCGGCCTACGGCTGGCAGCGCAACGGCGGCATGTCGCCCTACATGCTCTGCGACGAGAAGGATCTCATCGCCCTGCCGGACGAGCTGAGCTATGAGGACGGCGCGCAGGTGGCCTGCGGCTTCGGAACCTGCTACGAGGCGCTGATGAAGATCGGCGTTTCGGGCAACGATCGCGTGCTGGTGACGGGCCTCGGCCCCGTGGGCCTGGCCGCGCTGATGCTGGCGAAGGCCATGGGCTGCGACAAGACCATCGGCTGCGACGTGAACGAGGAGCGCATGCGGCTGGCGAAGGATCTGGGCCTTGCGGATTACGTGTTCAATTCCGCCGACGCGGAGGCCTGCGAAAAGCAGATCATGGACGTGACCGGCGGCTTCGGCTGCGAGCGCGCCGTGGACTGCTCGGCCAACAACGCTGCCCGGGCGATGGCCATCCGCTGCACCCGGGAATGGGGCAAAATGGCCATGGTGGGCGAGGGCAGCGACGTGACGTTCCGTCCCTCGGAGGACGTCATGCACGGCCAGAAGACCATCTACGGCAGCTGGGTCACGTCTCTTTGGCGCATGGAGGAGCTGGTGGAGCATCTGGTGCGCTGGGGCGTCCATCCGGACAGGCTCATCACCCACCGCTTCGAGCTCAAGGACGTGGACAAGGCCTACGCGCTGATGGCTTCGGGCCATTGCGGCAAGGTCGCCGTCGTCTATCCCGACTGACGGGGAGGTGCGCGCCATGATCGATCCGAAAACCGTTCCCCACTTTACGCTGAACAGCGGCGCGGAGATTCCCTGCATCGGCATGGGCACCTTCGGCTCCGACCGCGTGTCGCCCGACGACGTGGCCGGCGCGGTGGCGGGCGCGCTGCGCGCCGGCTACCGCCTGCTGGACTGCGCCGCCTGCTATGGCAACGAGGCGCAGATCGGCGCGCAGCTCCGCGCGGCGCTGGACGAAAAGGTCGTCCGCCGGGAAGAGCTGTTCGTCATGACCAAAATCTGGAACGACATGCACCAAGACGTGGCCGGCGCGCTGGACAGGAGCCTGCGCGATCTTCAGTGCGATTACGCGGACATGCTGTTCATCCACTGGCCGTTCCCCAACTATCACGCGCCCTTCTGCGGCGTGGATTCCCGCAATCCCGACTCGAAGCCCTTCTCCGTGGCCGAGTTTCTGGATACCTACCGCCAGATCGAGGCGCTGGTGGACGCGGGACGGGTGCGGCACATCGGCCTTTCCAACATGACCGTGCCCAAGCTGGAGGCGGTGCTGCCCAAGCTGCGCATTGCGCCCGCCGCCTGTGAAATCGAGCTGCACCCCTGCTTTCAGCAGCGGGAGCTCTTCGACTACCTGAGGGCGCACGGCATTCTGCCCGTGGGCTACATGCCGCTGGGATCGCCCCGCCGTCCCGAACGCGACATTCTGCCCGAGGATCTGGCGGACATGGAGATGCCGGAGCTTCGGGAGATCGCCCGGGCCCACGGCTGTACGCCCGCCGCCGTCTGCCTGAAGTGGGCGGTTCAGCGCGGCCAGCTGCCCATCCCCTTCTCGGTGCACCATTACGAGGACAACCTCGCCGCCGTCGTGGGCGAAGGGCTCACCGACGACGAAATGCGCGTCCTCGCCGGCCTCGAGCGCGGCAACCGGCTGGTCAAGGGACAGGTGTTCCTCTGGCCCGGCGCGAGGGACTGGCACGATCTCTGGGACGAGGACGGAACCATCGTCGACTGCACGGACTGCTGAGGAGGATTGCTCCATGGTATCTATTCTTGCGGACGAATCGGCGGATCGGGTCTGGCAGGGCCTCGTCGGCGCGCTGTCCGGGCCGGACACGCTCTGGACGGTGGATTCGGCGGACTGCATTTACGACGAGGGGCTCCGCGACGGCATATTTACGCCCGACGAGCTTCGAGTCGCGCTGGCGGTGGGAGGCGTGTGCTTTGCACGCCTCTTCGCCATGCCCGGCGGACGGCGGCTCGAGGGCGAGGTGAAGACCCATGCGGACGTGCGCGCCTGCGGTTGCGAGGCGCTGGTGATCTGCACGGACTGCGCGTATCTGGAGGTCTTTTCCCAAAGCGCCGACCTGCTGGAACGGGCGGCGCAGGCCGCCCGCGCCGCCGGCGCGGAGCGGGTGAGCATGGAGCCCGACGAGGACCGCACGGACTTTCGCATCTGAGCATCGGGCACTGCACAAAGGACGGACGATGAAACGCAAAAAGCTGCTGACGGGAGCGCTGATTTTCTGCCTGCTTGCCGCGGGCGCGGCCCTCTGGACGCTCTGTCAGCGCGGCTGGACGTGGCGCGTGCCCGAGGCGCTGGTGCGGCGGGTGAGCATCGGGCGCCTCTCGGACAATCCGGACGCGCTGACGCGGGACGGCTTTGTGGAAGCGGACGACGATCACCGCCTCTATTTTCAGCTGGGGTGGTCGGCCACGTCGCGTCCCGGGGAAGAATTCGAGGACAATGGCGAGCGCCTGCTGGTCTGGTTTGAAGAGGACGAAAGCCCGCAAATCCTCCTTCGACTGGCTGAGAGCGGCGCGCCGGAGGGCGAGATTCGCGCATCCGCATGGACGCGGCTCGTCCGGAGCCTGAGCGATAACACCTTCCAGCAGGGAATTACCCTCTCCTCCAACCGGGGAAGCCTGCGCATCTTGCGGTGCACATCGGGCCTGTTCAGCGGACGCAGGGCGCTCCTCACCGATCTTGAGACCTTCTGCGACCGGTATTTTCCGCAGTGAAAGCGCTTATTGCAGCGAAAAGGGGCTGTGAATTTCTTCACAGCCCCTCAGACCGCTCACGGGCGCGGCCCCCGACGGGGAATCGCTCCCCCGCCACATTTTTTTACCCTTCGATCATGATGGTGTGCGGGCTTTCGACCCTGCGCGCGTCCTTCTTCGGAACCTCGATCATCAGCACGCCGGACTCGTACTTGCACTTGACCTCTTCCGGCCGCACGTCGCCGACGTAGAACGTCCGCTGGCTGGTGCCGGCGAAGCGCTCCTGACGGATCACGCGGCGGGTCTTCTTGTCCTCTTCTTCCTTGTCCACGCCCTTGGAGGCGGTGATGGTCAGATAGCCGTCCTTCAGCTCGATGCCGATTTCGTCCTTTTTAAAGCCCGGCAGATCCACGGCCAGCTCGTAGCTGTCCTCGGTCTCGTGCACGTCGGTCTTCATAATGCGCGCCGCATTCTTGCCGTACAGCGCCTTGTCCGTATTCCACATCGTCCTTCCGAACGCATCGTTGAACAGATCGTCGAACAGATTCTCACTGAACATCATAGGCAGCATAACGCAAACTTCCTTTCCAAGCGGTTTTCCCGGGCGAATCTTTCGCGCCCGACCGCGTCGCTCGTTCCCCTCGGGAGTCGCTTTCCTGCTCTCCCCTTGGAACGTCTATTATTATACTCGGATTGTTAGCACTGTCAATAGGCGAGTGCTAATTTTTCTGTGAACAATTTGTGAACACGCGCAGAACCCGGTTTGCGCAATTTCTTTTCCCCAAATACGGTTTGGGTATTGACAAACGGCCTTGCGTCGCATATAATGTTTTTTAAATTCAGCTGCGGACATTGGTCTGCGGCGGACAGATTCAAAAGGCGATGATCGGGAAGAAGTAGCCTGCGCCCAAGCGCGGATCCAGAGAGCCCCGGCAGGTGGAAGGGGGCATCCGGCTTGCAGACGAATACATCCCGCAGCCGCTCGCTGAAGGCGGATTTCCGCTGCGTAGGCGCAGACCGGGTTCTTCCCGTTACAGAAGACGGACAATGATGGTTGTCCGACGGAGGCTTTCGCCGCGAGGCGAAGGCGATATGAGGTGGTACCGCGTGAACAACGCCCTCTGCACACTGTGCAGAGGGCGTTTATGATTTCCGGGCGCAAAACGCCCGGAGGATTCCAAAGAGGAGGTTTTTTTCCATGAAGAAGTTGCTTGCGATGATGGTTGCCCTGATGCTCATTCTGTCCGTTCCGGCGCTGGCCGAGACGGAGGAGACCTATCTCATCGGCATCTGCCAGCTGGTTCAGCACGAGGCGCTGGACGCGGCGACCCAGGGCTTTAAGGACGCGCTGACCGAGAAGCTGGGCGATCAGGTATCCTTTGACGAGCAGAACGCCTCCGGCGATTCCGCCAACTGCATCACCATTATGAACGCCTTCCTGTCCGAGAACGTGGATCTGATTCTGGCCAACGCCACGCCGGCGCTGCAGGCGGCTCAGGCGGCCACTGCGGACACGCCCATCCTTGGCACGTCCGTCACCGACTACGCCACCGCGCTGGACATCTCCGACTGGACGGGCGCGACGGGCGTGAACATCTCCGGCACCTCCGACCTCGCGCCGCTGGACGGCCAGGCCGCGATGATTCAGGAGCTGTTCCCGGACGCGAAGGAGATCGGCCTGCTGTACTGCTCGGCCGAGGCCAACTCCGCCTATCAGGTCGGCGTCATCGAGGGCTATCTGACCGAGATGGGCTTTAACTGCACCGAGTACGCGTTCACCGACACCAACGACGTGTCCGCCGTGACCGCCAACGCCTGCGCGGCCAGCGACGTGATCTACATTCCCACGGACAACACCGCCGCGTCCTGCGCCGAGGCCATCCGCAACGTGGTGGAGACCGAGATGGTGCCTGTGGTCGCCGGCGAGGAAAACCTCTGCAAGGGCTGCGGCGTGGCCACCCTGTCCATCAGCTACTACGATCTGGGCTACGCCACCGGCGAAATGGCCTATGAGATTCTGGTCGAGGGCGCGGACGTGTCCACCATGGAGGTGCGCTATGCGCCTCAGTTCACCAAGGAATACAACGCCGAGCTGTGCGAGCTGCTGGGCGTGACCGTTCCGGACGGCTATACGGCCATCGCGGAATAATCCAAATATACATGCCCCGGGCGGCCGTCCCGCAAGGGAAACGGCCGCCCGGGGAAATGCCGGGAGGAAGCAGAATTGAATTTTTCCACATTGCTCAACGCCATGCCGGGCGCCGTCGCACAGGGCCTGATCTGGGGCGTCATGGCGATCGGTCTGTACATCACCTATAAGGTGCTGGATTACGCGGATCTGACCGTGGACGGCACCATGGCCACCGGCGGCGCGGTCTGCATCATGCTGATGATGCAGGGCGTGAACACCTGGGTGGCGCTGCTGTGCGCCGTGCTGGCGGGCATGCTGGCCGGAATGGTCACGGGTCTGCTGCACACCTGCATGGGCATTCCGGCCATCCTCGCCGGCATTCTGACCCAGCTTTCGCTCTATTCCATCAATCTGACCGTCATGGCCGGAAAGGCGAATCAGGCCGTCAGCGCGACCAAGTACGACCTGATCGTCTCCTCCCGCTATGTCAAGGAGCTGTCGCTGCGCAATCCCATCTTCATCACGATCCTCGCGCTGGCGGCGCTCATCGGCGTGCTGTACTGGTTCTTCGGCACGGAGATCGGCTGCTCGCTGCGCTCCACCGGCGCGAACGCGGCCATGTCCCGTGCCCAGGGCATCAACACCAACCGCGCCAAGATCCTCGGCCTGATGATCTCCAACGGCATCGTGGCGCTGTCCTCGGCGCTGTATTCCCACTATCAGGGCTTCGCGGACGTGAACATGGGCCGAGGTGCCATCGTCATCGGCTTGGCCGCCGTCATCATCAGCGACGTGATCTTCGGCCGGCTGTTCACCAACTTCGCGCTGAAGCTGGTGGCCGTGGTGTTCGGCGCGGTGATCTACTACGTCGTGCTTCAGGTGGTGCTCTGGCTGGGACTGGACACGAACCTGCTGAAGCTGCTGCAGGCGCTGATCGTGGCCGTGTTCCTCGCCATTCCCTATTGGAAGAACAAGGTGCGCGCGAAGGGAGGCCGCTGACCATGCTGGACATCAAGGACGTCGTCAAGACCTTCAACGCCCGCACCATCAACGAAAAGGTGGCGCTTCGGGGCGTGAACCTTCATCTGAACGAGGGCGATTTCGTCACCATGATCGGCGGCAACGGCGCGGGCAAGTCCACGCTGCTCAACGCCGTGGCGGGCGTGTGGCCCGTGGATCGGGGCAGCATCGTCGTGGCCGGTCAGGACGTGACGCATCTGTCCGAGCATCGCCGGGCGACGCTGCTGGGCCGCGTGTTTCAGGACCCCATGATGGGCACCGCGGCCACCATGCAGATCGAGGAAAATCTCGCCATCGCCGCGCGCCGGGGCAAAAAGCGCACGCTGAAGATCGGCATCACCCGCGCCGAGCGCGAGGAATACCGCGAAAAGCTGAAAATTCTCGGCCTCGGGCTGGAGGATCGCATGACGGCGAAGGTCGGCCTGCTCTCCGGCGGACAGCGCCAGGCGCTGACGCTGCTGATGGCCACGCTGAACGCGCCGAAGCTGCTGCTGCTGGACGAGCACACCGCCGCGCTGGATCCCAAGACCGCCGCGAAGGTGCTGGAGCTGACCGAGACCATCATCGCCGAGCAGCGCCTCACCGCCATGATGGTCACCCACAACATGAACGACGCGCTCCGCCTGGGCAACCGCCTGATTATGATGGACGAGGGCTGCGTGGTGGTGGACGTCTCCGGCGAGGAAAAGAAAAGGCTGCGCAAGGCCGACCTGCTGGAGCTGTTCGAAAAAGCCGCCGGCAAGGAGCTCGCCGGCGACCGCACGCTGCTGAGCTGAGGAAAAGAAAAAGACGCGCCGGGGAAGGACGGAACGCCCTTCCCCGGCGCTCAGCTTGTCAAAAAAGTCTTTTTGACAAGCTGGTGGACGGGGGAGCAAGCTCC
>ERZ780195.1570-NODE-1570-length-18087-cov-23.056178_pt1 | contig 18087 bp, 15 predicted proteins | sample MGYA00511017_ERZ780195 | MGnify/ENA primary metagenome ERZ780195 (study PRJEB29588, sample SAMEA2159974) | human gut metagenome | biome: human gut; feature: human-associated habitat; material: faeces | place: Denmark | collected 2008/2010 ...
CGTCCAAAACGAACTTTAAGAGCTTTTTGGACTTCTTCACGGCTTCGCATTCCTTAACCTTCACGGCGCGGAAATCGCTCTTGGAGAAGGTGTCAAAATCCACCTGATCCTGGAACAGCGGCTCGATCTGAACATTGGAAAAATCGATTTTTTCCTCCACAACCGGAGCCGCCTGAGCAGCCTCCGCAGGAGCCGAAACTTCCTTGGAAACCTTCTTGTCGGAGTCCAAAGGTTTCATTGTCGGGAACAGGATGACGTCGCGGATGGAATCCGCGCCGCACAGCATCATGCTGCACCGGTCGATGCCGAAGCCCAGGCCGCCCGTGGGGGGCATGCCGTACTCCAGCGCCATGACGAAGTCCTCGTCCATCATGTCGGCCTCCTCGTCGCCGTTGGCCCGCTTCTCCGCCTGGGCCTTGAAGCGCTCGTACTGGTCGATGGGGTCGTTCAGCTCGCTGAAGGCGTTGCCCATCTCGCAGCCGCAGATAAACGCCTCATAGCGCTCCGTCAGCGCCGGCTGGACGGGGCTGCGCTTGGCCAGCGGGCTGACCTCCACGGGATACATGGTGATGAAGGTGGGCTGCACCAGCGTCTCCTCCACCTTCTGGTCAAAGGCCTCGTACAAGGCATTACCCCAGGTGTGGGGCACGCCGTCCATGTCCACGCCCACGCTCTTGGCCAGCTCCACGCCCTTGTCGTTGTCGCCGATGCAGGCCATGAAGTCCGCGCCGGTGACGTTCTTCACGGCGTCCGCCATGGTCACCCGCGGCCAGCCGGGGGTCAGGTCGATGTCGTGGCCCAGCCACTGCACCTGATAGCCGCCGTGGATCTCCTTGCAGGCGCCGGAGAGGATGCCCTCCAGAATGTCCATCATGCCGTCCAGATTGGTGTAGGCCTGATACAGCTCACAGGTGGTGAACTCCGGGTTGTGCTTGGTGTCCATGCCCTCGTTGCGGAAGATGCGGCCCACCTCGTACACGCGCTCCATGCCGCCCACGATCAGCCGCTTCAGGTGCAGCTCCGTGGCGATGCGCATATACATGTCGATGTCCTGGGCGTTGTGGTGGGTGATGAACGGGCGGGCGTTGGCGCCGCCGGCGATGGGGCTGAGCACAGGCGTCTCCACCTCCATGAAGCCCAGGCCGTCCAGATAGCGGCGCAGGTAGGAGACGAACTTGCTGCGGATCTCGAAGTTCCGCTTGCTCTCCGGGTTCATGATCAGGTCCACGTACCGCTGCCGGTAGCGGATCTCCTTGTCGGTCAGGCCGTGGAACTTCTCCGGCAGGGGCCGCAGGGACTTGCTCAGCAGCGTGATCTCCCGGGCGCGGACGGACATCTCGCCCCGCTGGGTGCGGAACACCTCGCCCTTGACGCCCACGATGTCGCCGATGTCGTATTTCTTGAAGCGGTTATAGTTGTCCTCATCCATCTCGTCCTTGCGGGCATAGATCTGGATGCGGCCCGTTTTATCCTGCAGGTCGCAGAAGGACACCTTGCCCATGCCGCGCTTGCTCATCAGGCGGCCGGCCACGGACACCTCGCTGCCCTCCATGGCGTCGAAGCTGTCTTTGATGTCCTGGGTGTGGTGTGTCACGTCGAATTTCGTGATCTGGAAGGGGTCGCGGCCCTCGTCCTGCAGGGCCTTGAGCTTCTCACGGCGGATGCGCAGCAGTTCGCCGAGATCCTGCTGCTGGGTGTCGTTGCGGTTGGTTTCGTCTGCCATTTTGCAGCCCTCCTTTGTATATTGCCAATGCCGGGCGCACAGCGCCCCGCACTCAGCGTTCGATCTTGTCCACGCGGTAGCGGATAACGCCCCGGGGCGCCTCCACGGCCACCTCGTCGCCGGCCTTGTGGCCCATCAGCGCCTTGCCGAAGGGGGAGTCCTCGCTGACGGCGCGGGACATGACGTCCGCCTCCTGAGAACCCACGATGCGGTACACCGGCAGCTGCTTGCCGCTGCCCAGCTCCGTCACGGTGACGACGCTGCCGATGGTGATCTTGTCGGACTCCTCGCTCTCGTCCACGATCACCGCGTGCAGCAGGATATCCTCCAGCTCCGCGATGCGGGAATACAGCTTGCCCTGCTCGTTTTTCGCCTCGTCGTACTCGCTGTTCTCGCTGAGGTCGCCGAAGCCGCGGGCCTCCTTGATCAGCTCCGCTACCTCGTCGGCGCGGGTGGTCTTGCTGTAATCCAGCTCCTTTTTCAGCTCGTCATAGCGGGCCTGACTCATTTTGAATTCTTTTGCCATGCTGCACGATCCTTTCTATTGGTAAGATGCCCCTGAACAGGCAAAATACGCACAATATATCACGTTGCATTATAGTGAGTTTCCCCCCGCCTGTCAAGCGCGGGAAGTCACCGATACCACACGAATTTCCGATGGCTCCCATCTGCCCGCCGCAAACAGCGCCGCCAGCAGCTGCTCCGGTACCGGACGCGGCCCCAGTCCCTCTGCCGCGTACCGCACCTCCTGCCGCGCCGCGCAGTCCGCTCCCAGATACACCGCCGCGCCGCCTCCGTCCTCCTCTGCCGTGCCGCACCATACCGTCGCCGACGGCTGCTGGCCGCCGCTGCCTGCCGCCAGCCCGTACCGCTCCAGCAGCCACTGCTCCAGCGACGCCTGCCCCGGCGGCTCCACCGCCACATATCTGGCCCGCTTCACCAGCACCCGTGCCGCCCGGCGGGCGGCGCTGCCGTCCTCCCCGGTGCATAGCCGCACGGTCTTCCCGCTGAGGGCCGGACACACGGCGTCCAGCAGCTCCCCCAGCTTGGCCAGCCGCAGCGGCCCCACCGCCACCGGCCGGATGCCGTACCGCGCCGCCGTCTCCCGCCATGCGCCGTCCTCAAATACCGCCGTGCCCACGCCATGCCGCGCCATGCGCCGCAGCAGGCGGCGCACCCGCAGCCGCCGCAGCAGGCCCGGTCCCACCGTCAGCACCTGAAACGCCACGCCGCCCATGACCTCCCGGGTCAGCGCCGTCCGCTGCCCCTGCCGGATATACCCGTACATACGCCGCCTCCACGCAAAAAAGCTCTGCATCATGGTATGATGCAGAGCTTTTCGGTATGTCGTATGTCACCACCGGGCGATATACCCCGGCAGATAATCCAGTGGATTCTGGTTCACGCCGTTGATCATCACCTCATAGTGCAGGTGCGGGCCGGTGGAGTTGCCGGTGGAGCCGGTAATGCCCACCGTGTCTCCCTGGGACACCATCTGTCCCACGCTGACGGAGACAGACGTCAGATGTGCGTACAGCGTGGTATAGCCGCCGCCGTGGTCCACCACCACATAGTTGCCGTAGCCGCTGCCGCCGTAGGAGCCGTACACCACGGTCTTGGCCAGGATGACCTTGCCCGCCTTGGTGGCCATGGCCGCACTGGTGGTACCCACGCCGCCGATATCCACGCCCCGGTGGTTGGTGCTGCCGATGCCGCCGGGGGACACACGTCCGCCCATGGGCGACGTGATGATCTTGCTGGTGCTCACCGGCCAGATGAAGCCGCCGGGACTGGGTATCACGTCGGAGGTCTCCAGCAGCTTCTTGATCTGGGACTCGATCTCCTTGGCTTCCTTCTCCTCCGCCGCCGCCAGCTCCTCATAGCCCTTCTGGGTGGCGGCGTACTCGGCGATCAGCGCCGCCGCCTCGTCCACCTGCTGCTGCAGCTCGTCCTGCTGCTTGGCCAGCAGCTGCTCCTGCTCCTCCATGGCGGCCTTTTCCGTCTTGATGTTCTCCCGTGTCTGGCGGATGGCCTCGATGAGGTTCCGGTCGTACTCCGCCACCTCGTTGACGAACTCCAGCCGGTTCAGCAGGTCGGAGATGCTGGTGGCCTTGAACAGCACCGACCAGTAGGACAGACTGCCCCGTTCCTCCTCGCTGCGCACCTGCTGGCAGAACAGGGCGTACTGCTCCGCCTCCATGTCCTCGTATTCCGTGATCTGCTGGGCGTACAGATCGATCTGCTCCTGGGTATCGCCGATCTGGTCCATCAGCAGCTGGTTCCGCTGGTCAAGCAGGTACTTGGTGCCCATCACGTCCTCTTTCTTGGACTTGGCCTCCGCGATCTGCTTCTGCAGCTCGGCGATGCGCTCCTTCGTCTCCTGCTTCTTTTTCTCCAGCGCTTTCATTTCCGCCTGACGCGCCGCCTTCTCCTCGGCGGCCTTTTCGTCGTCCGTCTTGGTGGCGTAGACCTGCTGCACGGTGCCCGCCGCCAGCAGCGACAGCCCCATCAGCAGCGCCAGCGCACCGCACAAAAGACGCTTTCCTCTCCTCATGGTCACGCTCCTCCCGTTATCATACCCGCAGGAACCGCCGGATGGCCGTCAGGCTGCCGCCTACGCCCACCAGGATGCCGGCGCCCAGAAATACCAGCGCCACCGGCTTCCAGATCCGCAAAAACGGCACCACCGTCAGGATCTGCAGGGTGTCGGACGTCCCGATGCCCCGGGCCACGGCGGTGTACAGCAGCCACTGCAGTCCGAAGGCAATGACGGCGCTGAACAAGCCCAGCAGCATGCCCTCGTACACGAAGGGCCACCGGATGAACCCATTGGTGGCGCCCACCATCTTCATAATGGCGATCTCGTCCCGCCTGTCAAATGTGGTCAGCTTGATGGTGTTGCTGATGATGAACACCGACACCAGCAGCAGAATGGCGATGAGGGCGATGCTGATGATGCCCGCCACGTTCCGTGCGGTGGTAAAGCCCTCCGCCACCGCCTGATCGGCCCGGGCCTTGGCGATGCCCTCCACCTGCTCCACCGCGGTCTTCGTCTCCATGATGCGGTCGGGATCCGTCACATGGATGATGTATCTGTGCCGGAACACGTCCGCCGGCAGGTCGCCGTACAGCTCGTCGCCGTCGTATCTGGCGATGTAGTTCTCCTTGGCCTCGTCCCGCGACATGAACGTGCAGTCCGCCACGTTGTCCACATTTTCGATCTTCGTCTGGAGCGCCCGCGCCTCCTGCTCCGTCAGCGCGTCGTCCACAAAGGCCAGCACCGCATTCTCCTGCTGGAGATCTGCCAGATTCACATTGGCGTTGTACGCCACCAGCGTAAATGTGCCCATGATCAGCAGGCACGCCACGGTGATGCCGATGGCGGCAAAGGACATGAACCCGTGGGAGAACATGTTCCCCGCGCCTTCCCGGATGAAAAATTTAAAATCGTGCCGCATGCCTTACACCTCGTAGCTGCCCATGCCGTCGCCGATGACGCGGCCCTCGTTGAGCAGGATGATCCGCTTGTTGAAATGGTTCACCAGCCCCCGCTCGTGGGTCACCACGATCACGGTGGTGCCCAGTGCGTTGATGCGCTCCAGCAGGGTCATGATCTCCAGCGAACGGCCCGGGTCCAGGTTGCCGGTAGGCTCGTCGGCCACGATGGTGCTGGGGTTGTTCACCAGCGCCCGGGCGATGGCCACACGCTGCTGCTCGCCGCCGGACAGCTCATCGGGGTAGCGGTTCTCCTTGTCCGCCAGCCCCACCAGCTCCAGCACATAGGGGATGCGGCTGCGCAGCTCCCGGGGCGGTGCGCCCACCGCCCGCATGGCCAGCGCCAGATTGTCGTACACGGTCTTGTTGCCGATGAGGCGGAAATCCTGAAAAATGGCGCCGATGGTGCGGCGCATGTAGGGGATCTGCCGCTCGGAGATGCGGCTCATGGAAAAGCCGTTGACCATAACGCGGCCCGCCGTGGGCACCACCTCGCCGGTCAGCAGCTTGATAATGGTGGACTTGCCGGAGCCGGACGGCCCCACGAGGAACACGAACTCCCCGTCGTCCACGGTAAAGGACACACCCTTGAGAGCGTGCGTCCCGTTGTCATACACCTTTTCTGCGTCTATCAAACGGATCATATCTCTGCTCCTGTTCGCCAAAATGCAACATCTTGTGGCCGTTTTCGGCCGTTATTCCCATTATATATAAATGGTTACAAAATGGCAACAGGAAAGATATGAATATTTCCTTAATTTGCCCCACCCGTTTTTTGACGCTTCCCGCCGCCCGCCAGTTCCCCGGAAACCGCATTTTCCGCAAAAAATACCAAAAACAGGCAGCTGCGATGCCGCAGCTGCCTGTTTTTATGTAAACTTGTTGTCCTTATGCGTCGATGCCGCGGCTGGTCAGATACTTCTTGACCATCAGCGCCACCTTGAAGGTGATGGCGTCGTCAAACTCCCGCAGGTCCAGACCCGTCAGCTTCTTGATCTTCTCCAGCCGGTACACCAGCGTGTTCCGGTGGACGAACAGCTTCCGCGCCGTCTCCGACACGTTCAGGTTGTTCTCAAAGAACTTGTAGATGGTGAACAGCGTCTCCTGATCCAGCGCATCGATGGGGTTCTTCTTGAAGACCTCCTGCAAAAACATCTCGCACAGGGTGGTGGGCAGCTGGTAGATCAGGCGGCCGATGCCCAGATTCTCGTAGTTGATGACGTAGCGCTCGGTGTCAAAGACCTTGCCCACCTCAATGGCGATCTGCGCCTCCTTGTAGCTCTTGGCCAGATCCCGCAGGTGCAGCGCCAGCGTGCCGATGCCCACGAACACACAGCTCTCGCCGTCCACCCGCAGGGCCTCCTCGATGCGCTGGGCCACCGCCTCCAGATCCTTGGCGCCGGCGTTTTCGTCCATCTGGTGGATCAGAGCCACATCCTGCTCGCCCACGCTGATGACGAAGTCGTTCTGCCGGTCGGGGAACAGCCCCTGGATCACGTCCACCGGCACCGTCTCCAGTCGGTCGTCCACCGGCCGGATCACAAACACGCCCCGGGCCGTCTCCGCCGCCACATGCAGCTCCTTGGCCCGCATGTAGATGTCGCTGATGAGGATATTGTCCGAAATGATGTTCTTGATGAAGGAGCCCTTGTCGTGCTTCTCCTCGTAGTAGCTCTTGGCGGCGTTGAGAGACACAGCGGCCATGGCGCACACGGTGCGGCTCATGCTGTCGTCGCCGCTGGCAAACACCGCGTAGTCAAAGTGGGTGCCCCAGCTGGGCAGCGCCTTGAACGTCCGGCCCTCCAGCGTAATGCAGGCGCCCTCCGCCGCGGCGATCGGCTCCACATACTTGGTCCACTTCTTGCCGATACCCGTCAGCTCGCTGCAGGCGATCACCGTACCGTCCGCGTCGATAACGCCGATGGTGCGATCCGTCGTCTCCTTGAATTGCAGTACCACATTCTGAAAAATTCTTCCCGACATAACGACTTCCTCCTGCGAACCTCGCGTAGGTATTTTGTGCAATCTGCCAAGCCGATGTTCCTATTATATCGTCACTATGACGATTTTGCAAGCATTTTTTTATCTTTTCCACAAAAAATATGTCGCGTTTTTTGTTGTTCTGTCGAAATGATCACAATCTGGCCGCCGCCCGCAGCGCCGCCGTCTCCGCCGCCGTCAGTTCCCGGAACGCACCGGGCGCCAGTGTCTCGTCCAGCACCAGCGGCCCCATGGACAGCCGCTTCAGGTACAGCACCGGTGCGCCCCGGGCCGCCAGCATCCGCTTCACCTGGTGGAATTTTCCCTCCCGCAGCGTCACGATGCACTCCCCCGGCCCCAGCAGCTCCAGCACCGCCGGCAGACATTCCAGCCCGTCGCCCAGCGTCATACCCGCCGCGAAGGCCGCCGCGTCCTCCGGGCCCAGCGGCCCGTCCACCCGGGCGTAGTACCGCTTGTCCACATGGTTTCTGGGGCTCAGCAACCGGTGGGCCAGCTCCCCGTCGTCCGTCAGGAGCAGCAGCCCCTCCGTATCCTTGTCCAGCCGCCCCACCGGCGACAATCCCCGCCGCCGCAGCTCCTGGGGCAGCAGCTCCAGCACCGTCTCCTGCCACCGGTCCTCGGTGGCGGACAGCACCCCCGCCGGCTTGTGCAGCATCACATAGGTGAATTTTTGCAGCCGCACCGGCTCGCCGCCCACGAGGATGGCTGCCGTCTCCGGGTCCACCTTCTCCTCGGCGGAGGACGCCGCCGCGCCGTTGACCCGCACCTGCCCCTGCCGCACCAGCAGCTTCACCTCCCGCCGCGACCACCGGCCCGTACCGGCCAGCACCTTGTCCAGACGCTCCATATCGCCGCCCCCTCTCCGTCATTTTCCTGATTGTAGCATATCCCCGCCGAAATACAAATATAAAATTGGTGAGAGGTGATGAGTTTTGTACGTCATTCATATGCGCTTTACACGCCGGAAGCTCCTGCTGACCGCCGCCGCGCTGGTGCTTGTCACCGGCATGACCCTGCTGCTGGCCGGCTGCTTCCGCGGCAGCACGCCCCGTGAAGAGGTTTCCCTTGCCACCAACGACCAGCGCGTGGTCTACCTGCAGGGCTTGGGCTGGCAGGTGTCGCCGGAACCGGTGGAGACACTGGATCTCCAGCTGCCGGAGGATCTGAAGCCCCAGTGGGGCGACTACCTGAAGCTCCAGGAAAAGCAGGGTCTGCCCTTCGGCGACTGCGCCGGCCAGACCGTCCGCCGCTTCACCTACACCGTCGCCAACTACCCGGAGGTGCCCGACGGGGTGCAGGCCAACCTGTTCCTCTGCGGTGACCGATTGGTGGGCGGCGATATCATCGCCACCGGCGAAAACGGCTTCCAGACCGTGCTGACCTTCCCGGAGCGCGGGTAAAGCACTCCTGTCTTCTCTGCCATACGCTGTAAAGGTCTTTTCCTTCCTGGCAGGAGCACAACATGGCAAGTATTGCCGCCGCAGCAGGTCACACGCGGCAAGGGCCGCGCACAGTGTGCGCGGCCCTTGCCATACATCGAAAAACGCCTCCGGTATGCAAAAAGGGAGACACGCTTGCGCGTGTCTCCCTTTTTAGATCATCTGATCCGTTCCCTCGGTAGGAATTACTCCTCGATGCCGATAACGACGCCGGAACCGACGGTACGGCCACCCTCACGGATAGCGAAACGCAGACCGTTCTCGATAGCGATGGGGGTGATCAGCTCCACGTTCATGTCGACGTTATCGCCGGGCATGCACATCTCAACGCCCTCGGGCAGAGTGATGACGCCGGTCACGTCGGTGGTACGGAAGTAGAACTGGGGACGATAGTTGTTGAAGAAGGGGGTGTGACGGCCGCCCTCGTCCTTGGTCAGAACGTACACCTGGCCAACGAACTTGGTGTGGGGATGGATGGAGCCGGGCTTGGACAGGACCTGACCGCGCTCGATCTCGGTCTTGGCAACACCGCGCAGCAGGGCGCCGATGTTATCGCCGGCCTCAGCGTAGTCCAGCAGCTTGTGGAACATCTCGATACCGGTAACGGTGGTCTCGCGCTTCTCATCGGACAGACCGACGATCTCGACCTTCTCGTTCAGGTTCAGCTTACCACGCTCCACACGGCCGGTAGCAACGGTACCACGGCCGGAGATGGTGAACACGTCCTCGACGGGCATCAGGAAGGGCATATCCTCCTTGCGGTCGGGGGTGGGGATCCAGCTGTCAACAGCGTCCATCAGCTCCTTGATGCACTGATACTCGGGAGCGTTGGGATCGGTGGACTCGGAAACCAGAGCGTTCAGAGCGGAACCGCGGATGATGGGGGTGTCGTCGCCAGGGAAGCCGTAGAAGTCCAGCAGCTCGCGGACTTCCATCTCCACCAGCTCCAGCAGCTCCTCATCGTCGACCTGATCGCACTTGTTCAGGAAGACCAGCACGGAGGGCACGTTCACCTGACGGGCCAGCAGCAGGTGCTCACGAGTCTGAGCCATGGGGCCGTCGGAGGCAGCGATGACCAGGATAGCGCCGTCCATCTGGGCAGCACCGGTGATCATGTTCTTGATATAGTCGGCGTGGCCCGGGCAGTCGACGTGGGCGTAGTGACGAGCCGCGGTCTCATACTCGACGTGAGCGGTGTTGATGGTGATACCACGCTCGCGCTCTTCGGGAGCCTTATCGATGGAAGAGTAATCGGTGTACTCAGCGCCGCCCTGCATCGCCAGATACTTGGTGATAGCCGCGGTCAGAGTGGTCTTACCATGGTCGATGTGGCCGATGGTGCCGATGTTGACATGGGGTTTCGTTCTTTCAAATTTCTGCTTAGCCATTTGAAATGATCCTCCTTAACAGTTTTGTATCATGTGTTGGGCAGCGGTAACAGTCTAACACTGCCATTTTACAGTATTTGCGTGGGAAAATCAATCGTAAATTACGGTTTTAGAAATTTTCCCGTCCGGTACGCTTGCTGATCAGCTTCTCCTGCAGGCTCTTGGGCAGCTCGATGTAGTGGCTGGGCTCCATGGTGTACTGGCCGCGGCCCTGTGTACGGGAGCGCAGGTCAGTGGCATAGCCGAACATCTCCGCCAGAGGCACGAAGGCGTCGATCTGCTGGGCGCCGGAGCGCATCTCGTAGCCCTGGATCTGGCCGCGGCGCGCGTTCAGGTCGCCGATAACATCGCCCATATACTCGTCGGGCACGATGACGCAGACCTTCATGATGGGCTCCAGCAGCGTGGGATCGGCCTTGCGCATGGCCTCCTTGAAGGCCATGGAGCCGGCGATCTTGAACGCCATCTCGGAGGAGTCCACCTCGTGGTAGGAGCCGTCGTACAGCGTGACCTTCACGTCCACGACGGGATAACCCGCCACAACGCCGGCCAGCATGGCGCCCTGGATACCGGCATCGATGGCCGGGATATACTCCTTGGGGATGGCGCCGCCCACCACCTTGTTCTCGAACTCGTAGCCCTTGCCGGACTCATTGGGCTCGACGTGGATCTTGACGTGGCCGTACTGGCCCTTACCGCCGGACTGGCGGGCATACTTGGTCTCCTGATCCACGGCCTTGCGGATGGTCTCCTTGTAGGCCACCTGGGGTGCGCCCACGTTGGCCTCCACCTTGAACTCGCGGAGCAGACGGTCCACGATGATCTCCAGGTGCAGCTCGCCCATGCCGGCGATGATGGTCTGACCCGTCTCCTCGTCCGTGTAGGTGCGGAAGGTGGGATCCTCCTCGGCCAGCTTGGCCAGGGCGACGCCCATCTTCTCCTGACCGGCCTTGGTCTTGGGCTCGATGGCCACGCGGATCACAGGCTCGGGGAACTCCATGGACTCCAGAATGATGGGGTTCTTCTCATCGCACAGCGTGTCGCCGGTGGTGGTGTTCTTCAGACCCACCACGGCGGCGATGTCGCCGGAGTAGACGGACTCGATGTCCTCGCGGTGATTGGCGTGCATCTGCAGGATGCGGCCCATACGCTCGCGCTTGCCCTTGGTGGCATTGAGGACGGAGGAGCCCGTGGTCAGTGTACCGGAGTACACGCGGAAGAAGCTGAGACGGCCCACATAGGGGTCGGTCATGATCTTGAAAGCCAGCGCGGCGAAGGGCTCCTCGTCAGAGGACTTGCGCTCCTCCTCCTCGTCGGTCTTGGGGTTGACGCCCTTGATGGCAGGGACATCGGTGGGTGCGGGCATGTAGTCCACGATGGCGTCCAGCAGCTTCTGCACGCCCTTGTTGCGATAGCTGGAACCGCAGGTCACGGGCACCATTTCCACGGCGCAGGTAGCCTTGCGGATGGCGGTACGGATCTTGCTGGTGGGGATCTCCTTCCCCTCCAGATACAGCTCCATGATCTCGTCGTCGAACATGGACACGGCATCCAGCAGCTTCTCGCGGTACTCGTTGGCGATGTCGACCATATCCTCGGGGATAGGCTCGACACGCATATCCTTACCCAGCTGATCGTAATAAATATCGGCGTCCATCTCCACCAGGTCGATGATACCCTTGAAGGTATCCTCCTTCCCGATGGGAAGCTGGATGGGGACAGCGTTGGCCTTCAGACGGTCATGCACCATGTCCAGCACGTGATAGAAATCCGCGCCGGTGATATCCATCTTGTTGACGTAGATCATCCGGGGGACATGGTAGTGATCGGCCTGACGCCACACCGTCTCGGACTGCGGCTCCACGCCGCCCTTGGCGCACATCACGGTGACGGAACCGTCCAGCACGCGCAGAGAACGTTCCACCTCCACAGTAAAGTCCACGTGGCCCGGGGTGTCGATGATGTTGATGCGCGTCTGGGGGAACTGATCCTTGGAGCCCTTCCAGTAGCAGGTGGTAGCGGCGGAGGTGATGGTGATACCACGCTCCTGCTCCTGCTCCATCCAGTCCATGGTCGCGGTGCCCTCGTGCGTCTCGCCCAACTTGTAGTTCACACCCGTGTAGTACAGAATGCGCTCTGTCGTAGTGGTCTTTCCTGCATCAATGTGGGCCATGATGCCGATATTTCTCGTATTTTCCAGTGTAACCTTTCTCGGCATACCGTTCTCCTTCTTAAAACGTAGTTGCGGGCGCGATCACCAGCGGAAGTGGGCGAATGCCTTGTTGGATTCGGCCATCTTGTGGGTATCCTCGCGCTTCTTCACGGCGCTGCCGGTGTTGTTGGCAGCATCCATGATCTCGCCTGCCAGGCGCTCGGCCATGGTACGCTCACCGCGGGCGCGGGAGTAGGCCGTCAGCCAGCGCAGACCCAGGGTCTGACGACGGGCGGGACGAACCTCCATGGGGACCTGATAGGTGGCGCCGCCGACACGGCGGGCCTTGACTTCCAGGCTGGGCATGATGTTCTCCATAGCCTGGGTGAATACTTCCAGAGGATCCTTCTCGGTCTTATCCTTGATGATATCAAAGGCACCGTAGACGACCTTCTGAGCGACGCCCTTTTTACCGTCCAACATGATGCTGTTGACCAGCTTGGTCACCAGCACGGAGTTGTACATAGGATCGGGCAAGATCTCTCTCTTGGGAACATTACCTCTTCTGGGCACTATGCTTCCCTCCTTCATAAAAATATGATTTCATAGGTACTCAACAGCCGCTGACCGACTGTTGTACGGCCTGCCAAAGAGGTACATTATAATATAATGAGAAACCTTTTGGCAAAGCACAGAGCTGCAGGTTTTACTTGCTCTTGGGGCGCTTTGCGCCGTACTTGGAGCGGGCCTGCATACGGCCGGAGACGCCCTGGGTATCCAGCGTACCGCGGATGATGTGGTAACGGACACCGGGGAGGTCCTTGACACGGCCACCGCGGATCATGACGACGGAGTGCTCCTGCAGGGAGTGGCCCACACCGGGGATGTAAGCGGTGACTTCGTAGCCGTTGGTCAGACGCACACGGGCGATCTTACGCAGAGCGGAGTTGGGCTTCTTGGGGGTCGCAGTTCTGACGGCCGTGCAGACGCCGCGCTTCTGAGGGGAGCTGAGGTCAGTCTCCTTGTTCTTCAGCGTGTTCAGGCCCTTCTGCATAGCGGGAGAATTGGACTTGTAAGTGCTCTTCTTCCGGCCCTGCTTGACCAGCTGGTTAAAAGTAGGCATTTGGTTTCTCCTTTCTCAAAAATTCTTGGGATGCTTCCCTATATTTTCCACGGAACAAACGCAGTTTATTCCGGCTGGAAACTCATTGTGCCACAATGGCTACGGCGGAGGCCGGCACGGCGATGCCGCAGGCCCGGCCCAGCTGCTGCATGGTCAGGGAGCAGTCCGCCCCCACGCCGCGCTCCCGGCACAGCGCCAGCAGCGGCTCCGTCAGGGCGGGGTCGGCGTCGCAGGCCAGATACACACGTCTGGCGCTGCCCTGTGAGACGGCCCTCCGTGTCTGCTTCAAGCCTACCACCTTTTCCCTTGCAGTCAGCTCTCCGGCCACGGATGTTCTCCTCCTGTCATGGCATAACAAATCCCGCGGGCGATCCCGCGCAATTTGAAATTATAGCATAGGGCGCAAAGTGCGTCAAGTAGAAACCCCACAAAAATTTGTGTAGTTCACTGAATTTTCCTGTGAAAATACGGCGTTTTCACGAAAGTACCCCTCCGCCCGGGCGGAGGGGTACTTTTATGCGGTTACACGGTTCAGACCGGCTTATGCCTCGTCGCCGTCGGAGGGGTCCTCCGTCTGGGCGGGAGCCTCGTCCTCCACGGGGCCGGCGGAGGCGGCGTAGACGTTCTCCACCGCTTCCTCCTCTTCCTCCACATCGGGGACCATCTCCTCGGCCAGCTTGCGGTAGGCCGTCAGGCCGGCGCCGGCGGGGATGAGCTTGCCGATGATGACGTTCTCCTTCAGGCCCACCAGATGGTCGACCTTGCCCTTGATGGCGGCCTCGGTCAGGACCTTGGTGGTCTCCTGGAAGGACGCGGCGGACAGGAAGGAATCCGTGGCCAGAGAGGCCTTGGTGATACCCATCAGCAGCTGGGTGCAGGTAGCCTCCTGCAGCGGCTCGCCGTCCTCGCGAACCTCGCCGTTGGCGATGCGCTGCCGCACGGCGGCGTTGGCATCCTCCACCTCCAGCACGTCGGCCATGGCGCCGGACAGCAGGGTGGTGTCCCCCGCCTCCTCCACACGGACCTTGCGCATCATCTGGCGGACGATGACCTCGATGTGCTTGTCGTTGATGTCCACGCCCTGCTGGCGGTAGACCTTCAGGACCTCCTGGATCAGGTAGTTGTGGACAGCGGAGGCGCCGCGGATACGCAGCACGTCGTGGGGATTCAGTGCGCCGTCCTGAAGCTGGCGGCCCTTCTCGATGACCTCGCCGTCCTGCACCAGCAGGCCGGTGTGGGGCACCGCGTAGGTGCGGGTATCGCCGTCGTCGGCGGTGATGATGATGTTCAGCAGGCTGCCCTTGGTGGCCTCCTCGAAGCGGACCTTGCCGCCGATCTCGGCGATGGTGGCCATCTTCTTGGGCTTGCGGGCCTCGAACAGCTCCTCCACACGGGGAAGACCCTGGGTGATGTCGCCGCCGGCCACGCCGCCGGTGTGGAACGTACGCATGGTCAGCTGGGTGCCCGGCTCACCGATGGACTGTGCCGCGATGATGCCCACGGCCTCGCCGGGGCCGACGGGCTTGCTGGTGGCCAGGTTCATGCCGTAGCACTTGGCGCAGATGCCGCTGTGGGCGCGGCAGGTCAGCACGGTGCGGATCTCGGCGGAGTGGATGTCGAAGGACTCCAGCAGCGCCGCGTCGCTCTCGGTCATCATGTGATCCTTGGAGATCAGCACCTCGTCGGTGCCGGGCTTCAGGATGTCGCTGACGGGGAAGCGGCCCTTGATGCGCTCGGAGAACTTCTCGATGACCTGACCGCCCTCGCTGATCTCGGACACCAGAATGCCCTTGGCAGCGCCGCAGTCGGCCTCGCGGATGATGACGTCCTGGCAGACGTCCACCATGCGGCGGGTCAGATAGCCGGAGTCGGCGGTACGCAGTGCCGTATCGGCCAGACCCTTACGGGCGCCTCGGCTGGAGGTGAAGTACTCCAGCACGCTCAGGCCCTCACGGAAGTTGGCCTTGATGGGGATCTCGATGGTCTTACCGGCGGTGTTGGCCATCAGGCCGCGCATACCGGTGAGCTGACGGATCTGCTTCATGGAGCCGCGGGCGCCGGAATCTGCCATCATGAAGATGGGGTTGTACTTGTTCATGTTGGCGGTCAGGGCGTCGGTCACGTCGGCGGTGGTCTTTTCCCACTCGCGCACCACCAGCTTGTAGCGCTCCTCGTCGGTGATGAAGCCCATGTTGTACTGGTCTTCGATGTCCACCACGCGCTGCTCCGTCTCGTCGATCAACTCGTACTTGGCCTTGGGCACCGTCATGTCCGCGATGGAGATGGTGATGGAGCCGCGGGTGGAGTACTTGTAGCCGGTGGCCTTGATGTTGTCCAGCACCTCGGCGGCGATGGTGAAGCCGTACTGGTTGATGGTACGGTCCACGATCTTGCCCAGCAGCTTCTTGCCGCAGGTCTCGGTGATTTCGTAGTCGAAGAATCGGTCCGTGGGCTTGCCGTCCTCGTCGAAGCGCTTCACGAAGCCCAGATCCTGGGGGATGTTGCGGTTGAAGATGATGCGTCCGGCGGTGGCGCGCACCACATGGCTCACCTTCTCGCCGCCCAGCTCCTTGGTGACGCGGACCCAGATGGGCTGGTGGATGCCGATGACGTGCTCGTTGTACGCCATCAGCACCTCGTCCTCGTCGCGGTAGATGTTCAGGCGGACGCTGGCTCTCTCCTCGTCGGTCAGCTCGTCGTAGGTCTTGCCGGCCAGCGCAAAGTCGATGCCCTCGGGCCAGTATTCGTCGTTGTCCATCTGGGAAACGCCGTTCTCGAACCGCTCGAAGGTCAGGTAGTAGGAGCCCAGCACCATATCCTGCGTAGGCACGGTGACGGGGCCGCCGTCCTGGGGACGCAGCAGGTTGTTGGCCGACAGCATCAGCAGACGGGCCTCGGCCTGGGCCTCGGCGGACAGGGGAACGTGAATGGCCATCTGGTCGCCGTCGAAGTCGGCGTTGAAGGCCGTGCAGTTCAGGGGGTGCAGCTTCAGGGCGCGGCCCTCCACCAGCACCGGTTCAAAGGCCTGGATGCCCAGACGGTGCAGGGTAGGCGCGCGGTTGAGCATGACGGGATGATCCTTGATGATCTCATCCAGCGCGTCCCACACCTCGGTGCGTCCCTTGTCCACCATCTTCTTGGCGGACTTGATGTTGTTGGCGGAGCCGTCCTCCACCAGCTTCTTCATGATGAAGGGGCGGAACAGCTCCAGCGCCATCTCCTTGGGAACGCCGCACTGGTAGATCTTCAGCTCGGGGCCGACACAGATAACGGAACGGCCGGAGTAGTCCACGCGCTTGCCCAGCAGGTTCTGGCGGAAGCGGCCCTGCTTACCCTTCAGCATATCGCTGAGGGACTTGAGGGCGCGGTTGTTGGCGCCGGTGACGGGACGGCCGCGGCGGCCGTTGTCGATGAGGGCGTCCACCGCCTCCTGCAGCATACGCTTCTCGTTGCGGACGATGATGTCCGGGGCGTTCAGCTCCATCAGGCGCTTCAGGCGGTTGTTGCGGTTGATGACGCGGCGGTACAGGTCGTTCAGGTCGGACGTGGCGAAGCGGCCGCCGTCCAGCTGGACCATGGGCCGGATCTCCGGTGGGATCACGGGCAGGACGTCGATGATCATCCACTCCGGCTTGTTGCCGGACAGGCGGAAGGCGTCCACCACCTCCAGACGCTTGACGATACGCGCCTTCTTCTGGCCGGAGGTGGTCTTCAGCTCCGCGTGGAGCTGCTCACTCAGCTGCTCCAGATCGATCTGCTGCAGCAGCTTCTTCACGGCCTCGGCGCCCATGCCGGCGTCAAAATCGTCCTCGTACTTCTCCCGCATATCGCGGTATTCCTTCTCGGACAGGATCTGGTTCTTGATGAGGGGCGTCTCGCCGGGATCGGTAACGATATAGGCGGCGAAGTACAGCACCTTCTCCAGAATGCGGGGGCTGATGTCCAGCAGCAGACCCATGCGGGAGGGGATGCCCTTGAAGTACCAGATGTGGCTGACGGGGGTGGCCAGCTCGATGTGTCCCATGCGCTCACGGCGCACCTTGGCCCGGGTGACCTCCACGCCGCAGCGGTCGCAGATCTTGCCCTTGTAGCGGATCTTCTTATACTTGCCGCAGTGGCACTCCCAGTCCTTCGTCGGCCCGAAAATGCGCTCGCAGAACAGGCCGTCCCGTTCCGGCTTCAGCGTGCGGTAGTTGATGGTCTCCGGCTTTTTCACCTCGCCGTAGGACCACTCGCGGATCATCTCCGGAGAAGCGATGCCGATCTTGATGGCGTCAAATGTTGCGTAACTCATAATGCAGCTCCTCCTTTTCCTTAAAACTCGTCGTCCCCGTCGTCATCGAAGGAAGCGTCCACTTCCTCGTCGGCGACGTAGTCGAATCCGGCGTCGGCCAGCTCATCCTCATCGGCGAACCGCTTCTGCCGCTCGTCCTCGGCGTCCATGCGCGCCAGGTTGAAGGTATCCAGCGCGTCCTCGTCCTCCTTCAGCTCGATCTGGTTGCCGTCGGCATCCAGCACCTGGATATCCAGGCACAGGGACTGCAGCTCCTTGACCAGCACCTTGAAGGATTCCGGCACGCCCGGCGTGGGCACGTTGTGGCCCTTGACGATGGACTCGTAGGTGCGGACACGGCCCGTCACGTCGTCGGACTTGACGGTCAGGATCTCCTGCAGGGTGTAGGCCGCGCCGTAGGCCTCCAGCGCCCAGACTTCCATCTCGCCGAAGCGCTGGCCGCCGAACTGGGCCTTGCCGCCCAGAGGCTGCT
>ERZ780195.1575-NODE-1575-length-18066-cov-20.000389_pt1 | contig 18066 bp, 22 predicted proteins | sample MGYA00511017_ERZ780195 | MGnify/ENA primary metagenome ERZ780195 (study PRJEB29588, sample SAMEA2159974) | human gut metagenome | biome: human gut; feature: human-associated habitat; material: faeces | place: Denmark | collected 2008/2010 ...
TATTGCAAACAGTACCAGTTTTTTGATATTCTGCCCAACCAGAACCTGTAATATATCCTCTTACAATGCATTCAACTGGAAGCATTTTTAGTTTTTTTACTAGCATACTTCTATCTTTAAATTCTTCTTTTCTAAATTCGTCTGGAAATTCCTCATAATTTGTAGTAATTATATCATTTGGTATAATATCAGAAACAAAATTAAACCAAAATTCAGATAATTTATTTAGAATTTTTCCCTTATCCAAAACAGGATTTGGCATAATAAAATCAAATGCAGAAATCCTATCAGAAACAACCATCATAAGTTTATCATCATCTACTTCATATATTTCACGAACTTTACCACTACTAATTTTTTTCATAAAATAACAATCCTTTCTAAATTAATAATTCTCATAACCTACATCTTGTAATTTTGCATCTTTTTCCATAACAGCATCTTTTAATCCAGCTTTAAAATCAGCTAATTTATTACGTGTATCTTCATTTGAAACGCCTATTATTTGAGTTGCTAAAATAGCTGCATTTTTTGCACCATTTATTGCAACTGTCGCAACAGGAATTCCAGAAGGCATTTGCACAATTGAATAAAGTGAATCAATACCATTTAAAGCTTTAGAATGAATAGGAACACCAATTACTGGGCATGTATTTACTGCTGCAAAAATTCCAGGTAAATGGGCTGCACCACCAGCACCAGCAATAATTGCTTTAACACCTCTATTTTTAAGATTTTTTGCGTAATCAATTGCTTCATCTGGGCATCTATGAACAGATAAAATTTTCATCTCATAAGAAATTCCCATATTATCCAAGAATTTGGCACTATCTTTCATTATAGGTAAATCAGAATCACTACCCATAATTATTGCTACATCAATATTTTTTTCCATTTTTCCCTCCCAAAAAATAAATCTGAATTAATTATATTATATAAAATTATAATATACAACAAAAAAATATAATTTGACATGAAGTGTGAAGTGAGAGGTTTGAAGTGTGATGTGTTAAAAAATCAACGGCACCAATTTACATAAATAGGAATATATTATTAATATAGTAGGAGGAATAGCATGAAAGAAGTTTTAAGATTAGAAAATATAAACAAGACATATCAAGCAAAAAATGGGGAAATAGAAGCTTTAAGAAATATAAATTTTAATGTAAATGAAGGCGAATTTGTTAGCATAATTGGACCAAGTCGGATGTCGGAAAATCAACATTACTTTCAATAATTGCAGGGCTAGAAGAAAAATCAAGTGGAAAGATATATATAGATAATGTAGAAACAGAAAATGTATCAAACAAAATTGGATATATGCTTCAAAAAGATAGTTTACTAGAATGGAGAACTATATATAACAATGTGGTTTTTGGGTTGGAAATAACAAAAAGAAAAACTAAAGAAAATGAGCAATATGTAAAAGATTTATTAAAAAAATATAATCTTTATGAATTTAAAGATAAATACCCATCTCAATTATCAGGAGGAATGAGGCAAAGAGTGGCACTAATTAGAACACTTGCAATAAGACCAGAAATTCTTCTATTAGATGAAGCTTTTTCAGCTCTTGATTATCAAACAAGAATAATGGTAACAAAGGATATATACAAAATTCTAAAAAACGAAAATATTACCACAGTAATGGTAACACACGATATATCAGAGGCTATTAGTATGTCTGACAGAATAGTAGTACTTACAAAAAGACCAGCAACTGTTAAAAAAATTGATACAATAGATTTTGAAATAGAAGGAAGAGATCCTATGAACTGCCGTAAAAGTCCAAAATTCAGTAAATATTTTGATAGCTTATGGAAGGAGCTAGATGTTGATGCAAAAGAAAAATAATTCAGAAGAAAGAAAGAAGTATCTAAAAAAAATTAGATTAACAAAAATATTAACATTATTTACACAAATTACAGTAGCTGTTGCATTTGTAGCATTATGGGAGATACTAGCCAATAAAGGAGTAATAGATAGCTTTATAACAAGCCAACCATCTAGAATGCTAAAAACCTTTATGAATTTATCTCAAAATGGACTATTAGAACACTTAGGAGTTACATGTTATGAAACAATAGTAGGATTCTTATCTGGAGCTATACTTGGAGTGATTATTGCAATAATACTATGGTGGTCAAAATTCCTATCAAAGGTATCTGAACCATTTTTAGTAGTATTAAATAGTTTACCTAAAATAGCACTTCGGACCGGTAATAATAATATGGGTAGGAGCAGGAACAGGCGCAATTATAGTAATGGCATTGGCAATATCATTAATAGTTACAATTCTAGAAATATTAAATGGTTTTTTAAATACAGATAGCGAAAAAATAAGAATGGCAAAAACCTTTAATGCAAATAAATTGCAGATATTAACAAAAATAGTAATACCAGCAAATATTTCTACATTTATAAATTCGTTAAAAGTGAATATAGGGCTTTCATTAGTCGGAGTAATATCAGGGGAATTCTTAGTATCAAAAGCAGGCCTTCGGCTATTTAATAGTATATGGAGGTCAAGTGTTTCAGCTAGATTTAGTAATGGCAAGTGTAGTAATACTTGCAGCTGTCGCAGCAATTATGTATGAGGCAGTAGTCCTACTAGAAAAAATAATTTTAAAAACAAAAAAATTTGGATAAATTGTAATTTGACACGGTAGGGGTCGCCGCCCTCGGCGACCCGAAAGCATAGCAGGTTTTGCAATATACATGTTTTAAACAAATTACAATCAATTGAAAGGAGAAAAATTTTGAAAAAATATATTATAGGCATACTTATAATCTTATTAGTTGTTGGTGGAATTTTAGCATATTCTATGCTTAAAGATAAAAATAACGGAAACACAGAAATGACAAAAATAAGATTAAATGAAGTTACACGTTCAGTTTTTTATGCGCCACAATATGTTGCAATTAGCAATGGATATTTTAAAGAAGAAAATCTGGATATAGAAATTACCACAGGTCAAGGTGCAGATAAGGTAATGACAGCAGTACTTGCTGGTCAAAGTGATATAGGCTTTGCACGGACCGGAAGCTGCAATTTATGTATATAACGAAGGAAAAGAAGATTACATGCAAGTATTTGCACAAATGACTAAAAGAGATGGATCTTTTCTAGTTAGCAGAAAAGAAAACAAAGACTTTAAATGGACAGATTTAAAAGGTTCTACTATTATCCCTGGTAGAAAAGGTGGAGTACCATATATGACATTTGAATATGTACTAAAACAAAGTGGATTAGATACAAAAAAAGATGTAATATTAGATGATAGTATTAAATTTGACTTAATGGCAGGAGCATTTGCAGGAGGTAAAGCAGACTATGTTACACTATTTGAACCAACAGCATCAATGACAGAGGCACAAGAAAAAGGATATATAGTAGCATCAGTTGGAGAAGCAGGAGGAGAAATACCATATACAGCATACTTTGCAAAAAAGAGTTATATAAACAATAATAAAGATATAATTCAAGGCTTTACAAATGCAGTATATAAGGGCCAAACATGGGTAAAAGAACATACAGCAAAAGAAATTGCAGAAAAAATACAAAACTTTTTCCCAGATACAGATTTAAGTATGTTAGAAAGTTCAATTCAAAGATATAAAGACATAGATGCTTGGAATGAAACACCAGTACTAAAACAAGAAGCTTTTGAAAAATTACAAACAGTAATGCAAGAAGCAGGAGAACTTACAACAAAAGCACCTTATGAAACAATAGTAAACAACGAATTTGCAAAAAAAGCTATTAAATAAAAACAAAACATAGCGCAAGTCAAAGGGGATAGACTTACGCTATGCTTCTCATAATATTTAATATATATCATGGAGGATAATTACATTATATATTACCAAACCTTAAATTAAGTTTAAAAATTACAATTTATCCAACCAATCTAAAATAAAGTTATAAACCTCCAATTTGTTTACCTCATTAAGTAATTCATGTCTAGCGTTTTTAAACAATCTTAAATACACATTTCTGGTTCCGTCTTTTTTAAGCATTTTATATACTCTTAAAACACCTTTACCATTTTGCCCAACAGGGTCTTCATCGCCAGAGAAAATTAATATAGGAACCTTTACGGTTTTATTAACATTTTTCTGTTTAGATAAATATTGAGTTCCACTCAATAAATCATAATATGCTTGAACAGAAAACATTTTTCCGCATTTCTCATCTTCTATAAATTTATTAACTTCATTTTCATCACTGCAAATCCAGTCAGAAGAAGTTCTGTTTGGTTCAAACTTTTTATTAAAAGAACCTGTAACAAGATGCTCAATCAATTTACTTTTATACCTTTTACCTTTAAAAGTAGAAATTATTTTAATAAGCAGTTTCCCAGAAATAAGCCCATATTTTTGCCCACTTGTTCCAGAAATAATTACACCAGTTAAATTATCATCATATTTTGTAATATATGTACGAACAATAAGTGAGCCCATACTGTGTCCCATAACAATATAAGGTAGATTAGGATACTCATTATGAACTTTATTTTGAAGAATATGAACATCTTCTACTAACCTATCCCAGCCATTATTATCAGCAAAATATCCAAAATCATCTTCACATTTAGCTGTATTACCATGACCTAAATGATCATGACCAACTACAATGTAACCATTGTTGGCTAAAAAATTAGCAAAATCATTATATCTACCAATATGCTCTTGCATGCCGTGAACTAATTGTATTATTCCTTTGTGTTCTTTAAAATCATTATTAATCCATTTTTTTGCAAATACATCAAAACCTGTACTCGACTTAAAACTAAAAGTACTTTCCACTATAATCCTCCAATATAAATTATTACATAATAATATATCATAAAAATTTAAACAATAGAAGAGTTGAAAATAAAAAATAATTGTAATAAAATATTAAAAAAAGATAAAAATAAAAAGTAGGGGTCGCAGTCCTCGGCGCCCCCTGCTTAAAAAAATATAGGAGTGAAAAATATGGAATATAGATATAAACCAGAAGGAGTATGCTCAAGAGAATTGGTATTCGATATAGAAGGAGATATTGTAAAGTCAGTAAAAGTTGTTGGAGGATGTCCAGGAAACACAGTAGGAATTTCAAAATTGGTAGAAGGAATGAAAATAAAAGACATAATAAAAAAACTAAAAGGAATTCCATGTGGATATAGAGGAACATCTTGTCCAGACCAAATTGCAAGAGCATTAGAAAAATATATAATTAAATAATGTAGGTGATGACGCCATAGGCAATATGCACTACAAAGAAATTACTAAAAGATAAGAAGGAATAAAATATGATAAAAATAGCATTTTTTGATACAAAAGAATATGATAAAAAATTGTTTGATGAATACAATAAAAAATATGGTTATGAAATAACATATTTAGAATCAAGATTAAATAGTGAAACTGCACCACTAGCAAAAGGATTTGACGTTGTATGTATATTTGTAAACGACGTAGTAGACGAAAAAACAATTAAAATCTTAGAAGAAGATGGAGTAAAATTAATAGCTTTAAGATGTGCAGGATTTAATAATGTAGATATAAAAAAGATTGGAGAAAAGCTAAAAGTTGTAAGAGTACCAGCATATTCTCCTTATGCTGTTGCAGAACATGCAGTAGCATTACTTTTAAGTATTGATAGAAAAATATATAAAGCGTACCAAAGAACAAAAAAATACAATTTTACTTTAAACGGACTATTAGGATTTGATATACATGGTAAAACAGTTGGAGTTATAGGTTCAGGAAAAATTGGGAAAGTATTTATAAACATTATGAATGGTTTTGGATGTAGAGTATTAGCATATGATAAATTCCCAGATGAAAAAGCAGCAAAAGAAATGAATTTTGAGTATGTAGACTTAGACACATTATATAAGGAATCAGATATAATATCACTTCATTGTCCATTAACAGACGAAAATTATAAAATGATAAATGAAGAATCATTAGATAAAATGAAAGATGGGGTTGTATTAATAAACACAAGTAGAGGAAAATTAATAGACACAAAAAGCTTAATAAAAAGGTTAGAACAAGGCAAAATTGGTGGACTTGGTTTAGATGTTTATGAAGATGAAGAGGAATTCTTTTTAAATGATATGTCTAATTCATATATAAGAGATGAAGAACTCTCAATATTACTTACTATGCCAAATGTAGTAGTAACATCACATCAAGCATTCTTTACGAAAGAAGCTCTAAATAAAATTGCATTAGACACATGCGAAAATATAAAAGAGTTTTTTGAAACAGGAGATTGTAAAAATAAGGTATAAAAATAATAGCTTGCAAGTTTTACTTGTAAGCTATTTATATATTTTTATTTATTTTACTTCAGAAAAAGAATTTTTACCTGTACCGCAAATTGGGCAAACCCAGTCAGCCGGCAAATCTTCAAATTTAACTGCTTCTTTGTTCTCATCATAAATGAATCCACAAATGTCACACTTATAGTCCATAATATCATCCCTTCTAGTTAAATATATAATATAATAATATAATAAACTTGAAATGTCAATTAAAATATATACAGAAACAAGCTAAATATGATATAATAACTATTGTAAAAAGAGGAGATTTTATGGAACAAGAATACATTTTAGAAAATTGTAAATCTTTTGAACCAGAGCATATTTTTGAATGTGGACAATGTTTTAGATGGAATAAGCAAGAAGATGGAAGCTATACAGGAATATTTAAACAAAATGTTGTAAATGTAAAAAAAGCGGATAATAAAATAATTTTTAGAGGAATATGCAAAGAAAATATAAAAGACGAGTGCATAAAATATTTTGATTTAAATACTAATTATGACAATATAAAAAGTAAATTATCAAATGTGGATAATTACTTAAAAACTAGTATTGAATATGGAGAAGGAATTAGAATACTAAATCAAGATTTATGGGAAACACTTATTTCATTTATAATATCAGCAAATAATAATATTCCTAGAATAAAAGGAATAATAGAAAGAATTTCCAAAAGTTATGGCGAAAAAATAGTTTGGGATAAGGCTGAATACTACACATTCCCAACACCACAAGAATTGTCTAAAGCAAGTGTAGAGGATTTAAGAAACATTGGACTTGGATTTAGAGATGTAAGAGTATATGAAACAACTAAAATAATAAATGAAAATCCAAATAAGTTAAAAGAATTAGAAGACGAAAAAGATGTAAATAAATTAAGAGAAGAATTATTAAAGTTTCCAGGGGTAGGACCAAAAGTAGCAGATTGTGTAATGCTATTTTCCACACTAAAAAAATTAGAAGTATTCCCAATAGATGTTTGGGTACGAAGAGTTATGAATGAATTATATATAAAAAATGATGATGAAACAAAAATAAATAAAAAAGAAATAGAAGAATTGGCCAAAACAAAATATGGCAATTTAGCAGGTATAGCACAACAGTATTTATTCTATTGGAGAAGGGGAGCTTAGAGTGAATAAGGGGATACAAAAGAATTTATTAAAAATACTAGGTTTTACTATAGTTTTTATAGCAGTATTATTAATTAACAAAAAAATATATGCAAAAAGCTACACAATTGATAATATGGATATTCAAGCAGAAATACAACAAAATGGCTCAATTAATATTAATCAAAAGATTACATACAATTTTGTTGGTAATTATAATGGAATATATATAACAATTCCATATTTACTTGAAGATAGTCAAGCTAAAGAAGTAAATCTTGAAACAAAAGATTATAGTATATATAACGGAAATAAAGTAACTATAAATAAAATTATAGATTCTCAAAATGTTGAATATATCGAAGGGTTTTACGTAGATGGAGCTGTAAATGGTGGAATTTATACAGTAGATGCGGATAAGCAAAAATATAAAATAAGTGTATATTCTCCATCTAAAAATACAACAAAAACATTTACATTAAATTATAGTATATCAAATGTATGTGTTAAGCATAATGATGTAGCAGAATTGTATTATAATTTTATTGGTGGAGAATGGGATGTAGATATAAAAAAATTAAATATAGATGTAGTACTACCAAGCAATCAATCCAAAGAAAATTTATATGCATTTGGACATGGACCATACAATGGAGTAGTTACAATAGAATCTCCAAATAAAGTAAATTTTAAAGTAAATAATGTAAAAAAACGGACAATATGTAGCAGCAAGGGTTGTATTTGATAAAAGTAACATAAAAAATAGTGCAAAACTTTCAAATAAAGATATGTTATTTAAAATAATGCAAGAAGAAGAAGGCATTTATAAAAATAATGAAAAGAAACAAAGATTTACTATAAAAGTATTGTTACTAGCAATAGCACTGTTCATATATTGGGTAATATTAATATTCGTATATGAAAAAGATAAGAAATATGTTACTGCGTATACTGGAGAAGATGAATTATTTAAAAAATATAATCCATTAATAGCAGCTTGTATACAGGGAAGCAGAGATGTTTTAGCAAGAGACATTATTGCCGTTATACTAAACTTAATAGATAAAAAATTAATCAAAATGGAGATACTGCCAAGTGCTAGAACAAATGAATCATATACATATATATTATCAAGGCCTAGTGCAAAAGAAGAAACAGAAATGGATGAAATAGAGAAGTACATATATCATTGGTTATTTGGAGATAAAACATCTATAGATTTTGCAGAAAGGTTAAAAGAATTGCCAAAAGAAGATGATGCAAATAAGAAGTTTAAACAATTGAGCAAAATGGCAAAAGCAAAATTGAATAGAGTTGGAGCAAATGTTAGCAAAGTACCAATGGCTGTAAGAGTATTTAATGTAATGCTATTTTTTATAAGTATAATTATTGCATTAATCCATTTTCAATATAATAAGTTAAACATATATAATACAGAAGCAATAAAAGGTATTAGTATTGAAATTATAGAGGTATTTTTGTTGTGTTTCCCAATGCTCCTTGGAATTTTATATATTCCAATATATTTAATGATATGTACAAGACATAGAGTAAACAAAGCTATAAGAAAATTTACAGGTCAAAAAGTGGTAACAACAACAGTAACCATAGTATTAATATTTTTTGTAGTTATGCTAATAACATTACTATTTGGTGAAAGCTTAAGATTTTTAATAATAGATGAATTATTAATATCAATTTCTCTTATAATAATGCTTACAGATAATTTAATGCTAAAGAATGAATCAATTATGATAGAAGACTTTAGTAGATTAAATATGATAAAAGATAAATTAGAAGATGATACATTATTTAAAGATAGAGATGTAGAACAAGTAATATTATGGGAAAAATATTTGGCATATGCAGTTGCGTTTGGAGTGGCAGATAAAATTATTAAAAGAATTAAAGAAATAAACATTGATGATGACTTAGAAAAAATATTAGAGAGTAAAATGCTCTTTGATGATATAGCATCAGGATATTATAATTTCTATGCAAATGCTAGTTTAGACAGAAGATTTGTAAAAGGATATTCGAGAATAACAGGAGAAGTTTTATCTTCTATGCGGAGAAGCAGGATCTTCTGGAGGAGGCTTTTCAGGAGGAAGCGGCCGGAGGATTTTCTGGTGGCGGAGGATTTTCTGGCGGAGGTGGCCGAGGAGGCGGCCGGAGGAGCCTTTTAATAAGGAGTGAATTATGAGTTTAAGGTTGATTTATGGAAGAGCAGGAACTGGAAAAAGCCAGTTCTGCTTAAACAAAATTAAAGAACAAATAAATAACAAAACAGCACAAAAAATATATCTTGTTGTGCCAGAACAATTTTCATTTTCGACAGAAAAAAGATTGCTAGAAACACTAGAACAAAACAGTGTAATAAATGCAGAAGTTATAACATTTAAAAGAATGGCACATAGAATTTTTACAGAAGTTGGAGGACTTACAGAAGTAAACTTATCAAAAACAGGTAAGGCAATGCTTGTAAGCAACATATTAGAAAAATATAAAAAAGATTTACAATTTTTAAATAAATCATCCGAAAATATAGATATAGTATTAAGGACTATAACGGAATTAAAAAAGCATGATGTAAAACTAGAAGATTTAGAGCAAAAACAAAAAGAGACAGAAGATGAATACTTAAAAATAAAATTAAATGATATAAATACAATATACAAAAAATATGAGGAAACATTACAAAATAAGTATATAGACGAAGATGATATACTTACAATTCTTGCAAAGAAAATAGAAGAAAGCAGTATGTTTGATAATTCATATATTTATATAGATGAATTTTCTGGTTTTACAAGACAAGAATACAATGTAATAAAAGAATTATTAAAAAAGGCCAAAGAGATTGATATTACAATATGTTCGGACGAAATAAATATACAAAAACAGCCAGAAGAAGATATTTTTTATCAAAACAAAATGGTAATTCAAGAATTAATAAAATGTGCTCAAGAGGTTAATGTAAATTTAGAAGAAAATATAGAATTAAAAAATACTTATAGATTTAAAAATGAGGAATTAAAACATTTAGAAAAAAATATTTATGAGGTACCATATAAAATATATGAAAAACCAGTAAACAATATACATATAAGCTTGCTTAGTCAGCCATATTCAGAAGTAGAATATGTAGCAAAAACGATAATAGAATTAGTAAGAGAAAAAAAATATAGATATAAAGATATATCAGTAATTACAAAAAATATAGATGAATACACAAGCATAGTAAAAGCAATTTTCGAAAAATATGAAATACCAGTATTTATAGACCAAAAAGAAGATTTAAGTCAAAATATTTTAGTAAAATATGTGCTTTCAATTTTAGAAATATATGCAAAAAGTTGGTCACAAGATGCAGTACTTGCATATATAAAAACTGGTTTTCTTCCACTAGAAAAAGAAGATATATATAATTTAGAAAACTATTGCAAAAAGTGGGGAATAAAAGGCAACAAATGGTATAAAGAAGATTGGAAATATGATAGCTTAAACAAAGATGTAGAAAAGCTAAACGAATTAAGAAGAAAAATTGTAGAACCACTATTAAAACTAAAAACAAGTTTAGACGAATCAAAGCTAGCAGAAGAAATAACAACAAAGTTATATAGGTTTTTAGAAGAAAATCAAATAAGAGAAAAACTAGAAGAAAAAGCAGAAAAATTAGAGCAAGCAGGTAGAAAAGATGTAGCAAATAAGTATAAATCTAGTTGGAATATTCTTATGCAAATATTTGATGAGATAGTGCTAATATTTAGCCAAGACAAAATGAGTTTTAAACAATACAAGAATATATTAAAAGTTGGATTAGAATTTTCTAGTTTAGGAGAAATACCTCAAGTAATAGATCAGGTTATAATAGGAGATACAGATAGGTCTAGAAACCATAAAGCAAAAGTTGTATTTATACTTGGCTTAAATGACGGCGTATTTCCTGCAGTTAATTCAGGAGAAGGTTTCCTTAATGATAAAGACAGAAACTATTTAAAACAAAATGGAATTGAACTTGCAAAAGGAACAATAGAAAACTTGTATGAAGACCAATTTAACATATATAGAGCGTTTACAACAGCAGAAGATGAACTATATTTATCTTATGTATCAACAGATAAAGAACAAAAAGCTAAAAGACAATCTATATTAATTTCTAGAATAAAAAAGATGTTTAAAAATCTAAAAGAAGAAAGTGATGTAGTAAGTAAAAATGATAGTATTTTAACAGCAGAAAGTACATTTAATCAAATGCTTTCAAACATTAAAGATTTTAAACAAGGAAAAGAGATAGATGAAATTTGGTTTGCTGTGTATAATTGGTACATGCAAAATGATGAATGGAAGCCTAAATTAAAAGAGGCTATAAAAGGTTTTTCACATAAAAATGATGCAGAAAAAATAACAGAAGAAAATATAAAAAGACTATATGGAAACACTTTAAAAACAAGTGTATCAAGGCTTGAACAATATAGAGAATGTCCATTTTCTTTCCATTTAAAATATGGACTAAAATTAAAAGAAAGAGAAGAATTTGTAGTAAGACCAATTGATACAGGTTCATTTATGCATGAAGTAATAGATGAGTTCTTTGAAAATACAAAAAATATAAAAACAATAGAAGACCAAGAAATAAAAGAAATAGTAAATAACATAATCGATGAAAAACTTTCACTTAGCAAAAACTATATATTTACAAGCACACCAAGGTTTGCAGTACTTACAAACATACTAAAAAAAGCAATACTTCAATCAATAACATATATAGTTCAACAAATGAAAAATAGCGATTTTGAAATAGCAGGAAACGAAATAGAATTTAATAGAAAAATAGATAATGTAGAAATAACAGGTAAAATAGATAGAATAGATACAGCACAAAATGAACAAGGCAAATACATTAGAATAATAGACTATAAATCATCAGATATAAGTATAAATTTAAATGAGCTAGAAGCGGGAACACAAATACAATTATTAACATATTTAGATACAGCGGTAGAAAAAACAAAGAATATACCTGTTGGAATGCTTTATTTTAACTTAATAGACCCAGTAATAAAAGCAAGTAGAAATTTAACAGATGAACAAATACAAGAAGAATTAAAAAAGCAATTTAGAATGAGCGGTATGGTATTAGCAGATGTAAACATTATACGAATGATGGATAAAAACTTACAAACAGGTGCTTCAAGCACAATACCAGTAACTCTTGACAAAAATGGAGATATAATGGATTCTCGCTCAAATGCAATAACAAAAGAACAATTTACTTTATTGCAAAATAAGGTTAAAAAAATAATAAAGCAAATAGCAAAAGAAATATTAGAAGGAAATATAGAAATAAAACCAACATACAACAAAGGAAAAAAAGAAGAAGCATGCAAATATTGTGAATATAAATCAATATGTTGTTTTAATCCAAATGTAAATAACTATTCATTTATAGATAATAAATCAAAAAAAGAATTGTTAGATAATTTACAATAAAGCGAAAGGAGAAACAAAATGGGATTAATAGGTTTTTATGCAGGATCATTTGATCCATTTACAAACGGACACTTGCAAATAGTAAAAAAAGCTGCCAGATGTTTTGATAAAGTAATAATAGGTATAGGACACAATAAAGATAAATCAGAGCGTATAGACAAAAATAAAATGAAAGAAGCAATAAAAGAAACAATAAAAGAAATAGGATTAAGTAATGTAGAAGTAGTACTTTATGAAGGGCTAACAGTGGAAAAAGCAAAACAAATGAATTGCGACATATTAATTAGAGGTCTAAGAAACGGTACAGATTACGAATATGAAGAGAATATATCTGCAATAAATGAAAAATTAGCAGGAATGGACACATGTTATTTTAGAGCAGGAGACCTAGGCTACTTGTCTTCAAGCATTGTTATGGAGCTATATACACATAACAAAGAAATAGATAAATATGTGCCAAAAGCAGTTGCAAAATTATTGCAAACAATGTAGAGGTGAAGAAAAGAAATATGATAATAGGAATTACAGGGAATTCTGGTTCGCGGAAAAACTTTATTTAGTCAAGAATTATGTACTAAAACAAATGCAAAATTAATAAATGCAGACCAAATTGTAAAAGAATTATCAAAGAGCGAAGAACCATATTATAAAGAAGTGGTAAAACAATTTGGACAAGAAATATTATTAGAAAATAAAGAAATAAACAGACCCAAATTAGCACAAATAATTTTTAGCGATAATCAGAAAAGAGAAGAATTAAATAAAATTACATGCGCGCATATTGCAAAAAAAATTAAAGAAGAAGCGAAAGAAGAAACCCAAAGAATAGCAATAATAGATGCACCACTTCTAATAGAAACAAAGCTAAATGAAATATGTGATATAGTAGTTTCTGTTATAGCAAATGAAAGTACAAAAATAGAAAGAATTTGCAAAAGAGATAATGTTGACAAGAAAACAGCAAAACAAAGGCTAAACAGCCAGCTTGCGGAAGATACATATATTAAAAATTCAAATTATGTTTTAATAAACAATAATGCAAATCTAGAAAAAGAAGCAAAAGACTTTTTAGAATTGTTAAGTAATAAAAATTTATTTAACAAAGAAACAGTTATAATAAAAAATGAAAACATAAGATATATGCAATTCAAAAAATTATTAGATTATAAAAATATTAAACATTGTTTTACTCTAAAACCATTAGATGTGGGAAGCAATGATACTTATAAAGAAATAAAAGATATAGCAAACAAAAACTATAATGATATATGTAATTTATTAAAATTAGATAGTAACAACATAGTAAGACCATATCAAACACATACAAACAATGTGAAAAAAATAAGTGGTGAAGTTGGCATATTTCCACAAGAATTAAAAGATATAGATGGATTAATAACACAAGAAAATAATAAAATACTTTCTTTAACATTTGCAGATTGCACACCAATATATTTATATGATAAACAAAAAAATATAATAGGTAATATTCATTCAGGATGGCAGGGAACAATTAAAAAGATAGCAAAACATGCAATAATTCAAATGAAAAAAGAATTTAATTCTAATCCAAAAGATATTGTGTGTGTAATAGGACCAACAATTAGAAAATGTCATTTTGAAGTACAAGAAGATGTAAAAAACAAATTTTATAATGCATTCAATTACATGAAAAATATAGATAAAATAATAGAATTTAATAAAAACACAAATAGTTATTTTATAGACACAGTAGAAATAAATAAAGAACTACTAAAAGAAGAAGGAATATTAGAAGAAAATATAGTAGATAGTGGGATTTGTACATACTGTAATAGCAATATAATTCATTCATATAGAAAAGAAGGAAAACAGGCAGGAAGAAATACAGCATTAATCTGTTTAAAATAGAAAGGAACAAAATATGTATCAAACATGGGAAGAATTAGAAGAAGCATGTAAAAATTGCAACAAATGTAAACTCTGTGCAAACAGGCATAATGTGGTAATAGGCACAGGAAATAGAAATGCAAAAATAATGTTTATAGGAGAAGGACCAGGTGCAGACGAGGATTTGCAAGGAATACCTTTTGTAGGGAAAGCTGGCAAATTAATGGACAGAGCTTTTGAAGGGATAGGAATAAAAAGAGAAGAGGTATATATAGCAAACATAGTAAAGTGTAGGCCTCCAAACAATAGAAATCCAGAATACGAAGAAGCAGATGCCTGCAAAGAATATTTAGGAAGTCAAATTAATCTAGTAAAACCAGAAATAATTATACTATTAGGAAGTGTGGCACTAAAAAATATATTAGGCAAAGAATATGGAATAACATCAAGCAGAGGAAAATGGTTTGAAAAAGACGGAATAAAATGTTTACCAACATTTCATCCAGCAGCATTATTAAGAGATGAAGCAAAAAAAATAGATTTCTGGAACGATTTAAAAAAAGTAAAACAGTTGAGTTGATATGAAAAAATAACGTATTGGGGAAAAAGGGGTCAGACCCCTTTTTCCCCAATTTTTTAATTTATAAAAGAAAGATGCTGTTTTGCATCTTTCTAAAATTTTTTAAAATTAATTTCTTAGTCTGCTTGAGTAAATCCTTCTGGTTTTCCAGCAGTTGTCCTATTTTGTTCTTCTATTGATTTATCTATCATTTCCTGAACTGCCTGTTTTATTGCATTTTGATCAGCATATCCACCCCAGAAACCACTTCCTTGGTCTAACTGTCCACCAGACCATCCTCCAGGAAATTTTTCATTTAACATCTTTATTATTTCAGTTGTTCCATAAAAATTAGTTTCTCCATCTGCACTTGTTATTAATAAATTATCATATTTTCCATAAAGTCTATCTGTAATTGTTGATGTTTTTGAATGAGGTAAATCCAATTGAATATAATCTCTCTTTTCTGCAATTTCGCCTAATTCTTCTACTGCTTCCTGAGCTTGTGCTTCTTGTTCTGGAGTTACTCCTTGCATTTCTCTATCTCTCATTCTTATATTAGCTATAATTTCTTGCAAATCATCTATGCTTAATCCAAGTTCAGTTCCTAATTTTTCCATTGCTGGTATATATCCTTTATCATTTGCAGAAACAAATTGCTCATCTAAGGTAAGTTCTACTCCTAATATTTTTGCTACTTGTTCAATAGAAGATTCTGGATTGCTCCTATCATCTTCTCCATATGTATGGTGATCTATATTAATAGCTCCATTTGAATCTCCTTGTAATTCAACTCCATATACTTTTTCTTGTTCCCTTTTTGCAGTTTCGATTCTTGCTTTAATTTCTTCTTCAAGTTTGTCCCAAGATGCACCCCATGCTTGTCCTGTAACTAAAAAATCTTCTCCCTCTCTTTGAAGCATTTCAATAATTGTTTTTGCTTCCAAATCATTATTTGGTGTTACCCATAATCTTTTCTCCATTTTAAAATCATACCTTCTTTTTTTATTTTATATTATTATTTTTCATTTCCTTTAGTTCTATCTATTGCCCTCTTTATTTCGTCTATTGTAAAGCCTTTTTTTTGAAGTTCCTCTACCATTTTCCTCTCTTTTTTTATATTTTCACATATTTTATCTATTGCCTTTTCTTCATCAGTTTTGCTTGCATCAATTCTTGCCTTCCTTTGCTCTTTTGTTTCTTCTGTAAATTCTCCACATCTTATAGCTGGATCACTATTATTTTTGAAACTCTCATATTCACTGTATGTACCATGCCTAATATATGCTCCATTCCTCATTTCTCGTTTATCAGTATAATGCCAACTTCCATATGTATCATAGCTATACATCATCCTCACCTCCTTTTAATTTTTTTAAGTTTTTTATAAAGATTTTTCTTATAATTTTTGGTAATCTTTGAATACAGTTATATAATTCTTGATTATTTTGTTTTAATTTTTCTATCTCGTTATCTTTTTGTTTTAATGCTTCTTTGTAATCCGAAAGTAAATCTCTTGCTTTTGGTATTTTGCTATTCTCTTTTTTTAGCATTTCTACTAAATTTTTAAGTCTAATATTTTCAATTTTTGCATTATAATTTTTATTTGATTCTTTTACCTGTTTTACATACATTTCAATTTCTGAATTTTGATTTATTGTATTTTCTTTTTTGTTACTCTCAACAGATTTTACAATTTTGTCTAAAAACTCGTATGCTTTATCATCAATTTTCTGTTTCTCAAGAGGAATACTTGGATCTATTGAAAAATTTTCATCATATTCAAAATTATCTTCAATATAATCAATTGTTTCTTGTGGTATTAATTTATATTCCTCATCTGGTAAATAATCTAATATTAATTTTACTTGATATAACGCTTTTGCTTTTGTTATCATTTTATCTTTCTCCTTTTCCTAAAACTTTATTTATTGCATTTTTTATGGTTTTAAAAGATATTTTTGATGCACTTGGTTTTTCTTCTTTAGGTTTAGTTTGTTCTATTTTCTTCATTATTGTTTTCACTTGTCCATTCTCTATAGAAATAGATGATAATAATGCATTTCGTAATGTTGTAGCAATTCTTAGTCTTCCAAACTCTTCATCATATAGCTCTAATACGCAATCTTGATTTGTTTCTTCACTTTCTCTTATAAGTGATACTTTCTTTTTTAACTTCAAGCTACTTACTTGCCACAACAATAAAAGATATATGTAATTTTTCTACATATACCTTTTTCTTTTTTTATTATCTAGAATTCTTAAAAAAAACTTGAAGTATATGTATCTATTTTGCATATATAACAAGTCTCATTATTTAAGGTAAAACCAGGTTCTGAATCCGGTTGTTGATTTTACCATATAATCTTTTCAGGGATATACTAATTACTCCCTTGTTACAATTATTATGTTAACATAATTTACATAATTTGTCAAGCAATTTTAGGGAATTTTTTCTAGTTTTAGAAATTTATGTTAGGATTCATATATTTTATATATCTAATTAAACTTGTTATATCATTTTATTTTGCTTTAAAGGTGTTCTATTGTTTTTAAATAATTAGATATACTAATACCTTTTCTTTCGTAAAATGTTATATAGTTTTATGCTACTTAGAGCGGATTTAACCATATTTCATCTCCAATTAATACATTTTTCTTTTTTATTTAACCATAATATTTTTATTTTGTAAAAAATTATTTATCATCT
>ERZ780195.1589-NODE-1589-length-17956-cov-6.465561_pt1 | contig 17956 bp, 20 predicted proteins | sample MGYA00511017_ERZ780195 | MGnify/ENA primary metagenome ERZ780195 (study PRJEB29588, sample SAMEA2159974) | human gut metagenome | biome: human gut; feature: human-associated habitat; material: faeces | place: Denmark | collected 2008/2010 ...
TACTGGCTGGCCGCCATCGCCTACACGCTGCAGATCTATTTTGACTTCTCCGGCTACAGCGACATGGCCATCGGCCTCGGCCGGATGTTCGGCTTCCACTTCCTTGAAAACTTCAACTACCCGTATATCTCCCTGTCGGTCACGGAGTTCTGGCGGCGGTGGCACATCTCGCTGTCCACCTGGTTTCGTGACTATGTGTATATCCCGCTCGGCGGCAACCGCGTTTCCCGGGGAAAGTGGGTGCGCAACATTCTCATCGTCTGGGGCCTGACCGGCCTGTGGCACGGCGCGGACTGGAACTTCCTGCTCTGGGGCCTGTACTACGGTGTGCTGCTGCTGGTCGAAAAGCTCTGGCTGGGCAAGTATCTCGAGCGCCTGCCGAAGACACTGCGCTGGCTGCTGTGCATGATGATCGTGTGCATCGGCTGGGTGATGTTCAACCTCACGGACTTTGTGCAGATGCGCTGCGCGCTCGCGCGGATGTTCAGCTTCACGCACGTGCAGCTGGCACAGTCCATCGGCGCGGATGTGAGCATCGTGCCGCCGCTGCTGTGGATGCTGCCCGCGCTCGTATTCTCCACGCCCGTCTGCCGGCGCGTGCACCTCGGCGAGAGCTGCGGCGCCGAGATCGTGCGCAACGTCGTGTGCCTGGCGCTGCTGGCCGTGTGCATCGTCTTTTCCGTGAGCGCGACGTTCAATCCGTTCATCTATTTCCGCTTCTGAGGAGGTTTCCGCCATGTATGATCTCAACCGCTTTCTCACCGCACAGAGCCGGGACTATACCGCCGCCCTGCGCGAGATCCAGAACGGCCGCAAGCGCAGCCACTGGATCTGGTACATCTTCCCGCAGGTCGCGGGGCTGGGCATGAGCAGCACATCGCAGTACTACGCCATCTCCGGGCTCGACGAGGCGCGGGCCTACCTGCGCGAGCCGACGCTGCGCGCGCATCTGCTGGAGATCAGCAGTGCCCTGCTGGCGCTCGACGAGAGCGATCCCACGGCCGTGTTCGGCTTTCCGGACGACCTGAAGCTGCGCTCGAGCATGACGCTCTTCGCGGCCGCCGCGCCGGATGAGCCGGTGTTCGCCGCCGTGCTCGAGAAATTCTTCGGCGGGCAGCCTGACGCGCGCACGCTGCAGCTCCTCGGCCTGTAAGGAGGCGCGCCATGGACAACCTGACTGAAACAAAACTCACATCCGAAAAAATTTACAGCGGCTGTATTCTGGACTTCTACCGCGACACCGTGCGCCTGCCCAACGGCGGCACCGCGCCGCGCGAGCTGTCGCGCCACGTGGGTGCGGTGTGCATCGTGCCGCTGCTGGACGACGGCCGCGTGATCGTCGAGCGGCAGTTTCGCTACCCGGTGAACGAGGTCATCACGGAGATCCCCGCCGGCAAGCGCGACAGCCGCGACGAGGCACCCGAGGCCGCCGCGCGCCGCGAGCTGCGCGAGGAGACCGGCATCACGGCGCGCGAGCTCCTGCCGCTCGGCCCGTTCTACCCCGCCGCCGCGTATTCGGACGAAGTCATCTGGATGTACCTCGCCCGCGGCCTGACCTTCGGCGAGCAGCAGCTCGACGACGATGAATTTCTCAACCTGCAGGCCGTGCCGCTCGAGGAGCTTGCGCGCGACGTGCTGGCCGGGCGCATCCCGGACGCGAAAACGCAGGCGGCCATCCTGCGCGTGTACTGCATGGAGCACGGCTACGAGCCCAAATAAAACAGCGGCACGCGGCGGTCAGATGACCGCCGCGTGCCGCTTGTCACATGGGGCTATACTCAGTGTCTGTGGAACAGGCCCTTTTTCTCATACGGGGCGCAGGCGTAGCTCGTGAGCTCGTAGCCCGTCTTGGCGATGACCGGCTGCAGGTCCGCCTCCGGGATCTCCGTCTCGGAGAGGATAACGGTCTGGCCCCGGCTGTGCGAGGACGTGACCTTTTTGACCGGAAAGGCATTGCGCACCGCATCGTTGATGTGGCTCTCGCACATGCCGCACATCATGCCGTCGATCCCCAGTGTGATCTGATACATGGAAATACCTCCTTAAAAGCCGGCTAGTTAGATATGTTTAATCTAACATGCATGATAGCACTGCCCCGCTCGGGGTGTCAAGCCCTGCGGGGCAGAAAAAAGCGGACTTCCGACTGCGGAAGTCCGCTCAAATTTTCTCCGCTGGGTCACGCGTTCGGGAACACGACGCGGATGGTCGTGCCCGTGCCGGGCGTGCTCTCGAGCTCGATGCGGCCGTGGTGATACTGCACGGCGTGCTTGACGATCGACAGGCCGAGGCCCGTGCCGCCGGACGCCTTGGAATGGCTCTTATCCACGCGGTAGAAGCGCTCGAACACGCGGCCCTGATGCTCCGGCGCGATGCCGATGCCGGTATCGGCGACGGTGATGCTGCTGCCGTCGGCATCGGCGGCAACCGTCACGTCCACGCGCCCGCCGTCGCGGTTATACTTGATGGCGTTGTCGCAGAGGTTATAGACGATCTCGTAGATCAGGCGGCGGACGCCGGGAATGACGGCCGGCTGGCCCGTGACGCCGACCGTGACGCCGCGCGCGGCCGCAGCGTCTTGCAGGTTCTCCGCCGCCTCCTGCGACACGGCGAGCAGGTCGACCGGCTCCGTCGGCATGGCGTCGCCCTCGTCGAGCTGGGACAGGCGGATGATGTCGTCGATGAGTGTGACGAGTCGCGCGGCCTCGGCGTGAATGTGGCCGACGAAGCGCGGCAGGTCGTCGGGCTTGACCATGCCGTTTTCGATCAGCTCGGCGCTGCCGATGATGCCTTGCAGCGGCGTCTTGAGCTCGTGCGAGACGTTCGCCGTGAACTCCCGGCGGTTGCGCTCTGCGAACTCCTGCTCCGTGATGTCGAAGGCCAGGATGACCGTGCCGAGGAACTTGCCGTCGGACGTGATGCGGCTGATGTCGAACTGATACACACGGCCCGCGCGCTCGGCGCGCACCTCGCTGTGGCCGTCCGCGACGGCGGCCTGGATGGCGGCGCTGATCTCGTGACTGCGCTCGATGGTGAGAAAGTCCCGGCCCACGCACTGCGCGTCCGCGCCGAAGAGCGCCTGCGCCGCGGCGTTGATGCTCAGAATGTCGCCGTGCTCATCGAGCAGGACAAGGCCCTCGCGCATACTGCCGGTGACCTGCGTGAACTCATCGGTCCGCTCGTGCAGCTCGCGCAGCTGCGTCTGGATCTCGACGTGCTGGCGGTGGATGCGCTTGAGCAGCGGGGAGAGCTCCTCATAGGCATCGTTATCGAGCGGGTGCTCGAGATCGAGGCTGTTGAGCGGATCGACGATGCGCCGCGACAGCCGTCTAGCCAGCAGGCCGGAGAGGATGAGCGCCACGATGAGCACGATCAGCAGCGGCTGGATCATGCCGACGGCGATCATGCCGACCGTCGCGCGGCTGATGGAGATGCGCAGCACCGTGCCGTCGGCCAGACGCTGGGCATAGTACATGGTCTTTTCCATGAGCGTCGAGGAATAGCGCGTGCTCTCGCCGGTACCGGTGGCCAGCGCCTGACTGACCTCGGCGCGCGAGGCGTGGTTCTCGAGGCTCTCGGCGTCGGTCCTGGTGTCGTACAGGACGCTGCCGTCGGTCGCGATCCACGTCAGGCGGTAACGGTCAGCCGTCAGCTGGGACAGGTAGTCCGTGCCGCCGTCCTCAACGGCCGCGGCGGCAAGGCTCAGCTCGTCGCGCAGCTGGTTTTCCTCCACGCCGCCGAAGTAATCGTACAAAAAGCCCATGATGATCAACAGGCTTGCCAGCAGCACCGCCCCGGCCACGAGCAGGATCGATTGAAAAATCTTTTTGGTCATGTCGTTGTCTCCATGCGGTAACCAACATTGCGCACCGTTTCGATCTGCCGTCCGTAGGGACCGAGCTTCTGCCGGAGCGTCCGGATGTGCATGTCGACCGTGCGGGTCTCGCCGCAGTAGTCCATGCCCCAGATTTCCTGAAAGAGCTGGTCGCGCGTGAACGCCATGCCCGGATGGGACAGAAACAGGCACAGGAGTTCAAATTCTTTATACGTAAGCGCGACGCGCGCGCCGTCGACCGTGACCGTGTGTGCGTTCAGATCGACGATGAGCCCGCCGCTGCGCAGCAGATGCGCAGCCTTTTCCGGCTGGCAGCGGCGCAGCACCGCCTTGACGCAGGACACGAGCTCCATCACGCCGAAGGGCTTGACGAGGTAGTAGTCCGCGCCGAGGTCGAGACCGCGGATCCTGTCATACTCCGCGCCCTTGGCCGTGGCCATGACGACCGGGATGGTGCGCAGCTCCGCAGACGCCTTCATGCGCTGCAGCAGCTCGATGCCGTCCACACCGGGCAGCATCACGTCGAGCACGACCAGATCGGGCTTCTCCGTCTGGAGCGCCGCCCAGAACGAGACGCCGTCGGCAAAGCCGCGGGCGTCAAACCCCGTGGATGAGAGCGTATAGACCTCAATGTCGCGGATGCTGGCGTCGTCCTCCACACACCAGATCATGGCTTACCCCTCCTTGTGCACCCCGGTGACCGAGAAGATCACCCACTCGGCGATATTCGTCGCGTGGTCGCCGATGCGCTCGAAGTATTTGGCGATCATGAGCAGGTCGAGCGCGTACTCCCCATCGTCGGGGTGGGCGGCGATCTTGTCGATCAGCCGGCGCTTGACCTCGTCGAAGGCGTTGTCTACAACATCGTCCTCGGCAATGACCGTCTCTGCCAGCATTGTATCACGCTTGACGTAAGCGTCAACACTTTCTGTGACCATATGGATGGTCGAGCGGGCCATTTCGCGCAGCAGATCGTCATTTTCCGCTGAACGGCCGGCGAGAAACTGGATGATCTCCGCAATGTCCTCGGCCTGGTCGCCGATGCGCTCCATGTCCGTGATCATCTTCAGCGCGGCCGAGATCTGGCGCAGGTCGCGCGCGACGGGCTGCTGCTGGAGCAGGAGCTTGAGGCACAGTGACTCAATGCTGCGCTCCTTCTGGTCGATCTCGGCATCGAGCGGGGCGACCCGCTGCGCCAGCTCCGGATCCGCCTCCGTGAGGGCCTTGGACGCGAGCGCGATGACCTCCTCGCACAGTGCGCCCATCTCGATCATCTCCTTGTTCAGGAGCGCGAGCTGTTCATCAAACCGGCTTCTCATTAACCAAACCTCCCTGTGATGTAATCCTCCGTGCGCTGATCCTGCGGCTGCGAGAACAGCTGCTGCGTGTCGTCGCACTCGACGAGCTCGCCGAGCAGGAAAAACGCCGTGCGGTCGGAGATACGCACCGCCTGCTGCATGTTGTGCGTGACGATGACGATCGTGTACTGCTCCTTGAGCTGCATGGCCAGCTCCTCGATCTTCGACGTGGAGATGGGGTCGAGCGCGCTCGTAGGCTCGTCCATGAGCAGCACCTCCGGCTCGACCGCGAGCGCGCGGGCGATGCACAGACGCTGCTGCTGGCCGCCGGAGAGGCCGAGCGCGTTTTTGCGCAGGCGGTCTTTCACCTCGTCCCAGATGGCCGCGCCGCGCAGGGACTTTTCGACGATCTCGTCGAGCTTCGCGCGGTTTTTGATGCCGTGCGTGCGCGGACCGTAGGCAATGTTGTCGTAGATGCTCATCGGAAACGGGTTCGGCTTCTGAAAGACCATGCCGATCTCGCGCCGCAGCTCGTTGACGTCCGTGCCAGGGGCGAAAATGTCCTGATCGCGGTAGCGCACATCGCCCGTGATCTTCACGCCCGGGATGAGGTCGTTCATGCGGTTGAGCGTTTTGAGAAACGTGGATTTGCCGCAGCCGGACGGCCCGATGAGCGCCGTGATGCTCTTTTCGGGAATGTTCAAACTGATATCGTGCAGCGCCTGATGATCTCCGTACCAGAGGTTCAGGCTCTGGACTGTCATAATGTCACTCATAGACTTCTTTTTCTCCTGAAGGATCGCTCAACGAGCGTGGCCGCACCGTTGATGAGCAGTGTAAGGATCATCAAAATGGCGGCAATGGCAAAGGCCACATCGAACCGGCCCTGCTCCTTGGCGTAGACGTAAAGCGCGACGGTGAGCGTAGCGCCCGCGCTGCTCAGCCCCTCGAAGAAGCCGTTGAGCGCGTGGGCAAAGCCCGCCGTGAACAGCAGCGCGGCCGACTCGCCGAGGATGCGGCCGACGGACAGGATGCAGCCGGTGATAACGCCGTCCACGCAGCCGGGCAGCACCACGGTGCGGATGACGCGCCACTTGCCCGCGCCGAGGCCGAACGCGCCCTCGCGGTAGCTCTGCGGCACGGTTTTCAGGCTCTCCTGCGTGGTGCGCATGATGGTCGGCAGGTTCATGATGACGAGCGTGAGCGCGCCGGCCAGCAGCGATGTCTGCATGTTCAAAAACTGGCAGAAAAACAGCATGCCCACAAGGCCGTAGATGATCGATGGGATGCCGGAGAGCGTCTCGGCCGCGTACTCAATGGCGCCGATGAGTCGGCGGTTCGTGGCATACTCGGTCAGGTAGATGGCCGCCCCCACGCCGAGCGGCAGGACGATCAGCAGCGTCGCAATGACGATATAGAGCGTGTTGAGAATGTCCGGCAGGATGCCGATGCGGTCGGCCAGGTAGCTCGGCGCGGTGGACAGCAGCGTCCACGTCACGTTCGGCAGGCCCTTGATGAGCACGTAGGCGATCAGAAACAGCACGAGCGCCGCCGTGATGACGGCCGCCACGCCCATGAGGATGCGCATGGTGAGGATATAGGCCTTGCGGCCGCCGGAAATGGCTTTCTTTTTCATTTGTCCCCCTCCTTATTGCGCTTGAGGAAGAAGTTGAGCGTGGCGTTGATGAGCATGATGAACAAAAACAGCACCAGCGCGATGGAAAACAGCGCCTGCCGCTGCAGGCCGCTGGAGTAGGACATTTCGCTGGCGACGGCGGTGGTCAGAAAGCGCACGCTCTGAAACAGGCTCGGCATGTTCGGCACGTTGCCCGACACCATCATGACGGCCATGGCCTCGCCGATGGCGCGGCCGACGCCGAGCACGACGGCGGCGGCAATGCCGCTCTTCGCCGCCGGGACGGAGACTTTGAAATACGTCTCGATCGGCGTCGCGCCGAGCGCGAGCGACGCGTCCTCATACTCGGGCGGCACGGCCTCGAGCGCCGTGACGGACACCTTGATGATCGACGGCAGGATCATGATCGCCAGCACAATGATGGCGGCGAGCAGGCTCGCGCCGTCGGCCAGATGGAACACCTTGCGGATGCCCGGCACGAGCACGAGCATACCCACAAGGCCGTAGACGACCGACGGGATGCCGGCGAGCAGGCTCACGGCCGATTCCAGCACGGTCTTGAGCCGCGGCGGGGCGACCTTCGCCAGATACACGGCCGTCAGGAAGCCCAGCGGCACGCCGAGCACGATGGCCCCGGCCGTGCCGTATACACTTGTCAGAATGAACGGCAGAATGCCGTACGACGGCTCAGCCGCCGTGGATGCCCACGTCTTGCCGAACAGGAACGGGATGAGCCCGATCTGCCGGATGGCGGGGATGCCGGAGACGATCAGGTACACGCTGATGAGCAGCACGCACCCGACGGTGATGAGGCCAAGGAGCAGAAACACGCCATGCACGACCGTCTCCAGAGCTTGAGATCTCTTTTTCATATCCAGCACCTCTGTATATGCGAAAGGCGGCTGGTCTCCAGCCGCCTGTACGCTTGTCTGTGGCTCAGGCCACCGGGACTGCGCCCGCCGCGGAGATGATGGACGCGGCATCCGCAGAGATCGCGAAGTCGAAGAACTTCTGCGCGGTCTCGCTCAGGGCAACGCCTTCCTTCGTCACGAGGACGAACGGACGCTGCACGAGGTAGGTGCCGTCCTTGACGGTCGCTTCCGTCGGGGCAACACCGTTGACGGTCAGGGCCTTGACGCTGTCCTTGATGGCAGCCAGAGAGGCATAGCCGATCGCGTTCGGGTTCTGGGACACGGTGGTGATGACATCGCCCGTGGAGGTCAGCTCCTGACGGTACTGGCAGGCGTCCTTCGTGTCGGTGATGGACTCGAAGCCGTCGCGCGTGCCGCTGCCGGCCTCGCGGCCGATGAGGACGATCTCGGCGTCGTTGCCGCCGACATCCTTCCAGTTGGTGATCTCACCGGTGTAGATCTTGGCGATCTGCTCCAGGGTCAGGTCCTGAACGGGATTCTGGGGGTTGACGATGATGGCGATGCCGTCGAGGGCGAGGGTGGTCTCCTTCAGACCGGCGGCCTTCTCGTCGTCCTTGAGCGCGCGGCTCGACAGGCCGATGTCGCAGCGGCCTTCGGAAACGGCCTGGATGCCGGAGCCGGAGCCGGTCGGGTTGTAGGTGAAGGTCGTGCCCGAGTTTGCCTCCATGAAGGATTCGCCGAGCGCGCCGATGACTTTTTCCATCGAGGTGGAACCGTCGGTCGCGACCGTGCCGCCGGCAGCGGCCGTGTTGTTGTCGTCCGCCTTCTGGCCGCAGCCCGCAAACAGCGAGAGCGCCATGACGACGGCACACAGAATGGTAATGATCTTTTTCAAGAGAAAGTGCTCCTTTCGAACTTCGATTTTGACTTGGTTTTTTTGTTCCCTACACTTCACAGGATAAGCAGGGAATGTAAAAACGAAAAGAGCGCTTATGTAAAATGCGTGTAAAATTGTAAAATGCCGCTGCATTGCGTAAATTTCTTCACATTTATATACAATTTTATTTGCTTGTGTCGAAAAACAGGCAGATTCCATTTACTCGTCAGCGAAAAATCGTGAAAAAAACTGTGCAACTTTTCATCCCCCCAGGGTGCTTACGCGGCTGCTGCCCGTCCGGTATACTGGTAGCAGCGCTCCGGAGACGGGGCAAACAACAGAAAATGAGGATGGAATGTATGAAAAAACGCAACATCATCTGCCTGCTGCTGGCAGTCCTGATGCTGCTGGCCTGCACGGCCTGCGGCGGGAAAACAAGCACCGGTGACACCGCTGGCACCCGCACGATCACGGACAGCAAAAACCGCACCGTAACCATTCCCGACAAGGTGGATCGCGTCGTGTGCGTCGGCGTCGGCGCGCTGCGCTACAGCTGCTATGTCGGCGCGGCTGACCGCGTAGTCGGCGTGGAGGACTACGAGACCAAGGCTGGCATGAGCCGCCTGTATAACTACGTGAACTTCGACAAATTCAAGGACCTGCCCATCACCGGCACGAACGGCGAACCGTACGTCGAGCAGATCATCGACGTCGCGCCGCAGGTCATCGTCATGAGTGCCTATGCCTCGTGCGACGCGGACGAATTGGCCGACAAGACCGGCACCCCGGTCGTCGTCGTGCCCGGCAGCGACACCACGCTCGACGACGCAGCCTATGAGACCATCCGTCTGCTCGGCGAGCTCTACGGGCTGGAAACGCGCGCGCAGACGCTCACGGATTACCTCAAGGGCATCCAGACCGACCTCGACACGCGCACGGCCAAGATTGCAGACGATCAGAAGCCATCCGTCTATGTTGGCGGCGTGTCCTTCAAGGGGCAGCACGGCTTTGAGGGCACGGAGGCAGGCTACGGCCCGTTTGCGCTCATCCACGCCAGCAACCTCGCCGACACGACCGGGCAGACCGGCGCGTTCAACATTGACACTGAGCAGGTGCTCGCCTGGGACCCGGATGTGATCTTCCTGGACTTCAATGGTATGCCCCTGATCAACGAAGATTATCAGGCCAACCCGGCTTTTTATAACAGCCTCACCGCCGTGCGCAGCGGCAAGGTCTATTCGCAGATCTCGTTCCGCTCCTCGGCCTCCAATCTGGAGACGGCGCTGGCCGATGCCTATTACGCCGCCTGCGTGCTGTATCCGGAGCAGTTTGCCGATATTGACCCCGAGGCCAAGGCCGGCGAGATCTTCACGGAGCTGCTCGGCTCCAACCCCTATCCCGATCTAAAGGAGGCCGGGTATGCATTCCGTGCCATCACCCTCGGCGCATAAGCCGCACGATTCCGACTACAGCCGCAACCGCGCCAGAAGCATCCGCTTTCTGATCCTGCTGACGGCCATTCTGGCGCTCGCGTTCTTTTTGTCGCTGCGCGCCGGGTCTTACAACACGCCCGCCGCCGAGCTCATCCGGGGCATCTTCGGCCGGGCATCGGACGCGAAGATCAACCTCGTCATCCGCAATAACCGCCTGCCGCGCATCTGTACCGCCATGGTCGCCGGAGCGGGGCTGGGGCTGGCCGGGTGCATCCTGCAGGCTGTGCTGCGCAATCCGCTGGCCTCGGCCTCCACGCTCGGTGTGTCGCAGGGCGCGACATTCGGCGCGGCCGTCGCCATCATCGGCCTCGGCCTGAGCCAGACCGGCAGCTGGGCTATCCCGCTGTGCTCATTTCTCGGTTCGCTGCTCGTCGCGGCCGTCATTCTGGGGCTGAGCCAATTCAAGCAGATCTCCTCGGAGGGCATCGTGCTCGCAGGCGTCGCCATCAGCTCCATGCTGACCGGCGCGACCACGCTGCTGCAATACTTTGCCGACGAGGTCGCGCTCTCGTCGCTCGTGTTCTGGACGTTTGGCGACCTCGGCAGCACAGACTGGCAGTCCCTGCGCGGCATGGCGCTGGCCGTGCTGCTGCTGATCGGCTACTGTTATCTGCACCGCTGGGACTATAATGCCCTGCTCTCCGGCGAGGAGACGGCGCTGAGTCTCGGCATCCACGTCCGGCAGCTGACGCTGACGAATGTCGTGCTCACGTGCCTTGTCTGCTCGGTGATCGTGTCGCACGTCGGCCTTATCAACTTCATCGGCCTCGTCGCGCCGCACATCGTGCGCATGGTCGTCGGCAACAACTATATTTACCTCATCCCCGGCTCCGTACTCGCCGGCGCGGCGCTGCTGCTGCTGAGCGATCTGGCCGCACGCGTGGTCATCATGCCGGTCATTCTTCCAATTGGAGCGCTGACGGCTTTCCTCGGCGGCCCGCTGTTTTTGTATCTGCTGTTCAAGGGGAGGGGCCGGACATGATCTGTGTGGACCATCTCTGCTATCACTACAAGGGCGGTCGGCAAATTCTCCGCGACGTGAGCTTCGAGCTGGAGGACGGGCACTTTCTGGCCGTGCTCGGCAACAACGGCGTCGGCAAGAGCACGCTGCTCAAGTGCATGAACCGCATCCTCACGGCTGACAGCGGGCACTGCCGTATCGACGGCGAGGATCTGCTCACGCTCTCCCACCGGGAGATCGCAAAACGCGTAGCCTTCGTGGCACAGCACGTGCCCGACACACAGATGACCGTGCACGACATGGTCATGCTCGGACGGCGGCCCTACATGACCTGGGGCGTGACGGAGCACGACCACCATGTCGTGCACGAGGCCATGCGCTATCTGAATCTGGAGGACATGCGCGGCCGGTTCCTCAACCGGCTCTCCGGCGGCGAGCGGCAGAAGGTCATGCTCGCCCGCGCGCTGGCACAGGAGCCGACGCTCCTGCTGCTGGACGAACCAACCAGCAATCTCGACATCCGCAATCAATATCAGGTGCTGCAGATCACGCGCGATCTGTGCCGCGAGCAGAACCTCACGGCGATGATCGTCATCCACGACCTGAACCTCGCGCTGCGGTTCTGCGACCGCTTTCTGTTGCTGCGCGAGGGCGAGGTGTACCGTTACGGCGGCGCGGAGATCTTCGACGCTGACGCCCTGCGGGACGTCTACGGCGTGACGGGCAGCATCGTGGACGTGCAGGGGCACAAGCTCGTGCTCATTGACGACGAAGAAAAGGAGACAAGATCATGACCAACTGGGAGACCTGCGTACAATTTCACGGCCACGCCTGCGGCGGGCTGACGATCGGATATAAGGCTGCGTGCTACGCCGCCGAGCTGCTGGAGCTGACCTTCTCCGGCGATGAGCAGCTCGTGTGCATCGCGGAAAACGACGCCTGCGGCGTAGACGCCATTCAGGCGCTGCTCGGCTGCAGCATCGGCAAAGGCAACCTGCTGTTTCACATGCGCGGCAAGCAAGCGTTCTCGTTTTATAACCGCGTCACGGGCAAGTCCGTGCGCCTGGTGCTCCGGCCGCGGCCGGAGGGGATGACGCGCGAGGAATCGTTCGCCTACTATCAGGCGCAGGAACCGGCCAACCTGTTCGACGTTAAGCCGGCGACCATCCCGCTGCCGGAGCCGGCCAAGCTGTTTGATTCCTACCCGTGCGCGTGCTGCGGCGAAGTGACGGGCGCCAACTGGATCCGCCTGGTCGGCGGGCAGAAGCTGTGCCTCGACTGCGCCGGGAGCTACGACCGGTTCGACGTGTAAGCACAAAAAAGATCCCCGGCTTTCGAAACGGAAGCCGGGGATCTGCATTTTCAGGTATCGCGGCCGCGCAGCAGTGCGAGCTGGTAAAACGCGACGGCGCTCGCCGCGGCCACATTGAGCGAATCGACTCCGTGCGTCATGGGGATGCGCACCGTGTAATCGCACGCAGCGATCGTGTTGGATGCCAGCCCGTCGCCCTCCGTGCCAAGCACGATGGCAAGGCGCGGCACGGCGCGCAGGCGTTTATCGTCAATGCGCAGCGAATCGTCCCGCAGCGCCATGGCCGCCGTCTGAAAGCCGAGCGCGTGCAGCGTCTCCTGCCAGTCGGCATCCGCAGGCAGATACGTCCACGGCACCTGAAAGACCGTGCCCATGCTCACGCGCACGGCGCGGCGGTAGAGCGGGTCGCTGCCCGCCAACGTGAGCAGCACGGCGTCCACGCCGAGCGCCGCCGCCGAGCGGAAGATGGCGCCGATGTTCGTCGGGTTCATCACGTTTTCCAGCACGGCCACGCGCGCGGCGTTTGCGCACAGGGCGGCGACCTCCGGCAGCGCCGGGCGGCGCATGGCGCAGAGCATGCCGCGCGTGAGGTGAAAGCCCGTCAGCTGCGTGAGCACGTCGAGCTCGGCGGCATAGACCGGAATGTCCGCCGGGCAGCGCGCCAGAATGTCACGCGCCTTGCCGTCGATATGGCGGCGCTCCATCAAAAACGACACCGGCACGCATCCCGCGTCAAGCGCGCGGCCGATCACGAGCGGGCTCTCGGCGATGAAGAGGGCGTTTGCCGGGTCGGCACGGTTGACGAGCTGGTTTTCCGTCAGGCGGGCGTACACGTCCAGCTCCGGCGCGGAAAAATCCGCGATGTCAAAAATCTTTGCCATAGCTGCATCTCTCTTTCCCATAGGGTCAGCCCGATTATAACCGATTTTGCGCGCGGACGCCACCGCTTTTTTTCCCGCCGGCGTATGCCCCGCCGCGCCGGTGGGCATACTGACTCTGAGGTGATATTTATGCAGTTGACCCCAAAAGAGGCCAGTTTACTCAAAGATCTCAAAGGTCAGGAGCAGCTGTGCGTAGACAAGTACAACCGCTACGCCGCCAGCGCCAACGACCCGCAGCTGAAAAACCTGTTCGAGCAGATCGCGCAGGTCGAGCAGCAGCATCTCGACGCAATCACGCAGATGACCGGCGGCACCGTCGCCGCACCGGCAGACTCCGCGACCGTGCCGACCACGTTCACGGCGACCTACAACAACACCGAGACCCCGCAGAAGCAAAACGACTGCTACCTGTGCACGGACGTGCTGGCGATGGAAAAGCACGCCTCGCACCTGTATGACACGTGCGTGTTCGAGTTTTGCGATGCCAACGCCCGCAGCGTGCTCAACGACATTCAAAAGCAGGAGCAGCACCACGGCAAGGTCATCTATGACTATATGAACACCAACGCCATGTACGCCTGACCCCATCCACGCAAAAGCGGCGCCCCCGAAGGCTCGGGGACGCCGCTTTCTGTTTGCGGGATTTACTTGGTCAGGCCGTAGCTCTCGGCCAGCTTCCGGAACGCCGGGAGCGAGCGCTCGAGCTGGCTGCGCGCCACGCAGTAGGCCAGGCGCGCATAGCCGGGGCAGCCGAAATCATCGCCCGGCACGAGCAGGATGTCATAGTCCATCGCGCGGCGGCAAAACGCCTTGGCGTCCGGCTCCGGCGACTTGAGGAAGAGATAAAACGCGCCGTCCGGCCGCGCGCACGCATAGCCCATGTCCGTGAGCGCGCCGTAGATGAGTTCACGGTTGGCGGCATAGGCCGAAATGTCCGCCGTCTGGCCGAGGCACTCCGCCACGGCGAGCTGGAACAGCGACGACACGCAGATATACCCCAGCGCACGCCCCGCGCCGAGCACGGCCGCGTGCACGGCGGCGTAATCGTCCATAGCCGGATGCAGGGCGAGAAAGCCCACGCGCTCACCGGGCAGGGACAGCGTCTTGCTGTAGGAATAGCAGTAGATCGCGTTCGGATAGATCGCGGGCAGGAACGGCACCTCCACCCCGCCGTAGACCAGCTCGCGGTACGGCTCGTCGGCAATGATGTAGATCGGGTGGCCGTAGCGCGCCTGCTTTTCGCGCAGGAGGGCCGCCAGCGCCTCCAGCTCCGGACGCGAGACGACGACGCCGGAGGGGTTATTCGGGGAGTTTAAGATGAGCAGCGCGGTCTTTTCCGTCACGGCGGCCGCAAGCGCATCCAGATCGAGCGCAAACGTGTCCGCCCGGCACGGCACGACGCGCACGCTGCCGCCCGCCGCCTCGGCATAGACGGCGTACTCCGGGAAATACGGTGCGAACACGATGGCCTCATCCCCCGGGCCCATGAGCGCGCGCGTGAGGATAGCCAGCGCGCTCGACGCGCCGTCGGTCATGTAAATGTCCTGCGCGCGGTACGCCTCGCCGAAGGTGTCCGTCAGATAGGCCGCGACTTTTTCGCGCACGGACGCCATGCCCGGCGCGGGCGCGTAGGCGTGCAGCTGCGTGGGCGGCACGGTGCGCAGCAGCCGCTCGACAGCCGCGTGCACGCAGTCCGGCGGGTCGATGCTCGGGTTGCCGATGGCAAAGTTATAGACGTTTTCGGGGCCGATCTCGGCCGCGCGGCGCTCACCGTAGGCCGCGATCTCGCGGATGGAGCAGCCGCTCTCGCCCCAGTCAATCATTTGTTTCGAGATCATGCGTTTGCCTCCTCCAGATACTGTTTCAGGTACAAGATTGCCTGCCGGTAGCCCTCAAAACCGAGGCCCATGTACGTTTTCACGCACGCCATGCCGGCATAGGAGATCTGACGAAAATCCTCCCGGGCGCTGACATCCGACAGGTGCACCTCCACCGCCGGGAGCGCCACAGCCTTGAGCGCGTCGAGAATGGCGACGCTCGTGTGCGTATAGGCAGCGGGGTTGATGACAATGCCGTCCGCGGTGCCGTAGGCCGCCTGAATGGCGTCGACGATCGCGCCCTCGTGGTTGGACTGGAACAGCGCGACCTCCACGCCCGCCTCGGCGGCGGCCGCGCGGATGAAATCCTGCAGCGCGGCAAAGCTCCGGCTGCCGTAGATGGCCGGCTCACGCAGGCCGAGCAGATTCAGGTTCGGCCCGTTGATGACGAGAAGCTTCATGCCAGCACCTCCAGAATTTTCTGCACCGTTTCCTCCGGCGTGCCGTTGTTGTCAATGACCGCATCGGCAAAGCGGGCGTACAGCGGCTCACGCTGCGCGTAGAGCGCGGCGAGGTCGCTGCGCTGGGAGATGGGGCGGCCGTCCTTCGGCAGGCGCGCGAGGTCGCGCTGGAGCCAGAGAATTGTGCCGTTCTGGTGCAGGAGCGGGTAGTTTTCCTCCCGGCAGACACAGCCGCCGCCGGTCGCGAGCACCGCGCCCGAGCGCTTGCCGAGCGCGGCGAGCGCGGCCGTCTCCCGTGCGCGGAAGGCGTCCTCTCCCCCGGCGGCAAAAATGTCCGGAATGGACATGCCCGCCGTCTCGACGACCTGCGCGTCGCTGTCAAGCACCGGGCGGTGCAGCCGCTCGGCGAGCAGCGCCGCGATGGTGCTCTTGCCGCTGCCGGGCATGCCGATGAGGACGATGTTCTCCATCTCCTGCCGCATCAGGCGGTGGATGCGCAGGATCTGCGCATCGTCGATGACCGTATCGGTGAACACCTCGCAGCTGCGCTTGGCCTGCGCCACGAGCATGTACAGCCCACCCGCGCACGGGATGCCGAGGCGCTCTGCCTGCAGCAGCAGCGCCGTGCGCGCGGGGTTATAGACAATATCGAGCACGCCCGCGCACTGCGGGAACTGCCGCAGGTCGACGGCGGCTTTGCCCGTGTTCGGATACATGCCGACCGGCGTGGTGTTGACGATCACGTGCGCGTCGGCGTGGCGGTCGAGGTTATCATAGTTATCCGGACCGTGGCGGGAGATGACCGTCACATGCGCGCCGAGCTGCTCAAGCATGGCCTGAATGGTCGCGGACGCGCCGCCGTTGCCGAGCACGAGTGCCTTTTGCCCCGCGACGTCGATGCCGCTGTGGCGCACGAGGTATTCAAAACCGAAGGCGTCGGCGTTGTCGCCGTAGAGCGTGCCGTCCGCCCGGCGGACGAGCACGTTCACGCTGCCGAGCCTGCGCGCGATCGGCGAGAGTTCCGCGCAGTACGGGATGACCGCCTTCTTATACGGAATGGTCACGTTGAGCGCGTCAAAATCGCCGCCGGTCAAAAACGCCGGCAGGTCCTCCGGCGCGACCTCATAGAGTCCGTAGGCATAGTCGGCGAGCTGCGCGTGGATGGCCGGCGAATAGCTGTGGCCGAGCTTTTCGCCCAGAAGTCCGCACCGCATCATCACACCACCTCACGATAGCTGCCGAGGTAGGAGAACTCCTCACACAGGCCCGGAAGCTCGCCCATGAGCTGCTGGAACTGCGGCGAATAGACCGACGTCTCGAGGTCGAAATAGAACATGAACTCAAAGTCGCGCTCCGGCAGCGGGCGGCTCTCGAGCTTGTTGAGGTTGATGCCGAGCGCGTAAAAGCGCGAGAGCACCTTGTACAGGGAGCCCGGCTTGTGCGGCAGCACCATCATGAGGCTCGTGCGGTCGGCACCGGGATAGATCTCGAGATCCTTGGCGATGCAGATGAAACGCGTGTAGTTATTGCCCTGATCCTGCACGGAAGAGGCCAGGCTCTCGAGCCCGTAGAGCCCGACGCATGCGCGCGACGAGAGCGCCGCGATGTCCGTGCGGTCCGACTCGGCCACGCGTTTGGCGGCCACGGCGGTGTTCTCGCAGCGCACGACCGTCACGCCCGGCAGGCTCTGCAGGAAGCGGCCGCACTGGCTGATAGCCTGCTCGTGCGAATAAATTTCCTTGATGTCCGAGAGCTTTGTGCCGGGCTTGGCCAGCAGGCAGTGGTCGATCTTCAGGCGCACGCTGCGCACGATGCGGAAGTTGTGCTGCATCATCAGATCGTACACGGCGTTGACGGAGCCGGCCGTGCTGTTTTCCAGCGGGATGACACCGTAGCGGCACAGGCCCTTTTCGATGGCGGCAAATACCGCCTCGAACGTGGCGCAGTAAAACACGTTCGGCATCGTGAACAGGCGGTCGCACGCGAGCTGGGAATACGCGCCCTCCACGCCCTGACACGCGACGGCCGGATGCTCCGGGAACAGCTGCGGTGTCTGTGCGATGGCCCGCTCGATCTCGGCGGTCAGCGGGCTCGTGACGCCGAGCAGCCGGTTCTGGCAGCTGCGGCTGAGCTCAAAGATGAGCGAGTAGAGCGACACGGCGTATTCGCGCAGGTCCTCCGGCGCGGCGTCCGCGATCTGCTGCAGCTTCGCGCGCTCGCGCCCGGCGTCGAGCGCCGGGAGGTTGTGCGCCTTCTTGTAGCCTGCGATCTGCGCCGCGACCTCCATGCGCTGGTAAAACAGGGCGAGCAGCTGGCTGTCGATGCCATCGATCTGCTGGCGATAGTCACTAAGTTCCATGGTCAAGCTCCTTATTCAAGTTCTGTTTTCTCCGCCGCGGGAACGGTTTTCAGCGCGGAAAGATCCGTCCAGAAGCGGGGGTAGGATTTGTCGGTACATGCGCAGTCGCGCACCGTGACGGGCGCGGTGCTGCCGCTGGCGGCGGCGCTGATCTTTG
>ERZ780195.1590-NODE-1590-length-17935-cov-51.760626_pt1 | contig 17935 bp, 15 predicted proteins | sample MGYA00511017_ERZ780195 | MGnify/ENA primary metagenome ERZ780195 (study PRJEB29588, sample SAMEA2159974) | human gut metagenome | biome: human gut; feature: human-associated habitat; material: faeces | place: Denmark | collected 2008/2010 ...
ACTTAACCCAACATCTCACGACACGAGCTGACGACAACCATGCACCACCTGTCTCCTATGTACCGAAGTACTAACGGCATTGCCCGTTATTCATAGGGATGTCAAGACCAGGTAAGGTTCTTCGCGTTGCTTCGAATTAAACCACATGCTCCACCGCTTGTGCGGGTCCCCGTCAATTCCTTTGAGTTTCATTCTTGCGAACGTACTCCCCAGGTGGATTACTTATTGCGTTTGCTGCGGCACCGATGGGTCATACCCACCAACACCTAGTAATCATCGTTTACGGCGTGGACTACCAGGGTATCTAATCCTGTTTGCTCCCCACGCTTTCGAGCCTCAACGTCAGTTACAGTCCAGTAAGCCGCCTTCGCCACTGGTGTTCCTCCTAATATCTACGCATTTCACCGCTACACTAGGAATTCCACTTACCTCTCCTGCACTCTAGTCCTACAGTTTCCAAAGCAGTCCCGGGGTTAAGCCCCGGGCTTTCACTTCAGACTTGCAAAACCGTCTACGCTCCCTTTACACCCAGTAAATCCGGATAACGCTTGCCCCCTACGTATTACCGCGGCTGCTGGCACGTAGTTAGCCGGGGCTTCTTAGTCAGGTACCGTCATTTTCTTTCCTGCTGATAGAGCTTTACATACCGAAATACTTCTTCACTCACGCGGCGTTGCTGCATCAGGGTTTCCCCCATTGTGCAATATTCCCCACTGCTGCCTCCCGTAGGAGTTTGGGCCGTGTCTCAGTCCCAATGTGGCCGTTCACCCTCTCAGGCCGGCTACTGATCGTCGCCTTGGTGGGCCGTTACCTCACCAACCAGCTAATCAGACGCGGGTCCATCTTGTACCACCGGAGTTTTTCACACTGCTTCATGCGAAGCTGTGCGCTTATGCGGTATTAGCAGTCGTTTCCAACTGTTGTCCCCCAGTACAAGGCAGGTTACCCACGCGTTACTCACCCGTCCGCCACTAAATTTACAATCGCTAGGCTTCATGTAAATTCCGTTCGACTTGCATGTGTTAGGCACGCCGCCAGCGTTCATCCTGAGCCAGGATCAAACTCTCATGTTAAAATGGTGTTTGTGTCCTGCCAGTTTTATCTGGCATTGTTTACTGTTAATTCGGGTAGCTTCTCGATCTTTTTCATCGATCTGCTTGTTCTTGAATCTCGCAATTCATTTTTCTGAAAATCTTGGAATTTTCAGGGTTGCATTACTGTTTATTTGTCAAAGATCAGTGATTCTTTTGTTGCTGTTGTTCTCAGCGGCAACTCTGATATCTTATCATGACCGCTTTCGTTTGTCAACAACTTTTTTAAAAACTTTTTTGTCTTGAAAACTTTCGTTTTTCGCGACAATCGATATCTTATCATACCTTGTCGGTATCTGTCAACAGCTTTTTCAAAAACTTTTTAAGTCTTATCGGAAGCTGTTTCGTTGTCTTGGCACTGCCGCAACAACGAAACTGAGTATATCACCCTATCTTCCACTTGTCAACACTGTTTTTTATTTTTTTCAAAAAATATCTACAATAGTTGAATTGTATATTCATTTGATGCATTTTTAAGACGAAGTGCTATCGTCTGTACAGCACCTGCCACATCTTCGTTTACTTCCAGTAATAATACCAGTTCCTGTGTCTGTCCGGGTTCCAGTGTCTCCGCATAGGTAGACATGTCATTCGGCAGCATGGTAGTCAGCGCATTTGCTCTGATGCTGTCATTCACTGTAATAATATATCTGGAATTCGTATTCAGCAGATCTATCGTCTCTTCCTGCTCTGATCCATTTGTCAGATGAAATCTGAGTACCAGCAATTTCTTCCCCATGGATGCGTCCAGCGCAAAATAGTCATCCTCAACCCCGTCCTCGGGATAAGAATCTGCTACCATATAATCCTCATAGGTAATGCTGACACCTTCCGGCAGGTCAAAAAAATCTTCCATACTGGCAGTAATCTCTTCCTGCGCCGTGGGCATCGTCACTTCCGTGGTACCGGTGCTACCCGTCTCTTCCGCTTTTTCCTCTTCCTGCGATGCTTCCTTTGCTGCTTCCTTTTCCAATTTGGCGATCACCATTTCGGGATCTACCAGGCGGCTACGATTATTGGCATCATATTTTAACAAAGTAACTGCCGCATACTCTCCGACCCGCTGGGATTCCTCTTCCGTCAGATCCGGGATCTCGTTGCCGCAGGCTGTCATGGATAACATCATTGCACATAATAAGGCTCCGCATACCATATTTTTATTACGTCCTGTCATAGTTCGTTCCTTTTCTTCCTTCCTGTCCATTGCATCACTCATTGCATTTCTTTTCCAGTATAATATAGATTCCGGCAATTACAAGAGCAATTACGCCTACCACGAAGAAAAGTATGGTCTTCTGCAGGATCGGTGCGCCCCAGTAATCATATAAGGCTATTTTACCACAAGTACACAAAGAAAGCACTAAGCCATAGATTCTGACGGGCTTATCCTTTTTCACGAAACCGGCAGTCACGCTTACCAGTGCGATCAGCATGATCAGAATGCTGTTGATCACAGGGATATTCGTCTTGACGATCAGTGCCATATAGGTCAGGAATATCACGATGATCAATTCTCTGTGTTTAAAATTCTTATAATATTTTTCCTGCAGGGTCAGCACCAGATAAGCCAGCACAAACACAAACATACATAAATAAGTAATGTAGGAATTCCGATAGATCGGATTTGCCAGAGCGATCAGTGCTCCGATCTGTCCGATCAGGACGGATACATTAAATACGAGGATTCCCTTGTCCCGCATACAATTCACATTATTGAACAGCAGAATGCTCACGAAGAGAATTCCGGAAAATGCCGGCAGTTTTATCATAGGCATCAAATGCGACAGAGCAAAAAATGCCAGTGAAAAAGTCAGCACGATCTCCTGGTAGGTACTCCATTCATGCACAAGGAACATACTGAGGATCGTTCCTGCCAAAAGCACATAAGCATAGGGGATCTCCTTCCCGTTCATCAGAAGCAGGATACAATATACCGTAGTAATGATGGCATCCAGTGCCGCAAGGCCCCCTTTTGCCAGGCGTGACAGTACTTTTACTGCTATCAGCAATACCGTAGCACAGATCACGATCCCCCAATCATTCTCTATTACTGAAAATCCACAGAAAGTCACGAAACTGAAGAAATAGCAGGGAAGCCATTTCTGCCATCCCTTTTCCGCCTTCCGCATAGCAATCACAGTCAGTATTGTGATAACAAATGCTATTCCGGTCAGGGCAAAAATGCCAATATATCCATCCGTCTCTGCTGCTCTCCAATAATCATCCATACCGGCACCCGTCATAATTCCGGATACCAGAATAAATGCAATGTAAATAGCAAGCAATCCTCCACTTTTCACCACACGTCCGGTCTGCTTTTCTATTTGCGCATAACGGCTCTGTACGACAAGTACCAGATGTGCTATCAGGAAAAACACACTATAAGCTACAACCGCAACACCAACCGACATGCCCTGTGTCCACACAATACAGCCTACAGCCGTCGGGAACAGCATTGTGGTACTGGCAAGCAGGATCAGCTGTGATGCCGTATGGAATCTGTGCACCGGTACACAGGCGCACAATATACTCAGGATCAGGATCAATCCCATTACCATCAGGACCTCCGCCATCGATAACCCGGAGGACATGGATAGTGGGTAAGCACAGAGCCAGCAGGAAGCAATTCCCAGCAGTCTGTGGATCAGCGAATCCCGTTTCCGGCTCAACAATACCGTGCCTACGGTGATCACACCAATGATCAATGCTGCGGGAAACATCCCGAAATTATGTAAGGACAGCGTATTGATCATGGTGGACAGGTACAAAGCCGCCATGCCGATCGCCGAAAATATCTGTGCTAGCTTCGGTAATTTTCTCCGGATCAACAGCTCTGCCAGCAACACTACGCCCAGGGATACCACATAGAGAGAGATTCCCTTGATCCATCCGTTCATGAAATACATTCCCATCAGCACCAGGGCTGTCAGGATAAATACGCCTCCCACCACCGACAGAGCTATGGTTCCAATGAGATATTCCGCATTCTGCTTTTTCTTCGTCCCCTGTACTACAGTCTCTGCTGCCGGCTGTGCGGAGAACTGCCCTGACGATTGTGCAGTAACCTGTTCTGCCGGTTGCCCAGTGAACTGTCCTGCCGGCTGTTTCTGCATGGGCTCCTGTGTAGAAGGCTGTACGGACTCCTGTATCTGCCCTGCGGCAGCACTTTCTGCTCTTGCCGCATTCAGTTGCTGTCTCTGATGCCAGTATTCCACGCTTTTATCCAGCTCCGCCTGTAACTGCTCCACATACTGGGGCTGTTTCTGTATTCTCGGGATCAGCTGCTGTACATACTGTGTAAAGATCGGGTCCTTGGACTGCATCAGGTATTCCCTTGCCTGCTGCTCCAAAAGCTTTGCTCTGTCCTGCTGTGTATTCTGTTCCATATAATATCCTCCCGCATTGTATGATCTATTGCGTCATGTATGTTTTGTATCTCTCCATGTCCTGTCTGTGACAGTCCGCATGGATCAAAATACCGTCTTCCCTGTACTCCGTAGAAAAAACCTGCGCCTCTTCCATAAGATAGGAAGCTACATTTCCAACGCTGTACGGGATCAGGAAAGTACAATCCACATTGTCCGCATAGACCTGCTGCTCAATGGCTTCTGCCAGTTCACGGATACCGGTATTCTGCCCTGCGGCGAGATACCAGTGCTCCTGTCTCTTCTGCGGCAGCGGTTCCATGCCGCATTTGTCTGCCTTATTATACACCACAATCTGCGGAATGTCACCTGCTCCCAGTTCCTTCAGAGTATCGGCAGTGACCTGCATCTGCTGTCTGTAATTTTCATCGGAAAAATCCACCACCTGGACCAGCAGATCTGCGTATTTTACCTCTTCCAGAGTCGAACGGAATGCCTTTACCAGACCGTGAGGCAGCTTATGAATGAATCCAACCGTATCCGTCAGGAAAAACGGCTTATTATGCCCTGTGTCTATGCTACGGACGCTGGTCTCCAATGTGGCGAACAGCATATCTTTTTCCATGACCGTCTTCTCCGGAAGCTCTCCGAACTGTTCCACCATGCGGTTCAGGATCGTAGACTTTCCCGCATTGGTATAGCCCACCAGCGCCACCTGCGGAGTCCGGGACTGCTGTCTTTTCCTACGCTGCACATCCCGGGTCCTGCTGACATCCTCCAGTTCCTTTTTCAGTTCCGTGATCCGGTGTTCGATCTTACGTCTGTCCAGCTCCAGCTTCTTCTCACCGGTACCCTTGTTACTCATGCTGCCGCTGGCGCCGCCCTGACGGCTCAGTGCATCGTACATGCCCACCAGTCTCGGAAGCATGTATTGCAGTCTCGCTGTCTCCACCTGCAGTTTGGCTTCTCTGGTCTGTGCACGTATGGCAAATATGTCAAGGATCAGATTCGTCCGGTCAATGACAGTAAGCTCCAGCTCTTTCCCTAGATTTCTCACCTGCGAAGGCGTCAGGGAATTGTCGAATACGACCTCCTGTGCACCTCTCTCCTCCGCCAGTCTGCGTACCTCAGCCACCTTGCCCGTTCCGATATACAATGCTTTGTTCACATGATCCAGCCGTTGTACGATCTGGCCCACAACTTCCTTCTCCGCGGCTTCTGCCAGACTTGCCAGTTCTTCCATGGAATGTTCAAAATCCGCTTCTTCCCCGATGTCCACACCGACTAACAGCACCTTTACCGGTGCCTCCTGCATCTGTTCTTCCCTCATATAAAAATATATCCTTTTAAAATCATTATTTTGTCTCTAATTCAAACCAGAATTCCACACCGTTGGTATAATTAATCACACCGTAAGGCTGGTTCATGGAATCCATGATTGCCTTCACGATGGACAGTCCCACACCGCTACCGCCGTATTCTCTGGTTCTGGCTTTATCTACTTTATAAAATTTCTCCCAGATGTGGCCGATGGAATCCTCCGGGATCGGCTTGCCGGTATTGAATACCGATACGCGCACCCTGCCATCCTTCTGTTCCATTTTGACATCGATGATCTTCTCACCCTCGCAGTGATTCACCGCGTTGGAGAAAAAGTTCATAAATACTTCTTCTATTTTAAATTCATCCGCCCATGCATAGATGGGAGGATACTCTTCCATCCGCACCGTGATATCATTCTGTTTGGTCAGGATCGCCGCCGACTGGATATAATTCTTCACCAGTGCCGTAATGTCGAAGCGTTCCATAGTCACCACATCGTTGCCGAATTCCAGTTGGTTCAGCGTCAGAAGCTTTTTCACCATGTTGTTCATCTTCGCCGCTTCATCCACGATGACATCACAGTAGAACTGTCTGCTCTCAGGATCATCATTGACGTCCTCCTGCAGTCCTTCCGCATAGCCCTGGATCAGAGCGATGGGAGTCTTCAGTTCATGGGAGACATTCGCCAGGAACTCCTTACGCATTTCATCGATAGCTTCCTTTTTCTCCACATCCCGCTGCAACTCATTATTCGCAGTCTTCAGTTCCGAAATCGTCTGTTCCAGGGAATCGGACAGTTTATTAATGTTCTCTCCCAGCAGATCGATCTCATTGTGAGCCCTGCCCTGATATTTTGCTTCAAAATCCAGCTGTACCATCCGCTGTGAGATATCGTTCAGCTCCAGGATCGGCTTCGTCACACGTCTGGAGACAAACCAGATAATAATACCACCCGCCAGTGCTCCCAGGCAGCCGATCATCATATAAAACCGATTGGCGATCCTGGCACTCTCCTGAATACTGGAGAGCGGTGTCTGCATGATAAAAGAAATTCCAGTGTTCAGCCTTCCGTAGATCTCTAAATATTCCTTATTCTCCTGCCCGGTTCTCTGGATCACATAGTCATCACCGTTCTCGATGATCCGCTCATTATCCGGAAACGTTCCGAAGCCGAACACATAGCCGATCAGACGGTTCTCCAGTCTCTCGCCGCCGTTGATGGATACATATTTCATGTTGGAATTCACGTCCATGACACATACTGTCATGTTATAGCTTCTGCACACATCATCCAGCTCATGTGCGAATTCTTCCGAGCCATAGCTGTCACTCTCCGCCGCCTGCTTGATCGTCTCATAAGCATCGTGAATGACATCCAGCTTACTCTGCATATAGACTCTGCCTAAAAACATGTAATTCAGCAGCAGGCACAAAAGGATCGTCCCGATCATCAGCCCGATAAATATCCAGGCGAACTGTCCTCTGATGGAATGCACTTTTTTCTTCTGCTGTTTATTCTGCTGTTTCATCCATTTTGTACCCCATTCCCCATATGGTCTTGATGAGATTGCCTTCCTCGCCCAGCTTGCTGCGCAGCTTCTTCACATGGGTATCAATGGTACGGGCATCCCCGAAGTAATCATAGTTCCATACGTTGTTCAGTATCTTCTCTCTGGACAGGGCGATTCCCTTATTTTCCATAAAATAGGTCAGAAGCTCGAATTCTTTATAGCTTAAGTCCACATCTTTGCCGTCTATGATCACGCGGTGTGCTGTCTTATCCACAGTGATCCCACCGCAGGTCAGTGCTTCGTCCTGCCCTAACTGGTTCGTCCTGCGTAGGATCGCTTCCACCCGCGCCACCAGGATTTTGGGGCTGAAGGGTTTGGAAATATACTCGTCCACTCCCAGCTGAAAACCCTGCAGCTCGTCTCTCTCATCTCCGCGGGCTGTCAGCATAATAATAGGAACTTGGGAGTTCACACGGATCTCCCGGCATACCTGCCAACCATCCATTTTTGGCATCATGACATCCAGAATGATCAGTGCAATATCCTTATCCTTATAAAAAATATCCAGTGCCTCCTCGCCGTCTCCGGCCTCCAGCACCTCAAAATTACTCTTCACCAGGAAATCCCGGACCAGCTTACGCATCCTGCTCTCATCATCTACTACCAGTATTTTCAGTCTGTCCATACATACCCTCACCTTTCTGTTGTAGACATAGTATAGCGCAGAAATATGTCAATTCTGTGAAACTTCGGTCTCCGTATTTCCTGTATTCCCTGTATTTTCTATATGTAGCTCTCTCTCTTTTTCCCTAACCGTCTGCTCTCTCTGGGTCAGCTCCTGTTCCCAGGATGCGTATTTATTCTGAAGATTCCGCTCGTAATTCAGGATATTGGGTTGGTCGGAATTCAATGTGATCACAAACATGGCAATGATCGCCACAATCATCACGATGTTCATGATCACTGACAGGCAAAGACCCGCCTTTTTGCCCCCGTCTTCCGGCATCGGCTGGATCCGTCTTCTGGCAGGGGACGTCTTCGTCCTGACATCGGCAAAGTTCGTCCACAGAGGGATCGGAGGCACTTCCTCCCCCAGTTCTTCTTCCCGGGCGCGCAGCTCTCCCTGCAGCTCCCTGAGGTACTCCAGTCCTACCGGGGTGCGGAACACCCGGTCTTCCAGTGCTTTTTTATAAATGGCAAGAACCGACTGAATATCCGCATGATCAATGCGCTTATCCAGATAGGCGATCTTCTGCCGTTCCTGCTCCGCAAGTCCGGCATCCTTCTCGGAATAGAAGGCAAAGCCGGACACTACATATTCTCTCTGAACTACATCCATTTACAGTTTTTCCTCCGTTGTATCTGCCGCATTCTGCAGTAAGATGTGCTCTCCCTGCACCAGGGGATAATGCACGGGAATCTCCCCATCCAGGTTCTCCCGGTACATATCTACGGCTGTGATCTGGTGGTTCTCATAGGTAGTATAATAATAAATTCCCCTGTCTGCATTGCAGCAGGAAGTATAAATGGTGATCTCATACTTACCGTTTTCCAGGCGGCAGCATCCTCTCGTCTGAGCCACACTTCCTAAGATATGAAAAAACTGACTGACGCTTTCAGACTCCGAGGTTCCCGATACAGAATTCATTTTCGTAAAAGCCACCCGGACAAAACGGGAGGCAGAGGACAGATCACCGGGCAGCCCCATAGCTCCCATGCCACGGCTGTACGGTTGCAGCTGAAGCTGCTCTGAAAAATGGTTCACCGGCTGGTCCGGAGACAGATAGCTGTAATCATTCAACCGGAACAGCTGCTTGTCAAAGGGAGGATTGTTCGTCAATACCCCTACGGGATTGTCATAAATGTTCAGTCCCTCCCCGACTGCCTCTATCGTGATTGCCTCGTCCCTGTCCGCCAGGATCCAGTGCAACTGTGATGTCGGAAACTGCTCGCTAAACCGTGTATCCACCAGATTGATGTGGGTTAACAGCGTCCGGGCTTCCTGCACCGTAGCACACTGTCCCAGGATCCAGGGAATGAACTCGAACTGTGCGATATTGTCTCTGCCCTCCTTTGGCTTACGATATACGGCGTTACCCGCGAAATTAAGACCTGCCATACCCAGCCCCTTCTCATTGACCGCATCATAATACAGCGGATAATCCCCTACCATATGAGCGATACCGATCATGGCATAATGCTCAGTCAATGCATTCTGATGCCGTAACTGAAAAGAGTAATTACGCGGTGTCACCACCACTTCTTCTCCGTAATTAAATTCATAATCAAAAGTTCTGCCAAAATAAAAATCCTGCGATCTATAAGTTGCTGCTGTGCACATAATGGTCTCCTTTACTGTTTTCAGATCAATGTAGATTACTCTTAGTCTATAGCATTTGCAGAATGATTGCAAGTATGCGAAAAACGTTGACGCATCGTAAAAAAAGTGTTAATATTAAGGGACAAAAAGAGTGCTACCGTACAGCAACGGTTCACCTTAGTTTATAGTTCTAAAAAAGCAACTTGTACCTTTGGTGGAGGCGGTTGCTTTTTTAATGCTTTCGTTTCTGACTGGTCTGCACGATACTGATCACGGTCACGATGATGCTGATCATCGTAACTACAATACCGACAGCGCCAACCACTGTTTCTATCATTTATGTACCTTTCGTTAAATTTCCCATTCGTATCACCTCCGATAATACTGGAAGTTCTCAAAATGTTCCCATTCTGGCGAAAGGCGAACCGCTTACCGTTTTGGCAGCACCCACGTTTATTATAAGGTATAGAGGACTGTTTTCCTATGAATTTCTAAAAAATAAGTATACAAAATTCAGCATACTGGAATTGGCTATTTTCACGGATTTGGATTTTGTGCATTTTTACCAAGTGTCCTATTACTGGTATTTTCAGGCTGTTCACAGCAAAAAGGTTCCACCGGAATTCTCCGGCGGAACCTTTTTATGTTAGTTTTTACACAACTAATTCTAAAAATGTTTTGGATCAAACTGTGGTTAAGATTACTGTAACAGAGACAGTACACCCTGGTTGGACTGGTTAGCCTGAGCCAACATAGCCTGACCTGCCTGAGCCAGAATGTTGTTGTTGGAGTACTTAACCATCTCAGTAGCCATATTGGTATCACGGATAGCGGACTCTGCGCTGGTGGTATTCTCTACTACGTTATCCAGGTTGTTGATGGTGTGCTCCAAACGATTCTGAACAGCACCAAGTGCGGAACGCTGGGTGGAAACCTTCTGGATAGCTGCGGAAATGGTGTCAATAGCAGCGGTAGCTTTGGTATCATCATCACCAGATACCTGAAGACCATTTACTCCAAGTCCACGTGCACTCATCATAGAAATGTCAACATCAATCTTGTTATCTTCTGTAGAATCAGCTCCTACATGAAGACTAAAGTTTAAAGAATCATTCAAATCTGCAAATGCCTCAAGTTCAATCTTGCCATCTTTTGTAGATACAGACTTAACTTCTCCACCAAGATTATCAGTAATATCTTTCTTAATTGCTGCCAACATATCCTCTTCGCTTTCAAACACCTTTGTGTTAGCATCGGCACCTTTAGCAGCAGCAAGAGCTATATCTTTGGTAAAATTATCACCGTTAGTATTCTCAGCTTGCATATCATAAACATATTTATAAGTTTTGCCATTTACTGTAACCGAATCTGCCTTATATGTGCCTTTAGTTTTAGCGGTATCATCACCTACACTAGTTGCTGCTCCAGTATGTTTGGTAATAGCAATGGAAGCCTTACCTGTTGTAGCGTCTATAGCATTTAATTTACCATGAGCTGTTCCGTAAGTAAGCTTCGCCGGTGTTTTATCTGCATCTGTACCTACACCCTTCAGCAGATAACTCTCATTGAATTTAGTTGTGGTGGAAACTCGGTCAATCTCAGTAACTAACTGATCGATCTCATTCTGGATGTAACTCCTGTCGTTCTCAGCCTGAGTACCGTTGGCAGCCTTTACAGCCAGTTCGTTCATTCTCTGCAGCATATCCTGAACTTCGTTCAGAGCGCCTTCAGCGGTCTGTACTGCACTGATACCATCCTGTGCGTTGGAAGAAGCCTGTGTCAGACCTCTGATCTGCTTTCTCATCTTCTCACTGATGGACAGACCTGCTGCATCATCAGCTGCACGGTTGATCTTGTAACCGGAAGACAGTTTCTCGGTGGACTTTGCCTGAGAAGCGGTGGTTAATCCTAACATTCTGTTAGAGTTCATAGCTGTTAAGTTGTGTTGTACTACCATAATAATTTACCTCCATGTGTAAAAAGTGTTGCAGATACATCCGTTTATCTGCATTTCGTGGTTAATAGTTACTGCGGCCCTAGGATTCCGCATTGTTAGCAAGCTTTTGTCCCACAGTATCTGAAGTTATTTGTTCTGTACGATCACGACGTTGGATTTTTTCTTCTTAGCGGTACCTTCCGGATTCTTGTAATACTTCGGGATCGTCGCCAGAAGTTCCGGATCCTGGATCCGTTTTTCAATGGCCTTGCTTCGTACGATGTTCACATCCTTGGGAGCGTCGATCATGATACGTGTCTGTCCGCCGCTGCTTCCCAAAAATACAATCTTCACATCGTCTCCGATCATCAGAAACTCTTCATCTCTCACCGATAATCTCAGCATAGCCATTCCTCCTTGAATCGTTTATTTCCTTATAATTTGCTGTGTTTTGGAAATACTGATCGTAATGTAACAAACTTGATATTGTGTTACCCTTGTGTTCAGAGTATGATCTCCTGAAATATTTTGTCCCGGTCATCCTGCTCAATGCCAAGATATCGTTTGGTCACTTCATAAGACGAATGATTATAGATGCTGACCAGCATTGCCGGCTGTACGCCCTGCTGCCAGGCATGATATCCGAAGGTTTTGCGAAGGGAATGACAGCAGATCACGCCGGGGATATTGTAATAAGCTGCCACCTTTTTGATGATGCGAAAAGCCTGCACCCGGCTGATAGGTTCGTTTTTATTACTGTGGGGAAAAAGATACTTCTCTGGCTGAATAGGTTTTTGCTCCTTTTGAAGCTGTGCCTGATAGTTTTGAAGACATGCGTGAATATTATGATTGATATAGATACAGGAGGTCTTTCCCGTTTTCTGTTCAATGATCTCAATATGCTCCTGCCATCTGTTTTGAGAAAAGTTATAAACATCTTCCCACCGCAGAGTAAGCAGATCCGAAATCCTCAGTGCAGTATTCAAGCCCAGGATCACTAACAATTGGTTTCTGGCATTGGGGTGGATTTCCTTATAGTAGTTTTTAAAATTTTTCAGATCCTCCAGGTTACGAATTGGTTGTGCTGTATTCATCTGATTCCTCCTAGAAATTAGTGGAAGCCGCATAAAACCGGCGTTTTTTATATATCTGTGAACTATAACATATACTTTCCGGGGCTGCATTTACTTTGGCAAATGAGGGGTTCAATTTTTTTCAAAAAAGGGGTTAAGTTTTCTGCGAGCGTACCGATATACTATGTGAAAGCAAAAAGGTAACACAATATCAATTGTGTTACCTTTTTCATGTCTGTCGAAAATCAACTTTTGAGGAATTTTTATTTATTTTTGTACTAGGTCTGCATCAAATTTCAGGGATTGCACCGTTTGCAGGGAACATATCCCATATTGATGACCTCGTCTCTGCTGCCGGTGTAGATCTGTTTGTTTTTCTCTTTCATATCATCCACACTGGAGCATGTGGGATAGTGGAATTTCTTGGTGTTGGTATTCAGCACATAAGTAATTCCCTGGGATTCCTGCGGTGCCGACAATTCCGGTGAGGTCTGTACCGTGGTATCGGTCTCAGGCTGTGGTGCCGGTGTTTCTACCGCAACAGACGCTGCTGTGCTTTGGTAGGTTCCGCTGCTCTCCGCCCAGTTATCACCGGTGGCATAGTCAATACCGATCCCCGGCTGCACATTGTAGGCAAATACACAGAAGCAGATACCCTCCCCGGCATCTTCCACGGAATAGGCTTCCATGAGGACACCGTCTGCCAGCAGGTTATCACCGTCAAATATGGGAGTGACGCGGTACAGAACATGGTTCCCTGTATTTTTGACATAATCGCAGACTTTCGTCTCAAAAGGGAGCATTCCCTGCACATTGAGATATCTGGTTCCGGTGATCAGGTTCTGCGGGTTGGCGTTTTCCGCCGCCAGCATGTAGGCGATCAGGTGGCAGCGATTGTATAGGTATTTTCCGTCCACGTTATCGTACTTCACCAGATGCCAGCCGCTAGGCTTCACGGCTCCGATCTCCCCTCTCGGTTCTGTCGGCATCAGATCCTGTCCCACGTTGGCATATGCCACGCCACAGCGCCCCAGGCTGTCCAGCTCGCTGTAGGTTTCAAAGGACTGTGTGGTCAGCTCCTCCTCTGTGAAATAAGGCTGGTTGCCATTGACCTCTGTATAAGGTGTGCCTGAGTATGCCGGAATCTCCCGGAGGGAAAATGCTGATGTGCCTTCTCCTGCCGGAACATCTGTTGCAGATACGACCTGCTGCGATTCTTGTGTATCCGAAGAGCTTTCCAGTGTCTGTCCGGATTCGGGTTCCGATGCTGTATTCTCCGATGCCTCCAGCAATTCGGAGGGGATCGCCGCCGGCTGCTCTATCGCATAGGTATTGTCCTGCGACGTGACGGTGCTTTCCGCACAGCCGGTGAATGCCAATAGCAGTGCCAGCCATAATGACAATTGTGTTATCAAACGTTTCTGAGGTCTGTTGTGTTTCATTTTCATAGCTTGTCAATTACTCCCTTGTAAAACTCTTTGGGAATTATACCACATTTTTCATCTGACCTTTCCTTTCTTGAGTTTCCGCAGAATGTAATTCTAAAATGAACATAGCTTCCCAAAGCACCAATCTGCCGGATTTTTGAAGCATTGGGAATAGCAGTTTTACGAATAGAGGTACTTTAATAAACCCCACCGGAGCCGGGCTTTGGGAGAAATATACTTTTATCTATCTAAGCGGTCAGCTTAAGGCAGAGTTGACGGTATGACGGACGTTTTGTCCGAAACCACAGCCTGATGCCTTCTTTTGCATACGAGAGTATGCCGGAGATGCCTTTAGCTAACCGGTAATAGCTGAACTGAACTTTTTCTTTTATTGGATCTGCTTTCTGTATGATTGCAGCCTTCAGGGCATGCGTTTCTGATTTCATGGACATATGTGCCAGAAATGCCATGCACAGGGTAATATAAAAATTCAGGGCATTGATTGCAGCGAGCTTCCTCACACGGAAGTTTTCAAACTGAAACATCTGCTTTTTACAACGGAAATATTCCTCAATGCGCCATCTGGAAAAGTAAGTCAGGGCGATATTTACCACGTCTTCTTTGGATTTGATTTTCTTATTGGTTGCAAGCATCATGGGATGTTCCGTAATGCCGTAAACCAGTACGAGATAAATATCTTTCTTTGAAGCAGTGATCTGCACCTTCACATGGGAAAGACAGGCTTCGTGCTTTTGCCCCTTGTATGTCAGGGTAGTTTTGATCTTACCCTTCCTCTGATTACGAAGCTGTGTGGCAGGAACCCATTTTCCGTGGAAGAAGAGTTTTCTTTTGGCAGTAAGACGGATGACATAGTCCTGTTGCAGTTCATCAAGTTTCAGGAACATCTTGTTGTCATCGTAGCCTCTGTCCATGGCAAAGGTTGCTTTGCCAAAGAGAGCTGCACCACGTTCCATTGCAGAAAAGGTTACATCATTGTTGGACGTAAAGTTCTTTTCCTTTGAGGAATGAATTTTCGAGAAGATACTGACAGGATGATTATTTTTAGTGAGAACACAGGCTTCCGTTACATGATATCCTTTTTCATAAACTGTTTTGGAAGCAGTACTTTTCGAGCCATCCCTGACAAGTCCGAGAGCTTCAAATTTGTAACCGTCAGGCTTTACAACGTCGCTGTCATCGATGTATATGACAGGTTCCTGCGGAGCCCATTTACGGATGGCAGTAAGATAAGATTTAAGTGCTGTGAAGGAAGTGCCATTGTTTAAATGTCTGGTCAGCCGTTCAACAGAATTGACCTTTTTAGTATCTTCATGAAGCTGCTCCACAACATCGGTTAAAAGACAGCTTCCAGCAGCAAGCATACCGTAAGTCATATCGGCAGAAAACTTTTTGTCCGGCTTGGACAGGTGTTTTGAGATTTTATTTGAAAAAGATAAAATTTCCCGTTTCATTTGATAAGTATTTGATGTAAAATTAACCACAGGGAATCCTCCTCTTTTTTGTTTAGTACAGTTTTGTTGTGGTGACTTAATTTTACATCAAAAAGGAATAGGATTCCTTATATTTTGGTTATTTTTTGAAAGTTGTTTATAGCAGAGCCTGTGAAAGCAGAAAAGTGTGGGTAAAAGTACGGAAACTCAAGTTTCCTTTTCATTGACAATTTTTTCAAAAAACAGTATGCTAAAAATATCTAAAAACACTTCAAATAATATGCCAATCATCTAAACATTTCGGCTTATTATTTGAGGTGTTTTTTTGCCGGAATGGATTCTTAGAAAGGAGATTCTTATGTCTAAATATGTTTATCCCGCTATTTTTACTTCTGAACCAGATGGAGGTTATTCTGTATATTTTCCCGATCTGGAAGGTTGTTATACCTGCGGCGACACACTGGCTGATGCTCTGTTTATGGCTGAAGATGCCCTCGCGCTTATTCTCTATGGATATGAAAAGGACCAACGCCCCATTCCACAGCCCTCCAAATTGTCAGACATCAAAGTTACTGCGGATTCCTTTTTAAGTATGGTTGCATGCGATACCCTGGAATATCGCAAACGTTTTAATAACAAAGCTGTTAAAAAAACATTGACCATTCCCGAATGGCTGAATGAAGCTGCTGTTGCAATGAATATTAACTTTTCACAAGTATTGCAGGATGCTCTTTTGCAGCGAATCAGTCCTCAATAATACACACACGAAAAATAAAAAGTGCCGCAAAAACGGCACTTTTTCTATGGAGTAGACGGGAGTCGAACCCGTGTCCAAAAGCCTATTCCCTGTCCTTCTACGAGTGTAGTTTATTCTTTGACATTCCCTCCGCGCCCCGGGAATAAACACCCTGAGCATTTCAGTAGCTTCATGTTACGCCCATATGCGCAAAGCTTTGCATATGTCGTTTCTCACATGTTTGAAGCCGGGATCCTAAGGTGTGAGTGCCCTAGGGCCGACTGCTGCCATTAGGCAGCGTATGCTAAATTATCGTTAGCGTTTAATTTTAATTTGGCCATTTAACGCATTACCATGCGACTCGCTTCTCCAGCTGCAAAACCCCTGTCGAAACCTTTACTACCCCTTATTCAATTGTCAGACCAAGTATACTTGATGGCACACACACTGTCAAGCACTTGCAGTAAAGCATTGCAGGATCAGAGCCTGCAGATTACAGATTGCGGACCTTGAATTCCTTCTCTGCCTCTCTGCGCTGATCCTTTTTGGCAATGGCTTCTCTCTTGTCATAGAGCTTTTTACCACGTGCCAGTCCGATCTCTACCTTTACCTTACCGTCTTTAAAGTATACCTGTAAAGGGACTAATGTATACCCTTTTTCCTTGATCTTGCCCAACAGCTTGTTGATCTCGTACTTGTGCAGCAACAGCTTTTTCACACGAAGGGGGTCTTTGTTAAAAATATTCCCCTTCTCATAAGGACTTACATGCATTCCGTAGACGAATACTTCTCCGTCTTCAATGCGGACGAAAGCCTCCTTGATGCTGCATTTTCCCATCCGCATGGACTTTACTTCCGTACCGTGCAGGGCAATGCCGCACTCATAGGTCTCATCGATGAAAAAATCGTGATATGCTTTTTTATTGTTTGCGATCAGCTTCTGGGACTCTTTTCCTTTTGCCATGGCTACCTCTTAAAACCTTATAACTATTCAGAAACCCATTCACAAAACGCCCCTGCGGAGCTTCTTTTTCGGCTCTGAATAGTTACAGTTTACTATATTTTCCGTAATTGTCAATGAACTAACAGTTCATTTAATCCGCAGATTTATTGATCCACCAGCCGGAAATTGATGGTGCGCATAAAACGGTCGCAGTCTTCCACTTCGATCCGTACCGGCATTCCCAGTTTGAAGCAACGTCCGGTTGCTTCTCCCACCATCTCACAGGCTGCCTCATTGTAGTGATAATAGTCGCCCGGGATCGTGGAAATATGGATCAGCCCTTCCACGGTATTGGGCAGTTCCACATACAGTCCCCAGCCGGTGACACCGGAGATCACACCCTCGTATTCCTCTCCGATGTGCTGTTCCATATATTCCACCTTCTTCAGCTTGTCCGTCTCTCGCTCTGCCTCATCGGCACGGCGCTCCATCTCGGAAGAATGCTTAGCCACCTCCGGCAGAATATCCCTGTAGTGCTCCACTCGCTCTGCCTTCAGGCGTCCCCGCAGCTGCTCCTTGATAATGCGGTGGATCTGCAGATCGGGATATCTGCGGATCGGTGAGGTAAAATGACAATAATACCGGCATGCCAGTCCAAAATGTCCGGTACATTCCGTGCTGTATTTCGCCTGCTTCATGCTCCTCAGGGTCAGTCTGGCGATCATAGGCTCTTCGGGAGTTCCCTCAATCTTCTGTAAC
>ERZ780195.1592-NODE-1592-length-17911-cov-7.360103_pt1 | contig 17911 bp, 17 predicted proteins | sample MGYA00511017_ERZ780195 | MGnify/ENA primary metagenome ERZ780195 (study PRJEB29588, sample SAMEA2159974) | human gut metagenome | biome: human gut; feature: human-associated habitat; material: faeces | place: Denmark | collected 2008/2010 ...
TTTCTCTTTGCTTCTTTCTCTTTTCTTTTCTCCCGAAAAGAAAAGAGAAAGAAGAGAAACGTCACTCCCGGTTCGCCAGCATTTCTTTGGTCTTCATAAGGCGGGTGGTGTTGCCCCTGTCGTTCTCGTCCAGCTTCATCTTGATCTCCCTGATAGCCTCGTCGAACTGGGGTATCATGACGTACTCCAGGGCGTTGACCCGGCGGCGGGTCTTTTCTATCTCGTCCGCCAGGGAGTTGCATATCTTTTCCACCTCTGCAAGCTCTATGAGCATGGGCAGCACCTCTGCGAAGGCGGATACGGCGGAGTCCAGCTCCGCAGAGGTGTTCATGAATCCATAAGGGTAGTCAAAGGTATCGGAAGTCTCAAGGGACAGCTTTGGCATCTTCAGCGACAGCACGTGCTGGGTATCCACGGATACCGTGGCGGGGCGGGCGGGGTAGGCGAGTGCTTCTTCTATTGCCTCTCCGCTCATCTCGGCCCTTGCCAGCACGAACTGCCCCATTGCGGCGGAAAGCTTTTGCTCCACCTGCTCCCGCAGCTCCTTATTGCGGCGGGCGTAGGCTATGAAGCGACGAACCATCTCGTCCCGCTTGTCTTTCATAAGCTTATGACCCCTGGCTGCCACCTTGCGTTTCTTCTTAAGGTTGGTCAGCTCCATGCGGGTCGGCTTTACTTGAAGCTGTGCCATAGGCTATTCCTCCGCTTTGGGCAGGTACTTATCCAGATATTCGTCCCTTATGCGCTTAAGCTCGGCGCGGGGCAGTATGGAGAGCAGCTTCCAGCCCAGATCCAGAGTTTCCTCTATGGAGCGGTTGGTATAGAAGCCCTGTGACACATACTCCTCCTCGAAGGCGTCCGCAAACTTGGCGTACAGCTTATCCGTATCGGACAGGGCCGCGTCGCCCAGTATTACCGCAAGCTCCTTTGCGTCCTTGCCCCGGGAATACGCGGCAAAGAGCTGGTTCATGGTGTCGGCGTGATCCTCCCGGGTCTTGCCCCGGCCTATGCCCTTATCCTTCAGGCGGGACAGGGAGGGCAAAACGTTTATAGGCGGCGTTACGCCCTTTCTGTGCAGCTCGCGCCCCAGTATTATCTGCCCCTCGGTTATGTAGCCGGTAAGGTCGGGTATGGGGTGGGTGATGTCGTCCTCCGGCATGGACAGTATGGGTATCATGGTGATGGAGCCGGGGTTGCCCTTTATGCGGCCCGCCCGCTCGTACATGGTGGCAAGGTCGGTATACAGGTAGCCGGGGTAGCCGCGGCGGCCGGGAACCTCCTTGCGGGCGGCGGATACCTCACGGAGGGCCTCCGCGTAGTTGGTTATATCCGTGATTATTACCAGCACGTGCATGCCAAGGTCGTATGCAAGATACTCCGCGGCGGTGAGCGCCATGCGGGGAGTGGCTATGCGCTCTATGGCGGGGTCGTTGGCAAGGTTTATGAAGGTGACGGTACGGTCTATGGCGCCGGTGGCCCTGAAGTCGGAGGTGAAAAAGTCCGCCTCCTCAAAGGTTATGCCTACGGCGGCGAATACTACCGCGAAGCCCTCGCCGGTGCCCCGCACCTTAGCCTGACGGGCTATCTGGGCCGCAAGGTTTGCATGGGGCAGGCCGGAGCCTGAGAACACCGGCAGCTTCTGGCCGCGTACCAGCGTGTTCAGGCCGTCTATTGCGGAAATGCCGGTCTGTATGAACTCGTTGGGGTAGTCCCTCGCGGCGGGGTTTATGGGCGCGCCGTTGATGTCCAGCCGCTTTTCGGGTATGAGCTCGGCGCCGCCGTCTATGGGCCTGCCCATGCCGTCGAATACCCTTCCCAGCATATCCGGCGCCACTGCCAGCTCTATGGAGTGGCCAAGGAATTTCGCGCTGGAATCGGTTATGCGCAGTCCCTGGCTGCCCTCGAAGAGCTGCAGCAGCGCCTTATCCTGATTTATCTCAAGCACCTTGCCCCGGCGTATCCTTCCATCGGACTGCTCTATCTCCACCAGCTCGTCGTACTTTACGCCCTCTACCTGATCCACCAGCATAAGGGGGCCGGCAACTTCCCTGATGGTCTTGTATTCCTTGCGCATTATGCTTCGCCTCCTTCCGTAAGCTCCCGGATCTCCGCGTTGAGCTTTGCGGTTATCTCCTCGTACCTCTCGGCGCACTTATCCTCCTCGGTATACTTGAAGCGGCCTATGTCCTCCCGGACGGGCAGCGCCGCAAGCTTATTGAAGGAAGCGTCCTTTGAAAGGGCGTCCAAGCTCTTTTCGTAGTAGCCTATTATCAGCCGCAGCAGCATGGCCTGCTTTGCGGGAGAGGTGTAGGTATCCACCTCATGGAAGGCGTTCTGATGGAGGTAGTCCTCTCTTATGGAGCGGGTGGCCTCCAGGGTGAGCCTGTCTTTGTAGCTCAGGGCGTCTATGCCCACCAGGCGGACGATCTCCTCCAGCTCGCTCTCCTCCTGCAGCATGTTCATGACCTTCTGCACCATGGCGGTCCAGTCGGGGTCTACCTCCTTATTGAACCAGGGCTCCAGACGGTCCAGATACAGGGAATATGAGGTCAGCCAGTCTATGGCGGGGAAGTGGCGGGCGTATGCCAGCTTTGCGCTCAATCCCCAGAACACCTTTACGGTGCGGAGGGTCGCCTGGGATACCGGCTCTGAAATATCGCCGCCCGGAGGGGAAACGGCGCCTATAGCCGTGACCGCGCCAGTGCGGCCCTCCGTACCTAACGTCACAACGGAGCCCGCCCTCTCGTAGAACTCCGCCAGACGGCTGCTGAGGTATGCGGGGTAGCCCTCCTCGCCGGGCATTTCCTCCAGACGGCCGGACATCTCCCGCAGCGCCTCTGCCCAGCGGCTGGTGGAGTCGGCCATTATGGCCACCTTATAGCCCATATCACGGAAGTACTCCGCTATGGTGATGCCGGTATATATGCTGGCTTCACGGGCCGCAACCGGCATATCCGAGGTGTTTGCTATAAGCACCGTGCGCTTCATAAGCGAAAGACCTGTGCGGGGGTCCTTCAGCTCCGGGAACTCCATCAGAACGTCGGTCATCTCGTTGCCCCGCTCGCCGCAGCCCACGTATACGATTATGTCCGCGTCGGCCCACTTTGCAAGCTGATGCTGAACCACCGTCTTGCCGCTGCCGAAGGGGCCGGGAACTGCCGCCACGCCCCCCTTGGCTACCGGGAACAGGGTGTCTATAACCCGCTGTCCGGTTATCATGGGCTCGGTAGGGGCCATCTTCCTTGCATAGGGCCTGCCTATACGCACCGGCCACTTCTGCAGCATGGGCAGCTCTACCGTCTCCCCCTTACTGGTGACGAGCTTGGCTATGGTCTGTACTACGTTGGCCTCGCCGGAGTGTATCCAGGTGAGCTGGCCATCCACATTTGGAGGCACCATTATCTTATGGAGCACCGCTTCCGTCTCCTGTACGGTGCCCAGGATATCGCCGGGCTTCAGTATATCGCCTATCTGTGCCGCAGGCAGGAAATCCCAGAGCCTTTCGTGGTCTATGGAGTCCACCCGGATACCGCGGGTTATCCTGTCCCCGGCCAGCTCCTGAATTTTATTGAGCGGGCGCTGAATGCCGTCGTATATGGATTCTATAAGTCCGGGGGCAAGCTCTACCGACAGGGGAGCGCCGGTGGATTCCACAGGCTCCCCGGGGCCTATGCCGCCGGTCTCCTCGTATACCTGTATGGAGGCCTTATCCCCGCGAAGCTCTATTACTTCGCCTATCAACTGCTTTTCGGATACGCGGACCACGTCGTACATGTTTACGTCCGCCATGCCGGAAGCCACTATCAGGGGGCCCGATACCTTAACTATGGTTCCTTTAACTGCCATATTTATTTATCCTCCGAGAATAGTATATCCGCGCCTATAGCCTTTTCCACGTTGGCCTTTATTGCTGCCATGGCCACGCCGGAAGGGCCGTGGGAATCCGGAATGGGTATTATTGCGGGGAATGTCTCCGTCTTGAATTTGTTTATGGCCTCGCTGCACTGGGCGTATACCGGCTCGGTCAGGAAAATGACCTTGCAGCCCTCCCTGGCAAGCCTGTATATAAGCCTGTTTGCCCTTTCGCCGTCCGTCTCGTCAAACACGCCGAGGCCTACGGCCTTGCCTATGAGCACCGAGTCCCTGTCGCCTATCATGGCGATATCCGTGCGTTTATCCATACAGTTCACCCAGCCTTTCGGTTATCACCTTATCCGGCAGGTTATTGCGCTTTGCGGTGATTATGAGCCTCAGGCACTTTGCCTCCTGCTCCCGGCCCAAAAGATAGCCTATCAGCGGCTCTATGCCGCCCTCGGCAAACTTTGCCCCTTTAAAAAGGGATATGAGGTAATTGTCCCGCTGGCGCTCAAGCTCTGTGAGCCTGCCGCTCCTGCCGTATTCCTCCAGGCCCTTGAGTATGCTCTCTCGTGCGGGGCCTGTGGCCGCCGCCCTGGCTATGCCCTCCTCCGGCCCGTCAAAGCACTGTATGAGCAGCCTGTGGGATACGTATCCCTCCGGCATGAGAGAGTTTTTCAGCTTATCCGCCCCCGCGCCCATATTGCGCATGCGAAGCATCGTCAGCAGGTTGGTGAAGTCCGTAAGGCCCTTGAAATACTCAAGGGAAACCCCCTTTGCGTTGTTCAGGCAATGCTCAAGGTATGCCCGGTCTATCTCGGTGGATATCCTGCCCGGGTCTATCTCCCCGGAGAAGGACTGCTCAAGGGCGTTGAGCCGCTTGGTAAATTCCTCCGGCAGCTCCCTGTAATCTGCGTTGTGTACCATGCGGATAATGTCGTCCTTGGGGTATACTCCCTTCATGAGGGCGGGGGAGTCCGCTGTGCCGGTAAGCCGCTGCTTTATGAGCAGCTTCAGGTTGTTGGCGTCCCCCTTGAGTATGAACAGGTCCGTCTGCTCCGGGCTGAAGGTAACTTCGTTTATGAGGGCGTAGGCGTCGGAAAGCTCCTTTGCGATCATCCTGTCCCCGTCGGAAAGCTGAGGGTCGGAAATCCCGCCGTAGCCCATGTCCCCCAATGCCCTCATCACCTCGGCGGGGCTGGCCTCGGCCATTCTCGCCATGCGTTCGGGCTTTACCATGTCCTTTTCGTGCACCCTTATGCGGGTAACTGCGTAAACAGGGCTTTTCTGTGGCATACAGGCCCTCCTTTACTCGAACAGCACGCGGGCCGCTTCGCTTTCGCGCCTTTCACGGAAGTCACGGAGCATGGCCTCAAAGGTGCAGTCCGTCTCGTATCCGCAGCCCAGCAGCCTGAAGCCGCCTCCCGCCTCTATATCCTCGCCCAGCTCCACGGGGCGGAGGAGGGAGGGGTTCTGCTTTTCTATAAGCGAGGCGAGCCTTGCCCTGTCAGGCTTTGCCGGGCGCAAGGTTTCTCCGCCCTTTACGTTTTCCCTTATCATAAGGCTGAGCAGCGCTTCCCGCTTTTCGCCCTCCAGGTCGCAAAGCTCCTTTTCAGCCAGCTCGAAGGCCTCGTCCAGCACCCGGCGCTTTTCCCTGAGGGCGGTCTTGCGGCTGTCCAGCGCGCCGTTGGTACGGCTGCGCTCTATTATATCCGCCGCTGCCTTTTCAGCCTTTTTCGCGTATTCTATATTAAGCCTCTCAGCCTCGGCCTCGGCCTGGGAGCTTATGGCCCCGGCCTTCGCCTCCGCCTCCACTATGATGCGGCCGGCCTCGGCTTCCGCCTCCTCCACTATGCGGGAGGTGAGCTTTTCAGCCCCGAAATTAGTTTCCTGTGCCATAAGCCGCTCCGGTTTAGACCTGTACGCCGTTTACAAGCAGGAAGGAGAACAGCAGGGCCAGCACCGCGTAGGTCTCGACCATGACCGTGAAGATTATCGCCTTGCCCGCCTCGGAGGGGCGCTTGCCCACCATGGCTATGCCGGAGGCCGCAACCTTGCCCTGCGCTATGGCGGAGAGCAGGCCGCCGAAGGCTATGGGCAGGGCCGCAAGGAAGAGCGACATGCCCGCCTCGGGGGATATCGCGGAGCCCGCGCCCAGAAGGTTAGCCTTGCTGGCGATAACGAAGCCTATGAGCAGGCCGTATATGCCCTGGGTGCCGGGGAGGAGCTGGAGCACCAGCACCGAGCCGAACTGGTCGGGATCCTCGGCTATCACCGCCGCGCCAGCCTGGCCGGCGTGGCCCACGCCCACCGCGGAGCCTATGCCCGCGAACAGCGCCGCAAATACCGCGCCCAGCCCCGCGAGGAGCTGACCGTTCTGGTTCAGTGAAGCGAAAAATTCAGAAAGACTCATTGTGTTTAACCTCCGAAAAAATGTTGATTGTTATTCTTTTTTTATTATAAGCGGCCTCCCGCTTTATTTGACGTTGACGTACTTTGTCTCGTACCTCAGCGGCTTGAACGCCTTGCCCCCCGCCTCGTAGAACTTGCCGAAGAACTCCACATACTGGAGCCTTGCGGTATGGACGAAGCAGCCCAGCGTGCTTATGAGCATCATAAACACGTGGAGCGCCACGGACAGCACCGTGACTATTATGAAGCCCACGAGCATCAGCGCCGGGTTCCCCTTGAAGGAAGCGAAGAGCATATCCCAGCAGAGGGTGTTCAGCACCATGCCTATGACGCCGGTGGAAAGGCCAAGGGCGAATATACGGGCGTAGGAGAGCACGTCTCCCAGCCACGAGGTCACGTCGTACAGCTTGCCCGCGCCGGATATGAGCCTTCCGGCGATGTTCTTCTTTGACCGCCCTGCGAACAGGAACACCAGCACCGCAGACACTATGGCCAGCCACTTGCCGAACTCCGCAACGCCCTGGGGCAGCCCTGCCATGGGCGCCGCCTGCATGATGAGTCCGGAGACTATGAATATCCAGCACATATTGTCTATGAGCGCGCCCATGTAGTCCTTGTGCTTCAGGCAGTTCCAGGTGGCTATGAGCACGGCGTAGAACATGTGTATTATGCCAAAGGCGGCGCACACCATGAGCATACCCATGGGGTTCGTCGAGGAATCTATGAGGGGGAAGGTATTTTCAAGGGCGGTGCCCCTGAATATCACCGGCCAGCCCACGCCCGCGCAGGTTCCGAACAGCAGCCCCATGAATATCGTGGAGATGCCGCCCTGCATGAGCACGCCGGCAAGGTTCTTCATCATGCCGGTGGGCTTTAGGTATTTCAGAAACGCCCAGGCGCCAAGTGCCAGCACCGCGCCGTAAACCGTATCCGAAAGCATCATGCCAAAGAAGATGAAGTAAAAGGGTGCCATCAGCGGCGTGCCGTCTATCGTGCCGTAGGCCGGCAGGGAATAGAGGTTTGTAACCGCCTCATAGGGGGTGATCAGCCTGCTGTTTTTGAGCACAGTAGGCACCGCGTCTCCCTCGGAGGGATCCTCAAAGACGAGATAATAAACGTCCGTGATCTTTTCGATCTCCCGGCGCACCTTTTCCGTCATGTCCTCCCGGACCCAGCCTGTAAGCAGAAACGCGGTATTGGTATGGGCCAACGCTTCCTTGCTCTGCTCCCTGTCCCGGTCTATGGCCGCGCCGTCCAGCGCCCTGCGTATTTCCTCCCGCTTGGGGCCGAAGGCTGCAAGCCGGGCTTCCAGCTGTGCCCTTTCCGCCTCCAGCGCTTCTATCTCCGTCCTGAGCCTCTGTATATTCTCCGAGGCGGTGCCCCTGATATCCCCGAAGCCCTTCTCCTGAAAGCCGGTGGCCCTTATGGAGGGCGCTATTCCGGCATACTCCTCATTGGGGCATATCACCAGAGCCGCCCGCTCCTTTTCGCCGCCGTAAAGCTGCACCAGCGCGCCGGTTTCCATGAGCGCCTTAACGCCCTCTGCCGGAACCGTGCCGGTCATCACCTTTATGCTTGCGGTGGAATGCACCTTCTCCAGCGGGTCTGTCATATCCGCCCAGGGAAGCAGTGAGCCGAGCTGTAATCTGCGCTTCTCGGTATCGCTGCCGTTCTGGGCTATGCGCCTTTGCAGCCCCTCCAGCTCGGCACAGATCTCCAGTGCCGGCTGTATGTCCTCCTCAAGCTCCTGCCGCGTAGCCTCGGGCTTGGGGCCGAAGCCTGCCTTCCCGGCGTAGGGCTTGAGCAGCTCCTCGGCGCTTTGCAGCCGCTGGACCCTTCCCTCGGCCGCGGCCGAGGACTGTTCCCCTTCGCCTATGGAAATGAGCTGTACCGCGCAAATTGACTGGAGGGCCTGCAATATGGCCTCCCGGTGCTCCAGAAGGGCAGCCAGAGTCAATTTCTTCATTGGTACTATCATGCCTTGATTACCTCTCTGACAATGTATTCCGCGGCGGCGCGCAGCCTGGCCTCGGCCCTTGCGCATTCCTCCGCCGCCTCTTTATCTGCCCGGGCGGTCAGCTCCGCCGCCAGCGCGGCTCCCTGCTTCTCCGCCTCGTCCTTTGCCCTCTGTATCATGGCGCGCCCCGCGTCATGGGCCTCCTTTATGGTCTCCCCACGGCGCGCCTCCGCATCGTCCGTTATTTCCTTTGCCCTTGCGGCAGCCTGTTTTTTCAGCTCCGCACCCTTCGCCTCAGCCTGGGTTATACATTCAATAATGGTCGGCAATGTACCTTACCTCCTTCTTATAATGTGTATGTTAAAAAGCTCAAGCTTTAATATATTTTCTTATAAAACCGCGTTTAACGGCAAATTTTTGACTTAAAATGCAAATAACAGGTTTTATTTATAATATTTTTTTGTTTTACATAATTTTATCCCATTGATGAAGAATCTGCAATAGACAATTTTAAAATTTTGTTATAAAAATAACAAATGAAATTTATGAGAGAGGGTACTGTTCATTTTTTGAAATTTATAAATAAATATGTAGAGTAGTGGACGGCCCTTGATGAATAATTACAGCATTAAAGTCCAAAAAACGCCCGGCGGAACCGGGCGTGTCAGATATACCTTTTTTTGAATCAGCTGCGGGCCTTCAGCAGCACGTACAGCTTGCTGGTGGCATTGCTGTTGTTTTCGTATTTGTCGCCGCAGGTGATGAGCATGGCATACTTGCCGCCGTCGCTGTAGCTGACGTTGGGATTGATCCAGCCCTTGTTGGCCTTATCCGCGGCGTAGCTCAGCTGGGTGCTGACATAGCTCGAGGCGCTGGTTCCCCAGGGCCTTGCGTTATAGGCGAGTATGCCGGTGCTCTGGTTGGGGCCGATCTCGTACAGGCACATTATGTCCCATTTACTATACCCGTCCAGCTTCATGGTTATGCTGGTGGTATTGAATTTGCTGCCGCAGGAGCCACCGCAGCCCTCGCACCTGCTCTTACCTATTAGGGCGTTCTGCACGTGATGCAGGTTGTGAAAATACTTGCCCTTGCCGCCGCGGACGTTGTGCCCCAGTATGGAATGTACCTGAGAGCCCTTAGCGGTGAGGGTATGGACGTATTCATAGTGTCCCTTGCGGTTCTCGGCGGCGTAGTAGTATTTGGTGCCCGCGCTGTTGGTATAGTTGCCGTAGATGGTATAGGTTTTCGCGCCGGGTATCTTTATGCTGCCCCACTTTTCGCTTGCCGCGCCGTGGCCTGTCTCGGTGGCGCCGCTGGTGGCTCTGTTCAGCCTGCCGGCGCTTTCGGCGCTGTTTGCCCCGGTATCAGCGCTGGAGTTGGGAGCCTGTATGGTAAAATCGGCCTTCTTTACGAAGCCCTTAGTCCCGTCATATTCCGCATAGTACCAGTCGCCTGACTCGCCTAACAGCGAAAACGCCGCGCCCTTTGCGTGCTTTACCTTCCTTGCTACGTTGGAATCGCTATCGGCGGGCTTTTCGGGTATATTGGGCGAGGTGCGCATATATATGGCGCTGTCCTTGGATATGCCGGTCTTAGGGGCGCTGAAGTATTGTACGTTGTTGGCGTTGGCGCTGGGGGCCGGGGTGGCTGCCGGGGTCTTGTCCGTCAGCTCAAAGTCCTTGGCACGGACAAAGCCCTTCTTGCCCTCGTATTCTATATAGAAGTACTTGCCCATAGCGTCCTCTCCCAGCACGCTCACGGTTTTGCCTTCCATATGCCTGAGCTGTACCGCGCCCTCGGTGTCCTTTGCCGGGATGTCCCGCAGGTATATTGTGCTGTCCTCGGATACCGCAGTCCTTGGTGTGGGGTAGGGGGTGTAACCTGCCTCCGCAAGCGCATGGGCAAGGGACAGCACTGTAAACAGCGCCATTGCCAGCGCCGCCAGCCTGAGTGATGTTCTTTTCATCGTTTTTCTTCCTTCCGTATAAAAATTTCTCCCGAGTTGATTTTAAAGGCCGATTGTCGGTCGGCCCTTAAAAATACATTATTTTGCTTTACTTTGTTCCGAACAGCCTGTCGCCTGCGTCGCCGAGGCCCGGCACTATATAACCGTGGTCGTTAAGGTGATCGTCCACGTGAGCTACGAATATATCCACATCGGGGTGATCCTTCTGTACCGCCTCGATTCCCTCGGGGGCGGCTATGAGGTTGACCAGCTTTACATTCTTGCCCCCTGCGCGCTTAACTACGTCAATGCCCGCGTTGGCGCTGCCGCCGGTAGCCAGCATGGGGTCTACTATAATGATATCCCTCTCGGAAATATCGGAGGGCAGCTTGCAGTAGTAGTCCACGGGCAGAAGCGTCTCGGGGTCCCGGTAAAGGCCTATGTGGCCTACCTTGGCGGCGGGTATGAGGTTCATCATGCCGTCTACCATTCCCAAGCCTGCGCGCAGTATGGGAACTATTGCCAGCTTCTTGCCGGCCAGTACCTTGGTATGGGCTGTAGCTACGGGAGTTTCTACCGTAGCGTCCTCCAGCTGAAGGTCACGGGTCGCTTCATAGGCCAGCAGGGTAGCCAGCTCCTCTACCAGAGCGCGGAACTCCTTGGTGCCTGTGGTCTTATCCCTGAGCAGGGTCAGCTTATGCTGTACCAGAGGGTGGTCGATTACGACGAGTTTACCCATTTTTGTGTATTGCTCCTTTCGGTTTATAGGTTAGTATATTGAATCAAAAATCCAACGCGATTTTATTTTGCTCTTTCCAATTCCGTTATTTTGTTTATCCTGTCAATGTGTCTTTTTCCGTTGGAAAAGTCAGTCTCAAGAAATGCCTTTACTATTCCCCTGGCAAGCTCGCCGCCTATGATGCGCGCGCCCATCGCCAGCATGTTTGCGTCGTTGTGCTCCCGGGTCAGCCGGGCCATTACCGGGTCGGTGCAAAGGGCGCATCTCACTCCCTTTATCTTGTTTGCGGCAATGGAGATGCCTATGCCGGTTCCGCATATCACTATGCCCCTGTCCATCTCTCCCGAAACCACTGCCCTTGCGCAGGGGGCGGCGTAATCCGGATAATCCACGCTGTCCTCCGAATAGGTGCCGAAGTCGGTCACGGTGTGGCCGAGGCTTTCGATGTATGGCTTTATTTCTTCCTTGAGCTTGTACCCGCCGTGGTCGGCGGCAATGGCGATCTTCATGGCAACTCCTTTGGTCATATAGTTTTAAATCCCGCGCTCCTCAATAACCTGTTCATGTACGCAAGGCCCATGTCCGTCTCCGGCAGCGCCTCGCAGAGTATTACGTCCGCTTTGCCTTCCTGGGCGCGGAACTGGGCGAAAAGGCTCTCGCAGAGGGTAAGGGGATTTTTTCTCTCGCCTATTATAACATACCTTTTCCCCCTGTAGAAACAGCGAGTTTCCTCGGTGGCGAAAATTATGCAGGTCAGGCCCTCCGCCTCTCGCCTGTCGTACTCGGCTATGAGCTTTGCCGCCATATCCGGCAATGAGCCTGTGCCTACGATAACCTGGGCGTCGGGGGCGTAATGCTTGTACTTCATGCCGGGGGAGGCCGCGGCTTCCCCCTGCTTCAGGGGGGCTAAAACGGCGGGGGAAAGGTTTACCGGGCCTATTACGGCTTCCAGCATTTCCCGGGTAATACCGCCGGGACGGAGTATGGTGACGGCGCCTCCCATGAGGGACACCACGGTGGACTCCACGCCTATATTGCAGGGGCCGCCGTCTATTATTACGTCTATTTTCCCGTTCATGTCCGCCTTGACGTGATCGGCGGTGGTGGGGGAGGGCTTGCCGGAAAGGTTTGCGCTGGGGGCGGCTATGGGTACCCCTGCGGCGCGTATGAGAGCCAGTGCCGTCCTGTTGTCGGGCATCCGCACGGCGACGGTGTCAAGACCCCCCGTGACTTCCTCCGGCACCCTGCTGCTTTTCAGGTATACCATGGTCAGCGGCCCGGGCCAGAACTCGTCCATCAGCAGCCTTGCCCTTTCCGGAACCGACTTCCACAGATCCTTCAGGTCGCTCTTTTTTGCGATATGCAGTATCAGCGGGTTGTCGTTGGGCCTGCCCTTGGCCTCGAATATCTTATTTACCGCCTCACCGTCAAGGCCGTTGGCCCCAAGACCGTAGACGGTCTCGGTAGGGAAGGCCACCAGGCCCCCTGAGCGTATTACGCTGCCTCCCAGCTTTGTGCCTGCCTCGGGCTGTTTGACGGCATTGAAGTATTGAGTCTCCAATTATTCCGCCTCCCCGGTGAGCTGGGCTGTGCGCTCCGCCAATATCAGCGCGTCTATCATCTCGTCCATGTCCCCGTCAAGGAAGGACTCCAGCCGGTACAGCGTCATGTTTATCCTGTGGTCCGTGACCCGGCCCTGGGGGAAGTTGTAGGTGCGTATGCGCTCGCTGCGGTCGCCGCTGCCCACCATGCTGCGGCGGACGGAGGCCTCCGCGCTCTCCTTTTCCTTGAGGAAATGCTCGTATATGCGGGACTTGAGCACCTTCATGGCCTTGTCCTTGTTCTTGTGCTGGCTGCGCTCGTCCTGGCACTGCACCACTATACCGGTGGGTATATGGGTGATGCGTATGGCGGATTCCGTCTTGTTTACGTGCTGTCCGCCCGCGCCGCCTGAGCGGTAGGTGTCTATCTGAAGATCCTTGGGGTCTATCTCCACCTCCACATCCTCAGCCTCCGGCATTACCGCCACGGTGGCGGCGCTGGTGTGTATGCGGCCCTGGGATTCAGTCTCCGGCACGCGCTGCACCCGGTGAACGCCGCTCTCGAACTTGAGCCTCGAATAGGCTCCCTTGCCTATGATGTTGAGCACTACTTCCTTTACGCCCCCTGCCTCGGTGGTGTTTTCGTTCATGTATTCCATTTTATAGCCGTGGCGCTCTGCGTAGCGCTGGTACATGCGCAATAGGTCTGCGCCGAAGAGCGCCGCCTCGTCGCCGCCTATGCCTGCGCGTATTTCCAATATTACGTTTTTCTCGTCGTTGGGGTCCTTGGGCAGCAGCATTATCTTCATATCCTCTATGAGCTTCCGCTGCTTTTCCGCAAGCTCAGCCATCTCCATGTGCACCATTTCCTTCATCTCGGGGTCAAGGTGCTCCTCCAGCATGGCCTTGCAGTCCGCTTCGGACTGCACTGCGGCGGTATACTCGTCAAAGGCGTTGACTATCTCCTCAAGCTGGCTGTGCTCCTTTACCATCTCCCGCCAGGCGGCCTGATCGTTCATTGCGTCCGGGGCTGAGAGGGCTGCGGTCAGCTCCTCGTAGCGTCTTTTCAGTGCGTTAAGCTTGTTTATCATATTCCTCCGTCCATTCTATAAGCCCTGCGTTCTCAAGGCCGCATATTTTCACAACGTGGTCGAATGCCCTTTGGGTCTTTTTCAGCTCGCCCTCTCTCAGCGGCTCGACGCCGGTGCGCTTTGCTTCCTCCGCCCAGCAGGGTATGGGCTGATGCAGCCGCCTGCCGCCGGCCTTCTGTATTATGCAGGCGGTGGGCAGGTAGCTCATCTCGATGCTTACGCCGCCCCCGTCCTTTTTCACATCCAGCCGCAGAAACAGGCCGTACTCGGTATTCTGCCCCGCCATGTTGGATATGAAGTTGCTCATGGAGTAGGCGACAGGCACTCTGCGCCCGTCCTCCGCCGTTATCCATTCAAAGGGCTCGGCGCAGTGGGGGTGGCTGCCTATCACTGCGTCCGCGCCCCAGTCCGCGAAGCTTTGGGCGTACTCCCGCTGCCGCCTGACCGGGCTGTCCATATACTGCTCGCCCCAGTGGGGGAAGGCTATTACCACCTCCGCGCCCGCGCTCCTGCAGGCCCTTATCTCACCTTGTATGCGCTCCCGCTGGGATACCCGCCCCACAGCCCAGCTGTCGCCCCCCAGCCTGCCGTCATAGCTGTTCACGCTCTCGGTCATGGCCACAAAGCCGAAGGTGATGCCGCCCGCCGTCATTATGCATGGCGTGTCCCGCTCATCTTCCCTTAAATACGTCCCGGTCTGGGCAAGCCCGGCGGCTCTAAGCGTCTCTATCGTGCGGAAAAGCCCCTCCTTGCCCCTGTCCAGGCAGTGGTTGTTGGCGGTGGTGAGCAGGTCGAACCCGACTGCCCTTAGATTCGCCGCAAGCTCGTCCGGCGCATTGAAGGTCTGGTAGGGCTGCCTGGGGTTGGGGTCATCCTTGGTTGGTGGCGGCGCGGCGGGCCGCCTTTGGGTATAACCCGCCGCCTCCCCCGCAAGGGTGCATTCGAAATTGCCCGCCATTATGTCAACGGAGGAAAAGAGGGGCTCCATGGCGTAAAAGCTGGGCCTGAAGTCGTACCCTGCGGCGGTTTTCGCCCCCTGTATCTGGCTCGTCATCATCAGTATGTCCCCCACTATGCCCACGCTGGCCCGGTATACCTCCGGCTCCGGCAAGGGGGAGGGGGTTGGCGAGGGGGAGAAAGTGGGTGTAGGGGAGGGCGTTATCTCCGGCTCCGCCGGAAGCGCCGCGCCCACGGCGCAGCCGGTGAGGAGCATCATCGAAAGCGCGATAGGTAAAAGCCTTTTCATCCTCTCACAGCCACCACCCTTTCTATTCCGCAAATATCCTTTATTATCTCCGCTTTCGGGAACATCGCCGCCACGTCCGCCGCCTGCCCCGCGCCCACCTCCATGAGCAGCGCGCCGCCGGGGTTCAGGTGGGCAGCATAATCCCGGGATATCCGGCGGTAAAAGTCCAGCCCGTCCGCCCCGCCGTCCAGCGCAAGCACCGGCTCCCGCTTCACCTCGGCCTGCAATGAGGCAAGCTCCGAGGTGGGTATATAGGGTGGGTTTACGCAGATAAGGTCGAAGCTATCGGATATATTGCCGAACATGTCGGTCAATACGAAGCTGCCGGCGACGCCGTTCAGCGCGGCGTTTTCCCGGGCAAGGGCAAGGCAGTCCGGGCTTATATCCCCGAAGGTCACCTCAAAGCCCCCAAGCTTTGCCAGCGATACCCCTATGCAGCCGGTGCCGCAGCAGAGGTCGAGAAGCGTCTTGCCGCCTATCGACAGCGCCTCCTCGCAGAGGGTCTCGGTGTCCTGCCGCGGTATCAGCGCGCAGGGCCGCGTGTAAAAGGGCAGCCCCATAAACTCCCATTTGCCCAGTATATATTGAAGGGGCTCGCCCCGCGCCCGCCTTTTGACTATGCCCTCTATGCGCTCCCTGAGGGCGGGGGAGAGGGGAGGGGCTTCTATATTTATGCGCCCTATGGGCAGGGCGGTAAGCTCGGATATAATTATCCGCGCCTCTGCTTCATGCTCCTCAGTAACGGGGGAAAGCAGCCCCTCCGCGTATTCCAGCGCGGTCATGCTTCCGCCTTATCCGCCGTTTCCTCGCGGTTTTTCCTTACCAGCTCCATGGCGTCCTTTGGCTCTGACATGGCAAGGTTGAAGGAAGCTATGGCCACCTCCAGCATGTCCTCGGTGGGCTCCTTTGTGGTGATGTACTGGAGCGCCATGCCGGGGGCGCGGATTATCTTTGTGAATATGTTTTCGTACTTCGCGGCGAGCTTCAGCACCTCATAGCTTATTCCTGCCACCAGCGGCAGGAACACTATGCGGGAAAGCAGCCTGAGCCAGAAGCTTTCGTTCCAGCCCACCACGGCGAAGAACACTATGGATACCGCCATAACGAGGAAAAGGTAGTTGGTGCCGCAGCGGGGGTGGAACCGCGTATGTCTGCGGATGTTAGCAACCGTCAATTCCTCACCTGCCTCATAGCAGGCAATCGTTTTGTGCTCAGCCCCGTGGTACTGGAACATGCGGTGGATTTCCTTCATGCGGGTGCAGAGGAACATGTAACCCAAAAAGATTGCCAGCTTGAGCACTGCTTCCAGGATGACCCGCGGCCAACGCCCCATGGGGATCACTTTTGCCACCAGCCCAGTCAGGAACGTAGGCAGAAAGGTAAACAGAAAAATTGCCAGCACTACACCTGCGCAGGCGGAAAGGGTCATCAGCGCACTTTGCACCTTGGGGCCGGCGTGTTCGTCCAGCCAGCGGTCCAGCTTGCTCTCGTTCTGCTTTTCTTCCTCTTTTTCCTCTTCCGTCATGGCAATATCGGCGGAGTGCATCAGGTATTTGTACCCGTTCATCAGGTTTTCCACCATATTGCACACTCCGCGCACCAGGGGAACTTTATTGTACCAGTGGGTGGTCACATCGGAATAGCTCAGATCAATCGTGCCATCCGGGCGGCGTACCGCGCAGCAGATTTTTTCAGGGCCGCGCATCATAATGCCCTCCATCAGGGCCTGGCCGCCCACAGAGGTACGGAATTTTTCAGTTGGACGTTGTTCTTGCGGCATGGGTTCTCCTTTATTTTTGCGGTCAAAGCGGCTCGTGCAGATGTTCCTGCCCAGCGTGGTAGATGGGCAGGGTGATGGTAACGGTGGTACCCTGCCCCAACGTTGAGGTGATATCCGCCGTACCGCCCAGTGCTTTGGTGATCTCATCCACCACCGCCAGGCCGATGCCGGAACCACGCACGGCGTTTTTGGCTTTGAAGAATTTCATCTTTACGTTTTGCAGGTCATCCGGCGCAATGCCGCGGCCCTGGTCCCGGATGCTGGCCGTTACGGTGGTGGCGGTGCGGGTCAGAGTAAAGAAAATGGTTCCTTCCGGCGGCGAATATTTGATGGCGTTATCAAATACGTTGACAAACACCTGGCGCAGGCGGGCGGGGTCAGCCCAAACGGGATACGGCTCCGGCGGTTCGTCATACACAAGGTGCAGCCCCTCCTGCCGGATGCGGGCTTCCACAAACAGGGCAGCGTCGGTGGCTTCGGCCACAAAATCCAGCACCTCGCAGTTCAGCTTGATGCCGTTTTGCAGGCGGGAAAAATCCAGCAGTTCCTCCACCATATCGTACAGGCGGTCGGTCTCACTGCGGATAATGGTAATACCCTTGCGGTAGTTTTCGTCATCGGGGTCACGGATGTTGGCGATGGTTTCCACCCAGCCTTTGATGCTGGTCAGCGGAGTGCGCAGTTCGTGGCTGACAGAGGAGATGAACTCGTTTTTCATCCGTTCCGTTTTTGTCAGGTCCTCGGCCATCTGGTTGATGGCTTTGCACAGGCGGCCGATCTCATCGTCATACGGGGCATCCGGCAGGCGGGTGGTCAAATCGCCGTGGGCAATGCGATTGGCGGTGGCTTCCACCTGGCCCAGCGGCCGCACAATGGTGCGGATAAAAAACAGGCCGCTGAACACCGCAAACCCCAGCACCACCGCCGCCACGCCGAACGAAACCATCAGCGTGCTGTACCACTGGCGGTCCACCAGCGTCAGGCTGGTGACAAGGCGCATGGCCGTCACATTGCCCGCCGCATAAGGCACCAGGCTGGTAACAGCCATCACGTGTTCGCCGTCCGCTGTGCGGAAAGTGACCATGCCGCTGCCGGTGGAGCCGGTGACAGCCTGATAAAAATCCCTGCCCTCGCTCAGCAGATTCTTGTTCATGGTGCCGCTGGAGGTTGCCAGCACCACGCCGGAGGAATCCAACAGCATGAACTCGAACTTATCTTTTTCATCAAACTGTTCCACCGTGCGGCGCAGGGACTGGCTGCGGCTTTCAGACGTTGCCTGGCTGCTGCCGGCGGTGCCGGTTGCCTGCAAACGTCCCTCCACGGTGGAAAACCGCGCCTGCAT
>ERZ780195.1595-NODE-1595-length-17893-cov-16.590313_pt1 | contig 17893 bp, 12 predicted proteins | sample MGYA00511017_ERZ780195 | MGnify/ENA primary metagenome ERZ780195 (study PRJEB29588, sample SAMEA2159974) | human gut metagenome | biome: human gut; feature: human-associated habitat; material: faeces | place: Denmark | collected 2008/2010 ...
GGGCAGACGAAAAGGGACGAAGTCCCCCCTTGACCCCTTCGCGCGATTGAGTTGGTCTCACTCCCATGCTTTGCCCGCGTGTTTATCCTCTTTTTCCCTTCCCTTAATCGTAATCGGGGAGCGGGGGGAAATCCCGCCCAGACAGCTGCATCAATTCACCCACCGTCACCGGGCGCAATCCCTTCACATTGATCCAATTATCCAGCGCCTTATCCAGCACCTCCGCCGTATGATACCCATTGATATGGAACTGCACCACGCACCCGCTCGTCACCCGGTCGCTCGTCACGCGGTACACCATCTGATATACCTTATCCTTATACGCGTCCGACCAGTCGCACGCGTCGATTGCGAACAGGCAGTCCTCTACGCCTTCCGCGCGGGCAATGGCGGTGACGATGCTGTTCGTCGCGCCCAAATGCGCACAGAACAACCGCGGCCGTACGCCGAAAGTCTCTTCGCACAGGTCGTTCAGCTCGCGGATGTTCTCCTGCACACGCGCGTAGGAGACTTCAGTCATGTTGATGAGGTTGTTGCCGTGGCTGCCAAGCTCGTGGCCCGCATCAATGATGCGCTGGATGCGCTCCGGGTTGCGGCGCACGAAATCGCCCGTGACGTAGAACGTCCCCTTCACGCCGTATTTGTCCAGCGTGTTCAGCATGTCAGTCAGCTGCTTTTCTGATGCGCCGCTGCACACAATCATCACACCGACAGCAGGCTCAGAGGGGGTCAGGCGGGTGACGCGCGGCAGGCTGATGTCCGAAAACGCGGCGAAGGAATCTGTTTCGTTCACTTTCTCGCCGTCCAGCCAGACGGACAGCTTGTTGCCGCCCAGCATATCCTCCGTCACATAGACCGAGAAGGTCAGGTCGTAGCGCGGATTGCGCCAGAACGCACGCTCCAGCACTTCGCCGCGGTGGTTGCGCAGCTCCAGATACTTCTCCGGCACAGTTGCGCTGCTTTTGTTCTTGCACGATACGGTGATTTTGATTTCGCGGTCGAGATACCCGACGTAGAATCAGCTCTTGAACGTGACAATCGGCGTAACGACGGGGGTCGTGTCCTCTTCGTTCTCCTCCGCGAACGCGGCGCCGCCCAGCAGCATCAGCACCATCAGCAGCAAACTCAGCAGTTTCTTCATCTTTACCACTCCTTTTTATCCAACTTTCATCCGTGAAAGCTGTGTTTGCAAATGGAAAGTTACCTTAAACCTGCGGGCGCACAACCACCTGTGCGCCTTCCGGCACCAGCGTCGGTTCAACCACAAACCCCGCCGGAACGGACAAAATCCGCAGACTGTCCATGTCCTCCAGAATCCGCTGATTGAACTTCGTCACGCGGCAGCCCTCGATGAACGCGGGGATGATGAGTTCCGTATCCGAACCGATGTACTCGATGACCGAGTAGGTGCTGCCCTTCTCTGCCTGTCCCAGATACGAGCCGACGATGAGCGTATCGCCCTCTGTCATCAGCCCCAGCCCGACGCGCAGGTCACGCGCACGGGCGCTGAAGGGGGCGGGGAGGGTCAGCGCGTTCAGCCGGGAGCAGCCCGTCAGCGCGTCATGCCCGATTTCACGCACGGATGCGGGAATGGCGAGTGCCATCAGGTGTGTGCAGCCGCGCAGGGCTTCGTGGTCGATGCGGGTCAGGGTGTCCGGGAGATTCAAGAATTCCAGCGACGTGCAGTTCATCAGCGCCTGCATGGGCAGGACGGTCAGTGTGTTCGGCAGGTGGACGCTATTCAGCGCGGTGCAGCCCGAAAGGACAGCGCCGCCGACGGCTGTCACTGAATCGGGGAACGCGATTTCGCGCAGCGCGGTGCAGGACGCGAACGCGCGGTACTCGATGGTTTCCAGCCCGTCATTCAGCGTGATGCTTGTCAGCGCCGAGCAGCCCTCGAAGGCACTGCCGCCGATGTGGCGGAGCGTTTTAGGGAGCGTGACGGCGGTCAGGTCGGTGCGCATGATGAACGCGCACAGCCCGACGCTCACAACGGGGAGGCTGTCGAGCGTTTCCGGGAGGTTGATTTCGCCGCCTTGCCCGTAGTATTCCATGATTTCCGCGCCGGTGTCGATGGCGCGGTAGGTGTAGTCACCGCATTGCATGGTGTGTACTTCCTTCATTATAATAATATAATTGTGGAGCGTGGCTGCCGGAGTTGGCTGCTTTTCCAATATAGGTCTTTTATGCAGCAACCAGAGGGCAATGAAAACAGACGAAGTCTGCGGTCGCCCTCTGGACTCCTTCGGATGCACTCCCATGTTTCTTGACTTTTATCGAAACATTTTTAGTTACTGCGCAGGGACGCTTCGCTGCCTGCGACCAAGGTGTCGGGCTTGACTTTTCCTTTGGAATGGTCACACGCCCAACAGTTGGGGCGTTGCCCCAAGCCCCACCAGAGGCGCTGCCTCTGGACTCCGCAAGGGACATTGTCCCTTGACCCTTTTTTTGCGCCCCGGCTTGAGCGCGTTTCCTTTATGGTTAATTTTCGCGGCTGAGTGCCGCCAGAACCGCGTTGCGCATCTGTCGAACCACCCGTGTCGTACCGGAATCAACCGTGTTCTGCATCGACAGAATCGTCATCTGCTGTCCGGGGAAGTTGGCAAAGTATGTTCCCAGCCAGCCATCCCAGCCGTATTCGCCCGCGCAAGCCAATCCGGCAATGCGCCCCGGTTCAGCGCAAATGCGCATCAAGTGCCCGTAGCTGTACCCGTCCAGCGAATCCCACATATCGCGGCGAACAGCGTCTTTCAGCTGCGGCTGCGTCATGCAGGCGACTGTCGCGGGCGAGAGAATCCGCCGCCCCTCGTAAGTGCCGCCCGCCAGCAGCATGTCGGCAAAGTGGCTGTAATCCTCCAGCGTCGAAACAAGCCCCGCGCCGCCGGATTCAAAGGCGGGTTCGCGGTCGTAAACACCGACGGCAAGGTGGGTGCTTGTCCACGGCACAAGTCCGTTTTCCGTGCGCTTGTAGGCGGTCACAAGGCGATTTCGCTTGCTTTCGGGAACGTAGAAGCCGGTGTCCACCATGTCCAGCGGCTCAAAAAACTCCTTGCGGAGGAACTCGCCGAAGCGCATTCCGCTGACGACCTCCACCACCGCGCCGAGGATGTCCGCGCAGGTGGAGTAGCGCCAGTGCGTGCCCGGCTGGAAGGACAGCGGCTGCTGCCCCAAGCGGTTGCAGAACTCCACCGTCGGCACACCGCCGCCCGCAAGGATTTCCTGCGTTGCTTCGTCAAATACCTTTGCGGCATACTGCCCCGCCGGGTCGCTGTCGGGGTAGCAGACGCCCGCCGTCATGCCGAGCAGCTCCATCAGCCACGGCGCGCGGGTCGCGGGGCGAATCGTGCCCTGCTTATCGACGACGCGCGCATTTCGGAAGCCCGGCAGATAACGGTCTACGCCGTCCATCAGGTCAATCTGCCCGCGCTCCGCAAGCAGCATCACGGCGGCGGCCGTAATCGGCTTGGACTGGCTGTACAGGCGGAAGATGCTGTCGCGGTGAATCAGCCGCCCCGACGCAATGTCGGACATGCCCGCCTGCGTATAGAGCATTTCCTCTCCGCAGCGCCGCACCAGTACGCTGATGCCCGCGCATTCCTGCGCTTCGACAGCGGAGGCGAGAATATCGGTGACTTGTTCGTGAAGGGTCATGAGAATAACCTCCTTGCATGTTCTTCAGCAATCATTCGTCGCTTTCGATAAAATCCGGCAGCTGATGCAGCGTCACAAAGCTGCTATCCCGATAAATCACCCGCAGCGACTCCGGCGTGTTCCCCTTGCTGCTGTCCGTCAGCCAGCTGGTGTGCCACACCATGAAGTACGCCCACGGGGCATTCGCCGCGTCCATTTCCGCGCGAGTCGGAATCTGTCCGCACTCGTGGAACACAATCGGCATCCCTGTCGGGGCAAGCGCGGCACATCGCCGGTATAAATCCCCCTGCGCACCGCCCTTGTAGCTGTCGCCGCCGAGAATATCCACCACGTCGTCCCCTGGATACCACGGGCGCAAATCCTCCGTCGCGTCGGAGAAGCCCAGCACCCAAATTAGATTCCGCAGACCGTGAACATGCGTGTAGCGGTCGTACATCAGCCGCCACAGGCGCACGAAATTCGCCGCGCCGCCGCGTCCCCACCAGAACCAGCCGCCGTCCATCTCGTGGAAAGGCCGCCAGAGAACGGGAACGCCGTCTGACTGCAAGCGCTTGAGGTAGGGGACAGCGTGGTCAAGCCCATCCAGCAGACGGCGGTTCGCTTCCGTGCCGTCCACAAAAGCGAAAGCCCAGTCCAGTTCGCTTTCGCGGCATTCGGGGTAACCGGAGAAGAAATCCGCGCCCGTGTGCCAGCAGATGGTGGGAATGCCGCCGCGCGCCCACCAGTCCTTCGCGCGCTGCGTCACGCCCAGATAGTCGTTATCCATGAAATCCAGCCCTCGAATGGCAGGCTGACGACCGGTGACATCGGTCAGATAGCTGATTTCATGCTCAGTCGAGCGGCACCATTGGCTTTCCATCTGCCCGGTCAGGCACTTGCCGGAAAGCGATTGCAGGTATTCATAGACGCGCCGAGCGGCGGGCAGCGGATTTTCCGCGCAGAGGGGACGGAACATAATGCTTCTCCTTTGCTTTGCAGGAATCTGCTTGCAGTATAGCAGGAAATGCCCGCCTTTGCAACGGGTAGAAGGGAAAAAGGGAGGGGAAAAAGCATGGAAAATCAGGCGGCGGCAGTTGTCCAAGAAGAGGGTTTGTGCTATACTTATTATGGGTGTTTATTGGAATGCCCATGAACCAGCGGGCATCCCCCGCTATGGGAGTTAATAAATGAAGCTGAAAAAATTGGAGCTGTATGGCTTCAAATCCTTTGCCCAGCGGACGGAAATCGTCTTTGATGAGGGCATAACGGGCATCGTCGGGCCGAATGGGTCGGGCAAGAGCAACATCGGCGACGCGGTGCGCTGGGTGCTGGGCGAGCAGAGTGCGAAAACCCTGCGCGGCGCGAGCATGTCCGACGTGATTTTCAACGGCACGCAGAAGCGCAAACCGCTGTCGTACTGCGAAGTATCGCTGGTGTTTGACAACGATGACCATGCGCTGGCGATGGAAGCTGCCGAGGTTATGGTCACGCGCCGCGTCTACCGCAACGGCGAATCCGAATATTACTTAAACCGCACCGCCTGCCGCTTGAAGGACGTGGTCGACCTCTTCCGCGATACGGGCATCGGCAAAGAGGGATACTCCATCATCGGACAGGGGCGCATTGACGAAATCCTCTCCCGCAAGAGCGAGGATCGACGGCAGGTGTTCGAGGAAGCAGCGGGCATCGTCAAGTTCAAGGCGCGCAAGGAAGAAGCGGACAAGAAATTGCAGCGAACGCTGGAAAATCTGGAGCGCGTCGATGATATTCTGGATGAGCTGACGAAGCGCCTGAAGCCGCTGGAAGAGCAGAGCCGCAACGCCCGCGTGTATCTGGAACTGTCCACCGAACTGAAGGATTTGGACTTGAACCTCTTCCTGATTCGCTCCGACCGGGCGCGGGCACGCTTGTCCGAACTGGAAAGCGAACTGCTGACCGTCCAGACGATTTTGGCGGATACGGAAAGCAACCTGACCGACAAGACCACCCGCCGCGACGAGACGCAGAACCGCATCGATCAGCTGGAAGAAGCCATCACGAAGGCGCGCACCGAACTGATGGAATGCGCCGAGCATGTGCACGAATCGCAGAAGAAACTCTCCGCCCTGCAAAGCCGCCGCGAGACGCGCAGCGAGAACCGCCAGCGCATCGTCCGCGAGCAGGAGGAAGCCCAGGAGCGGCTGGCGGAAATCGAGAAGGATCATGCACGGATTCAGGCGGACGTGGAGAAGCAGCACAGCCTGATTGCCGACGCGGAGCAAATCCTCCGGGCGACGCAGGAAGCCGCCGAAAAGGCGCAGGCGAAGGAAAAGGAAGCGGACGCAGCGCTGGAAGCGCAGAAAGCCGCTGTCATTGACCAAATGAATCGCCTGTCCGATGTGCGCAACGACAAGACGCGCCTGAACACGATGCAGGCGCAGATGGAAACGCGCTTGACGGAGATTGAAGAATCCAGCGGGGCACTGCAGGAGCAGGAAGCTGCCCTGCGGGAAGCCTTGATTGCCGTCGAAAAGCAGCTGGAAACAGAAAATCAGCATCAGCAGCAGTGTCAGGAGAAGCTGGCGCAGGCGCGGCAAGCGTCGGATGAGGCGGATGCCGCGTATGCCAATTTGCGCGCGGATGTCGAAAAGCAATCCGCCGATATGCAGGCGGCGGCGAGCCGTCATAACGTCCTGACCGAAATGACGCGCGACATGGAAGGCTACAACATGGCGGTTCGCCGCGCGATGACCTACGCCAAGCAGCGCGGCTTGACGGGCGTCAAGGGCGTACTGGCGCAGCTGATGACCGTTCCGCAGGCGTACGAAACGGCAATTGATATGGCGCTTGGCGCGGCACAGCAGAACATTGTCACCGACACCGAAGAGACGGCGAAGGAGCTGATTAACTACCTGCGCCAGAATCGGCTGGGGCGCGCGACGTTCCTGCCGATGAGCGCCATCCGCGGCAAAACGCTCTATGGCAATGAGCGCAATGCGTTGAAGCTGCCGGGCTGCCTCGGCGTGGCGAGCGAACTGGTGCAGTGCGCGCCGGAATACCGCGGTATTGTGGAAAATCTGCTGGGGCGCACGGTGATTGCCGACAACCTCGACCACGGCATTTCGATTATGCGCGCGGGCAATCATGCTTTCAGGCTGGTGACGCTGGAGGGCGACGTGATGCACTCCGGCGGCTCGATGACAGGCGGTTCGGCGCAGTCGAAGGTATCCAACCTGCTCAGCCGTGAGCGCGAACTGAAGGAATTGACCGCGAAGCTGCAAACCGGGCGCGCGGAACTGGACAAGTGCCGTCAGGAACTGACGCAGCGTCAGCAGATGGCGCAGGAGAAGCGGCAGAAGGTCAGCGACGCGGTGAACGCCCTGCATCAGCAGGAGATTGCCGTCGCCCGCGAACAGGCACGCCGCGAAAGCACGTTCGCTGACCTGAACGCGCACTTGCAGCGGATGCAGGAGACCGAGCAGGCGCGCGTGCAGCTGCACCAGTCGCTGGAGGATATTCGCCAGCAGCTGGAGAACATTGAGCATCAGCGCACGGGCGCGCAGGGCGACCAGAGCGCGATGGAGCAGAAGACCATCGAGATGCAGAACGCGCTCATCAAGGCACGCGCGGAAGCCAGCGCGGAAAACGACCGCCTGATGGTGCGCACGCTGCAATTGTCTGACCTGCGCCACGGCTTGAGCGACTTGGAGCGCGACGAAGCCCACGCGCAGCAGGATCAGGCGCAAATCCTCCGCGAACAGGAGCGCCGCGAGCAGCTGCTGCACGAGATGGACGAACTGGACGCCATTGACGAGAACGACATGAAGCGCGAGGAAGCCGAATCCGCCCGCCGCCAGAAGGAGCAGCTGCGGCAGGAGAGCGCCGCACAGGCCATCGAGCAGCGACGTTCACAGGCGCAAAGTGACCTGCGTGACATCCTCAGCGACATGGAGAACCTGCACGAAGCCTACAACCGTGACAGCGAGAAGCTGCACAAGACCGAGCTGGCAAAGGCGCGCATCGAGGGCGACCAGAAGAATCTGCAAAACCGCATCTGGGACACCTACAAGCTGACCTACGCCGGGGCAGAGGAGTTCCGCCGCACGCCCTTCGACGAGAAGGAAAGCGACTGCCGCGCCGCCGAGCTGCAAGGGCAGATTCGCGCGCTGGGGACGGTCAACGTCGGGGCGGTGGAGGAATACGCCGAAACCAAGGCGCGTGTGGACGACCTGACCGCCCAGCAGCAGGACTTGAAGCGCGCGGAAATGGACTTGCGCGAACTCATCGAGCGGCTGCTGATTCAGATGCGTTCTACATTCGTCGAGAACTTCTCGAAGATGCAGGGGTACTTCGCCGAGACGTTCACGCGCCTGTTCGGCGGCGGTCACGCGGAACTGAAGCTGATGGATCCCGACGACCCGTTGAACTGCGGCATCGAGGTCAACGCCCAGCCGCCGGGAAAGAAATTGCAGCTCCTGTCGCTGCTCTCCGGCGGCGAACGCGCGCTGACGGCCATTGCGATTCTGTTCGCGATGCTGAAATTGAAGCCCACGCCGTTCTGCATTCTGGACGAGATTGAAGCCGCGCTGGATGATGCGAATATCGGGTATTACGCGGATTATTTGAAGGAATACTCGAAGGGAACGCAGTTTATCGTCGTGACGCACCGCAAGGGGACGATGGAGCGCTGCAACAGCCTGTTCGGGGTGGCGATGGAGGAACAGGGCGTGAGCCGGATGGTGTCGGTGTCGCTGCAGGACTATCAGGAGTAAGCAAGGCTGCCTGCCGAGTGCGGGCAGCCTTTTTTGCTGCCCGGATGGCGCAAGCAGCGGAATCCGCTTGTGAAGTTCCACAACAAATTGGGATGCTTTTGTTAGGAATGCCAAAATTATATTATTCAGAAAGAAAGTGCTTGACTTTTTTTGAGGGGAGGGTAGAATGAAAGCAAGGAACCACGAGGGAGGAAAATGACGTGGAAATTCAAAGGAACAAACGGCTGAATTGGGCATTTATCGTGCTGGCAGTGCTGGCGATTGGGCTTCGGCTGGTGAGCTTGGTAAGCAGGAATTTTTTCCAGTATGAGCAGGTGCGCTGCCTGTTGAGCCTTGCCTGTGCAGTGCTGCCGATACTGGCAATCGTATGCAGCCGACGCAAAACGGTCTCCCTGACATGTGTAATCGCTTATTTTGCTGTGTGCGCGTTTATGACGTATCAGGCGTATCAGCAGGTAATTTCCGAAGAGTATGATTATTACTGGTGGAAACTATCCCTGCTCAATCTCGACGGGATTATCAGCATGTTCTTTATCGGTCTGCCGCCGCTGCTTAACAGCATTGGCAAGAGAAAGGCAAAAAAGGAGCTTGGCTTTGCGTGTCTCATTCTGGGAATTGTTGAAATAGTCGGAGTCGTTCTGCTGTGGAACACCGGCTATGGCGGTTCAATGTACTGGGGTGGATTTTTTAAGCGTGGCCATGGCCCTTGGTATGATTATAATTGGTGGGACTATTACAATTTTAGTGATCATATAGACTTCAACCTGCCATACTATCTGAGCTATTGTGTGCTGCTTTTCGCAATTTGCGCAGGTATCATGCGAGATGCTCCGAAAAAAATCGAGAAGCCGGCACAAAGTGAAAAGCCTGCGAAAATTGAAAACCCAACAACACAGAAAAGTAAGCAGACTGCAATTCTGCTTGCTATCCTCACGGGGCTCTTCGGGGCTGACCGCTTCTACCTCGCCTACACGGCATTGGGCGTGTTGAAGCTGCTCACCGCGGGCGGCCTTGGCATTTGGGCGCTGATTGACTTCATCCGAATCGGCGTTGATTCGCTCCGTCCGGCGGATGGTTCGCCGTGGGTGGAGGAAACGCGCGACGAGAACATCCGCAGCATTGCCGCGAATATGCAGGCCATCGCCGAAAAGCTGGAGAAGCTGCAAGCGCAGAGCGTTCCGGCAGAAGCACCCAAGCCGGAAGCGGACGGCGAAAATCAGGAGACACACAAGGTGTCGCTGAAAAAATAACTTTCTAATGGCAATAACCGCAGGGCTGTCAGGCGCAGGACGCTTGGCAGCCTTTCGCGTGGGGAAAAATCCGCTTGCAAACTGCGCAAAAAACCAGTACAATAGAATCGTATCCTTGAATATCAGCATGAACGAGGTGCTTTTGATGCCTTTGTGGAAACGAACGCTGGCGGCGCTCCTGCTGGCGGTGATGATGATACTGCCCTTCGCATCGGCGGAGGATGCGGGGGAGGCCGTTCCGGATGACAACGTGGAGTGGACGGAGGGCGCGGCGAACATCACGCGCGATTTGACCCTGAATGATGAGGGCGACGACGTGTCCGCCCTGCAAACCGCGCTGACGGATTTGTGCTATTACAGCGGCGACGTGACCGGGCGCTATGGCGAGGCGACCAAAACCGCGGTGGAGGATTTCCAGCGAGATTTTGCCCTTGCGGTGACGGGCATGGCGGACAAAGCGACGCAGGAAGCCATCTATGCGGCGGAGTATCGCCCGCTGCGGCTGGGATGCGTGGGCGAGGACGTGCGGCAGGCGCAGATTCGCCTGATGGCGCTGGGCTACTACACGGGCAAGATTTCCGGGCGCTATCTGCCCGCGACACAGGAAGCCATCCGCCTGTTCCAGACGGCGAACGCCCTGCCGATTACGGGCGAAGCGGATGTGCAGACGCTGGAACGCCTGTTCAGCGGTGATGCCATCAGCCGGGATTCGTCCGCCGCGGCGACGCCCACCCCGTCGCCCACGCCCGGAATGCACCTTTCTGATGAAACCACCACCCCGACGCCCGCGCCGACGGTGGCGTTCGTCAAGAAACTGCAATACAACAAGTCCAAGGGCGAAGAAGTCAAGCTCGTGCAGACCCGCCTGACGGAACTGGGGTACTATTCCGGCAACATCAGCGGCAATTTTCTGGGGCACACGCGCAACGCGGTGAAGGCATTCCAGCAGCAGAACGCGCTGAGCGTGGATGGCATCGTGGGCGAAAACACATGGAACGCGCTGTTCAACGACCCGGATGTGCGTGCCGCGGCTGATGATCCGAAGCCTACGCCCGAACCGACGCCTGTGCCGTTTGCCATCACGGTGGACGTCAACAATCAGGTGACGACCGTCTACGGGCGCGACGAAAACGGCGATTACACCGTTGTTGTGCGGCAGATGCTCTGCTCCACCGGCACGCGCAAGAATCCGTCGGATATCGGCACATTCACACTCAACGGGCGTACGGCGCGCTGGTGCTACTTCCCGGAGTGGGGCAGCCACGCGCAGTACTGGACGCGCATCAACTCGTCCATTGCGTTCCATTCCGTCATTTACAACACGGTCAACACGATGGATTTGTCGGTCAAGTCCTACAAGAACCTCGGCAAGCGCGCGTCGCACGGGTGCATTCGCCTGACCGTTGCGGATGCGAAGTGGATTTACAACAACTGCGGCGCAGGGACGGTCGTCACGATTCGCGCCGATATGCCCGCTGACCCGGAACTCCGCGCCGCGCTGAAGCTGCCCTCGCTGAATACGAAGAACATGCTGCCCTACGTCACGCCGCAGCCGACCGCCGAGCCGGATTACCGCGTCGGGGCGATGCCGCCGCAGCCCTTCCGGACACTGAAAGTGAACAGCTCCGGCGAGGATGTGTATTGGATGCAGCGGAAGCTGACGGATCTTGGCTACTATTCGGGCAAGTGCTCCGGCACATTCCTGGCAGGCACGCAGAACGCGGTGAAGGCGTTCCAGAAGGCGAACAGTTTGTCTGCAACGGGGACGGCGGATGTCAAGACGCTGAATCTGCTGTATGCGGAGGAACTGTCGGCGACGCCCACGCCGGAGGTCACGGCGGATGACCGCACGCCGGAGCCGCTGCCGACGCCGGCGGCGGGGCAGTGAGATGAAATCCTGCGCCGCAAATTTGAAAATAGTATAAAAATAGAACGCGCTCGTCAGCGGAAAGGCTGGCGGGCGCGTTTGCATTTGCGCACAATTGACGATGCTTGAAAATTGTGCTATATTCCCCGGCTTTGCGCAGAAATCGACCATTTTCTTGCTGTCGCGAATGCCGGGGGCTGGTCGTCACTTTGCGTACGGCTGACCGCAGTATGTGCAGCGTGGCGCGCTGCCGCGTCGGCCGCTGTTCTTCGCGCCGCAGCCGGGGCAGATCCACTGCACGAATGTGCCCTCCGGCGTGTACAGCGCAACCGTGCGCGTCGCAGCGTTAATCTGCAGGTTTTGCAGGTATCCCGTGCCGATGAGCGATCTGAGCTGCTCAAGGGCTTTGCTGGAGGAGAGAACAGTGCCCAGCTGGTCAAAGGTCAGGCTTTCTTCGGTCAGCGGAAGCAGCGCGCCTGCGATACGGCGCGCGCAGGCTCTGCGGTATGCATGGCGAAGAATGCGAAAGACAGGCGTTATGAGCGCAGCAAATAGGAAAATACCCATCACGCCGGACAGCGTTTTCCCCTGCGAAAACATCGTTATCGTCGCGGAGACAGCCGCCGCCGCAAAAATGGCACAGACCAGCACAACGGGAATATCCGTTTTTTTCTTGGCGACAGCCTTTGCGCTCAAATATGGATTGGTGATGTTTGTCATTGCGCGTCTACCGCCGCCTGACAGGTTTCAAATGCTTCGTAGGGATCGCCGCCGCTTAGTACCGCCACGATGCCGTCGCCGTAATCTTCCATATAGCTGTGCGGCATGGCGAACAGGTAGAACAGCTCGTTCTCACCGGGGAGAACGTCCTCCACCAGGTTGCAGGAGCGGCAGGAGATATAGAATTCGTCTCCATCCAGATCGAGGCGGAACTGTGCATAGTAGATCTCGTTGTTGACCAGCGTGGTGAACACGGCCATCTTTTCAAAGACCTCCCGGGTTCCGTGAATCGGCGCGTCCACGGACACGGACAGCATATCATCGTAGATATAAACGGTTATAAAGGCGTACTCCATCGAGTTATCGACGGAAAAGGGCACGGTGAAGGTATAGTCGTCATATTCATAGGGGAATTCATTTTCTTCCAGAAAATTCTTCACCAGACTGGCCATTTGATCCTCTTTGCTCATCGGAACAGAATCGGCGAAGGCCACGGAAAACATCAGCAGTGCGGTCAACAGGAAAACGATTATTTTCTTCATGGGGGAAAATCCTCCTCTTTTTGTTTGATCAATGAAAAGAAATGACGGTCGCTCGTTCCGCGTAGCACAGCGCAGTGCTTCATTCAGAAACGACATTATTTTGCGGATTCTTCCGGCGCAAAATGAATCAGCATAGAGCCGAAATAGTCCATATCGCAGCCTTTTTCCGTGGGCACGATGTACAGCGCCTGTGTGTAATAGTTGATGACAATGCCGTCGACCTCACCCGCTTCTGTGGGCGCCTTGCCAAAGACCCATGTGAGACCGGGAATATCCGCGCCTGCTATGACCAATTTGACGGTGCCGTCCTCATGGAAGAGAAGGGAATACTCATAATTGCCCAGCTGCGCGGCGGTCATGTTGTAGCCGCTTACATCCGCGTCGGTCATGACGTACTTCTTTTCCAGCATGATTTCGGCGGCGGCGGGTTCGGGCATGACTGCGGGATTGAATTCCGCAGTTGGTTCGGCGGCCGCTTCGGGGGCATCGCCGGTACGTTCGTACCACAGCGTGAGGTCGCTCATTTCAAGGCTGAGCGTTCCATCCTCGCGCAGCGTGACGGCAGCCTCGCCGTTCAGGATGGAAATGAGCAGCGTGAAATTGTCCATGCAGCAGGACAGACCGTCCAGCGTCGTACCATGCAGGGTCAGGTCGCAGGTAGTGCCGTAAATAACCAGCGTATCCCCCGCCATTTCAGCGGCTTCAGCGGGCAGTGTGATGCCGTCCGCTGTGACGCGCGCAAGCGTCCAGAAGCCCCTGAAATCGTCGATAATGGCGCTTTCGTTGATGCTTGGGACGGCCGCGCTTGAGGCTTGCGGCTTCTCGCGGCTGAACGTCATGGTCACGTCGTCCATGGAAACCGTGAGGAGCGCGTCCTGCAGCGTGAACGATATGCCGTCCGCCATGAGCACGCCGTCCTGCATGGCGCAATGGATGCTGTCCACGTCGCCGTTCGTGTTCATTTCAGCCGCGCCGTCCGCGCCGATGGTGAAGGTCACATCCAGCCCCATGTCAGCCAGCGGATAGGGTGTGCCCCCTATCTCCATGCGCACGCCGTACCACACGCCCAGATATTCATCGGGAATGCCAGCGTTCTGCGCGACAGGTTCGGGAATGGGGGTGGGTTCAGGCGCAACTTCGGGTTCAGCCGCGACGAACGTGCCGGGCTGCGCGGGCGCGGCGTTTTCCACGCTCGCATCCAGCTTCAGGGTGGGGAGCAGCGCGGGCAAATCGGGCAGCGCGGGCTGCGTGTGGGTGCATGGCTCGGTGATTACGGTAACCTCGCTTCGGTTTTCGCTCCAGCTCTGGCAATTCTGAGCGTGCCTGAGGTTTTCTTCGCTCATGCCTTCGGGCACGCGCACGGTCAGCTTGGGCGCGACGTTCATCATCAGTCCCATGGGGGACGCGGTCAAATCGCAGCCGTCGAAGCAGATTTCGGCAAGGTTCGGGCAGTTGACGATGCAGTTTTCGCCGAAGTCCTTCATCTTGCTGGTGAAGTGCAGGCTGGTCAGGTTCTTGCATTCAGTAAACGCGCCGTATTCCACACGCTCCGCGTCGGCGACGAAGAAACTGAGGCCGGCAAAATTGAACGCCTGCTGGCCGATCCTTATGAGATGCTCGCCAAAGTACAGGTTGCCCAGCGGTCCCGCGCTGTCGAAGGCGTAGTTGTCGATTTCACGCACGCCGTTGACGAAGATTACGTTGTTCAGGCTACGGCAGAGCATAAACTGATTGCCGCCGGTGCTCTCCAGGGGCGCGTAGCAGACGAAGGTCTCCAGCTGCTGGCAGTAGGCGAGCATCATGTCCGGCAGCTCTGTGATTGTTTCGGGCAGCACCAGCGTGCGCAGGCGCACCCACTCGGTACGGTCACTCGTCACAGAGGAATCCGTATAGTCATGGCACACGTCAAAGGCGTTGTAGTTTTTGAAGCCGACCACGGTTACGCCGTTGATTTCGCGCGGCACGACCACATCCACGTCGGTTCCGATGTAGGCAGAGATCAGACCGGTATCCGGATCAAACTCAAAGTTCTCGGCGGGAGTTGGCTCGAAGGGCATCTTTACGAATTTGCTTACTTCGCCCTCGCGCAGCATGGGGTCGTACCATGGGCGCTGGAGCGTCTCGTTCCATGCGGCAAGCTGCTCATCGGTCGCGTCGGCGGGCAGACGCAGCTCGGCGCTCGTGCCCTCGACGGCGGAAAGCGGGAAACTGCCGGCGGTGGGGATGACCATCTTCGTCAGCTTTGTGTTCGCGAAGGCTCTCTCGCCTACGGAAGCGGCCGTGTTCAGCTGTACACGCTCCAGCGCGGAGCCTTCAAACGCACCCGCGCCAATGGCGGTCACGTTCTGTATTTCGGCACTTGTCAGCGCGGTGTTGGCAAACGCGCCCGCGCCAATGGCGGTCACGTTCTGCATTTCGGCACTTGTCAGCGCGGTATTGGCAAACGCGCTGTCGCCGATTTCGGTCACGCCCGCGCCCAGCGTGAGCACGGTCACGCCGCTGCCCTCAAACATATGCGCCGGGATTGCGCCGAATTCGACGGTCACGTCGCTCAAAGCGGGCAGATTTGCAAACACGCCTGCGGGGATGATTGCCGGATCGCACTGAATCACCAGCTTTTTCAGCCCTGTCAGGCCGTCGAGCGCGCCTTCGCCGATGGTGGTCAGCGAGTCGGGCAGGGTCAGGGCTTCCAGCTGCGTGCAGCCCGCGAACGCCCGCGCACCGATGGTGGTCACGGAGTCGAACAGATCCACGTTCCGGAGGGAACTGTTCATGAAGGCTTCCGCGCCGATGGTGGTGAATTCGTCGTTGTGGGCGACGGAGAAGTATTCAATGGTCTGGCTGCCTTTGAACACGCCGTCGCCCAGACCGACCACCGCCTCCTTTGAAACGGTGAGATGGGGGTGAATGCGCGTCTTTGTGCCGGTGTATTCGGTCAACACGCGGTTTTCGTACCGATACGCGCCCTTCTCAGGCGATTGGGCAGTCGGGTCCTGCGCGCGCCACACGCGGCAGGGAAGCCCCAGCGCGTCCACATACGCCTGCCACTGCTGCATCTCCTGACGAGTGCCGTGCGCGTTCAGGTCAATGTCGTACAGATAATCGCAGCCCGCGAAGACGTCCTCGCCCAGCGTGGGCGCGGTCAGGCTTTCCAGAACGATGTACTGAATGTTGTAGTCGCCCTTGAAGGCGCGGGAGCCAATTGACTCAAGCGTCGAGGGCAGATAGAGATTGCCACCCATGTTGCTGCAGGCTTCAAACGCGCTTTCGCCGATGGTTTTAAGCCCCTCGGGCAGCGTCAGAAAGCCTTTGATGCCGGCAAAATAGAAGGCGTATGCGCCGATATGCTCCAGCCCCTCAGGCAGCTCCAGAATGCTGCTCTTGTAGGCGTTGTAAAACGCGTTGTCGCCGATGAACTTCAGCGTGGAGGGGAAGTGAACGCGGGCCAGCGTTTCGCAGTTATAAAACGCGCGATCGCCGATGGTTTCCAGCCCTTCAGGCAGTTCCAGCAGCGCCAGATAGGTGTGCTGCGCGAACGCCTCGGGACCGATGGCCTTTACCGGCGCGCCGCCGATGGTTTCGGGGATGGCCAGATAAGTGGCGTAGCCGTTGTAGGAGGTAATCGTGCCGGTGGAAGCGTCAAAATCGAACTCCGATTCCACATAGCCGTTGTTTTCCACAATCACGGCGTTTTTGCCGCTGGGCTGGACGCTTACTTCACTGCCGGCATTTTCAAACGCCGCTATATAGGCGTCCAGCTGGTCGTCCGGGACGTAAGCCGTCGCGCCCTCGGGCAGAAGGCTGAAGCAGTCAATGTCGATTGCAGGGCATACACCCTCAAAGGTAATCTTGCGTAGCGATTCGCAGTATCTGAATGAAGCGTCGCCGATATAGCGCACGCCTGCGGGAATGGTAACTTCCGTCAGCGCCGTGCAGCTGAAGAAGTTCATGCGGTTGATGACCACAAGGCTCTGGGGCAGGGAAACGCGGGTCAGGTTGTCGCATGTGCTGATGGCGTTGCTTCGAAGCTCCAGCACGGTTTCGGGCAATGTCAGCGAGGTGATGGTTTCCCCGCGGAACACGCTGACACCGATCACATCCACCGTGAAACCGTCCAATTCGCCGGGCACAACCACGTCGCCGCCCGCGCCGTTATAGCCGCGGAGTATGCCGTAGTTCGCGTCATAATTCCAGTCGGCAGCTTCGCCCGACGCCGTGACGCAGGTCACCAGCATCAGCAGGAAAAGAACCAGGCATAGCCTTCTTTTCATGAATTGATTCCTCCATTTCTTCATCATAGTAATACTATTTCCCAATTCACCTGCGCCATCTGCTTGCGCCTTTTCCGCTCTGTCGTCCGGTCGTTCCATTTAGCGTAGCGCTGCTACGCTGCATTCCACTCCCGTTAGCCAGAGCGAAAAATTCGCGGCACATCTTGGCGCATTCTCATTTGGAAATAGTATATTAGAGGACAAACGTGTTAAATCCGTATTCCTCCATCAGTCCCTCAAAAAATGTTTGATTGCCGAAGCCTTTTCGCAGCACCCCTTGGGATCGTCTTTTCATGGCGGTCGCTCCTTTCTCACAGCGCATCCAGCGCGGCAGTCAGATAGGCGTGGGTAACGGAAGCATAGAGGAAAGCATCGATCAATCGATCCTGCCGGACAATCATCACCCGGTGCGCTAATTCCGGATCGACGTTTTCATCACACAGCAGCACGAATTTGCAGTTCGGCATTACCTTGCGTACGCACGCGATCAGCTTCAGTCGATTTTCCAGCGTGTAGGCGGGAAGACGGCTGACCTCCATCAGCAGAATATCCGCCTGCATGGCCCGGCAGAGTGAGAAGGTATCGCTGGTTTTTCCGGGCAGAACCTGCTCCACGCGGAACTCTCCTGTTTCCGCAAGCGTCCGTGCGACGGCCTCTGATAAAAGCATGTTTTGCATACTGACAACGATGCTTCTCATAGAACTCCCCCCTTATACGTTAAGAATAGCAGAAATGAAAGTGCTGCACATCAACCAAATGGCTATTTTTCGCACCAAACAAAAAGATTCTTCACGGAATCTGGGGGGAAAGAGCAGCTTGAGGGCGCGTCTGCGGACGCGCAAAGTTACTGGCAGGGACGCTT